>Ga0209689_1002010_pt1 | contig 15237 bp, 18 predicted proteins | sample GraSoiAngelo_149_FD_187119 | JGI IMG/M metagenome (GOLD analysis project Ga0209689, IMG submission 187119) | Grasslands soil microbial communities from the Angelo Coastal Reserve, California, USA - 14_1009_09_30cm (SPAdes) (version 2) | ecosystem: Environmental > Terrestrial > Soil > Grasslands ...
TCCAAACGCGACAGTGGCCTGCGTGATGTTGGCGCCGTCGATTTGATCTTCGACGCGATCAATAGCCTTGTTGGCGAGCCGCCAAGCCTTAGCCAGGAGTCTTTCTTTTCGCTCCGCTATTGAAAGCGATTCGCTTGCCTCGATTGCTTTGAGGGTGTGCTCGCTCACGTGTAGCAAACGGCAAATGTGGTCGTAGGGAACTTGCTCGCGCGGTTCTGCTAATAGCTCCACGGCCTAGCGATAAGTTTCTGGCCGGAGCAGTTTGAGCCGTTGGCCAGTGAAACGGCCCCTCGGTTTAGAATGCTCTCGTTCCGATTGCGATTGACCGTTTCGAGACTGGATCATGTTCGCCTGAACATTTAGGCTCATCTGCAGGAAACGCAAAGCGTTAGTTGTCGTGACAATCATCGAAATCCGCCCGTTTCGAAACGGCTGGCAAGTGTACGAGTGTCTCGGTGTTCAGACCGTATTCTTAAACCAGAAACAAGCGATCACCTATGCACAAGGCCGCGCGTGCTTCCGTTCTGGCGAGATTCGTGTTCTCACCCCGAGCGGAAATGTCCAACGCACGATTGCGTTTAGTGAGACCGATCGACTGCTGTAATTCTGAGACGGTAATGCGCTTTACTGATCGTTAACGACCGTTTGTGGCAATAAACAAACCGCGCCTTTGCCGTCCGGTCGGCGTGGCCAGAACAGAAAGGCGCGCTGGAGACAAACAAGCTTAGAGATTAATCCTCTTCGAGGATCACACGATCAACCACCCTGTTCTCGCCTGTCCCGACATAGTGGACGCGGACAGGAACGCCGACTTTGATTCTCGTTCTCACCGTGTTTTTATCCAGAACTCTACCGCTCCGAGTCATATAAGTAACCGTCTTGCCGAAGCGATAGCGGACCGGTCCACTGGTTCCCCTAAGGACGATTACGCTCCCCGGAGTGTACTCGGTGATTGTCCCCGTTCCTTCAGTAGTAGTGGTCGCGGTGGTTGTGGTTCGCTGCGGCTGCTGCGGCATATCTTGGGTCTTCATAAGCGGCTGCCGCGTGGTCTGTCCCGACGCAAACGATGCCACCACCGCCAAGGCGATAATCAACAGCATTTTTTTCATGGTTTTTCTCCCTTCTTAGTTGAGTTGCGGCGACGATAAACGGCGTTCCCGCTTAAGATTGAGCGGGTCCGGAAGAGCCGCCGCTATACTGAGTTCGGATGTGGCATCAGCGGCGGACGCTTGTGCCACACTCGGTACCGTCGGGTGGCCGACTCGCCAAACCGTGACGTTCTCGCATTCTTTTCCCTCGATCGTCTTGAAGTAATCGGCCAAGAGATTGACGCGAGACAAACGGCCAACCACCGAGGAATTGGCACCGACAGCGGATCGTCCGGCTGCTCCGCTTTGATCGGAGATGGTGGACGTTGCACCGCTAGAATCGTTTCCGAAGAAACGAAAAAATTACTGCAACAACTGTTGCAAGGAAGACCGGTGAAGCTCGTAGGAACTGATTTCGTTCTTGCAGTTGCCCGCGAGGCACATTGCCAGTTCGGCTGATGCGTCCATTTCTCACCTCGTTCTCCGGAAACAGCAGAGCGAAGTTCCCGAAATAGCTGAACGGCAATTGAGCCTGGCGTTAAGCAGCCCCGCTAGAAGGCCAATACCGAAAAAGCAACCACGCAGCCGTGAGTCAGCGATGCCGGGCTTCCCGTATTATACTAAAGTTTAACATACTAAGGTATAATAGACAGGACGACCCACGCATCCCTACTCTTGCCGTTTTCGTGCCCGCCAGAGTCAGGATTTTGCAATTCCGGAACATTTCCACAACTCGGCCCGGCAAAACTTGAACAATGACATCGATGAATCCTGCGCACGTTTACGAAATCCGTCCTCGTAAAGATGATTGTGGCGTTAATCTAATCTCCGATGTGCTCCCGCTTCGATGCGCGGTGTTGTCCGGCGGGCCGGACGCAATCAGTAATGCAATCGACTACGCGAAGCTTTCCAGCCGCTCACATGATGCTGTGATTCGCGTTTATGATTCGACGGGCAATGTGATCGCGACGCACGAGCAGATAGGCGATTTCAAAGAGCCGTAGCGATGACGGTTTGCGATTTCGAAAACTAACCTGATTTTTGAAATGCTGCTGCTTTGTTGGGGAGGGCGCGATTTTAGGGATTTTTGATCATTTGCGGCGCAGGCTTGCTCAGTTCAAGCTGGGCGCTCACCTTCTGGATTTCCTCATTCGATTTTCGATTTTAAATTGCCGATTTTCGATCGAGGAAGATCAGCATTCGCCAGCACTGCGGTAAACTGCCGCCCGTGGATTATCGGGATAAGGTAGGCGGTGAATTTTTCGACGGATTTTGAGCCAGATCGTCTCCTATGACGATCGCCCCGCCAAGTGGCGATTCTGGTTTGACAGGAAAGAGCGGCCGCACGACCGCGAATGTCTGCGAAACAAATGCGAGGAGAAGGAAGCTAAACACCGCTGCACATTTCATGTTCGCCGCTCTTATCACAGTCGACCCCGATGGCAAGCAAAACTTTGGCGCGATCTCGGTAATTAGCGGTGGAAAGCGATTTTTTTCATCGAGCAGCGATCGCTGATCTGTAATGTGATGGACCAAATTCATCGCGCGTTTGGTGGACAATCCACTGGCAAAAAGGCGAAATCTTAGATTGAGGTTTCGAATTTCAGATTTCGGATTATTATCCAGGCCGATGCCACAGTTTGCTTATCGCGCCCGTAATGCACAGGGCGGCCTGGTTGAAGGCGTACTGGATTGCTCGGATCGAGCGGTTGCCATTCACCAAATTGAATCACAACAATGCATCCCAATCCGGATCGAATTAGTTGGCGCGGAGCCGAAAGTGGTGGGTCGAAACGGTGCAGCACAGGCAACTCCCACGCAGCGCCTGAAAATTCCGCACGGCCAGTTGCTGATTTTTACGGAGCAGCTGGCCCATTTACTGCAGGCGGGAATGACGCTCGACGAGGGGCTGTCGATTTTGGAAAAGCGTTTAAAGCAGCCACGTGTCCAGCAGATGACGCGTGCGTTGCATCAGGCGCTGGTTGACGGTCGCAGTTTCTCGCGGGCATTGAGTGAGTTCCCACGCATTTTCCCGCCGCTTTACGTAAACTTGGTGGCGGCGGGCGAAGCAAGCGGCGCGCTGCCGCAGATTCTGCTCCGGGTGGTCAAACATTTGATGCAGGCGAAAGATTTGCGAGATCGCGTGCAGCAAGCCCTGATCTATCCGGCCTTTCTCGCATTGGCGGGCGCCATCCTGATCACGATTTTCATCACGTTCATGGTGCCGCAACTGACGGGGTTCATGTCGGAAACCGGCGGTGCACTGCCTTTACCCACGCGTATCCTGTTGCAAATTCATCATCTAATCACGGGATATTGGTGGGTCGGCGTCCTGCTGGTGATTGGCGCGATTATTGGGTTTCGCGCATTTGTCCGCACCAATGAAGGACGGATCGCATGGGACCGTTTTCGTCTCATCATCCCCGGCTACGGGCGTGTCATCCGGCACCGTTATTACGCGCAGTTCTCGCGCACACTGGGAACACTGATGGAAAACGGAATCCCCTTGCTGCGCGCCCTCGATCTCGTCACCGAAATCGCAGCGAATCGATTTCTGGAAGAGAAATTGAAGGAAGTACGTCGGGCTGTAATCGATGGCGCGACACTGTCCGCTGCATTGCAGGAGCAAAAGTTGTTTCCCGATTTACTCACCGACATGATGGCAGTCGGAGAACAAACGGGACACTTCGCCGAAACAATGCAATCCATTGCCGATGTTTATGAGCGGGAGCTTGACCGTACAGTCGCCGTGATCTCACAACTCATTCCGCCGGTGATTATCGTTGTAATTGCAGTCCTGGTTGGCTTTGTCGTTTTCAGCATTCTGTCGGCGGTTTTCGAGATGACACATAGCTTGCAATTTCGGCCGCATTAAAAGCTTGCAATTGGCAGCTGCACTAAAATAAGTTTGGCGGCTAAATGTTTCTTCGCCTCGTGTTTTTGCTCTTGTTTGGCGCGATTTCGCGTCTTCATGCACAGGAAGCTTTCAGCGATAACCTGCCAACCAGGGCTGATGCGAAGCCCGGAGAATCAACGCCGGAAAGCGCATGGCTGGATCTGCGCCAGAACACTCCTCGTCACTCCACACCACAGAACGCACCGCCATGGGTCGAAGCAGTCACGCTGTTCCCCGCGAAGGGGACGGGCGATACGACGCTAAAGACCATCTTTCGCATTCGTGTGGCGCGACCGAGCCAGGATTATCAAGTTCTCTTGTTCCGCCTGTTCTTCGACGACAAACCGGGTCAGCAGCCAGAGTTAGTGGCATGGGATGAGTCCGGCACACACATTTTGCGTTCAGGAGCACTCGGGTCCGGAATTAATCTGCCGGCTTCCGATTCGGTGATGATCCCGATGACGGACACTTCCTCCATCGATATCGAGGTCCCGGGAGATGGGAAAACGGTGCGCGCGGCGTATCTCGATTGGATGACGAGCAGCGGTGTGGTTCATCCGTTGAACGCTGAGCATCGCGACGTGATCCCGGAACCGTTCTCATCGATGCCGCCGTTGCATTCGCCCCTTCAGGATACGGAGCGCTTTGGCACTGTCATTGCAACCCTTGCGGCCGAGACAATCCAGATCGGCACAGATATTCAGCAAAGCGCGGCGTTTCAATTCGGGGTCGAGGCGCAGCCGCTGGCGGCTCTGCTGACCTTCGAAATCGCAAATCCGCGTATTGATGCGCCACCTGAAATTTATCTAAACGGTGAAGACATCGGGCCAGTTTCTCTGGCGTTGCCCGAACTGGCTGACCCGGGTTATCGCGGCGAAATGGAGCCACTCCTCAGTCAAATGCATTTCCAGTACACCGGCTGGCTGCGCGCGCAAAAGATTGTGCCGGTCGCAAGCCTCAAAGCGGGAACCAATGACCTGATCGTCGTGAACGGGGCTGGCAGCGGAGCTTCCGCAGTCCGCGCCACTCAGATCCAATTGAAATATCTTTGGGATAAGACGGATTACGTTCTAAAAACCGGCGACTAGAAATTCTCGAAGATTCGGCTAGTATAATCCGCGACCCAGATGAGGGGTTTTTCGTCTGGGTTGAAATGACTATGAAAAGAAAACAACAGGGCTTCACGCTGCTCGAAATCATGCTCGTCGTCACGATTATCGCACTGCTCCTGGGCACGGCGATTTATAAACTAGCTGGCAACGTCGAGTACGCGCGACATACACGTGTTCAGGCTGACATTCAGGGAATTACTACCCAGCTAAAGCTTTACGAGAGCATGAATGGCTTTTACCCGACCACTGACCAGGGTTTGCGGGCGCTTGTGTCTCAACCCGACTCCGATCCGAGGCCCACGCGCTGGTATCAACTGTACAAAGACGTGCCAAAAGATCCCTGGCAGAACGAATACATTTACCGTAATCCCGGTCAGAAAAACCCAAGCGGCTACGATCTGTATTCCGCAGGGCCCGATCGGAAAGCAGACACAGCGGACGACGATTGGGGCGAGTGAGGCGCGCCCGGGAGTCGATCTCACACTGCTACTGTTTGGCTGGTGGCAACTGGGGGCCTCGGCGATCTGGCGTGCGTCGACTTGGCGTGCGTCGATTTGGATCTGCGGCTGCGCCTCCTGGATTCCGCGGAATCGTCCCGCGCACGTGAGGACGCGCCTGCGGCAACGCTGAAGGCGGCACCATGGGAGCCCCCCCTCCGACGTTGTTGTTGAGTTGGTTCGGAGTAGGAATGCCGGGCATATTCGGCTTAGATGGCACATTTGGCGCGGATTGCGCCAGGAGTGCCTGATTAAACGTGATGGTCGCAAAATTTCCGTCCTTGCTAAGGGTCACCTTGGTCGCGCCCACGCGGTCCGACCATTCGATGTTCGCGATGCTAAAGCCGTCCACTGGCTCCCTCGTATTAAGATATTTCTTGAAATTCTGGTCCGCGCTGGAAGCAATCGTAACCAGGTCACCTTCGGGCGAGCGCGCGGCATTGGCCACGTAAAGGTCTTTGGCAAAATCAGGTGTTGCCGCAGGCGCTGCAACCGCCGTGGCAATTGCGAACGGCGAGTGTTCCACCATCCGTGAGTAGCGATCGAAGTTAAACCGCGGCGGAAGAACCTCGTCGGCTTCACTGCGGACCGCACCAAGCAGTGCGAAGATCGAGATCAGAATGAGGGAATATTTCATAATTACTATTCTTGCTAGCGTGCCTGTTGCGCCGGTGCAAACCAGCGGGCGATTTTAAATTTGCCTTGGATCATGGTGGGATCACTGCCATCGACTATCACATTAACATTTTCGAATACAACAAACGCGTCCGGCTGTTGCACGTCATAAAGAAAATGCACCAGCGGTGGCCATGGGCTTTTGGTTTCAATTGAAGCGAAAACCGTCTGATGATAGGGCGTCGTTTCGCCCGAACCAATCGCCGGATTCACAATTAACACATTATGCTTACCTGCCACTTGCTTCAACTGATCGAGCAGAGCGGACGCTTCGGCAGGATTCTTGAGGGCTGGTTGATGTTGCCGGATCCATTGGTCGCGTTTCGTCCAGAGATCTCGTTCTTTGATGTAAACGGTTTGCTCGGCCAACGATGCTTTGCGCGCGGTCAGGTCCCTGCGTGCACGACCCAGTGCGCCGGAGATCCAGCTCAAAATCAACAGATTCAGCAGCACGAAAATGGTGCCGGTAATTATCCACGAAAGCATGCGCTCGCGTGGATTCATTCGCCTGTACCACGCCGGCATCATCGTGGTTTTCCCTCCAGGCGAAACTGCGCATGGTCGTTCGGCAGAATGCGAGGCGCAGCCATGTCAAATTGAAAAACTCTCAGCTCTGGATTTTTCTTTATCTTCTCAACGAATTCATAGGCGAGGGCGGCAGTATTTGCTTCGCCATCGACTGAAATTTGCCGCGCGGACTGGTTGTATGCAGTGATGCGCACGTCGGGAGAGGGCAGACTTTCGAACAGATGCAGCAAGATTTCGACCGGGTAATAACGCGAATCGATGGCCGGCGCGAGCGCCTTCCAGTGTGCTTCCGTTGTGCGGACAAACTCCGTCTCGGGCGCGTCGTGCGCGATTTGGCGGTCAAGGCGTCCAACCTGGAACCGCATCAAGCTCAGATACACGAGCAAGAGAAAGAGAAGCCCAGCGTACGCGCTCCCGGCCCAGATGAGTCGCTTTCGCCATTCCGCTTGCTTGATCAATTGTGAGCGGCGACGTCGCCAGCTTTCCGGCAGAAGGTTCAGTTTAACCGGAGCGGGAGGCAGTTCGATGCCAACTATCTCGGTCGAGCTCGCCAGAATTTCCTGCACCGTGTCGCGCAATTGATAGCAGGACTCGTCCAGTAGCACGCTCGGAGAGGAGGCGTTTATGCCCTGTAGCTCGGCGCTCAATCTCAACTGCGGCAATTCCATGTGCAGTTGATCTCCATTTGCGCTCTCAAACGCTCGGGCAAGGCTTAGTTTTCCATTTTCGGTCATGGCGTAAACAAGTGTCTCGCCTTCTGGATAAACAAGGACAGCGTTCCCCTGCGGAGCGTGAGTGCTCGCGCGTTGCGCAGCATACACGGTGACTTGTCGCGGGATGTAACCGTTCTCCAGCAGCGGACCGGCGATTTCGGCAAGCTGTTCATTTCTAATCGCGACAGCCGACACCACACTTTCGCTCTCGTTTTGCTCGATCAGCTCGAAGTCAGTGGTCACTTCGTCAGCTGAATATGGCAGCACCTTCTCGATCTGGATCCGAATCATTTCCGGAAATTCTGCCGGATCGACAGTCGGCAAACGAAATCGCTGGGCAAGCACCGCCGTAACCGGTAGCCCAAGGACAAAGTCGTCGGTTGCCGAAAGCAACGGAACGGCTTCGTCCAGCGTCTGAAGTTTGCGCACGCTCCAAGAGCCGTTTCCTTCGGCTGAGCGCACAAAATTCCAGCCGTGCGCGGTTGGAGTAATAAAAATGGATCTCGCCGCGGTCTCGATATTAAAGCTCCTTCCAGCTAATCAATTGAATATTGCCCCCTTTTCGCACTACCATCCGCACGGAGCGAGTAACGTCGCCTGATTTTCCTACGCTCAGAATGCGGAAAACTTGATCTTTGAATCCGACCAGGGCTGCAATCTGCTGAAATTGCTGGTCATTAAAGCCAAGCGCACTTTTAACATCGGGCAAACTGTTGAACGGAATATCATCGGCAGTTCCATCGATTCCGTCCGGACCGCGTCTTAATTGTAAGAAGCGGTCAACTGAATCGTCTTTCATGCCCGGCACGGCGCGCAACACATCGCGCGACGCCCACGCAAGATCGATCGGACCAGAGCTGTTGATGGTAAAATCTTCGTCCCAACCCGGCCTCGAAGTGAACTCAGCCCAGCCAAATACTTTCTTAAGATCCTCCACAGAAGTCAGTGGCGCGTGTGCTGGATGGTAATCATCGGTCTCTTCTGGCGCGTTCAAATGATGAAGCCCAGTGTTTGGCGACACCCAATCAAGAAGAGAATCCATCATCGTGTCGAGGTCATTAAGCTCAATACCCTTGAGCGAAAGATATCTGCGCAGAATTGCGACGCGCGTGGGGTCTTCCCCTGCGGTAAGCCAGTTCAAATTCAACCGGCCACCCTCGCCGGTGACGCGAACTTCATAACTATCACGATCGCCCATTTGTCTGTGTAAATTTGGTGACCCGGGTGCGATGTTCGGATGCAACGCAACGTCCGCGCCTGACGACGCCATTGCTTCCGCCGCCAGAACACGATTTGCATTACCGGAAAGGGCCAGACGAGAATCAATGTCGAGCGCCCATGAAATCACCATTACGCTCAGCAAAAATAGCGCCCAAAGCGATAACATGAGAGCCGCGCCAGAGACTGATTTCGAATTTCGAATTTCGAGTCTCGAATTTAAAGAACGCTTCTTCACAAGATCGACATGATTTCTAGGGCCACGGCGTTCGGCCCAGTGGAATAATGGCTTCCCACGGCACGGCTGCGCCAGGCCGCCCAACGGTTAATTTCACAAGCCGGGGCAGCTTGAACGCGTTTGACCATCGATCCACCCAAGTGTTCAACTGGGGATCGAAATAACGGATTTGGAGACTGCTTACGTTTTTAATCAATGGCACCCAGGTCTCGTGTCCCTCTCCGATGTCGGAATCATTCTGCGGTTTTCGAAGTAAACCGAGATCCAGCCGGCTGCTTTTTTCGCTTTCCGGTTGCAATCGCAGCCAGACAATAAAGTCGCCCGGCGCGTAGCGTGTAAGCAGCCCGGGGCCAGCGCTGCAATTCCACTTTATCACATCGCGCTGGCGATCGTTTAATTTCAACGGTTCTCCCGTCATCTTGCCGTGTGTGGGAGTCAAACTTTGCCACTCCGCTGCCAGAAGATCGCGCAGACCACCATATTGCGCGTCTGCTGCGCTCGCATCGGCTGAGACGCGCAGCGCTGTGAGGTTGGACTGGACAAAGCGAAAAATCGCAAGCGACATCATCGCAAGGATCGCCACCGCAAGCGTGATCTCGAGTAACGTAAAACCGCGGAGCCAAATGGCACGTTCTCGACTCCAGCGGACACTCGTTCCATGCAGCCTCCAGCTCGCCACCGGACGAGTCCGTCCGACCGGCGGACATCCAGTATCCAGGATCGCGTCTTTCTTACTTGGGCCGGTAAACATAAAACTGGATCTGTTTTGACTGCGACACGCCGCCGCGCTGCCATTGAACAGTTAATATGACAAGATTGATCCCGTTAAGCTGTGTGTTATTCGGTTCAGTTAATTCAGCGGACGCGCTTTTCTGGAGCAACTTTACCATTCCGTAACCGCTGTTGATCTTGGTTTCCGTTGCGGGATCTGGCGCGCCGCGCGCTGCCTGAATTTCCGCCATGCGATTCGATAATATCTGACGCACGGCGTCCTCTTCAGCGTTGAGCATGCTTGCGTTCATACAATTCTCTACTGCGCGCCCAAGTGCCAGCACGCCGACGGCGAAAATCGCAACCCCAAGGAGAACCTCGTAAAGAGCGAAGCCGAGCCTTCCCAGAGCGCGCCGCCGCTTAATGGTCGATACTTGATGCTTCATGGCGGCACCCAGAATCCAGTGCCCAGAATCCAGCGTCCTCTTGAGTTTACCTCGCTGCATAATCCGTAAGCTCGGGTCGCGCCGTTAGTGGCGAGTAATTAGCTGTCCATGAGCCAGCGGAGCCTTTGAACTCGACGATTGCTGGCTCGCACGTTCCCGACGGCCAGAAAATCCATTCGGCTGGATATTTTTTCGTTAATGCTGCAGGCAACGAGAGTTTCAAAGCGCCTCCGCGATCCGGATGAAATTCCGCCGTTGCTTTGGCTTCTTCATCTTTTGCAAAAGCTTCCGGTCGCAGCGTGACCTTTCCTTTACTCCAAACGATCAAGTAAGGACGGCGTTCCTTCACACTATACTCCTGTGCTTGGCGCACGAGATTGTTGAATCCATCCAGAGAGCGCTTCAGTCGCCTGTTAGCGACGACGCCGCTCAGGCTCGGCACTGCCAGTAAAAGCAGCAGCATCAGTATGAAGACTGCAAGGACAATCTCGATTAAAGTAAACCCCCGGAAACGCCGCACTGGCAAACTTACTCGTTACGCGGCAAATCACAACAGGGGAGCGCGCTGCCTGCCCCTCCTGCAGCGGCGAAGCGGAGCAAATGCGGGGCGACAGTCGAAACGGGGCGCCTCGTCCGGCAGCCGCATAGCGCGAGTGAATACGGCTTCCCTCAGCACAAGGCCTGGCGGTCTGTGAGGGAACGTTTCTTTTCACAAATCGGATACATTTCGCTTTGGCCGTATTGTGTCATACTTGTCGTCCAATGAATTTCATTCGTTTTGAGAACCACGCCATTAACATCGATAATGTCGCATACGTTACACGCAGCGACGATAATCGGGTCGTCCTCACCTTTTGCGCTGCCAAGAGCGAGAGTTCGTTGCACCTCGTCTTGAAGGGTGCCGGTGCAGAGCAAGTGTGGGACTTCTTTGTCAAAAGTTCCACCGCAACCTTTGGGAAAGTTGGTTAACGCCAACCCTTGCGTTCCCCCGTTATCAGGCGCCATTCCGATCGGGACTCAACCGCTGGGGGACTTTCGTGGCGCAAGGCCTTTACGTCGAATCTCAAAGGTGAGTTCTCGGAGCACAGCGACATTCATTCTCCTTGGCCTAACGAGAACAAGCTCAGTAACGGTTGTGGCAGGCGCAAGTGGCAATAGCGGCGCTGCATCGAACAGCCAGTTTCGTGGAAGTCCGGCGTTACTTAATCCTCTCTGATACATTATACCAATTCCACTCCCAAGTCTTACCATTATCAGGAGAAAAGGCCTGGCTCCACACCGGACGGTTTTTATCCCTCGCATCCCAACGGAACATCCCGATAATATTTTTTCCCTTAAAAGTATCCTTTGCAAAAAAATGTCCGATCCCATTTTCAAATGAACCGACAACAGGCGGATCCAAAACGCCAACATTGCTCGCTACCCAATAAAGACTCCACAATCTGCTTTTCGGATTGAAAAGCCTCAGCGTAACACCTTCAAAAAGTTTTCCCTCCTGGCCAGGCATCTCTGTGGTGGAATAAGTGTCCATGTCTCCTTTGCCACCAAGTATCTTGAAATTTTCATCGGAAGAGTCGAATTCCGTCCAGTCTTTGCAGTCTTCCAGTCTCTTGTTCAGCCGGCGGTTATGCATTTTCCATTTGCCCAGTAGAAAATCGAAGTCACTTTGGGATGAAGTCACGGATGCGGTAATCTTTAATTCGCCATTTGTATCAAAGCTTAATTGAGGAATACCTAAAGTAGTATCGGTTTTCAGAACCGTTGTCTGAGCTTGTCCGACGTTACAGATGGTTAGTAATAAAATTGCACTTAAATATTTCATATCTCTATGTGTAGTCTGCAAAATTGGTGTCAAGATCCTTTGCCACGCTCTCGTGTGATTTGTAGCTTCTCACCAAGATAAACATCCCTTTTCGATCGTCACTCCCGCTCCGCCACAGAACCGCTCGACCTCTTTCCCGACTTATCACACAGCGTCCAGCTTTGTTAGACCTTGCATCCTACGAAGTCGCGGTGAGCAAAACCAGCGAACCTGAGAAGGGACGCATTTGTCGTCTAAAATCTGTAAATGAATGAGACCCGGAGCTGTTTGTCCTCGCGTCCATTCACGCCTGCCGGCTGTGGCAAGTGTTCCGCAGGCGGCCTTCAAACACATCGCCTGATCTGTGGACACTGCGCAAATCGCCGCTAAAAAATAGCAATCGAACGGCAGCAACGGCGTTGCGTATGTGATAAAGTACAAGACAAATGAAGCCTGCTTTGCGCATCGGCATCGTCGCAGCTGCCCTTTGCGTCGTTGCGATGCTGGTCTGGCAGGGAGTTACAGCTCAGGGCGCGCCCGATCCGACGCGCCCTAACACCAGCCCCACAGTCGCGTTCCTCGACATCGGCATTCTTGTCTTCCGCGAAGGGCTCGAATGCATCCTGGTGCTAGCGGCCATCACCGCCAGTATGGTCGGCGCCAAACGCAGCCATCGCCGGCCAGTCGCTCTCGGCGCGGGCATGGCCTTTGTTGCGAGTTTGGTCACCTGGTTTATCGCGGTGCGCATCGTCGGCTCGCTCAGCGACAACATGAATGCGCTCGATCTACAGGCCGCGACCGGACTTCTCGCGGTGATCGTCCTGCTGGTGATCATGAACTGGTTCTTCCACAAAATTTACTGGGGCGGCTGGATCAGGGCGCACAATCGCCGGCGCAAAGCCCTGCTTGAAAATGCGCGCTCGGTCGAAATTTCGCAGCGGCATCTCTGGTGGGGGTTGATCCTGCTCGGATTCACCTCGCTTTATCGCGAAGGGTTCGAGGTTGTCCTTTTTCTGCAAAGCTACAATTTGCGGCTGGGTGGCGGCGTTGTGCTAAAAGGCGCGCTTCTGGGCATCGTTCTTTCGGGCATGGTCGCGGTGCTCACGTTCGTCCTGCAACAGCGTCTGCCATATCGCAAAATGCTCATCACCACCGGCATTCTTCTCGGCATGGTCTTGCTGGTGATGGTAGGCGAACAAGCGCAGGAGATGCAATTGGCCCACTGGATACCGACGACATCAATCGATTCGCTGGCGCATGTCATCCCGCCATGGATGGGAATGTGGTTCGCTGTGTTTCCGACTGTCGAAACCCTCGTTGCCCAGCTAATTGCTGCGATCTTAGTGATAGGATCCTACTACGCAGCCCGGCACTTTGGCGGCGCGCCGCCTCAAAGTCCCGAGCCAGTCGAGGAAGCGCGATCGGAAGCCAAAGTCGCAATCACTGAGCAGTTGGAAGCGGTTCCATAAGCAAGATGGAGCCGGGTACATCAAGGAGCGACGGCTTCCCAGCCGCCGGAGGGATCCGGAGAGCGCGCTTCCTTGTTTTCATTTTGCTTTTATCGATCTTGCCATCGATTTCCGTTTTCGGCGGGGTGCGCCGCTTCACTTTCCTGTATGAAGCGAATACGTCTGCCAGGGGGAGTCTCGAATTGGAGAACTGGGTCACCTGGCAGCGCGCTACAGGGCCGGACCGATTCGATCAAGTTGATTTCCGTCACGAACTCGAATACGGCGTGACAGATAAATTCCAGGTCAGCATTTATCTAGCCGACTGGTTTTACGAAAGGGACCGGGAACATTCCGGTTTTGCCTATTCCGATTCGGCGATCGAATTGATTTACAATCTGACAAATCCAGTTGTCGATCCCATCGGATTATCGATCTATGGAGAGCTGAGAGCCGGCGACCGGCTGATCGAGCTGGAATCAAAGTTGATCGCGCAGAAAAACTTTGGACCGCTCATCCTTGCTTATAACGCGACGCTTGAAGCAGTATGGGAAGGCAGTGACCTTGCCGAGCGAGAAGGTGAATTCAGCCAGGCGCTTGGAGCAAGTTATGAAGTTTCGCCGCGTATTTCAGTGGGAATCGAATTGCTGCACGAATCTGTGTTTCCAGAGTGGCGCGACGAAGAAGGGATAAGAAATCTGTTCGTCGGCCCCAACGTCTCGTATCGCCACAGGAATTGGTTTGTGACGGTCACCGCTCTCGCCCAAGCAACTGATACGGATAGTGAGCCGGATTTCCAACTGCGGACAATTTTTGGAGTCGGTCTCTGAAATGAGAAACCTCGCGATCCTCGCCATGGCGGTCGTTTGCCTCGTTGACCTGAGCAGTTGCGGAACGACGAGCTTTACACCGCCGCCGGTCACACCCGAATTAGCACAGACGGGCAAAGGTCAACATGGTGATATCGCGATGTTGCGCGAAGGTCGTGCTCTTTTTGTTCACCGTTGCATTGAATGCCACACCCTGCCGGCAGTATCCAGCCACAGCGCGCAACAATGGCCGCGGCTGATCGATGAGATGGCAGGACGCGCGAGCTTGAAACCGGCCGAGCGCAAAGCTGTGTTGGCTTACATTCTCGCCGCGCGTACGCAATAGAGAAATCAATCCCGCCCAACGCCGATCTGCGAAATCAATGGAAGTTAGGCATCCTGTCCGCCAGTCGGACGGACTCGTCCCGTGGCGAGCCTGACTCGGGCCAAAAGGCTTCCAGACTGTCGTGGCTTCAAATCCACCGCGACGCAAACGGCGAACAAGAGTTCTCGTCGGCCGAGACAGCCTGGAAGACTATCCTCCAGGCCACATTCCGGTTGAACGACGCCACAAGCTTCCCACCTTAGCCGGATGATTATGTCCGGTTTCCGCTCTTCGCGGTCAATTCAAATCATCCTGGCGGGTTTGCTGTTTGTCATTCCAGCTTTTCTTCCGGCTGCTCCGTCCCCTGCCCCAAGCCCGCACGGAGCGATTGACGAAAAGTTGTTCAAGGGAATGCAATGGCGGCAGATTGGACCGTTCCGCGGAGGGCGGGCATTGGCGATTGAAGGCGTGCCAGGCGAGCCGGATACTTATTATTTTGGCGCGGTCGCGGGGGGAGTGTGGAAGACAATTGACGGCGGCGCGAACTGGACTCCGCTATTCGATAAGCAACCGATTTCTTCTATCGGCGCGATCGCCGTCGCGCCCTCCGATCACAATGTGATTTACGCCGGCACAGGCGAAGCGGCTATTCGCGGTAATACGACCTACGGGACCGGAGTCTTTAAATCGATCGATGGCGGAAAGACGTGGCAGAACGTCGGCTTGAAAGAT
>Ga0209689_1002014_pt1 | contig 15213 bp, 16 predicted proteins | sample GraSoiAngelo_149_FD_187119 | JGI IMG/M metagenome (GOLD analysis project Ga0209689, IMG submission 187119) | Grasslands soil microbial communities from the Angelo Coastal Reserve, California, USA - 14_1009_09_30cm (SPAdes) (version 2) | ecosystem: Environmental > Terrestrial > Soil > Grasslands ...
CTGAGCGTCACGACGGCGCCCGCGCCGAACGTCCTCGAGCACACGCTGCCGCAGTCGATTCCCGCGGGCGCCGACGCGACCGTGCCCGCCCCCGCGCCGGTGCGAGCGACCGTCACGAGGAACGACTGGCTCGTCTCCACGATGCGCTGGAGCGTGCCGTCGCTGCCGAAGCCGTGATGCACGACGTACAGCTCGCCCCCCTCGTCCTCGCCGAACGAGGTGATCCGGAGCGCCGTGTCGATGAGCTGGGTACTCGACCACGTCTGCCCGCTCTGGATTCCGTTCCAGATGCGGCCCGAGCAGTAATCGCCGTAGAAGTAGCGCCCGAAGAGCTGAGGAAAGCGGCCGCCGCGATAGCGGTAGCCCCCGGTGATCGAGCAGCCGAGCGAATGGTCATACTCGAGAATCGGCAGCGTCAGCGTGCCGTCGTTACAGCCGCTCGACGAGATGGGGAAGCAAGCCGTCCCCTCCATGAGGCGCCAGCCGTAGTTCTCGCCTCCCGCGCTCGCGGCCAGCTGGAAGTCCACCTCCTCCCACGTGTTCTGGCCGACGTCGGCGATAAAGAGATCCCCGGTCTGACGGTCGAAGCTGAACCGCCACGGGTTGCGGAGACCATACGCCCAGATCTCGGGCCGCGCGCCCGGCGTGCTCCGGAAGGGGTTCGTTGCCGGGATCGCGTAGGGAGCGGCGCCGTTCACGTCGATGCGGAGGATCTTGCCGAGGAGCTCACCGAGATTCTGGGCGCGGTTGCCGGGATCGCCCCCGCTGCCTCCGTCGCCCATGCCGATATAGAGGAAGCCGTCCGGCCCGAACGCGAGCTGCCCGCCGTTGTGATTGGCGAAGGGCTGGGGAACGGTCAGGAGGATCCGCGCCGAGGAGAGGTCGGCGACGTTCGCATCGGCGGACACGTGGTACCGCGCGATGACCGTGTCACCCGCGGTGTTCGTGTAGTCGACGTAGAAGAGCCCGTTGGTCACGTAGTCGGGATGGAACGCGAGGCCGAGGAGTCCCCGCTCCCCGCAGCACGACACGAGCGCGCTGACGTCGAGGAATGGCGACGGCAGCACGCGCGAGCCGTCGTGGATCAGGATCCGTCCGGTCTGCTCGAGGATGAACAGGCGACCGGAGCCGTCGCCTGCGTGCGTGACGCCGTCCGGAGAGTGAAGACCGGAGGCGACCGGCTCGAAGCCAAGGGTCAGCTGCGCCTCGGCCCGGCCTCCCGGCCACACCGCCGCTGCCACGGCGATGAGGAGCGCCAGCGCCACGCGTCCCTCCGGAACGGCGGTGCCCACCCGACGATCATACCTTCTCAAGGCGGTTGACGACTCTTCTGGGGCGGGCTAACGTTGCCGCGCGCACTGACCTGGAGGTGCTGACCGTGGCTAACAGATCGGGTCGAGGACTGATGATGGCTGGGGGAATCGTCATTCTCGTGGGCTTGTGCATCGTGCTGGTCAAGATGCTCCGCGTGCCCGAATACTGGGTCCCCCTCATGGTCGGCGTCGGCCTCTTCCTGCTCGGCCTCATTCGCTATCTGGCCCGCAAGAGCGGGTGAGCGTGCCGGGGCGGTTCGCGGGGCACGTCGTCTTCATCACGGGCGCGTCGTCGGGGATCGGCGCCGCGCTCGCGCGGGAGTTCGCGCGGGCGGGCGCCGACGTCGCGCTCACGGCCCGGCGCGTCGAGCGGCTCGAGCCGCTCGCGGCCGAGCTCGTCGCCGCCGGGCGCCGCGCGCTCGTGGCGCCGGCTGACGTCACGGTGGACGGCGACCTCGAGCGCGCGGTGGCGCGCACGCGCGCCGCGCTCGGGCCGATCGACGTGGCCGTCGCGAACGCGGGCTTCGGCGTCACCGGCCCGGTCGAGTCGCTGACGCTCGAGGACTACCGCACCCAGTTCGAGACCAACGTCTTCGGCGTGCTGCGCACGGTGTACGCGACGCTGGAGGACTTGAAGAAGACGCGGGGCCGCCTGGTCATCATGGGCAGCGTGAGCGGTCACGTCGCCGTCCCGGGCGGGAGCGCCTACGCGATGAGCAAGTTCGCCGTCCGCGCGCTCGCCGAGTCGCTCGGCCACGAGCTGGTCCCGCACGGTGTCGCGGTCACGCTCGTCAGCCCGGGCTTCGTCGAGAGCGAGATCCGCCAGGTGGACAACCGCGGCGTCTGGCACCCGGAGCCGCGCGAGCCCTTGCCGAGGCGCCTCGTCATGCCGACGGCGCGGGCGGCCCGGCAGATCGTCCGGGCCGTCGCCCGGCGCCGCCGCGAAACGGTCGTCACCGGCCACGGCAAGGTCGCCGTCTTCCTCCAGCGCCACGCGCCGTGGCTCGTCGCCTGGGGAATCCGCCGCTTCGCGATCCGGGGGCGCGGGGCGCCGCGCTCCGCAGCGCGGACGAAGGGTCGAGTGTAAGGAGAGACGTCGTGCACCGGAGCGAAGGGCGGATTCTCGTCACGCACGTCGGGAGCTTCCCGCGGCCGCCGCGGCTCCGCGAGCTCCTGGTCCGGCAGGAGCGCGGCGAGGCCGTCGACCCGGCCGAGCTGGCGCGCGAGATCGACGCTGCCGTCGGCGCGGTCGTCGGCAAGCAGCTCGACGCGGGTATCGACATCGGCAACGACGGCGAACAGCCCCGCGTCGGCTTCTCCACCTACGTGGCGCGGCGCATGCGCGGCTTCGGGGGCGAGAGTCGCCGCCCCCCGGCCCGCGACCTCGTCGACTTTCCCGACTACGCGGCGCTGCTGGAGTTTCGCCGGCGCGCGGCCGCGAAGATCGCGAACGCGCCGCAGGCCCTGGCCGAGGTCGAGTACGTCGACCTCGGCGAAGCCGCCCGGGAGTGTGACCTGCTGCTCGAGGCCACGGCGGCGCGGCCCAAGACGTTCGTCGAGCGCTTCATGACCGCCGCCTCCCCGGGCATCATCGCGACGACCCTGCTCAACGCCCACTACGATTCGCACGAGCGGTACGTGTTCGCCCTCGCGCGGGAGATGCAGAAGGAGTACGAGCTGATCCACTCGCGCGGCCTCCTGCTCCAGCTCGACTGCCCGGATCTCGCGATGGAGCGCACGCGGCTGTTCCAGCACGAGCCCCTCGAGCGCTTTCTGCAGATCGTCGAGGCGCACGTCGAGGCCATCAATCGCGCCACGGCGAAGATCCCCGCGGACCGCATCCGGTTGCACGTCTGCTGGGGCAACTACGACGGCCCGCACACCTCCGACGTCCCCCTGGAGGCGATCCTGCCCCTCGTCTATCGGGCGCGGGTCGGGGCGCTCTCGCTCGAGCTGGCGAATCCCCGTCACGCGCACGAGTACAAGGTGCTCCGGCGGCACCCCTTGCCCGACGCGATGCTGTTCCTGCCCGGGGTCATCGACTCGACCACGAACTTCGTCGAGCATCCCGAAGTCGTGGCCGACCGGATCCTTCAGGCCGTCGACGCGGTGGGCGACCGGAGCCGTGTGATCGCGTCCGTGGATTGTGGGTTCGGGACCTTCGCCGGCTCGGAGCTCGTGGCCGAGAGCGTGGTCTGGGCGAAGCTCCGCGCGCTCAAGGACGGCGCCGCCCTCGCGAGCGCCAGACTCTGGGGCCGGATGGGCCGAGGGGGTTCTCCTCCCGCGGGATGAGCATGATCGCTCGGTGGCCGCGATGGGCCCGGATCCTGGCGGTGGTCGTGTTGGCGGGGGCGGTCATCGTCGGGGTCCCCGCCATTCGAGGATCGATGCTCCGGGCCGCCGGATGGGTCCTCGTTGTCGACGATCCCGTCGAGCCGGCCGACATCGTCGTCGTGGCCGTTGATGCCGACGGCGCCGGGGTCCTCGAAGCGGCCGACCTTGTTCACAGCGGTATCGCCACGCGGGTCGCCGTCTTCGCCGACCCTCCCGACCAGGTGGATCGCGAGTTCCTCCGCCGTGGACTCCCTTACGAAGACGCGGCCGCACAGCGAACCCGCCAACTCAGGTCGCTTGGCGTGACGGCCATCGAACAGATCCCCCGGGCTGTGCCCGGAACCGAGGCGGAGGCTGAAGTGCTTCCCGACTGGTGCGACCAGCACCAATTCCGTTCAGTCGTGATCGTGAGCGCTCGCGACCACTCACGGCGTTTACGTCGAGTGCTTCATCGATCCATGAGGGGCCACACGACGAAAGTCACGGTTCGACCCGCGCGCTACTCGGTATTCGATCCCGACCGATGGTGGGAAACTCGCACTGGCATCCGCACCGAAATCATCGAGCTCCAGAAGCTGTTGCTCGACGTCGTGAGGCACCCGATGTCGTGAGGCGGGCTCTCTGTGCGCGGACCGGTTCAGTTCGCCATCACCGCGTGCTCGCGGGCCCACGCGCGCAGGGCGTCGATCGCCTCCTTGCGGGTGACCGACAGCGGCCGGGTCGCCCGCAGCTCGTCGAGGAGGATGTCGGTGGTGAGCTCGACCGAGCGCGAGAACGCCGTGTAGAGCCCGGAGACGACGGCCCGCTCGATCTCGGCGCCGGTGAAGCCCTCGGCGGCGGCGGCCAGCCGATCGAGGTCGAAGGCGGCGGGGCCGCGCTTCCGCTTCTGGAGGTGGACGGCGAAGATCTCCTTGCGCTCCACCGCGGTCGGCAGATCGACGAAGTCCTCCTCGGACGTCTCGATGGCAATGAGGGGGTAGTGGGACTGGATCATCAGCTCGAGGTCGCGAAGCGGGGCCATGGCACTTCGAGAATAGCAAAAGCGTATGCGCGCCCGACTACTTCGCGTCCTTGAGCGACATCCAGACGCCGACGAGCTGCTCTGAGGATAGCGCCTGGAAGTTCGCCCGCTTGTTGACGCCGTAGAGGTCCATCTGCTGGTGGAGCGAGAGCACCGCGCCGTCGTCCAGCATCAGCCGCTGGGCCTTGGCGTACAGCTCCAGCCGGCGCTTGGGATCGACCGACGTCTGCGCCTCGTCGACGAGCCCGTCGAAGTCCGGGCTGTAGTAGTTCGCTTGCGCGCTGCCCGAGCGGAACAGCGGGGTGAGCGTCCCGTCGGCGTCCCAGGTGGTGTTGCCCCAGCCGATGAGATACATCGGGTTGGCCTTGTGGGGGTACACGAGCTGGCTGAGGTACGTCGTCCATTCATGGGTCTTCACGCGCGTGCGGATCCCGGCTCGGGTGAGCTGGCCGGCCACCGACTCGGCGACCTCCTTGTCCTTCTGGTAGCGGCCGTCGGGTGAGTTCAGCACGAGGTCGATGCCCTCGGGGAAGCCGGCGTCAGCGAGGAGTTTCTTGGAGCGGTCTGGATCGAACTTCACGGGCTGGAGCGCCCGGTCGAAGCCGAAGTGCTTGGACGTGAGCGGCGTCGCCGTTCGAATCGCGTTCCCCTCGAGCACGTTCTTGATGATCTCGTCCGCGTTGACGGCGGCGAGGATCGCCTGTCGCACCCGCTTGTCCTTGGTCGGGCCCTCGACCGGTCCCACCGGCTTGTTGGTGGTATCGAACTGGTACGTGTAGATCGGGATGAAGATCGGCCGCACGCTGGGTGCCTTGGAGACGTAGAGCCGGGGATGCTTCTCGATCACAGACACCAGGTGCGGCGGGATGTTGACGGCGATGTCGATCTCGGCGGTCTGGAGCGCGGCGACGCGGACGGCGTGCTCGGGGATCGGGCGGAAGATCAGCGTCTTGACCTTGGGCGCGCCGCCCCACCAGCTCGGGTTGGCCTCCAGCTCGATCAGCTCGTCCTTGACCCAGCGCACGAACTTGTACGGCCCGGTGCCCACCGGGTTCCGGTCGGCGAACACCTTGTCCTTCCCGCGGAAGTGCTTGGGCGCCATGATGTGCCCTCGGAGGGCGAGGTGGTTCTCGAGCGTCGGGTACGGCTTGGCGGTGACGATGCGGATCGTGTGCTTGTCAACGACATCGATGGAGGTGATCAGGCGGAAGTAACCCGCCTGGCGGCTCTTGAGCTCGGGATCGCGGATGCGATCGAGGCTGAACTTCACCGCCTCGGCGTCGACCTCCTCCCCGTTGTGGAACGTGACCCCCTTGCGGATCTTGAACTCCCAGGTGGTCGGGTTGACGAGCTTCCACGACTCGGCCAGCCAGGGGATGATCTTGAGGTCCTTGTCGCGGAAGAGGAGCGTGTCGTAGATGTTCAGGAGCACGTTGTAGGCTGGGGTCTCCTCGTGCCACTGCGGGTCCAGTGTGGTCGGGTCCACGCCCTGGGCGATCACGATCTTGCCCTCGAGAGCCGCCAGAGCGGCCGCGGGAAGGACCAGCAGTCCGAGGAGAGCCAGTGTGGCGCAGCGGCGGGTCATGGTGAGCCTCCTCTCCGGACACGCGGTGGCGGGAGCATGTGCGCCCACCTCCTGGTTGTCAAGGTCATGTCCACGGGAGTCCTCTGCACCAGGTTGGTGCAATTGCACCAGCGTGGTGCAGTAAGACGAGGCGTTCTGGCCTGTGGTGCTTCCCGAGGGAAATATGAAACCACTAGTTATATGGCTGCCGGTGCAGGTCGTCTCTGGCACAGAGTGTGCGGTCGTGCGTTTGAGCGATGGCAGCCTTCACGCCGGATCAGCAGGCCCTTCTGTACAGCATCACGAGGATCATCAGCGTGAAGCTCGGGGAGCTCGTCAATCTGATCGAGCGGACCAACATACAGTTAGTCGCGCTCCACAACATCCTCGGGGAGAAGGGCGTCATTACAGCGGAGGAATGGACTGCCGCCACGGCGGAGGTGCGGGCCGCCTTTGCCGTGGATCTCGCCACGAATCGCCAACTGCAGGCTCTCAATGATGAGCTTCGTCGCTTGTTAGGCGGCGAACCGGAGGGAAACCGCAGTGAGAGGCGAGTGTCCTGACGCACTCATACGCCGTCCTCGTCAGGAGCCCGTCTTGTGTTACAGTGCCCCTGCCAGCCACTGTGGCCCCTAGGGTTGACGCGACCAGCGTGCGTCGAGACCCGGTGACGAGGCGTGGCCTTACCCTCCTTCACCCCGGGGGCTGCCATGAAGACCATCCAAGATCGACTCACCCTCCTGCTCCGCGCGTACAGGACCATTCGCTTCTGTGACGCCTGCCTGGCGCTGAAGATGGGTGCTTTTCCCCGAGAGGTACGGGAAGCCGTGGTCATGGTCGGCGACGGATTTCAAATTTCTTCTGGAAGATGCTCCGAGTGTCTGCAGGACAGGACGGTCGTCCGCGCTCTTGCAGCCTGAGCCGGCACGCACCTAGACGCCGAGATAGTACTTCTTCACCAGCTCGTGTTCCCGCAGCTCCTGCGTGCTGTGCCCTTCGAACTCGATCTTCCCGTGGACGATGATGTACCCGCGGTCGGCGATCTTGGTCGCCTGGTTGAAGTTCTGTTCGGCCATCAGGACCGTCAAGTGGTGTCGCTCCTTCAGTTCTTTGATCTTGCCGATCACGCGGTTGACGAGGATCGGGGCCAGCCCGACCGAGGGCTCGTCGACCAGGAGGATCCGCGGCGAGGACATGAGCGCGCGGGCCACCGCCAGCATCTGCTGCTCGCCGCCGCTCATGCTGCCCGCGAGCTGCTTGCGGCGCGCGCGGAGCACCGGGAAGGCCTCGAAGCAGAAGGCGAGGTTGCGCGCGATGTCGCCCCGGGCCTGCGGTCGGTAGGCGCCGAGCAGGAGGTTCTCCTGGACCGTCAGCTTGGGGAAGAGCCTCCGCCCCTCCGGCACCATGGCGATGCCCAACCCCACGATCTCCTCCGTGGGTCTCTTCGTGAGATCGACCCGCGTGCCGTCGGTTTCTAGAAATATCTCGCCGGCCTCCGGCCGCACGATGCCCATGATGCATTTGATGAGCGTGCTCTTGCCGTTTCCGTTGGTGCCCAGCAGGGCGACGGTTTCCCCCTCACGCACCTCGATCGAGACGTGGTGCAAGACCCGCACCGCCCCGTAGCCGGCGTCCACGTCGTGGACGACGATCCTACTCGCCAAGGTAGGCCTTCTCCACGACCGGGTTCCTCACGATCGCGTCCGGCGTCCCCTCGGCGATGCGCTCGCCGGCGTCCAGGACGACGATCCGTTCGGAGAAGCGCATCACCGCCCGCATGATGTGCTCGATCATGATGATCGTGATCCCCCGCTCGTTCAGGCGGAAGAGGATGGCCAGGATGTCGTCGATCTCCGCGCTCGAGAGCCCGGCCATGGCCTCGTCGGAAATGAGGAGCTTGGGCTTGGCCGCCATGGCCCGCGCCAGCTCCAGCTTTCTCATCTCGATCTGGGTGAGCCCCGCCGGCCTCGTGTGGGCCTTCGATTCGAGGCCGATGGTGCTCAGGATCTCCATGGCCTCGGCGGCGACGTCGGCGCCGTCGGACCGCGCGCCGGCCGCATACTCCAGCGGGATGGCCAGATTTTGCGCCACCGTCATGCTGGTGAACGGCTTCGGGATCTGAAAGCTGCGCACGATCCCCAGCCGGGTCCGCCGATGGGCCGGGACCGCCGTGATGTCACGGCCCTCGAAGCGGATCCTGCCGCCATCCGCCGGCAGCGCGCCGGACACACAGTTGATGAGCGTGGTCTTCCCCGATCCGTTCGGTCCGATGAGGCCGAACCGCTCGCCCGGCGTGACGTCGAGACTCACCCCGTTGAGCGCGGTGAAGCCGCCGAAGCGCTTCGTCAGTCCGTCGACCTCGAGCAACGCAGGGGCCATCGGCGGCGTTACCGCCCTCGGACCCGCCGCACCAGGCCGACGATCCCCTCGGGCGCCAGGACGACGAACGCGACGAGCACCACGCCGACGATGAACAGATTCATTTCGGAGGAGATCGTCACCGTCGCCAGCTGCTGCGCCGTCCCCAGCAGCACGGCGCCGATCACCGGCCCGACCCAGCTCGTCGTCCCGCCGATCATCGGCATGGCCAGGGCATTCACGGCGTAGTCGAGATTGAAGGCCGACGTGGGCTCGACGAAGGTCACGTAGTAGGGAAACGGCGCGCCGGCGACGCCGAGCAGGACGCCACTCACGGTGGTGGCGAAGAGCTTCAAGCGCAGGGTGGGGACGCCCATGCACTCGGCCGCCTCCTCGTTGTCCCGGAGCGCCGCGAGCCCTCGGCCGACCCAGGACCGCTCGATGAATCGCGCCACCGTCACCGCCACGACGGAGAGCAGGACCATCACCGCGAAGAGGAACGTGACGTAGCTGCCGAACGGAGGACCGCTCGGGCGGATGACGCTGAGGCCCCGCGAGCCGCCGACGTACTCCCAGTTGATGATCATCGTCTGCAGCACGATGGACAGCGCCAGCGTCGCGATGGAGAAGAAGACGCCTCTGAGGCGCAGCGTCAGGTAGCCGATGCCGAGTCCGAGGAGCCCGGAGACGAGCCCGCCGGCGAGGATCAGCACCGGGAGCGGCGCCCGCGTCGACTGGATGAGGAAGACGGCGGTGTACGCCCCGAGCGCGAAGAACGCCGGCGTGCCGAAGTTCACGTAGCCGGCGTAGCCGCCGAGGATGTTCCATGCCGTCGCGATGACGACATACTGAAGAATGACGTAGCCCGCGAAGTAGACATACGGGTTCACGCGGAGCGCAGCGAGGAGGATCCCGGCCCCGACGACGGCCAGGCCGACGAGCAGCGTGCGGGTGGACCGCGCCATCTATCTCCCGAGGAGCCCGGCCGGTCGCACCGCGAGCGCGACCAGGAGAATGCCGAACGACACGGCGAGCGACCAGGAGGGGCCGAAGAACGTGGACATCAGGCTCTCCGCCACGCCGAGGATGACGGCGGCCACGAGCGTCCCCGCGATGCTGCCCATGCCGCCCAGGACCGTGATCGCGAACATCCGGCCGATGTAGTCGCGGTCGGTCGACGGCACCACCGGTGCGATCGTGATGAGGAGCGCGCCGGCCAGGCTCGCGGCCGCGATGCCGACGCCGAAGGCGATGGTCTTGATCCGGACCGGATCGGCGCCCATCAGCCGCAGCGCCAGGCGATCCTGGGACACCGCCATGACGGCCCGCCCGTAGAAGGTTCTCGAGAGGAAGAGGTGCAGCGCCAGCGTCATGGCGAGCCCCACGAGGCACGGCACCAGCAGGCGGAACGCGATCCCGACGCCGCCGAGGTCGATCGACTTGCCGATGTACGCCGCCTCGACGAGGCGATAGTCGACGCCGTACTTGAGGCTCAGGCTCACCTCGATGATGAAGAGGACGCCGAAGAAGAAGACGAGCCCCCGGAGCGACTCCTCGCCCCGGCGCTCGAAGCTCTCGTAGTAGAGGCGATAGACGACGGCGCCGAGGACGTAGAACACCGGCGTGAAGAGGAGCCCGGTGAGGATCGCATCGAGGCCGAAGGAGCGGTTCATCACGTAGGCCGCGTACGAGCCGAGGATGACGAAGGCGGGCTGGGCGATGTTGGCGATGTCGAGGAGGCCGAAGATGAGCGAGACGCCCAGGCTGACGGCGGCGTAGAAGCCGCCGAGCAGCAGTCCGGCGACCACGGCGTTCGCGAGCAGATCCCAGGAGAACAGGAGCGCCCGCGCTAGTTCTTCGCCGCGGAGTACGGGTAGACGATGGCGCCGGACTTGAGCTCCTCGGGGTAGAGCACCACCTTCTTGCCCGGCCCGCGGAACTGATCGATGCCCGTGCCGTGGACCTTCTGGTACTGGACCATGAGGGTGCGTCCCTTCGCCCACTCGCCGTTCTTCCCGAACTTCACCTTGCCGACGACCGTGTTGAACTCGGTGGCGCGGAGGTAGTCGGCCAGCTTCTGCTGGTCGAGGCTCTTCGTGGCCTCGACGGCCTGGCCGAGCACCTGGACCAGGGCGTACGAGTAGGGCGGGAGGTAATACCCGAGCGGATCGACGCCCGCCTTCTCCGCCCGCGCCTGGTATTCCTTCAAGAACTCCTTGATGCCCGGGAACGCCAGCATCGTCGGCTCCGGCGCCCAGAAGTCGTAGTTCACGACGCCGTTCAGCATCGGGCCCATGCTCGTCATGACGCTGGTGAACTGCAGGCCGACCATGCCGCCGCCGAAGATCTTGGGCTGTAGGCCGACCTCGTGCGCCGCGCGCAGCATGCCGACCGAGTCCGGCGGGTACGACGCCACGAATACGATGTCTGCGTTGGTGGCCTTGATGGCCCTGACGATCGGCGTGTAATCGACGGTGCTGGGCGGGTAGGTCCTGTCGTAGACGGTCTTGAGCCCGAACTTCTTGATCAGCTCGCGCGCGCCGACGAGCGCGTTCTGCGGGTACTCGGCGTCGGCGCCGACGATCGCGACGGTCTGCGGCCGCGGAGTCTGCTTCGCCGCCAGCTCGAAGAAGCCGATGGCCGTGCTGGTCTGTGGATCGGGCCCCGCCGGCTGGATCTGGAAGTAGTTCGGATACTGGTACTTCTCGTTGTTGGCGAGCCCGAACATCCCCATGATGGTCAGCTTGCGCTCCATCGCGATGGGCATGAGCGGAGCGATGAGGTTGGTGCCGTAGCCGGAGATGACGAGGTTGACCTTGTCCACGTCGAGGAGCTTCGTGTAGATGCCGGGCACGGTGGCCGGGTTGGTCTGGTCGTCGTAGTAGACGAGCTCCACCGGTCGGCCGAGCAAGCCGCCCCGCTTGTTCACGTCGTCCTTCCAGATCTGGACTGCCAGCAGCGCCGGCTTGCCGTTGGCAGAGAGTCCGCCGGTCAGCGCCATGCCGAAGCCGATCCTGATCGGCTCGGCCGCCCGGGCGGTGGGGGCGCCCAGACCCGCGAGCACGAGCGCTCCGATGACGCCCCCGGTCAGGGCCCAACGCCGGATCCTCTGCGGTTTCATCGGTCTCCTCCTGGTGGTCGAAGCCTATAGTGGAAACGCGGGGAAAACGCAACCGGGAAATCGTCACGGCGCCCGCCGTGCCGCGGCCTTGACTGCTCCGGATAGGCGTCTTACAGTGCCTGGGATTCATCGTCCCGAGGCACGCAGGCGACCGTGCAGCGACACTCGGTGATGGTGCACGCGCGAATGGAGGACGTGATGGGGATGAAGATCTCGGTCGAAGAGATGGAACGGACGCGGGTGGCGCGTTTCAACCGTCTCACCCCGACCAGTCGTGGCTTCGTCGATACCGCCATTCCCGGGTACGAGCGCCTGATCTACAACGTGATCGGTCGAGGGGTGACCGAGGACTCGACGCTGAGGCCGGCGATCACCGATGCTCGCGACTTCAACCTGACGCTGGTCAAGCAGGTCCCCGGCAATCAGGTCGGCCTCCACGATCATCCGACGGTCGAGGTCTTCATGCCACTGACCGGGCGCTGGGGCGTGTACTGGGGCGACGAGGGCGAGAGCGAAGTGATCCTGGAGCAGTGGGACGTCATCTCGGTGCCGCCTGGTGTCATGCGTGGCTTCCGCAACGCCGGGGCGGAGGACGCTTTCCTCCTCGCCATCCTCGGGGGCTCTAATTCCGGTCACGTCACCTGGTCGCCGAAGGTCCTCGAGACGGCCCGGCAGCACGGGCGGGAGCTCGACGCCAAGGGAAATCTGGCCGGCACGACATAGCGGCTCGCATGAAGGTCGCGACCTGGAGAGGCGAAGCGCGGTTCACGATCGACGCGGCCCCCGATCCCGTCCCCGGGGCCGGGCAGGTCGTGGTCGACGTCCACGCCGCTGGCATTTGCGGCACCGACATCCACGCCACCCAGGGGCTCTTTCCCTGGAAGCCGCCCCTGGTCCTCGGTCACGAGTACACCGGGATCGTGCGCGGCGTCGGCCGCGGCGCGAGCCGTCACCTCATCGGGCGCGTGGTGGCGTGCGAGCCTTCGTACGGCTGCGGCGAGTGCGCCGAGTGCCACGCCGGGCGCGTGAGCCAGTGCCCACGGTGCGCCCGTGTCGGTGGCTTTGCCGAGCGCGTTCTCCTCCCGGCGAGCTGCGTCCATCCTTTGCCCCGGGCTCTCGATCCCGTCACCGCGGCGATGACGGAGCCCGCCGCCTGCTGTCTCGCGGGCCTCGAGCTGTTTCCCATGCCGCGTGGGGCGACGGTGCTGGTCATCGGCGGGGGCCCGATGGGGCTCCTCACCATGGTGCTCGCCCGCAAGCGCGGCGCCCGACGCCTCATCCTCTCGGACCCCGTCGAGGAGCGACGGCTGATCGCCCGGCGGCTCGGGGCCTACGCCGTCGTCGATCCGATCCGGGAGAGCCTGCGCGATCGGGTGCTCGCGCTCACGCGCGGCCGCGGGACGGACGTCGTCTGCGAAGCCGTGGGGAAACCGGAGCTCGTGGCCGAAGCCCTGGCGCTCGTCAAACCCACGGGCATCGTCCAACTCGTCGGCGTGAGCCCGAAGGGAAGCCACGTTCCCCTGGACCTCTGGGACACCCACTTCCGTGAGATCAGGATCCTCGGCGCCTTCGGCCGCGGCACCGCCTTCCGGCGCGCGCTCGCCCTCATGCCGAGGCTTGGCGTCAAGCGGCTCGTCACGGCGCGCTTCCCCCTCGAACAGATCGGCGAGGCCTTCGCCCATGCCGCAGCCGGCAAGGGCGTCAAGACCGTCATCACGCCGGCGCGCTAGCTTTTCCCGCCCTTGATGAATCTGCCAATGAGTCCGAGAAGCACTCCCGCGACTATGACCGCGACCATGAAGCCGACCAGGGCCAGGCCGAGCCGATCAAGATCCGTCATCTGAGCCCTCCCGAGCGCCCGCTACTGTCGAAGACGGTAGCGAGGGCCACCACGGAGTCATAGGTCCGCGTTCTGCCAGAGGCATCCTTGACCGTGATCTTCGTGTGGGCACTCTGCTGGGCGGTGCTCCGCGCCTGCGCGATCTTTGCCCGAATGTCCGCCGGAACCTCATCGAGCGACCCATAAACCCGGACCTGTCCGGTCTGTGGGTCCTGGACTTCAACGCGCTCGGTACGGATCTCCGTCGTGCGTGTTTTCAGCACGGTGCGCGGAGCCGGGACCCGAAACCCAAGACTTCGCAGGATTCGTTGCACGAAGCTCGCGCGAGGCACCGGATAGTAACAACTCGGGCATCGATCCGTGCCTTGGGGAAGCTGAGAACCACATTGTGAGCACGTCATGACTTGGCTTCGAGTTTAGCGCGTTGCCCAGGACGCGGGCTACTCTCTCACGGGCCCTCCACAACATAGCTGAACGTCGCAACAATCGGGATGCCCTTCCTACCGATCGTCAGCCGAAGAGTGGGCCAACGTTAGCCCGCCCGAGGAGACAGGTCAACGACCTTGACAACCTCTAGGTGGGCGCAGATGATCGCGTCACCGCCTCGACGGTCCGGCCCCTCGGGGAGGCAGTCATGCCCCTGGACGTGGTTCTGGGCGATCTTGCGACGCCCTAGCAGATCACGGGACTCATGAACGAAAACTTGGAGGAGGGGACCATGAGGACCTTGATCCGCTCGGGAGCATCCGTCGCGTTCACGCTCGTAGTCGGCGCGTCGCTCATAACGCCTAACGACGGGATAGCGAAATAGTAGCCCCGACTATGTGACCCACGAGCGCCGAGTCTCCTTCGGGCTCTCAGCAGAGAAGTCCAGGGAGAATGGGGGGCGGGTCTATGCCACGGCTTCTCTACATCGTTTCGCGTCGTAATCAGCAGCTCTACGCAGATTTGACGCGAACCTTCAACAACGATCCCAACGTTCGAGTGATCCTGGATCGTCGGGAGGGTGAACGACGACAGCGGGCCGCCCCTCATCGCGCGGACCGTCGAGTGAGAGACCGGCGCGCGGTGAACATCGAAGAACACCTCCAGCGGCTCGGTTGGGCGGTGGCGGACGAGAGGCCGGATGCGGACGGAGCAAGGTGAGCACTCGAGCAGCGATGCCAGAATGGGCGCGCGCGTCGTCGAGTGTGACACTTCGTGCCACTCGCCGGCCGGTTCGGACCTGCTGGTCGGATTCCAAGCGGCCGCGAGAGCCCCCGCAATTCCCAGAATTTGACGCGCGCTGACCATGAGCCCGCCCGTTGGCACCCCCTGTGCTGTAGCCCTTCGCTCAAAGGGGGACCGCGATGGTTCCGGGAGGTCTCGCTTTCCTCGTCGTGGGGATCGCCACGATCCTGGTCCACCCCGTTCCGAGCTTCGCCCAGAACGGGGTCACACCCGGGCAAACACGTATCTATTCCACGATCTACTCCGTTGGGGTCGAGTGGGACCTCTCCGGCGACGTCAATCACAACGCCACGGTCAACGTTCAGTACCGGATCCAGGGCGCGAGTGCGTGGAAGTCAGCCCTGCCGCTCATCCGGGTCGACAACACATACAACGGCAACGGCTTCGCGGGGAGCATCCTCTTTCTCAACCCGGACACCACCTATGAGGTCG
>Ga0209689_1002016_pt1 | contig 15200 bp, 14 predicted proteins | sample GraSoiAngelo_149_FD_187119 | JGI IMG/M metagenome (GOLD analysis project Ga0209689, IMG submission 187119) | Grasslands soil microbial communities from the Angelo Coastal Reserve, California, USA - 14_1009_09_30cm (SPAdes) (version 2) | ecosystem: Environmental > Terrestrial > Soil > Grasslands ...
ACGTGGAAGTAGTCTATGCTCCCGATTTCCAACGGGATGCATTGCCGGTCTTTGAGGCGAAGAAGGACATCAGGATCGGAAAGGTTCGAAAAATAGAGGACGATAGAAATCTGCCTCCTGACATTGTCGTTCTGGATGACGGTTCGGTCATTTTGGAAGATCCCTACAAGACACGAATTCGATCATTGGAATCCCTGAAACAACTGCCAGTCCCAACGAAGATGAAACCATCTGAGAACGAGTACCGCGACCTATTGCAGGCCTGGTGGGTTACATGTGAGGTTAGATCTAATGCTATCGTTCTATGGAAGAATGGCGCATCTCTTGCAATTGGGACCGGACAGCAGGACCGCGTGGGAGCATTGGAGAACTGTGTGGAGAAAGCGCATAGGTTCGGCCACGATCTGAAAGGATCATGTCTCGGCTCTGACGGATTCTTTCCGAGGACAGACAATATCGAGACGGCGGCGGCTGAAGGCGTCTCGGCAATTGTTCAGCCAGGCGGCTCGGTGGAAGACAATCTCGTCATTGAAGCCTGCGACAAGAACGGCATTGCAATGGTTCTTACTGGGGAAAGATCATTCCGCCATTTCTAGAAGCACCCAGGTGAAGCTAGGTGGGGCTGTGGAAGGTGCGAAAATGCCGCAGAGACGATCTCTCAGAGGTGTTGGTCCTCGCAGAAAGATACACTTCGTTCGACGCGATGCCAACTATGCCGGATATCGAGATGATCTATGAACGAAACGAAGATAATTTCTTCGTAGCCGAAGACGAAGGCGGGAATGTTCTCGGATTCGCAACGGGATACGAAAAGAAAGGGATACCACAGGAGGTTTTGCTGAGTTGGAAGGCGAAAAGAGTGGGCTATCTGGATCTTATGGCGGTGGACATACTGCATAGGAAGCAAGGCATTGGGACCGCCCTGCTAAATTCGGTCCTGGACCAATTCAAAGGTCAGGGTATTGACACGGTCCACTTGGACGTGCCGTTCATGGAGCAAGATGCGATTAAGCTCTATCAGAAGCTTGGTTTCAAAACCAGATCCTACAGCATGGTCAAGCAGGCATGGCTCGCATTGTAGGTCTAATCTCCCTGCACTCTCGGAGAGACATTGCATCACGGGTTTGTCCAGCACGAATGGACCACTGCCCTTCGAGGAAGTTAACTGGAATATGTCAAAAAAGGGCTTAATAGGAATCCAGATTGCTTCACATATGTTGTGGTCTTGAAAACTAGAAGTCAATATCGCACAGTCGAGGTCATCATCCAGAACAAGCCCTTGGCCCGAGATCCGGAGGGCGAGACGATTCATAGAAACCTGGTTCTCAAGGGCGGATACGACCGGGTGACCGGCGTACGCGCTGGTAAACTTCTACGAATGACCGTCCAAGCCGAGTCAGGCCAAGAAGCGGAAAACATCGTTCGGAGACTTTGCGATGACCTTCGAATCTACAACCCGGCAGCTCACAGTTGCGAAGTAAGAATTGTAGGGAAAGAAGACGGGATAACAGAGTAATGCCCCAGGTTGCCGTTGTCCAGTACCCGGGCAGCAACTGCGACCTGGACGCCCTAGAGGTTCTCCAGAAGATCGTGAGAGTGAAAACTGATCTAGTATGGCATAAGCAACTTACACACGACAATTACGACGGTTACATTCTTCCAGGAGGCTTCTCCTACGGAGACTATTTGCGAGCAGGCGCAATAGCAGCACATAGTCCAAGCCTGAAGATTGTCCAGACGGCCGCAGAAGCTGGCAAACCCGTCCTTGGAGTCTGTAATGGCTTTCAGATTCTTGTGGAAGCCAACTTGTTACCAGGCGCAGTCTTGAGGAATGCCAGTCTCAGGTTTGTCTGCAAATGGATTAACCTCAGGGTAGACAACAACAAGACACCATTCACGAGGAAGATGAAGATGGGACAATTGCTACGTGTCCCGATTGCTCACAACGAAGGACGGTACTATCTCGAACCGGAACAAATCCAAACATTGGAAAAGAATGGACAGGTTGTCCTACGCTACGCCGACAATAAGGGGGACACGACTATGGATGCCAATCCGAACGGAAGCCTTGAGAACATAGCGGGCATATGCAACCCTGACCACAATGTGATGGGGCTAATGCCTCATCCGGAACGGGCCTCACAATCCGAACTGTCCCCATACAACAATGCAGAGGGCCGCTTGATCTTCGACTCGATGATCGAAACAATCCGAGAACGGAATGAGGAGAGAAGATGACAGTTCTAGAAGAAATCCAGAAACCAAGTCTAACGACGGAGGAGATGGAGTACGCGGTAAGAAAGCTCGGAAGGCAACCCGGCAGTGTCGAATGGGCCATGCTAGAGGCAGAGTGGTCGGAACATTGCAGCTACAAATCATCAAGACAAGTCTTGAAACAACTGCCAACAAAAGGTCCCCGAGTGCTAGTTGGGCCAGGCTATGATGCTGGAGTCGTTGATGTAGGCGAAGGATGGGTCGTCACGTTTCACATCGAGAGCCACAATCATCCCTCAGCCATCGACCCCTACGGTGGTGCCGCAACCGGAGTGGGCGGAGTCGTACGGGATATCTTGAGCCTAGGCACACGACCCATTGCCTTATTGGATCCATTGAGATTCGGCAAGCTCGACAGTCCGCACAGCCGTTGGCTCTTCGAGAATGTGGTACGCGGAATAGGCGATTACGGCAATTGTATCGGCGTACCGACAGTGGGTGGAGAAGTTGAGTTCGATGAGTCTTTTGAACGAAACTGTCTCGTTGATGTAGTTTGTGTCGGTCTAGGGAAGAAGAAGGATCTTGTAATGGCAGACGCGGACACGCCCGGTGATCTGGTCTACCTTGTAGGAGGAAGCACTGGCCGAGACGGTATCAGAGGAGCAAGCTTCGCAAGCAGAGTTCTCACCGAGAAGTCGGATACTGAGAGGTCGGCTGTTCAAGTGCCTGACCCATTCGCCAAGAAATTGATAATCGAGGCAGTGCTTGAAGCAGTAAACTCTGGTCTTGTGAGGGGAATGAAAGACCTCGGCGGGGGCGGAATTACTTGTGCCCTCTCCGAAATGGCGGCGAAGGGCGGCACAGGTATGAGGATAGACCTGGACAAGGTGAGAAAGAGAGAGCCAGACATGCACGCTGCTGAGATAATGATCTCGGAGTCGCAGGAGAGAATGGCCCTAGTGATCAATCCGAAAATGGAAGATAGGCTCATCCAGACCCTGGAGAAATATGAAATCCCATACTCAGGGATAGGCACCGTAACAAATGATGGCCAGCTAACGATTACGATGGGCGGAGACATTGTTGCGAGTGCACCTTCACGATTTGTTGCCGAGGCTCCGCTGGCCCATCACTCGTCTCGGAAGCCCGTCTACATAGACAAGCTAGAAAAAACAAATCATCCCGACGCGCCTAAGGATCTTGGCCGAACGCTTCTTCGATTATTGGCAAGCTCAAACATTGCTAGCAAGGAATGGATCTATCGGCAATACGACCATGAAGTCGGCATACGAACATTAGTGAAACCGGGAGACGCCGACTCAGCCCATCTGCGATTACCAAACGGGAAACGATTGGCCATTGCAATAGGAGGCAACAGTAAGCGTTGCTATCTTGATCCATACTGGGGATCGGTCGGAGCAGTCTCTGAAGCACTCTGTAACCTCGCCGCAACAGGCGCTCAGCCTCTCGCCGTGGTCGATCATCTACAGTTCGGCAACCCAAACAACCCAGAAGTGTACTGGACATTCAAGGAGACGGTCCGAGGAATAACCGACTACTTGACCGCTGTCAAAGTAGCATGCGTAGGTGGAAAAGTGAGCTTCTACAATGAAGACGCGGAAACCGGGACTGCGATCAAACCTTCACCAGTCATCTCCGCAATCGGACTTGTCGAGAAACAGACACGTCCAATCAGGGAAGGATTCACTGAAAAAGACAGTGATATTGTCATCGTCGGAGAAACAGACCCGGAGATGGGAGGCTCCGAGTATTACGAGCATATTCATCGAGTGGTAGGTGGGATAGTACCTAGGGTTAGATTGAAAACCGAGAAGAAGCTACTCGCTGCCATCGTGAGAACACTGAGAAGTAACCTGGCGCTGTCAGCACACGACTGCTCGAAAGGAGGCTTGGCTGTGACTCTGTCCGAGATGACGATCAAATCTGGAAGAGTGGGATTCAAAGTCGATCTAGACAAACTGCCGGGAAAAGCTGGTAGAATAGACGAGAAACTCTTCTCAGAATCACCCTCGAGGTTCATACTCGAGACAGAAAGAAGACAGACAAATCGCGTGGTCCGATCATTCCGGCGGGCCGGAATTTCGGCGGGGAAGTTAGGCGAGACAACTGACGATCAACACCTATCGTTCGGAGATAGAATGCAGACTTTCAGGCTAGATCTCTCCGAGGCTAGCGATATCTGGGGTCGGACGATTTCCGAGATAATGGAGGTGCCATCGCAGTGACATTGAAGGAACATTGCGGCGTCATTGGGGTCTACTCGCTCAACGGCAAGCCTGTCGGAGAACGCATAGTAAAGGGTCTTGAAGCGTTACAACATCGCGGCCAAGAGTCTTGGGGAATAGCTGTCAACGGGGAACCGATCCTCAAGGGAATGGGTCTCATAAGCAAGGGAGCCGAAGACAATGCCAGACAGATACTCACCCTCAAAGGCAACCATGGGATAGGACATGTTCGATACTCGACACGCGGCGCCACGACCATCGGCAACGCCCACCCGATCGACATCCAAGACGGACACTTTGCCATAGCCCAGAACGGCACGATCGCGAACACTGAGGACATCGAACCATTAGTGAGTAAGGAGTTCAAACTCCAAGGAACCACTACCGACACAAAACTAGCAGGACTGAGACTTCTACAACACTACCGCGGCACGAAAAACTGGACGGAAGCGTTCAAGCTACTGAGCAAGGAATTAAGCGGCTCCTACAGCTTCGTCATACTTACTGCGAACGGAGAAGTCCTCGGTGCAAGGGACGAAGCCGGATACCGACCACTATGCATTGGATACGACGAAGTAAGCAACACATACATTCTTGCCTCGGAAAGTTGCGCGTTGCAGGCAATGCAAGCAGACCTTGTCAGAGACGTCGACCCCGGCGAACTAGTCAGGCTAAGCAAGGACGGGATCGAATCAACAAGATTTGCCCAAGCTCCACGCCACTACCACTGCCCATTCGAGTACACATACTTCGCCCATCCAAGCTCCAAGATCGACAATCAATACGTTTACGAAGCACGAAAAGAGCTAGGACGCATACTCGCCAAGAAGTATCCATTCAAAGCAGATGTCGTCGTACCGGTCCCAGACTCGGCCAGGCCTGCCGCGCTTGGCTATTCTGAGGTAAGCGGTATCCCAATGGAGGAGGGACTGATGAAGGATCGTTATCGACGCAAAGGCAGTCTTCGCAGTTTCATAGAGCCAACTCATGAAAGCCGTGAAGAGATCGTGCGCAGAATCGTAGTGATCAAGCCAGTTGTAGAGGGAAGGAACATCATTGTCATAGATGACAGCATAGTGCGTGGCACCAGTTCCAGAAGCATTGTCCGCTCATTGAAGGAAGCCGGAGCCAAGAAGATCTACATGGTAGTAACTTTTCCACCGATCCGGCATCCATGTTACATGGGTATAGACTTCCCCACTAGGGAAGAGTTGGTAGCTGCAAGAGTTGGGGACGATCATCTTTCCATTTCAGAGATCAACACGCGAGTTGCAAAGGAGATCGGAGTAGACGAGTTCGGGTATAACGACATCCAGGGGCTCAGCAAGGGAACAGGTCTCAAAGAGAACGAAATGTGCTATGCCTGTGTCACTGGAGTCTATCTGGGCTTGAAGAAGGACCCAGTCCTTCGAACAAGAGAAGAGATGAAGGCATAGGTCCCTGGGGGGATTGAACGAGTGAAAGCACTCGTCATAGGAAGCGGCGGGAGGGAACACACCCTAGCATGGGCATTATCTAGAGACTCGAAGATAGACGAGCTCTACGCAGCCCCGGGCAACCCTGGAATTGCAGAGGTCGCAAAGTGTGTCCCCATCAATACCACCAAAATAGATGACCTGGCCTCGTTCGCCAAACGGAACAAGATCGACCTCACCGTCGTTGGTCCGGAACAGCCACTGGCACTTGGAATCGTTGACGTATTTCAAAAACAGGAACTTCTCATCTTCGGCCCAGACCAAAAGGCTGCCCGGATAGAGACATCGAAGAGCTTTGCCAAGAACCTCTGTTCAAAGTTCCACATCCCAACCCCAAAGTGGCAGGCGTTCTCCAAAGCTAGGGAGGCGATAGACGCGCTTGAACAGTTCGGTCCGCCATGGGTTGTAAAAGCCGATGGGTTAGCAGCAGGGAAAGGGACGACCGTCACCCGAGATCGTCGTGACGCTGAGGAAGCGGTGAAACGAGAGCTTACGCGTGAAGGAGGCAGGGTCCTGTTTGAAGAGTTCATCGACGGCTGGGAGGCCACCTTCATGGCGACAGTCTCATCAGGAAGGGTCCAGTGGCTGACTCCAGCATTCCAAGATTACAAGCCCGTGTACGACGGAGACCTTGGTCCAAACACTGGAGGCATGGGAGGCTACACTCCAGTCCCCACGGTCACACACTCCCTCCTAGAGAATGTCAAGAATTCTATCCTGACGCCGACGGTCGAAGCAATGGAGAGAACCGGAGTGCATTTCCAAGGAGTGTTGAACCTCAATGCAATCATCAAGCATGGGACAGAAGATCCGTACGTGTTGGAGTTCAACGCCCGCTTCGGAGACCCTGAGTGTCAGGGAGTAATGGCGCTTGTCCAGGACGGACTTGTGGAACACTTATCGCTTATTGCAAACGACGCTAACAGCCCACGAGCGCCCCAGACTAGCTCATCTGCTAGCGTGGTCGTGGTTCTTGCCTCCAAAGGATACCCGACATCGCAATCCTTCGGAGACAGGATAACAATCCACCCATACTCCGCCCACAGAGTTAGGATATTCCACGCCGGGACTGCGAGAAACCAATCGGGCGAACTCGTAACCGGAGGCGGACGCGTGCTCAACATTCTCGCGACCGGCGACAGCGTAGAATCTGCACGTCGAGACGCTTATGCTGTTATCGGTAATGCCATCCGTTTCGACGGAATGCAATATCGGACAGATATCGGTACCGTCGCGACACGACGAAGACCACTACAGGTGACAAGAACCTAGATGCCATCGACCCATACAACCCGACCGGTCGTCCCGATCGCAGTTCTAGTCTCTGGACGCGGCAGCAACCTAGAAGCAATCCTCGAAGCGATAGACAAGAAGTACATTACAAACGGGGCGGCCAAGGTTGTCATAAGCAACAGACCAGACGCGCCGGCGCTGGATATTGCCAGAAAACACAACGTCCCAGCAAAAATCTTGGATGATCATGGACTGCCAAAGAAGAGTTGGGAATACGATCAGAGAACCATACGGTTACTTCAAGAACACGGCGTCAAATCACAGGATGGACTAATCCTACTTTCAGGATACTTCCGAATTCTGACCCCGGAATTTGTCGGACTCTACGAGAGACGAATTCTCAACATACATCCCGCCTTGCTCCCAGCCTTTCCTGGACTGAATGCCCAGAAACAGGCATTGGATCACGGCGCCAAGGTTACCGGTTGCACTGTCCACTTCGTCGACAAAGGCGTTGATACTGGTCCAATAATCCTCCAAACCCCAGTTCCAGTGCGGGACGATGATACCGTGGAAACATTGAGCCAGCGAATACTCCGAGAAGAGCATCGACTGTACCCAGAAGCCGTCCGCCTATTCACAGATGGAATGTTGACGGTGAAAGAGAGGAGAGTCTTGCTGGTAGAATGACTGCCACAGTAATGGACGGAAAACTCGTGGCCGCAGAGGTGAAGCAAGAGGTCTCGGGACGGGTGAAACATTTGCAGCAACAGGGAGTTTGGCCCTGGCTATCAACGGTCTTGGTCGGCGATGATCCAGCATCTGAGACATACTTGAGAGCCAAGCACAAGGCCTGCGAGGAGGTCGGGATCAAATCCGAGAACCATCATCTTCCCAGCGACAGTCCACAAGACAAGCTGGAAGCATTGATCGATCGGTTGAACCACGATGATCGAGTTCATGGAATACTCGTTCAGCTTCCACTCCCAAAGCATCTCGAAGAAGATCGAACGATCGATAGGTTAGACCCAGACAAGGACGTCGACGGATTACATCCAGTGAATGTTGGAAAGCTTGCCTCAGGAACAGAGGGGCTTGTTCCCTGCACGCCCAAGGGCGTGGTGAGACTGTTACAGCATTACAAGGTGCAGATCGCCGGCTCCAAGGCAACGATAGTCAACCGCAGTAATTTGGTAGGTAGACCACTCGCCATGCTTCTCCTTAACCGGGACGCGACTGTCACCATATGCCACTCGAAGACGAAAGAATTAGCGAACATTACGAGGGAAGCCGACATCCTTGTGACCGCGATCGGCCGGCCTGAAGTGAGAATCGGTCCCAGCTATGTCAAACATGGGTCAACCGTCGTGGATGTTGCGATTAACCGGGTGGATGGAAAACTGCGGGGCGACATCGATTTTGAACCTGTAAGCAAGATCGTCCAGTACATTACTCCGGTACCTGGTGGAGTGGGACCGATGACAGTAGCTATGCTCCTAGAGAATACTATACAGGCAGCGGCAATACACGCCGGTATCAGATTATGACGAAGTTCATATCAGGAACTAAGCACGGGGATCACGACTAGAGATTGACAAGAACCGTCAGCATATTGATGGGCTCGGAGAGCGATCGAGAGATAGCGAAAAAGGCTGAGACGGTACTTGAGAAACTCGGCATCCCGTATGAGACGAGAGTCATCTCTGCCCATAGGAACCACAAGGAGGTAGATCGCTACGTGGAGGATTCCAAGTCGGATGTTTTCATCGCGATTGCTGGACTCGCGGCACATCTCCCAGGATTCGTCGCCTCACTGACCACGAAGCCTGTCATAGGAGTACCGGTTTCGGGGAAACTTGCAGGGCTCGAATCGATCCTTTCTATGGTCCAGATGCCTTCAGGCGTGCCCGTTGGGACGGTTGGTGTCGACAATGGGACAAATGCGGCCTTGCTAGCGGCAGCCATACTAGCAATATCCGATCCTGTTACCGCGAAGAAGTTGCAAGAATACCGCAACAGTGGAATAAAATGAGCACCAAGTTGACTTTTGATCTTGATCAGGCACCGTTCAAGAGGGGGAAAGTCAAGGACATCTACGACCTTGGGAATGGTAGACTCCTCTTTCTTTTCACCGACCGGATCTCGGCTTACGACATAGTTTTGCCGACAGAGATTCCAAGGAAAGGTGAGGTCCTATGCAAGCTTGCAGCCTTTTGGTTTGATCATCTCAAGGTCCCCAATCATATGGTCGAGATGACCGGCAAGAACAGGATGATGGTCAGGCAATTGAAAATGATACCGGTCGAATGCGTAGTCAGAGGATACCTCTATGGAAGCCTCTATGACCGATTATTGAAAGGGGAAGTCAAGCTCCCGGTCGAACCGGTGATGGCACAAAAACTCCCTCAGCCAACATTCGACCCGACTACAAAGTCGGATGTCAAGGATGAGCCAATTACTATGGAGCAGATCTTGGATGAGGGGTGGCTGAGCACTGATCAATTGGAAGAGCTCAGAGCAAAGAGTCTCAGCATCTACCGGACCATCTCAGAAAGGGCGGAGGGTGCTGGATTCATACTGGCAGACCTCAAGCTAGAGTTTGGTTTCGACGAAGAAGAGAACATCATACTCGCCGATTCCATTGGCCCGGACGAATTTCGTTTATGGCCAAAGGAGCGTTATCGTCCGGGACAAGTACAGGAAAGCTACGACAAGCAACCAGTACGAGACTGGCTGTCAAGAATTGGGTACAAGAAGACACTCGACAAGGCAAGATCCGAAGGACAACCAGTTCCATCGCCTCCGAAACTTCCGGCTGACCTAGTACAAGAAATCAGCAAACGCTACATTCTGGCCTACGAGCGTCTGACTGGGCACAAGCTCTAGAGAAAAGGTCCAGATTCCATAATGCCTCGACGAACACCAAAGGGCCAATCCAGCCAGATGACATACGCAAGGGCAGGAGTTGATGTTGAGAGATTACGCGGGGCCCACGGAATACTTGCAAAACGGCTCGCCACAAGTTTCAGCACACGAAAGGGGAAGATCGGGGAACCTATCTTCCCGATCGGACACTATGCTGGTCTGGTAGATTTAGGAGACAAACAGGTCTTAGGCCTTCACGTTGACAACGTCGGGACTAAGGTCATTATTGCCGAGATGATGAAAAAGTACGATACGATCGGAATCGATTGTGTCGGTATGTGTGTTAACGATCTGATATGCACTGGGCTCGAACCGTTTGCATTCCTTGATTACATAGCAACGGCTAGTCCGGACTCGAAGACGATAGCCCAGATTAGTGAGGGAATAGTTGAAGGTGCGAAACAGGCTGAGGTCGCGGTCGTGGGAGGAGAGACCGCAGTTGTTCCCGATCTTCTTTCAGATGGATACGACGGTACAGCGATCGATCTTGTAGGTTTTGCTGCAGGGATCTGCTCGAAGAACAAGCTGGTCCTGGGAGATAAGGTGAAGAGTAACGATACAATCGTAGGTGTAAGCAGCTCGGGAATCCACTCGAATGGAATGACACTAGCAAGGAAGGTTCTGTTTAGAAAGCACAAGGTCAATGATTGGATACCGGAGCTCAGGCGTAGTCTCGGCGAAGAATTGCTGGAGCCAACCAGGATATATGTCAAACCGGTCATGGACCTGCTGCTAGAAGCAGAAGTTCACGGATTCGCACATATCACAGGCGGCGGATTCTCGAAATTAGATCGAATTGTTTCACGAGCTGGTCTCGGAGCCGAACTCGACAATCTCCCAGACTCGCCATCAATATTCCAGATCATCCAAGAAGACGGCAAGATTTCAGACCGGGAGATGTACAGGACGTTTAACATGGGCGTAGGCTTCTTGGTCCTTTGTCCCAAGAGGGAGGAGGACAAGGTGATTCAGACTTTTCAGAGGTATCAGCAAGATGCTTTCCGCGTCGGGCATGTGTCCAAGAAACCTGGTATTCGAGTATCTGGGTCAATGGGCCAGCTCAGCCTCCTAGGCAAGGCGTGAGATAGGCAGTCGCCCTGCGGCGGTTTGAGAACTAGGGAATCCGTTATTGCCATGGACGGTCAGCTCGAGCATTTGGCCGTAAGGGTTGTGGGACAGGTGTCCACCAGATTTATTGGTGCGAACATTATGACCAAGAGTCGGAGACGACTTGCTTGTTCGTTTGTAACTTCAGACATGAAGAATGGCCTGATCACGAGGCGGTCTTGCTTGAGGCTCGTGGTGCAAGGGCGAGGATATGTCCAAGATGTTTGATTCTGATTACTGTGCATCGACACTATCATGCGATGAAAGTGGAGAGTATCATTCCTTTAATGGCAGAAGCTTCCCAGGCCAGTCAAGGTACCCTGGATCGTGAAGACTCGATTAAGATTCGGAAGTAGGATTCATCTCCGATTCGGCGAACAGTTCGACGAGCTAATCCATCGAGCCCGTTTCCTGGAAGAGAACGGATTCGACACCGTTCTCCTAGACGATCATCTGTTGTATGGCACATCTTCCGCGGTAGCTTTGGAGCCGTTCTCTGCTGGAGCCGCAATCGCGAACCAAACGAAGAAGATCAAGGTTGGAGTGGCGGTTACAGATCTGGTAAGGCGACATCCCGCTATTTTGGCCCAGGCGTCCGGCACGATCTCAATCATCGCCAACGGGAGGTTCGTCCTAGGATTAGGGTCCGGCGACCCGATGAATCAATCACCATTTGGATTACCGACGGATCACAGGTTCGATAGATTCAGAGAAGGGGTATTATTGCTCAAAATGCTCTGGTCATCTAGTATCGATAACCCTGTAACTTACAAGGGGAGATTCTACAGTCTTACCAATGCATATCTTCAGACCGGGATGCCAGAAAGAAATCGGCCACCGCTCTACTTTGCAGCGTTCGGAGATAGAATGTTGAGCTTCACTGGCGAGGAGGCAGACGGATGGATTCCGCATTGTCACACTCCAGAAACATATGGAAAGGACCTCGCTAAGATCAATGATTCGGCTAAACACGTCGGGAGAGCATCTCTGCAAACAATCATTCCATCGTATTACACTGTGGCCTCGATCGCTAACACTCGGGAACAGGCTGATGCGGACGTTGTGGGACCGGCCAAGTTCTTCCTAGCATTAATCCCCGAAGCGCTCCGGAAAATCGACCCATCAATCCAACACCCAGGTCGTGTATGGGAGAAGAGTCCGGATCCTAGAGTACAGAGGGAAGTGATTAGGAAGATAGCATCTCTGATTCCGAGGGAGACAGCGCTGAATACTGTTATACACGGGGCGCCAAGTGATTGCATAGAGCAAATATCCAGTTATGCCAAGGAGGGCTGCAGAGAGTTTCTCTTGACGTTCACTCCGACAGCTGGATTGTGGTCAGGGGATGAAATGATTCCGATGGCGAGACTCTTTGCTGAAAAGGTGATACGTTACTTCCTAGAAGAATACGACTAGGTAAGGTAGGATCTGCGGTTCAGTTCTCCAATCATTATCTTTGCTTCTTTGCAAGAATCTTCTCCAGCGTGTCACGAGCTTGTCGAGCATGATCAAGTTCCTCGCGTGAAAGCTTCTTCGACATTAGATACGCCCAGACTTGGGAAAGAGAGTTGTAGGCTTGAAACAGAAAGTAGAGGTCGTCAGAATCGTGTCCTTTTGCCATCATTTCATAATTGACCTCTCTACCGCGCTTCTTCCTCACCAGTTTTCCCTTATCGGCTAATTTCTGCAGGGCCTGGCTAGCGCCAGATTGTGAGATCTGGAGTTTTCCTGCAAGCTCGGTCGGTGAATTCGTGCCGGTGCGAACGAGGTTCAGAATCTCCTTCTCACGCTCCGTGACTTGAATCATCGTATTTCACTTATGCATAAGTTAGTTTTATCTACTCGACAAGTAGGTTTCCTTCGTGGTAAAAAGATTATCTCGGAAGAAGACTTCGATTTCTCAGGCAGCATTTAAAGTTCGATATCTTCGTCGGAGCAGAGAACTGTGGCGCAGGTATCTAGAGGGCAAGCCCTGGGTCGGGCAACTCTATACTCGCTTTCTAGGACTGCGACCCGGAATGATCATTGTCGACGTCGGATGCGGAACAGGCGATTTCACAAGGTACTTAGCACGACTGAACCCTGGAAAATGCCGAGTGATCGGGGTTGACTCTAGGGCTGCTTCGATAAAGGCGGCCGAAGTTGAAACGAAAAAGGCAGGGCTCTCGAAAAGAATCGTGTTCAAGGTCGGGGATGTTAACAAGCTTCCACTAGAGAATGACTACGCCGATCTGACTTGTTGCAGGACATTGTTGATGCATCTCCCTAATCCATTGATTGCTGTCAAGGAAATGACCCGTGTTACTCGACCAGGAGGCTCAGTAGCCGCGGTGGAGCCGGGCGGAATGAGGACCTTTCATGATCCCAAGGATCAGAAATTCACTGAATTGGCACTAGCGGTAGAGAAAGCGTACAGAGCAGGAATAAAGAACCTGGAAGGAAAGGATTTTGCGATTGGGGAGAAACTCCCAGGCGTCTTCCAGGAAGCGGGCCTTCTTGGGATAAGAGCGGAGGTGCAGGCGGATAGTTGGGTTAATTCGGATCCTAGGAGAAGACTCCGCGATGTCAGAGAGGAGATCAAATTCGGGTGGCAGATGTTCAAGGAGAACGAGAAGACTGAGCGTAGATATTTGTTGGCTGGTGGCTTGAGTCCGGAAAGAGTTCGGAGCTTTGTACGGCAACAGGAGAGAAGAGTGAAGGAGTATCTTTCGAGTGATGATAAGTTGCGGAATGATACTTCAACGTATGGAGCAAGTATCTTCATAACCATTGGAAACAAGCGTGCCGGAGAGGACTGAGGAACTTTAGCTCAGATCATTGTCTGCAGGACGTGGCCGAAAGACTTTGTTGTGATTGGCGTAGTCTAAATAGCAGTGAGACAGGCTTTCACATCTGGGAGACGCGAAACGTTGCTAGCGACCGTGGATCCTGACTTAGCAAAGGTTGCAGCAATGTCCGTGCGAGACGAATATACAGACTACAGTACGTATTTGGCCCTCTCTCGCCGCGAGAGGAACCCATCTTTCAAGAAAGCCTTGGAAGAGTTGGCACAAGAGGAGCGGGACCATTACGAGTTTTGGAAAAAATATGCTCCGGACACAAGGGTAAGCACCAACCGACTCAGTCTCTTCTTCGTCCTGGTCTTGAGGATCATTCTAGGTTTGACGTTTACGATGAAGTTTTTGGAGAGGCACGAGGAAGATGTGATCTCTCGCTACAAGCAGGTGGCTGGCAGCATCTTGATTGAAGATCGAACTCGGTTCGACGCTATGGTTAACGATGAAGAGCATCATGAGAATTATTTGATGGGTGAAGTTAAGGAAGGACGCGTCAAGTATATGTCCTTCATAGTCCTCGGATTGGCCGATGCCGTGGTCGAGATCTCGGGAATCCACGCCGCCTCACTCGGAATATTCAATCTCACCGAGATTGCAGGCGTGAATGGAATCGTCGCCGGCATGGCTGCGTCGATCGCTATGGCTTCCGCGGCTTATGCTCAGGCCAAACAAGGCTTCGAAGGCTCGGCCAAATGGTCGGCAATCTACACGGGCGTGTCCTACATGCTTACAGCCGTATTGCTAGCGCTACCATACTTCTTGACTCGTGTCATGGTCGTAGCCCTAGGGACGTCTCTAATCATCGGGGGGATACTGGTTGCAATGATGACGTATTACGACACGGTGATCTCGAATCGTGAGTTCAAAAGACAGTTTGGCGAGATCGCGGGTCTAATATTGGCTGCCAGCCTTTCTCTGTACATCATTGGTTATGTCATACGCCAACGCCTTGGGATAGTCATCGGGTAAACTCGAGCCCAAGCAGAGTGCCTACTGATCCGTAGAATTCTAGAGCTCTCGGGGCGATTCGAGTGGGTTATCGAGCCAGAAGAGGATACGTAGTCGGTCCGAAAGTATTCGGATAGTCTCTTTCACGTCTTGAAACTCTACAATCTACCCCCCCTTTTTCCAACTTTATTTTCTACTGCGCCTCAAAATGGGCG
>Ga0209689_1002017_pt1 | contig 15194 bp, 17 predicted proteins | sample GraSoiAngelo_149_FD_187119 | JGI IMG/M metagenome (GOLD analysis project Ga0209689, IMG submission 187119) | Grasslands soil microbial communities from the Angelo Coastal Reserve, California, USA - 14_1009_09_30cm (SPAdes) (version 2) | ecosystem: Environmental > Terrestrial > Soil > Grasslands ...
ATGTGGGTAGCTTTAACATCGAAGTGCAGCGCTCAAACGACGGCGGTGTGACTTACGTCAATGGCTTTGCCGAGGCAATTGATCCTCAAACCTTCCCGGCTGCGGGCGGAGTGCCAGCGAGCAACAGCGCCAACGTCGCCGGGCAGATCAAGGTGGATCGCAGTAGTTGTCCGAGCCGCGGAAACCTCTACCAGATCTTCGTGGCACCGGACAGCGCAAATGAAAACCTTTCGGGTGGAGCGCTCCGTAGCGTCTACGTCGGCGTCTCAACCGACGTAAAGGTCGGCCTGCCGGTCTTCACTTTCACCGACTTCAAGGTCTTCCCTGGCCCGGCGGGTGCGCAGAATCAGGGTGCGGAGAATCTTTTCCCAGCCCTTGGCGTGGATGACTTTGGGTTCGTCTACGCGGTATGGTCAGACAACAGTAATATCCTTTTCTCCTCCTCCTCCGATCAAGGCACGACTTGGACGACTCCCATCCAGCTGAATTCGGGTACGACGATTGGTAACGCCAACGTCTTCCCCTGGGTCGCGGCCGACGGCAACGGCCACGTGGGTATCGTCTGGTTCGGCGATGATCGACCAGGCAATTCCAACGACCGCGGGGCGCTGGAGCCGGGACACCCACCCTCGCAAGGAGCGGCCTGCAATAGCGGCACAAGCTGCATGCAGGGCTGGGCGCAATGGAACGTATATTACGCCGAGAGCGTCAACGGTCACGATGCCACGCCGTTTTTCTTCCAGAGCGTGATAAGCGATCACGTCATCCACCGCGGTACGCTATCAACGGGCGGCCTTGGTGGTGGAGCGGACCGTAGCCTTGCCGACCTCTTCCAGGTCGCTTTCGACCCACGGCATTTCGCCAATGTTGCCTTCTCCGACGATCACAAGGTAAATACGGGCGTGGGGCCCGACAATGGACCTGACAATCCGACATCGCGGCGGCTTATCCGGGCGAACTTCACACACCAACTCATGGCAACAGCGGGCTCCGTCGTCACGACGGGCAGTTGCGCGGGCTCCCCTCCACCACCGCCTCTAGGAGCAGAGAAGATCACAGGTGTCGGCCAAATCCCCTCCCAAAAGCCTGGTCTCTCCGCCAATTTCGGGTTCGTCGCGAAGAATGATCCGCCCAACGCGTCGCTTTCCTACCACGATGATGGAGCGACCGGTGGCAGCATCGACGTGCACAGCTCGAACGTCACCGTGCCAACGGTCACCTTCTCAGGGAACTGTGCAACGTTTAAGGGAAGTGCCAAACTCAATCAAAAACCGGGCTACAACTACAACGTCAACACCTGTGATGGTGACCCTGCTGCGGGCAAGGACACGTTTTTCATCAGCGTAAGCGGCCCGAATTTCTCTTACAGCAATGGTGGGTTCATTACCAGCGGCAATATCCAGATCCACCAGCAGTAGCTCGTACTGCGGATAGAAGTTGGGTTAAATTTCCGCCATGTCGCGGAACCAGTGCTCACGCGGAGTTCGATTCGGGAATGCCGTTTCCGGCCGGTGAGAGGCACTTGATGCCCGAGTACGCGAACTATCGGGAGTTAGCGTGTTGTGCCTGCGCCTTTGCCGCTCCCCGCACCGGCATAGCGCAGTAGCTCCCCTGTGTAAATCCCTCCGCCTCCACGCCAAACGCGTGATCAAAACGCGCGCGGTAATTTTCCCACGCCAAAGTCGCTGTCAATTCCACCAGCTGCGCGTCCGAGAACTTCTCACGCAGCTTTGCAAACAGCGTGTCCGGCACCTCAACCGGTGTCTGCGTCATCGCGTCTGCGTACTCCAGCACCAGCCTTTCGCTTTCCGAAAACAGCGCACTGCTTTTGTACTGCGGCAACGCCACCATTTTTCCCTCTGAAATCCCCCGGGTTCTGCTGACCGCAGAACCGATGTCAATTCAAAATGGGCACCCCACTAGCGTGGCTACCCGCAACTGCGCCAAATCCTTTAATCCCGCGTCCACCAGCTGGCTCCCGAGCAGCGACTGCTCCATCTGCCCATAGCCCCAAAGAATCTTTGAGTGATGCGCGGCGATGCGCACTGGCATCACCAAGCGTCCCAGCTTGCGTTTCGTCATCCCATAAACAATGCGCGTCAACAAACCGCTCAACAGTCCCTGCTTGTTCGGATCAGCCCCGCTGATTCGCGCCATGGCCGTTCACCTCCTGTGGCATTCCCTCCCAGTGTAGTCCCAATTTCGCCCTCCCGTTCTCTGTAGTTGGCAAGAGTATTGTTTGTTGAAAGGTGGTGTGGAGCGTCGTTTACATGTAAACGACGCGCGGCGTCTGTACCTTCCAGTAACGCCGTACAACGGCCGGAATTCAACTTCCGTGTAGGGGACAAGACGGCTGGAGTTTTTGTTGGCTTCCTACAACCCCGTTTGAACCAAGCCGTCCTGCGGCGGACGCTACCCTTTTCGCATGAAGGGATCGGCTGGTGAATAGATGATTACCGTGCGCCCAGGTACGCCCGTTGGGAGGCGCCGCAACAGATACAGCACAGACCTTGCTCCGGACTGTTCCGAAATAGCCTCCAGGCGATAGTAGGTATCCTTACAGCGGATGATGCGTGGAGGCGATCGAAACGGTCTCGCCCATTTGGCGCGCGACTATTCATGGCGCTAGAGAGAATCGGCTGAAGCATCGCGGATTGACAACGGCTGAGCTGGAACAGGATGCGCAGCGCTTCGTAGACTTCGTGGCTCGTGAGGTCAAGCGCGAGTTGGAGCGATCAAAGCCAGATTGAGCTACAGATGGAAACGTCTCACCGCGTTCAGGTAAGTCGCGACCTCATCGTCCAATTGTTTCGGGTACGTGTAACCGAGCGGGGCGCCCACTTCCCTTGCGACACGTCGAAACAGCTCTATGGTGAGAAACAGCGCGACCCAATTCTCTGCCACATCCGAACCGACATAAGTCCTGGACCATTGCTCCCAGATGTCCGCTGGCAATAGGCGGTTCAAGTCGCGACCGTGAACGCCGGTCTTATCCGCCAGTCGTGCTCGATCTCCATGCGCCACTCCAACATGCGGCGCATGACTTCCAACTTGATCTGGTAATCTAAACAGAACTTGGCAAAAACCGGGTCCTCTCGCCATAGGCTCCTCGCCACATACGTCGCTTCCCACCAGAACTCTCCGATCAGGCTCAGGTATTGCGCTTCCGTAGGTCTGCCAGGGACATGGGCCATATAAGACGGCAGCTTCCATCGAGAGGTTCGAGTGTCCTTATCGAGGAGGACTTGATTGCCGACATCGAGGGAGTCCGGCAGGTCCGCTTCGGCGGATAGCCGCTCCAACACGGCATGGGGCCAAACGCTGTGATCGATTTTCACGTAATCCTCATAGAGTACTCCCCGGAAAAGGGTGGTTAATCCGTATATCGAGCTTTGATCACCCCAGCGCACAATGGGTCTGCCGTAATCTGATATCCACGCATCCTCTTTCTCGAACCGCCCTAAATCCGTGACCACGAGAACAACGTCGTAATCGGACAGCAGGTCCGCAGCAGCTTCGGGGCGGGCTCGCGAACTGGTGAGGATCAACGCTCGCACTGACGGCTGGGTTCTTCCCCACTCAGTCAGTTTTTCAAGGACATGGAGTTCATCCGGCAGTTTTCGCATCCTAATTTCTCCGTCGATTCACTATCGTTCCGAATCCCTACTTGCAGGGAAATGAAAAAATACCGCCCCACCTCGCGAAGCTGAAGAAGTCCAACCACGCTCTAGCACCGGGGTACTAAGCGAACACGCAGCTTCCGATAAAATCCATGCTTGTCTTCTCAATTCTATGGATAAGTATTTCAACTCGAAGGCCGAGCGTGTATCCAGACGGGCCACTTTCTTGTCCTCTTCGATTGACGTTTCCGACAAACCGGTATTCTGAATAGGCAGCGGCAAGATTGCCCTCGAATGCAGAGCGGATGCCTGAGTTCTTGGAGCAGTGAGATAGGTAGTAGTAACAACCGGAAGACGGTTCGCCCTAGTTACGGCGCGCCCCAACCGGCGCCTTTTGGGCTGAGGATGGCCCATTATGGATGGAGGCCGGCACCCTCATCGTTGCTTCCGCTTCAACCCCATGGATCGCCTTGGGCGGAAGATATGCCCCTCTGTCCTCGACGCTGCCGAGGAGATCGGCATCCGCGCAATCGAGCATGCCGAAAACGAGTTCATTGACCCCGCTGTGGCGGCGACTCTACTGGAGGCTGCTGCCACTGATTCGCGCGCGCCCCAGGAGAAAACGCAGTGCACTCAGAACGTGGTTCGAGGCCTTCCGTCGTGTCTCTTCTGTCCTTTCATCCGGCGCGTAAACAAGACCAGGTGATCTATGAGGATGTGGGGCGTGTTCGCTCCATCCGTTCTCACAACTCATGCACGTGCGGTACTTGAACTAAAGATTCTCATTGATGAGCTTCTGACAACGCGTGAGCACTGTTACGTCAGTTCGCCATAAAATCGTCGCGAATGGGACCTGGCGTACTACCGAGATGATTATGGCATGCCAATGCGCTCAAGGATTGCCTGGTAGCGCGGTTCCTGACTCAGGTTGCGGAACCCTGAAGCGACTTTGAGAAGAGCGAGCAAGCCGATGCGCTCTTCGCAGGCCTTTTCCAGCCAATCGAGCGTCTGCTCCTTCTCCTGCAGCACGTTGGAGATAATCGCAGCCCAATACGAGAGCAGCGGGACCGATGCTCCCTCTTTCTTCAGTTCTTCCAGGATTTCCTTCGCTTGGCCTGCTCTGCCGGAACCGGCATATACGACGGCCAGCATGGCGCGCAGACTGGACCAATTCCTAGACTGCGGGAGCGCCTTCTCGACCGTGGCGAGTGCCTCCGGCAGCAATCCTTTGCGCAGATACGCCGGACACAAAATCAAGCTGGCCAACACGAACGATGGATCCATCTCCAAAATTTTCTCAAACTGCGCGATGGCTCGGTCGTTGTTCCCAGCAAAGTAGTTGAGGTATCCCACGTTGAAATTCATGGGCAGCGAGAGCGGATCCAGCTCCAAGGCGCAATCTGCTTCCTGAATGGCCTCTTGCTGTCTTTGCTGTACCAAGAGCCAGAGACTGAGCCCGTAATGCGCGCGCGCCGAATGGGGACTGAGATCGACGGCGCGGCGGAAATACCGCTCCGCGGTATCCCAATCCCAATCGAAGTACAAGCTGATCAATCCTACCGCCAGATGCGCGTCGGAAAGGGAAGGCCCCATCTCGACAGCCTTCGACGCCGCGGCTTTCGCCTTCGGAAACGCCTCCTTGGCAGGCAGTACACCAAACACTGCTAAAGAGGTATAGCAGTCTGCCATCACCGCATGTGCCGGGGCATAGCCGGGGTCTTTTTCAATTGCCAGGCGGCAATACTCCAGCGCCCGCCAGGAACTCGTTGGTGTCCATTTGTTCCAGAAGTAGAGAGCCCGCAAGAAGGCTTGGTAGGCCTCGCGGTTCCCCGTATCTCGTGCGGCGAGCTTCTTTTTCTCTTGGGGGCTCAGGTGTAGGCGCATGTGCTCGGAGATCTGCTGGGCGATCTCTTCCTGCACGGCAAAAATATCATCGAGCTTGCGGCTGAAGTTTCCGCCCCACAGATGCGCCTGTCGGGCCACATCCACCAGCTCGACTTTGATGGTCAGCGTGTCGGCGCGCTGCACTACGCGGCCGGTCAGAACGGCGCGCACGCCGAGCTCGCGGCTCAGTGCCGTGGGGTCCATCTCGCGACCTTTGTAACGAAACACAGTGCTGCGCGGGAGCACGCGGAGTTTTGGAAGCTGCGAGAGATTATTGATGAGAGTCTCCGTGATTCCGTCGCTTAGATAGTCCGTCTCCGGATCGCGCGTCTCGTTGGCCAGCGGAAGGATGGCAAGTGAGTCGATGGCTTTGGTGGCGCGCGGCATCGGCGGGACGATGTCAGAGTCTCTTTGCCGTCGTGAATCGATGTCGCGTTTCAGCCGCTGCAAATCGGCCAGTAGGTCCGAGGCGGTCTGATAGCGCAGGCTGCGCTGTTTCTCGAGGGCTTTGCGGATGATGGCCTCGAGCGCGGCAGGCAGCGCCGGATTGATCTGCGAGGGATAGACAGGTTCTCCGTTCAGAATCTTATCCGTGATGCTGTCCGGCGTGTTTCCTTGAAACGCCATGCGCCGGGTGGCCATCTCATATAACACGGCTCCGAAACTGAATAGGTCCGTGCGCGCATCGAGATCGTCGCCGCGGACCTGCTCGGGTGACATGTAGGGCATCGTGCCCAGGGCCACCCCCGAACCGGTCAGAACTTCTTCCGTGGACCTAGCCAGCGCGCCCACGGAGCGCTGTGCGTTGTCCACGCGCTGTTGGCCAGTACGCGTGAATTTGGCCAGGCCAAAATCCAGCACCTTGACCATGCCGCGCTCGGTGATGAAAATGTTGGCCGGCTTGATGTCGCGATGCATGATCCCCTGCGCATGGGCGGCTTCGAGCGCGTCGGCAATCTGAGTGGCGAACTCGACCATCTCGGGAATCTGGAAGGCCGATTTCACGATGCGATGCTTGAGCGTCTGGCCATCGAGGAACTCCATGACGATGAAGCGCCGCCCATGGTCGGAGTCAATGTCATGGATCGTGCAGATGTGCGGATGGTTCAGCGAAGAGGCGGCCTGCGCTTCGCGCTTCAGCCGCTCGAGCGCCAAAGCATCCCGTTCGAGCTCGTCGGGCAAAAATTTCAGCGCGACACGGCGGGCCAACCGCGTATCGTCGGCCGCCCAAACCACGCCCATGCCTCCGTCACCGATCTTTTCGATGACGCGGTAGTGCGAAATGATCTGCCCGATCATGAAAGTTCTCTTCGATACTCGCCGAATGAGTTCGCCCCTCTTGGGAAGCGCTGTTGCACGAAATGGTAGGTCGTCTTTTCACTTAAGTCAACGAACAGCGCACCGCGTGTCCGCCTTGCTATGAACAATTGATACTCGACTGCCTCGCCAACGCCAAAAAATGGCGTTTCAGCCCAATGCTCGCCGCGCCGCATAATTGTGTGCAACTTCTGGATGCCCGATGCGGCCTTCAAGTCTGAAAACCTAGTCAGTTTCTCCATGTTTCAAGCACGGAGTTTTGTCACTGTACGGCCTACAGCGTTCCTTTCAATCCAACGATGTCGCGCCGTAATTAATTGCAGCGCTTGGGCTTAAGCGCAAACGCACGCGTGGTGCGATCCGGCCCCACGGCACTACCAACGCGTGGGTCTAACATGTCTCCCAAAAAAGAAAGAGGTCACCTCGGCTGCAAATGCCAGGTACCAATTCTACTATTACCCAGACCAATCTCTCATTGACGCATTCTCGACTTTGTCTGTCTGGAGGAAGCTACTCAGCACGATTGACGGCGACTTCGGCGATCAAGACCCGATCACGTCCCTCTTCTTTTGCTCTGAGAAGAGCGCCGTCCGCCGCCGCTAGAAGTTCCACACCAGTCGTTCCGTGGTCCGGTAGAGCAGCGACCCCCAAAGAACGAGTCACCTTGCCCAACACGATATCCCTGTGCTTTATGGAAAGTTGTTGAAATGAAATACGCAGCTCTTCCGCGCGGCGGCGCGTGTCTTCCACCGAACACTCGGGCAAAATCAGCGTGAACTCTTCCCCCCGTAGCGGCAGGCTAGATCCCCGCGGCGGATGAATCTCGCCAAGTAGTCACCGAGTTCCCTCAGCACTGTATCGCCCGCATCATGGCCGAACATGTCGTTAAACTGCTTGAAGCGGTCCACGTCGAGCATGATGACGCCGAGACTCCGGTTCTTGCGTGTCGCATTGGATAGTTCACGCTCCAGGGATTCATCCAGGTAGCGTCGGTTGAACAAGCCCGTGAGGGGATCGCGAATGGATTGGTAGCGCAACTTCTCGCGAAGCTTGAGGTTAGCAAAAGAGAGAGCAGCCTGTTCCGCCACGGAAACAGCTAGTTGTACGTTAAATTCGGAAATGGGGGCCGGTGCTCCTCCGTTTGGTTCCGTCACAAGGCAAAGAATGCCGAGTGTTTCGCCGTGAGCCATGAGAGGGGTGCAGAGACTAGGCAGACGAGAATCCGAGCCGAAATGCGTGCAACGTACGGCGCCGTCGTCGCTGCCAGAATGATGTAAGTGCCCCCGGCGCAAGGCCCAGCAGTCATTCGGGCTAAAAACTCGTTCCACAGGAGTATTCGGTCCCCAGATCGTGTTGGCTTCCAGGACATTCCGCGAAGCGCTGAACACCAGCACGGCGCCCGAGAATCCGTGAAACAGCTTCTGGGCCGAGGAGGCAATCACGCCTGAAGCTTCCTCCAGCGTAAAACACGATTGCAGCAAGTCCTCCATTTCGCTGAGGGTGCAGGCCTCCAGGTTCCGGGATTCCAGTTCTCCCATGGAATTCTTAAGTCTTTCGTGTGCCTTCGCAAGATTTTCGACCATCGTGTTGAAACCAACCGCAAGCTCGCCAAATTCGTCTTTTGAATGGATGCCGATTCTCGTATCCATATGGCCGAGTCCGAGCTGCGCCACCGCATCGCGAAGCCTTTGAATCGGGCTGATGACCGCGCCGGACACCACCGCTGCAAGGACGGTGCTAACTGCCAGAGCAAGAAGGACGATCACAATGGTCTGTCTATAGGACTGTTTCTGTACTGCCTCGATGCTGCGACGGTAGTTCTCAGCTGCCCGCTCAGTTTCATCCGTCAATTCCTGCACAGTCTTCGTAAGTTCGCCGCGAACCTCTGGCTCGAAGACCTCTTGGACAAATTCTCCTTCCGCTTGAGAAAAACTATCTGATAGCCGGATGAAATCTTCTGCCTTCGATTTGAGGCCGGGAAGCGAATCACTTAGCTTTTTCAGGAGTTGTGTTTCGCGCTGCTCGGCAGCATCCGGTATGCTGGCACGTCCCACCAACCGAGTGTCTTGCACTTGCTGCGCTTCGGACCGCGTGATGACGTCCAAATGTGCTGCATAGGCCGCGATCCACGAACGGAGTGCGGCATTTGCTAGTCTGCGCTGCTGTTCGGCATCTTCCCGTTCTCTGGGCACGGAGTGTATTCGGTACGTTTCGCTCTGAGAGCCCTCCACGGCCGATCCGATCATATTCAGATCGGCTTGAAGTCTTTGAGCATTCACTCCCTGTTGGGCTTCGTATTCGTTCATGCTGAGGGCAAAGGAAAAATGCGGAGATCGCTGATGAGGGCAGCGACGTATGCCGCCACTGGCGTTAATAGCGATATGGCACCCAACGCCAAGAGGAGTTTCGTCCGGATCTTCATGTCTGCTTTTCGGAGGAGTCTGACATCGCCTCTGGACTTTAGAGTTACCGGCGATTTTACACCGGACTTCATCCCGGGTTCGCTACCAAATGCGGTTATCGTTGGCTTTTGAGCAACCTGCATTGCGCCGGAAATGAGTTTTTTACGATTGGGATATTTCACTTGTGACTGTAATCCGATAGTCGCCCCTTTACTTTCAAGGTTTTCGGATTGTGAATTCGGGGCTCGGCGAATTAAGAACCGTCCGAAAGAGTGTTCTAGCAACGGTCACCGAATTTTTCATGCAACGAAATTGTGGGCTTCTAGGCACCAAGCCGGGCTGGGCTGACCTGGCTTATGGCAAGACCTAAGATGTGCCACCGGAACGGGGGGCTTCGATTGCGCACGCAGGTGGAATGCAAGCAGCGTGGAGGTCCACGATGGATAGTCAAATTCAAGAAGCGGTTCGCTGGCCATTCACCCGCCTCTTCACATTTCGAGTCGCGTTTGTTTACCTGGTGCTGTGCAACCTTCCCTTTCCGCGGGGTTCCCTTCCCTACACCAACTCGCTCTCGGAAAAATATCAAATGCTGTGGCACAAGGTAGTGCCGTGGGTCGCCAAGCAACTATTCCGGCACGACTGCAATGGCTTCAACTCCAAGCAACCACTCTTCGCGGACCAGGCGGCGCACCTCCACCGCGGTGCTGCCATGGATCCCTCCGGCAAGTTCTTAGGGCCGGGAGATTCCCGCGCTCAGGCGCAGAAGTTCGCTGGCGCTATTTGTTGGGCTTGAGCCAGACGATGTCGTAGGCGCGGTCGAAGGTTACGAACATTAGGCATTCTTCTTTGGCGGTGCATGTGAACCAGTGAGGCTGCTTGCTGGGCATCATGGCGAAGCCGCCGGGGCCGAGAACAGTATCTTGCATGCCCTGCATTCCGGTGGAGACATTTCCTTTTACGATGATCAACTGCTCTTCCGCTGTGTGGTAGTGGGGAGGGACGACGCACTTGGGGGCCGCTTTCATGATGGCGGTGGAAGGCCCCGTTTTTAGGTCGCCGGTTTCCAGGAAGAATTGAAGGCAGTCGGGACCGTCACCGGTCGGAAATTTCACTTCCGTAAGCTGGCGCACTATGCCAGGTTTGGGACCGGATTTGGGGGCTTGCGCAGAGAGAGTCACGGCCCACGACAGAAATCCGCACGCCAAGAATAGATAGCTCGTACGTGCCCAACGATGCGGATGAATGCTCATAGGGAATTTGTGCATGGTTGCTCCTCCGACGGCCAAGCTAGAGATGCGAAACACGTACACCCTACCTTTTGTCCAACATCCTATTGGGAATTCCCTTTTGGACGTCGAAAATCGCAAAGATTATACACACTCGTACGGCCTGCCGGCCCGTCGCGTCGCTCCAGCCGCCGCGCCAACCATTCGAAAAGCACTTGTACGATAAGCGCGTTTATTAAGCGTTACGACGCGCGTATGTTACGGTCGGAGGGTCGGCCAGGAGGAATCGATGCGTCCGAAAACCGATGGCATTCTTGAATCGTCTTTGTACGTGAGCGATGTGCCTCGCTCCATTCGCTTTTACGAAGAGACTTTTGGTTTTAGCGTCATCACGGAGTTCGGCGAGCGTGGTTGCGCAATGCGCGCGGGTACACGCCAGGTGCTGCTGCTGTTTAAGAAGGGTGCTTCGCGCGCGATCCAATCGCCTCACGACGGGGACGGCGAATTACACGTCGCGTTTGCTATCTCATCGTCCGAATTGGCCAACTGGGAGTCGTGGCTCCAAACGAGAGGAATCGCAGTAGAAGAGAAGCGAACGTGGGAATTGGGAGGCTGGAGCCTCTACTTTCGAGACCCGGACCGTCATTTGATCGAACTCGCCACGCCGGGCACATGGTCGGTCTATTGAAAAAGAGATGATGTCCGGTACCGACGTTTAATCAGACTTGGGGCGACTCCCGCATGGGCTACAGGCTGCGAGCACATCCACCTTCACAGCCATGGCTGTGATATAAAACTCTCGCACTCCTCCTGGACTAAAATCTCGGGCTGATCAGGGGGCTACGCGAACAATGTAAAACGACGCTCTCGCAACGCTTCAAGATCGAGTGGCTCCTTCACACTCCAGCAATGTGGCACTACACCCTTGATCCATCCCGTTGTATAAAGCTCGGCGCATCCTTTAAGATTCCCCGGTTGCTCAAATGAACACCGACGAATCGGCTCTCGCGCATCGTCACAAACCTGCGGGATCGGGATTGAAAACAAATGACCGTATTAACGCCTAGTTCGAACCCCGGCCGTCATGTGTTTGGAGTGGCGGCTTTGGCTTTTGGCGTCATCACGCTGGCCTGGCACGACTACAACGACTCGCATCGACTTCGTTATATCGTCTACTCCGCTTCCGCTGCCCTGATGTTCGGCGGCGCGGCGATTCAGCTTCGTCGGACCGCGAAAACAGGCGCAGCCGTCCTTGGTGCGGCTTATCTTGTCTTCGCCTTGCTGTGCGTGCCAGGAATCGTCGCCGCACCGCAGATCTACAATAGCTGGGGCAACTTATTCGAGCAGTTCTCTCTCCTGACCGGAGCGGCGATCGTTTATGCACACTTGTCATCGGCATGGTCACCGGAAACGCTTAATCGGATCGGACGCGTTCTTTTGGGCATCTGTGCCGCTTCCTTTACCCTCGAACAGGCGATTTATCTGGACGCTACCGCCCATCTTGTTCCGAAGTGGGTTCCGCCAAGTCAGATGTTTTGGGCGGCAGCGACGACTGTTTCGTTCGCACTCGCGGCCGTAGCTCTTCTTACGAATCGAATGGCACTCCTCGCGAGTCGCCTACTGACAATGATGATCGTCAGCTTTGGCCTACTCGTGTGGATTCCGTTGGTTCTTTCGGATCCTCACAGTCATACGAATTGGAGCGAAAACGCCGAGACCTTCGCGATTGCTGGAGCAACATGGATTCTTGCTGATCTTCTCGGCGAGTATCGGCTTAATGACCATCGCCCGCGATGACGTGAGGCGTGCCGGCTCACGTGAGTATTCCGTTCAAGATATCCGCCGGATTGATCGCTCATTGACGGGTGATTGAACACTCCAAAATCTCATCTGGTAAGTTATGCCGGATAACCGGAGAAGCCGACGAATGAATGGTAGCGATCAAGCAGTTTTTGGAATCTGAAATCATATACACTTCTGCGCCGATTTCAGGGAGCAGGTCAACAGAGTGTGCCACACTACTGTCATTGGAATTCGCTTTGACAGTTCCTCAGGGCCTCTCTAAACTGACTATTATGGAACTGCATCTCAAACCCGAAACCGAAGCCCGTCTCCACGAGCTTGCAGCGACGACCGGCCGCGCGCCGGATGAACTCGTCGAGGACGCAATGACCGGATACTTCGCAGAGTTAACGCAAGTACGCAACATGTTGGATGGCCGCTACGATGACATTAAGAGCGGCCGCGCTAAGCCCATCGACGGCGAAGAGACCTTTGCACGACTGCGCCAAAAGAGCCAAGGCCGCCGCGGTTCATGAGTGGATTTGTTCTCCATCCAGATGCGCTCACAGACCTTAACGAAATTGGGAATTCATCGCTGCCGACAATCCCGGCGCCACCGACCGTGTTCTAGGGGAAATCTATGAAGCGATTCGCGCCCTCGTCCCCTTTCCTCAAGTGGGCCACAGCCGTTCCGATCTGACTTCGCGGCCGCTGCGTTTTCATCCCTTACGTAATTATCTTATCTTTCATATAACAGATGAAATATCCATCATGGTTCTAGTCATACTCCACGGTCGCCGCAATCCTCGCGTTATCGCGGCCCTCCTACGTGATCGGGAATGAATAATGCTCCAAGTGTTCTGAGGTTCCCGACTTGTGTGGTGTATCTATCCCCCACGCAGCCGAGGCTGCGCACGCCGCGATTCTCGACTTTCTCGGAGCGCAGGCCACTCGCCAGCGCGAGCGCCCCGTTCCGGTGCAAGGCCAAATTGTCCCTTCTCCTTACCTCCCTACCGGACTATCGTTTCCGTTCATCCGCGCGATTACAATGGTGACCCATGGATCCCCTTCTCCAGCAATGGCGTGACGACACGCCCGGTTGCACCAACCAAATCCATTTGAATAATGCCAGCGCCGGTCTGATGCCGCTTCCGGTGCTCGATGCCATTGTGGGCCATTTGAACCGCGAGGCTAAGTTTGGCGCTTACGAAAGCGCGGACGATGCCGAGGCCGCTGTTAACGAAGCGTATGACAATGTCTCCAAACTCTTGGGCGGGCAACCCCGCAACGTCGCAATCGTTGAAAATTCCACAGTGGCATTTTTCCAGGCGCTCTCGGCCTTCGATTTCAAGCCGGGCGATGTCATCGTCACCACGCGCAATGACTACATCTCCAATCAGCTCGCGTATCTTTCGCTGGCACACCGCCATGGCGTGGACGTGCGTCGCGCCACGGACCTCTCCACCGGAGGCGCCGACCCGCAGTCGGTACAGGACTTGCTTCGCGAAAAGCGTGTCCGCTTGCTCGCGGTCACCTGGGTGCCCACCAACTCCGGCCTGATACAGCCGGTGGAAGCGTTGGGACAGATTGCGGAAGCCTCCGGCGTGCCCTATCTGGTGGATGCCTGCCAGGCCATCGGGCAGATCCCTATCGATGTCTCCAAACTAAAATGTGATTTTCTCTCCGCCACCGCCCGAAAGTTTCTGCGCGGCCCGCGCGGCATTGGATTTCTGTATGTTTCCGATCGCGCTCTGAAGCGCGGAGATTTTCCGCTGTATATCGACATGCGTGGAGCGGATTGGGTCTCGGCGGACAACTTCCAGCCGGCCCCCGATGCGCGGCGTTTCGAAAATTGGGAATTCCCGTACAGCCTCGTGCTCGGTCTCGGCGAAGCCGCGCGCTATGCCCTCGCCGTCGGCATCGAGCGTGGCGGCGGCCGCGCGCGTCAGCTCGCGGCGGAGTTGCGCGACAAACTAAAAACACTGCCAGGTATACGCGTCCTGGACCGCGGCAATCAACTTGCCGCCCTCGCCACCATCGAGGTGGCCGGCTGGGACGCCACCAATCTCTCCAACCTGCTGCGCAAGCGCGGCATCAACACCTCCGCCTCCCTCCGCGCCTACGCGGTGATCGACATGGACGAGAAACGCGCCGCCTCAGCCCTCCGGCTCTCCCCGCATTATTACAATACGGAACACGAGCTCGCCTCCGTGGTCGAAGCGCTTCGCTCCGTTACGGCTCGCGTCGGTGGTGCTTCCTGATGCTTCAGTAAGCAACCTCAACTTCTCCCCGAACTCGGTCCAGATCAACGCCGCGCCGGGCATGGATGCGAATGCCGTCTATAACCTGTTCGTCGAAGGCGTACGGATGAACGTGGCGCGCACGGGTCGGTAGGAGGGACGGAACGTCGTCGCCACGCAAGGCGTCGTGCTTGTGACCTTCGTTCGTTGTTCTCACGGTTCTTGCCACAATCAAGTTCCGAATGGCGGCGCCGAGCGATACAGTGGCGACGCCTACCTCTGCATAGCAGTTTTTTAGGGTTAATCGTATCGCAGCGCTTGCATGGGATCCGTAGCGGCTGCGCGTCGCGCGGGAACCAAGCAAGCCAGTGTTGCTGCGGCGACCAGCAGCACCGTCACGCCGCCGAGCAACAGCGGATCGCGCGAGCTTTCCGTCACCCACTTCGTGGACAGTTTGTTGAACGCGATGCTCAGCACGATTCCCGCAATGACTCCCGCTCCAACATTCACCGCAGTCGACGAGAGTACGATGCGGAATACGTCCGCAGCCTGCGCGCCCAGCGCCATGCGAATCCCGAACTCGTTCGTGCGCGTCGCCACTCCGTAAGAGACCACGCTGTACAACCCCACGGCCGCAAGCGCCAGGGCCAGCACGGAAAAGACGCCAAACAGCGTTGCCATTAGCCGCTGTTGCGCGTACTCCTCTTGCCCGGTAATCCAGGC
>Ga0209689_1002018_pt1 | contig 15192 bp, 11 predicted proteins | sample GraSoiAngelo_149_FD_187119 | JGI IMG/M metagenome (GOLD analysis project Ga0209689, IMG submission 187119) | Grasslands soil microbial communities from the Angelo Coastal Reserve, California, USA - 14_1009_09_30cm (SPAdes) (version 2) | ecosystem: Environmental > Terrestrial > Soil > Grasslands ...
CCTCGAGATCCAGGCGCGCCGCACCGAGATCCAGAGAATCCTGGAGGCATTGCCGGCGCTGGACGATATGGGAGAGGCAGGCGAAGCCGGCCGCCCCGGTGCCGTTCTTCCTCGATGACGCCCCGGGAAGGGAGGATGCGCCCTCCCTTCCCGGTAGATGATCCCGGTAAATGACCCGGCGCGAGTCCGGGGGGTAGGCCTCGTGGCCAGCTCTTCGTGCTACCCCCAACCAGGTTATTGACAGGTCAGTTGCGGCGTCGTTAACGCTCAATTGCGGCCGGGTTAGTGAGCGACGCGCCGGCAAGGCGCCGGAGACCTTCGGCATCCCACAGACTCGTTCGAGCGAACGCGGAGGCCTCACGCGCCGGACCTCTCGCTCTCTTTGCGCGGAGCGTCAGAGAACCAGGGGGCTGGCTCCGGACCCGGAGCGCGTCAGCTGCGGTCCGGTGGGCCTGCTAGGTGCCTAGTGGGCGGGACACGAGGACGGTCAGTGCGGGCGGTCAATCGAAATATCGAGGGGAAATCGTGAGCTACGGGCCAGGCAATTCCGGGTGGGCACCCCTCACCAGGGCGCACGGCACGCGACCCCCCGCCCCGATGGCTTCGGGGGTGCACGCGAACGACTCCGTTCCGCCGCAGATCCGGCTGATGATCTATGCGCAAGACGGGCTCGGCCTGGGCCACATGCGCCGCACGACTTCGATTGCAGCCGAGCTCATCAAGCTCCAGCCCGACGCGGTCGTCCTGACGGTCGAGGATTCGCCACTCGGCAATTTCTTCCGGACGTCACCGAACCACGACTACGTGAAGCTGCCCTCGATCAAGAAGGTACGGCCCGGCGACTGGCGGGCCGTCAATCTCCCCCTCCGCTTCGAGGACGTCCGCGCGTTACGGGAGCAGCTCATCCGCAGCGTGGCGTTGAACTTCCGGCCCGACATCCTGCTCGTCGACCACATGCCACACGGGGCGATGGGAGAGCTCAGACCAGCGCTGGAGGCGCTCCGGAGGATCGTTCCGAAGGCGAGAGTGGTCCTCGGGCTACGCGACATCATCGATGCCCCCAAGGTCGTCAGGCGCCGATGGCAGATGGAAGGTGCGTACGAAGCCATGCAGCGCTTCTACGACCTGGTGCTGGTGTACGGGAGTCGGGACGTGTTCGACCTCACCCAGCAGTACCGCCTCCCGGAAGGGGTGGCCGGGAAGGTGCGGTATTGCGGTTATCTCTGCACCCCCGCTACGGCGCGCTATCCGGAACGCATCCGGGCTCCGTACGCGAACGGCGCCAGGGCCGGCACCAAGTTGGTCGTGACCATGGCGGGCGGCGGGGCCGACGCGTATCCGATGATGCGAGCCGTGCTCGACGCCCTACCCGCTCTACAGGCCAGGGAGCGCCTCGCGCTGGTGATGATCACGGGGCCATTCATGTCGTCGGCCGAGCGCCGCGATCTCCAGAGCCGTGCGGCGGGACTACCGGCGCAGGTTCGAGTCACCGTCTCCGACCCGCTCAGCTACATCGAGGCCGCCGATCTCGTCATCGCGAGGGCGGGCTACAACACCACGATGGAGATTCTCCGCTCGTCGACCCCCGCGTTGTTGATCCCGCGGCCCGGCCCCAGCGCCGAGCAGCGAACGCGCGCGCGGCTGTTCCACGAGAGGGGGTGGGTCGACGCACTCGACCCGGACGACGTGAACAGCGGCACGCTGGCGGAAGCGATCGCCAGAGGACTGCACAGCGCACCGAAGGCTCGTGCGCTGTCCGGCCCCGATCTCGCGGGCCTGTCGGCCGCGGTCGAACAGCTCATCTCGCTGTTGCGAATCGCCGGGCAGGAGCAGCAGCTCGCTCCGACCGCCGAATGACGTCCTCGGCCGCCCCTCGCGCGCCGAGCCATTGCTACGTCGGCATCGATCGGCGTCTTCCCGAGCTGCCGGCGGCATTCGACCTTCCCGCCGTCTCCAAGCTCTACGAGGAGCGGTGGCCCGGCCGGGCGCGACCAGGGCTCAGGGTCCGCGCCCGGAAGGTTCACGACGTCGACTACCAGCCCTCGGCTCGCTGCCTGGTGGCGCACGAGCTGACCTTAAAGCCCGGGGGCGATGAGCCCGTCGAGACGATCGGAGTGGTCGACGTCCGCCCGGCGGGGCTCGGCCTTCGAGTTTTCCACGAGGATCCCGGCCTCCCCTGGCTGGCCGATGCCGCCGATCCCGCGAAGGTGGGCCGGCACCTCTCGGCTCTGGAGCTCGCACCGAGGTCCCGGATCGTTCGGGTCGTCCCCGTGCGCTACAAGCCGGGAGCACGGTGTCTCCTGCGCTTCGACCTCGAGGTCGGTTCCCACCCAAGCGCGCTCTTCGGGAAGGTCCTGGCGATCGACGGGAACCGTCTGTCGTCGGCTCTGAGCGTCCTCCGCGACATCGATGGTGGACGCGAGGTGCCTCGCGTCCTGCAGCCCCTCGGCTATGTGCCCGAACTGCACATGCTCCTGCTGCCGGCGGTGGCGGGGAGCGAGTTCCATCTCCTCGCCTTCGACACGACGGTGGCGCCCGCGGAGCGCCTCCCGTGGATGCGCAAGGCCGGAGCCGCGCTTGCGGGCCTGCACGCCGTGCCGCTTCCGGCCGCGCCGCGGCGGCGCATCATGGACGACGCCGCGTATCTCGCCCGGTTCTCCACGCCCCTCGCCAGAGCAGCACCCTCGCTGGCCCTCGCCTTCGAGGAGGCGCTCAGGCGGCTCGAGTCCGCGAGGGACGAGGAACCAACGGCGGTCGCCAGCCACGGCTCCTTCCGGAGCGACCAGCTGCTGATCGAGGGCGACGAGCCCCTGATGATCGACCTGGACGGCCTCTGCTGGGCGAACCCGGCTCGCGATGTGGGCAACTTCCTCGCCTACCTTCGCTGGAAGGCGATCCGGGAACCGCACCACTCCTCGTTCGTCGAGGCGACCATCCCGAGCTTCCTCGCGGGATACGGGTCCGTGCTCGCGCTCCCCGACGAGCGGTGGACGGCCCGCTACGAGGCGGCCTCGATGCTGAAGATCGCAGGCCACCGCTTCCGGAAGCTCGACGTGAGCGAGTGGCCGTTGGTACCCCAGCTGCTGGACGAGGCGCGAGCGTTGCTCGGGCTCCCCTCCCCCGGCGCTGCCTCTCGTGCAGCGGTCCACACGATTCCTGCGTCCGTCCGAGCGGCGCTCGACGTCGGAGGCATGACCGGGCGCCTCCGGCCGCTCCTCGGTCCATTCGGCGACGGCGGAGCGGCTCAGGTCGTGACCCGGGCGGATCTCGTCTGGCACAAGCCCGACCATCGCTGGACGATCCGCTACACCCTAGACGGAGATGGAGACGCTCTGCTGGGCAAGATGTACCGGGAGGCGGCACGCGGCCGCAGGGTCCACGAGATCATGCGATGGCTCTGGGACCAGGCCGCCAGCGGATCCCCGGAGCTGGGCGTCCCGCGCCCCCTCGGGTGGATCCCCGAGCTCTCCATGCTGGTGTACCGATCGGCTCCCGGCCGCGTCCTCGGCGAGGCGATCCTCGACGAGCGAGCCCCCGCCTACATGGACATGGCCGCCGCCTGGCTCGCCGCGCTGCACGGGTCCCGGCTGCCGCTGGAGAGGGCGTTCGACGTCGGGGCCGAGCTGGCGAACCTGCACGCGTGGTCGTCCGCCGTTGCCGAACGCGACCCCGACCAGGCCAGGGCGGCCTATCACATCGCCCGCCGGCTCTCGGAGCGGTCGTCAGCGCTCGGCGCCGAGGCCGGCCGGCCCATCCACAAGGACTTCCATTACCAGCACGTCTTCGTCGCCGAGCGCGCGAGCGTGATCGACTTCGACGAGGCTCGCCTCGGCGATCCGCACTTCGACCTCGCGCACTTCTGTGCCTACCTCGCGTTGCTGGTCTGCCGCTTCCCGGCCATGAGCACGACCCTCGATCGGCTCCGAGACGAGTTCCTCAGGTCGTACAGACGGCACGCCGAGTGGGAGATCGACGAGCGCTTCGCGGCCTTCTACGCCTACACCTGTTTGAAGATCGCGAAGCAGCTGTGTACCGCACGCGGCCTTCCGCCTCGCCCGCAAGCCGAAGAGGCGCACCGGCAGACGGCGGCGATGCTCGAGGAGGGCCTGACCGCCCTCGAGCGTGGCTTCTGAGGCGGACCGATGGATGCGACCTCGGCCTGTCGCCCGACGCCCCGGTCGGTTGCCTACGTCCTGCGTAGCTATCCGCGACTGTCGCAGACCTTCATCCTGAACGAGATCCGCGCGCTCGAACGTATGGGAGTGGGCATCCGGATCTTCGCGATCACGGATCCGCGTGAGCCGATTACGCAGCCGGAGGTGGCCGAGATACGCGCCCCTGCGCACTACTTGGACAGCCTGGGGCGGACATGGCGGGCGATGCTCTCGGCCCACTCGAGCGTGGCCATCGCGGCCCCGCGCCGGTACATCGCAGCCCTGCTCCACGCGGTCAGCGCCAAGGAAAGCGATACCGGCTACCGGGTGGCCTCCCGCTACCGGTGCTTCCATTACGCGGTGCAACTAGCCCTCATCCTGAGGCGGCAGGAAAGGAGCAACGGGATCGCGGTCGGCCACCTGCATGCGCACTTCGCGCACGATCCAACGCTGGTCGCACAGCTGACCCACCTGCTGACCGGAATTCCCTTCAGCTTCACGGCACACGCTCGCGATTTGTACCAGGTGCCCGAGGCTCAGCTGCGGGCCCGAGTCGAGCAGGCATCCACGATCGTGACGTGCTGCAGGTCCAACGCCGCCTTCCTCCAGAGGGTCCTCCCGCAGCGGCTTCATGAGAGGATCGCGCTCGTCTACCACGGCGTGGACCTGCACGAGTTCCGGCCTCGCGAGCCGGATGCCGGCGGGTCAAAGCCCCCGCTGCTCATCTCGGTAGGCCGGCTGGTGGAGAAGAAGGGGTTCGCCGATCTGATGGTGGCATGCCGCGCGCTCAAGGATTCCGGCCGTCGCTTCCGTTGTCGGATCTACGGGGACGGGCCGGAGCGAAGCCGACTGATGACGATGCTCGAGGAGCTCGATCTGGGGAGTCACCTCACGATCGCCGGCGCTCGACCGCGACGGGAGATCATGGCTGCTTACCGGGAGGCTGACGTGTTCGCCCTCACCCCGTTCGTCACGGAAAACGGCGATCGGGACGGCATCCCGAACGTGATCATCGAAGCGATGGCGAGTGGCCTTCCGGTAGTGACCACGGCGGTCGGAGGCATTCCCGAGCTCGTGCGCCCGGGAGTCGACGGGCTGGTCGCCCGGCCTCACGACGTCGAGGGGATCGCGGCGAGCATCGCCACCCTCCTCGACGACGCCGGCATGCGCAGGAGACTGGGATCGGCCGGCCGGGGGACCGTGCAGGAGCGGTTCGATCTGCGGAACAGCGCGCAGGAGCTGGCAGCGCTGTTCGGAGTAGCGCGAGAGCAGGAGCCATGCGGGTCTCCGATCTGACGCCGCCCCCCGGGCTCCGGGCCGTGCTCTACCGCTTCACGGCGGGCCACCGGCGATGGTTCGTCGCGGCGTTCCTCATGCTCGTCGTCGAGGCCATCGCCTCGGTCCTCCGGGTGTATCCGATCGGCTACCTCATCGATTTCCTCGAGGGGAAACGGCCCCCGCTGTGGTTCCCCTGGATCGCCTCGCCGCAGTACCGCACGATCGCCCTGCTGACGACCGCCATCATCGTGTTCGCCGCCCTCGACAGCCTCGGCGATTCTCTGGCCGAGATCTTCCTGGCTCGCGGGGGCCGGAGCCTCGGCTACGCCATGCGGGTGATGTTGTACTCCCATCTCCAGCGCCTGTCGCTCGCCTTCCACAACCGGCAACGAACGGGCGACGTGGTCCGGCGGGTGACGAGCGACGTCGAGCAGGTGGAGGCCTTCATCATCGCTTCGCTCTCCGACATCGCGGGCAGCGTTCTCCTCCTGATCGGCACGTTGGCGTTCCTGCTCTTCCACTCGTGGGAGGTCATGGTGCTGGCGGTCCTCGTCGTCCCCGTCCTCTCGCTGGTCGCGAACTACTTCTACCGGCGCATCACGGCGACGGCGCGGCTCCAGAGGGCCCGGGAGGCCGACCTCGCCTCCGCCGCCCACGAGATGCTCACGGCCGTTCCGGTCGTGAAGACGTTCGGCCGCAGCGACTACGAGGAGCAGCGCTTCGCGGAGGACAGCCGCAAGGCCATGGCGGCGGCGCTCGACTCGGCGGGGCTGGAGGCCCGGTTCAGCTGGATCTTCCACGTGTTCGAGGCGCTGTCCATCTCCGCCGTCGTCTGGCTCGGGATGTGGCTGGTCGACCGCGGCGCGCTCAGCGTCGGGACCCTGGTCCTCTTCGTCATCCTCATCCAGAACATGTTCAAGCCGACGCGGAAGCTCATCAAGCAATGGGCAGCCATCGGGAAGGTCCGCGCCAGCGTCGAGCGGGTCGCCGAGGTCCTCGCCCGCAGCCCGTCCGTCCACGACATGCCGGGCGCGGTGGAGGCTCCCGCGTTCCGGGGCGAGGTCGAGTTCCGGCACGTGAGCTTCACGTACCAGCCCGATCCGGAGGACGCGGCGAGCGCGACGCCGGCCGACCTGCAGGCCCGGCCGGCGCTCGACGACGTGAGCTTCCGCGTCCGCCCCGGCGAGGTGGTCGCGCTGGTCGGGCCCAGCGGCGCCGGCAAGAGCACCATTGCCCAGCTCGTCCCGCGCCTCTACGACCCGCAGGCCGGCGAGGTACGCATCGACGGCCACGACATCCGGGACTTCACGCTCGATTCGCTCCGCCGTCAGATCAGCCTCGAGCTGCAGGAGACGATCCTCTTCCGCGGGAGCGTCGCACACAACATCGGCTACGGACGCGACGGCGCCACGCGGGAGGAGATCGTCGCGGCGGCCGTGCGGGCGAACGCGCACGAGTTCATCGCGCGCATGCCCGACGGCTACGACACGGAGCTCAGCGAACGAGCGACGAACCTGTCGGGCGGCCAGCGCCAGCGCATAGCCATCGCTCGGGCGCTCGTTCGCGACGCACCGATCCTCATTCTCGACGAACCGACGACGGGCCTCGATGCGGAGTCGGCGCACCTGGTGCTGCAGGGACTGCACGAGCTGATGAAGGGGCGAAGCACGATCATCATCACGCACGTTCCTCACCTGATCCAGAGAGCCGACCGCATCGTGGTGATCCGGGAGGGGAGGGTCGAGCAGACCGGAAGCCATGCGGAGCTCCTGCGCGCGGGCGGGCTCTACGCCTCCCTGCACGCGAGGCTTCTCGGCGAGCCTGGAGAGGAACCCGGAGCGGTCACCTTCGGGCCGGGACGACGGGCGGGAGCCCGATGAGCGCGGACCCCTCCCTCGGTGCTCTCGATCCACGGTGCAGCCGCGTGCTTCGCGCAGAGCTGCCCGGTGTGCGCGATGCGTTCGACGAGGGCCTGATGAGACGGCACCTGCAAGCCAGCCTCTTCGAGGACGGCGGGCACGGATACATCATCGGGCGCTGCGAGCGCGGGAAGGCGGTGTACGTGCCCGGCGAGGGTTGCGCCGTGCGGTACGCGATCGAGGTGCGCCACCACGTAGGGAGGCTCGTAACGCCAGCGCTCGTGACTGCCCGTCTGTTCCAGAGCGCACGGGCGGCCCGGGCGTATTTCGAGTCCTGCCTGGGTCCGCTCGCCGCCGCCGTGCGCGGTCGGAGCGATCTGCCACCGTTCGTCACGCCGGTTGCGGTGCTCGAGCCGCTCTCCATGGCGGTTTCGCTGTTCCCAGTCGATGGCGAGCTCCCCACGCTCGTCGGGGCCACGGATCCTGCCACGATGCTCGAGATCCTCCGCGACGCACTTCCTGCGGTGAACGGGAAGCCACTCATCCCGATGCGCTGTGGAGTCGACGTGGCGCATTACCCGCGCCAGCACCACTGCGTTCTCCGTTACACGCTGGAGGGCACGCGATCGGCCGGCGACGAGGCTTCCCGGGCGACCGTCTTCGGAAAGGTGGCGGGGGACGATCGCGGCGCGCTGGCCGCGGCGGCCATGCTGGAGCTGCGCGAGCAGATCCTTCGGGGGGAGACCCGGCCGTTTGCCGTTCCGCGATCGCTCGGATTCGTCGAGCCGTTGCGGCTCGTTTTGTTGGAAGCCATCCCCGGCGTGCCACGGATCTCCCAGCTCTTGAGGGAACACCTGCAGAACGCGCCCGAAGCACACCGGACGCCGACACTGGAGGATTCGACCGACTGGGCCGCGAGGGTTGCGGCGGGTCTTCACACCTCGGGCATCCGAGTCGGACCCGCACGCCGCGCCGAAGACGAGCTCACCGAGTTGAACGAGGCGCTCGCCGTCCTCGAACGGGTCTCCCCCGACCTCGCCGCCAGATTCCAGGAGTGGCTCGACTCGATCGCCGCATGCGCAGCCGCGTCGCACCCATGGCCTGCGTGCTTCAGCCACGGGGACTTCAGCGCCTCGCAGCTGGTCTTCTCCGGTGACCAGTGCGGGCTCATTGACTTCGACACCGTCTGCCAGGCCGAACCGGCGCTCGACCTCGGCCAGTTCATCGCCTACCTGCGGTTGGCCGCGCGCAAGGCAGGGGGGTCGGCGTCGCGGGACGGAAAGGAGACCACCGAGCGGGTATGCGCCCGGTTCCTCGAGGAGTACATGAACGCGTGTGGCTACGCGGCACGGGAGCGCGATCGCCTCCAGGCGCGCGTGCGCCTGTACGAGATGGTGAGCCTCCTGCGCCTCGTGTTCCACAGCTGGCGGAAGTTCAAGGGCGCCCGGCTCGCTCTCGCGGCCGGCCTGGTCCGGGAGCGGCTCCCCTCTCTCACCGGGGAGACGGCGTGACCGCACCGCCAGCGACCATCGAGCATCATCTCCTCCCGAGCCGTTCGTCACCTCCCGTGATCGCATCACCGAGGAGGATCGCGCCGTGCTGAAGCGGATCACATCCATCTTGACCGCGATCATCGCGGTTGGTCTGACTCCCGCCGCGCCACGCGCGCCGAGAGTTCCGAGAGTTCACCGGCATCCGGTTCGAATTCACCGTCGGCTCGGTCCTGAGGAAGCCCCCCCCGCGCTCCCCCAGGACGACGTTCCCGCGGCGGGCGGGGAGCCGTTCGAAGGCCTATGGCAGCTGCAGGACATGCCGGCGTGGCTCCACGCCATCGCACGACCCGATCATCTGAAGACGGTGATGGAACGGAACATCACTGAGTTCGCCTCGGGCGTGATGGCTCTGGAGCACGTCCAAGCAAGACGCCGTCGTCTGGAAGATGGGGTCTTCGACGGCATTTTCGAGCTCACGATCAAGGGGCCCGACGGAGTCCATCGACTGATCTGCCTGCGCGGCGTGGCGGACCCCAGGCGTTCCGCGCGAGGCTATGTCATTTCCCCCGGCGTTCCCTTCGGGGAAGACAGCTGGCGCTGCACCGTTCCCGAGCTCCGACTCGTCCTCCAGACGCCACCGGTGGACACAGCCCTGCCCGCCCTTGCCATACTCACCGACCCATCCCGGGCGAGAGCGCTCCTCGAGGACGGTATCCGCAGGGGCTCGCCGGCGCATGCCGACATCAGCATCGCGGGATGCACGCCGACGGTGACCCGCTACAACCCCGGCTCTCGCTGCACGGTCGTCTATCGGCTCGAGTACGGCGCCGAGCCCGAGGGCAAGGACTGGCCCGAGGTGGTCGTCGCAAAAACCCATCGGGGCGACAAGGGTCGGATCGCCTACTTGGGTATGCGTGCGCTCTGGGAGTCCGAGCTTCGCCGGAGCACCGCCGTCACCATCGCCGAGCCGCTGGCGTTCCTCCCGGAGCTGAGGGTGCTGATCCAGGGAGCCGTTCCCGGGGAGTCGAGGCTCAGCGATCTCATGGAATCTGTCCTGCCGGGCGGCACGGGCAGGGACATGGAGGGCCTTCGCGACGTTCTCGCGAAGACGGCGCGCGGGTTGGCAGCACTCCATGGGTGCGGCGCGCACGGGCAGACGTTTGGCTGGGAGCATGAGAGCGCTGATGTCCGTAAGAGGGTTGGGCGACTAGCGGAGTGGATACCGGGGTTCGACGGCACCCTCGAACCAGCGCTGGCTCGCCTCGATGCCCTGGCGGCTTCCCATCCACCGCAGCGGCCAGTGCCGTCCCACCGCAGCTTCCGCCCGGCACAGGTCCTGCTTCACGAGGGACACATCGCCTTCATCGACTTCGACGGGTTCTGTGAGGCGGAACCCGCGATGGACCTGGCGCGGTTCCGGGCGAGCATCAAGCAGAGCGTGATGCGCCTCGGATCGGATGAAGAACGTCCGGAACCATCTCTCCACGTCCTGTCAGAGCTGGATGGGCTCTGCGACCTGTTCCTGGAGGAGTACGCGAGGGTGGCCCCGGTTTCTCGGGAGCGCGTCGCGCTCTGGGAGACGCTCTATCTCCTGGAGAGCGTTCTGAACTGCGGGCTGAAGCTCGAACCAGAACGCCTGGAGGGCAGCATGGCTCTCCTCGAGCGTCACGTCCGCCAGAGCCGCTTGTCGCTCGTGTGAAAGGCGCGGGCAACCTCGTCGGCTCCCCTCCCCGCATGCCGAGGACGTCCTTTCGCCCCGGGCGCGGGATCGCCGAGGTCGTAGCCCGCGCCGACGGCCCCCATTTCCGCTGCGTCTTCGCGGCCTGCTCGTTCTTCATTTGTTGTAGAAGGGATCGTCCAGCTCGCGGATGACGCGATCGACGAAATCGCGGTCGTCCGAGTCGAGGTAGTCCACAAAGCCACCCACCCTCCCCTTGCGCACTTTGAAGGATTCGTCATCATCAGGCCTGCCTGGCCGGAGCTTCCTGCTCTGAAATTGTCCCTCCTGCTCCATTCTTCTCATGTTATCGAAACTGGCGAACTCGATGGCGCGATTGAGCGGCCCGTCGTCGGTCCGGCTGATGCCCATGAATTCGAGAGCGCAGCGCAGAACTTCACGCGGGGCAATGTGGAGGTCTTCGTAGCGCACCGGCAGGAAGGCCTCGGGGACGTTCCGCGCGGCGTGCCAGATGCGATTGAACGTGACGATCTTGCGGATGCCGTAATTGTCGCTCCGGATGAACTCGGACATCGTGCCCCGGAAGAGACTCTTGCGCCGCGTGGTCTGAAAAAAGCAGGAAACAACGACATCGCGGGGGTCGCGTGTGAGGTACAGAATCTTCTTGCCGCGGTAGCGTGATTTGTCCGTCTCCAGGTCCTGCCAGTGCCGGCCCTCGGTGTTGCTGGAGCCATTGTGGGTGAAGAGCGTCGGCAGCATGCCCTTTGCAGCGACGACCCGGTTTTCCTCGAGCATCGTCAGCTCCTCCAGGCCGATCAGCTCATGTAGCGCCCGGCCGATCATGAGGCGCAGCCAGGTACGGCCGGATTTTGGGTAAGAGATGATGAAGACCGTGGCTTCCGTGGCGCCGGATTGAAGGTTCAGGGGGTCGACCCTTTCCGCAATGCTTCTTCCGGCGGCAGATCTTACGGAGGGAGCCTCAGAGCGCCGTCCGCGGTAGCCCGGACGGGAGCGAGACGGTCCTTCGGCGATCTCCCATGCGCGCGTTCCGCGTCGTTGAGAACATGGACCGGTCGAGGTCCGCTGCGGTCACGTTTAGGTCTTGCGCGAGGACGTGCTCCGAGTCCGAGACCTTCCCTTCTCGACGGGGGATGCAGATCGTTACCTTGCTCGACGCAGGAAAGGTCGATGACACGGACGCGGCGGGAGGAATCGACAGCAACAAACCAGCCCCCGGATGGGTCAAGGTCACTAAAGGCGGTGCTCCCGTTAGGCCTGAATGATGGATGTATGCCAGGTCGGCCTTCATGCGCCTATCCCGACCCGGGGGGACATGGGTCTATCCCCGTCTTGGGGAATTCACCAGGTAGCACCGCGGACAACGTGCCCGGGAACATCTTCACAACCGATGGTAACGCGGAGCACTTCCCCCCGCCGCAGAAGTGGCGCGGGTCGACACCAACAATGACGGCGTCATCTCGGCGGCCGAAAGCGACGTCGACACGGCGTCGGACGGATTCCCCGACAACTCGCGGTTGTTCATCCCGGCGACGCGCTTCAACCGCTTCGCCGTGACGCGGGAGATCAATGACGGGTTGCTGGCACCGCGCTTCGCCCCCAGCCAGAGGGCGTGGGTGCTGTCCGGAGTGCTCGTGCCCGTGAGCCCAGCCGTGCCCGCCTCGGCTGGAGAGGACAGCGATGACCGGTAAAGCCGGATGCTCGACAGCGGCGCGATGGGCGAGAGGTCCGTGGCGCCGCTGCCGAGGGCGCGGGTCTCGGGTCTGTTGATTCTCCGGGCATTCCACCGATCCACGAGACACTCGTCGGCCGCCTGACGGCTGACCTGCGCCCTGTGCCGCGCCTCTGGCCGCCGTCGGCCCGGTTGGCCTCGTGGCTCGTCCTCGCGCTCGGGATCCTCGCGGTCGCCGCTACGGGCGGGCTCCGTCAGAAGGTCACGGAATACCTCGAGGACGGCGCCGGAGCCACGGTATAGCAGTAGCCCACTCTCATCATATACGACGATGATAAGGTGTCAGCGCTCGATGGGCTCTGCGACCTGTTCCTCGACGAGTACGAGCGGGTGGCCCCGGTTTCTTGGGAGCGCGTCGCGCTCTGGGAGACGTTCTATGTCTTGGGGAGCGTTCTGAACTGCGGGCTGAAGCTCGAACCAAAACGCCTGGAGGGCAGCATGGTCCTCCTCGAGCGTCACGTCCGCCAGAGCCGCTTGTCATTCGCGTGAAAGGCGCCGCCGGCCTCGTCGGCTCCCCCTCTCTGCAGGCCGAGGACGTCCTCTCGGCCCGGGCCGGGATCGCCGAGGTCCGATGGGCCCTGCTGGGCGCAGCACCGAGAAGGGCCCTGCGAGGCGCGCTCCAAGGCCTGCTCGAGAAGGGCGCCGTGCTCCGAGCGTGCCGGGTGCGCCGCGCGAAACTGAAGCCCGGCCGCAAGCTCACCGTGCACTACGACGCGTGGGTGCGATCGGGCGGCACGGACCTCGAACGATCGATCGTCGCCATCTGGGATCGAGGGGAGGGCGGGGTCGACCCACAGGCCCGCGCTCTGGAAGCCGAGGCCGTCGCCGAAGGCCTCGCCGCGCCCTTCCGCGGCCTGTTCGCCCGGCTGCCCGAGTGGAACGTGTCGGTCCTGGTCTCTCCCCTGGATCCCCGGTTCCCCCAACTCATCCGCCTCTCCAACCCCAGGCACGTGGCGGCGATGCTCGCCGGCCTCCTCTCGGAGGCTTCCGCCGCCGGGTACCGCATCAGGACGATCCGGTACCGTCCCGGCGAACGCCACGTCCTTCGCTACGAGCCCTCGCCCGCGCCCGTCGCACCCACCCGAGCCGTGTTCGCCAAGCTGTCCCGCCGCGACGCCGACGTGGCCCGGGCGTTCCGTGTGGCCACAGGTGTCGCGGACCGGCTCGATGCGTGCGGCGGCGGAACGCGAGCGCTGCGGCCCCTCGCGGCCGTCGCCGAGGACGGCGTGATCCTGTTCCCCGAGGTCTCCGGGCCTCCGCTGTCGGAGCTCCTCTGCCGCCACGATGGGGTGACCTGGCATCTGCAGATGGCGGGTCGCGCGCTGCGGGCCCTCCATTCGGGACCCGCCTCGCTCGCGGGAGCGCTCGACGGCAGCGACTTCGCCACGGAGGTCGAGGCCGTGAGGCGGGCGAGCGAGCACATCTGCGCTCTGCTCCCGCAGACCGGGGCCGTGATCACCGACACGCTCGAACGCGCACGCTCCGTTTACGAGCGCCTCCCCCCCGAGGCGCCGACGTTCACCCACGGCGACTTCAAAGCCGACCACCTCTGGGTCTCGGGCGGCGGTCTCACGGTGCTCGACTTCGGGTCGTGCGCGATCGGCGACCCTGCCCTCGATGTCGGGAAGTTCCTCGCGGACCTGCGGTGGTGGTCTTCTCTCTCCGGCCGGGGATCCGCGAGCGTGCGGGGGGCGTTTCTCGAGTCGTACCGTGCGGAGGAAGCGAGGCTGCTACGGGCCCGCGTCTACGAGGCGCTGTTCCTCGTCGTGCTCGCGGCGCATCGCGTGCCGCTGTACCACCCCGGCTGGGCGGAGCGCACCGCACGTCTGGTGCAGCAGGCGGCGGCGCTGCTCGGCGGGCTACCCTGAGTCCACCGGCCTCGTGCCGGGGCCCGATGCGGTGCGCGCCTCAACCACGGGGTGAGCGGTTCCCTCGACGGGCAGCCCGTGGTGTGAGCGTTGTGGGGGTTTGCCAGCTCGTGCCCCGCCCATCGCGCGCGCGTGCGGAGGCGACGCGCGGAGAGGCAGGGCGCACAGCACGCCCCTGGAAACGGGGCTGCCGAACCCCCGCGGCGAACTCCTCGGCGAGCTGGCGAGCCTCGCCGTCGGTATACTGCCTCGGCGGCGTCTTCATCAGGTAGGCCGATGGCCCCTCCAGCGACCCTCCGATCCCGCGGTCGAGGGCCAGCTTGGCGTAGCGGACCGCGTCGATCACCACCCCGGCGCTGTTCGGGCTGTCCCAGACCTCCATCTTGACCTCGACGTTCAGCGGAACATTGCCGAAGGTCGTGCCCTCCATCCTGATGTAGGCCCACTTGCGGTCGGTCAGCCACGGCACGTAGTCGCTCGGTCCGACGTGGACGGCCTCGGTCGGCAACGCATAGTTGAGCTGGCTGGTCACCGCGCCGGTCTTGGAGATCTTCTTGGACTCCAGCCGCTCGCGCTCCAGCATGTTGTAGAAGTCCATGTTGCCGCCGAAGTTGAGCTGGTAGGTCCGCTCGAGCTTCACGCCGCGCTCGCGGTACAGGTTGGTCAGCACGCGATGCAGGATCGTCGCGCCGACCTGGCTTTTGACGTCGTCGCCGATGATCGGCAGCCGGCGGTCGGCGAAGCGCTGGGCCCAGTACGGCTGCGAGGCGATGAACACCGGGATGCAGTTGACGAATGCGCAGCCGGCTTCCAGGACTTGCTCGACGTACCACTTGGTCGCCATCTCCGAGCCGACCGGCAAGTAGTTCACGACCACATCGGTGCCGGTGTCCTTGAGGATTTTCACGATGTCGGCGGTCGATCCCCGCGCCTTCCTGACCCTGGTGCTGACGTACCTGCCCAGGCCATCGTGGGTCATGCCGCGGTCGACGCGCACCTTCAGGTTCGGCACGTCGGCGAACTTGATCGTGTTGTTGGGAGGGGCGAATATCGCTTCGGCCAGGTCCAGACCGACCTTGCCCTCGACCACGTCGAAAGCGGCCGAGAACTCG
>Ga0209689_1002020_pt1 | contig 15183 bp, 13 predicted proteins | sample GraSoiAngelo_149_FD_187119 | JGI IMG/M metagenome (GOLD analysis project Ga0209689, IMG submission 187119) | Grasslands soil microbial communities from the Angelo Coastal Reserve, California, USA - 14_1009_09_30cm (SPAdes) (version 2) | ecosystem: Environmental > Terrestrial > Soil > Grasslands ...
GTGTTCGTGGAGCGAGCCGAGCTGCTCGGGTCGGTCGCCCTTGCGCTGCTGGGTTCGCACGAAGCGGAGATCGCGCGCGCGCGATCCAATTCCGCACCGTTGGCGCCGGCGAGGCTGTTGAATCGCGCTGATTAGGGACCGTTGGCGCCAACGAGGCGATATGGGAGCGCCTTCCCAGGGCGCCCTATAACAAAGGAGTGAGCAGAGCTCGCGCTCTTGTCGTCGCCGCGGCTTTGGTTCTGTTCATCGCCGCGGGCGGAATTCTCATTTACGCCAACCGCGGAGGCGGCGGGAAAGATGTGACGATCAGCGTCACGGTGACCAAAGGCGGTGTCATGACGCCGAGCGATCTGAAGGCGCACCAGAACGACCGCGTGACGTTCAACGTCACGAGCGACACCGACGGCGAGGTCCATCTGCATGGTTACGACATCCACTTCGACACGAAAGCGGGTCAGACGGTCACCCAGAAATTCACCGCCGACAAGACGGGTGACTTTCCGATCGAGTGGGAATCGACGAGCACCGAGCTCGGCCACTTCGTCGTGACGTGATCCTGCTCCACGGCTTCGGGCAGCGGTACGACCTGCCCATCGGGCTCGCGCTGTACCTCTTCGCCGCGGGCGGCGTGGTGCTCATCTCCTTCGTGCTCGTGGTCTTGTTCGCGGGCGAGCAGGTGGGCGCGAAGGCGATCGAGTATCCGCGCCGTGCGGTGCCCTGGCTCGTCAGTGCCGCGCGGTCTCCGTGGCTGCGCGTCGTCGGAGGGACGATCGGAGTCGTCGGCCTGCTGACGGTCGTCATCGCCGGCTTCTTCGGCCCCACCAATGCCTTCTACAACCCAGCCGAGTACGTGGTGTGGATCTACTTCTGGGCGCTCACGGTGATCCTGTCGGGCCTCGTCGGCAACCTCTGGTACCTGCTCAACCCGTGGGCGGCGATCCACGACGTCGTCGCCCGGCTAATCCCTGTCCGGGCGCGCTGGAAGCTGCCGGAGGTCGGGGTCTGGCCGGCGACCTTCGCCTACCTGGCCTTTGCCTGCCTGGAGCTCACCAGCGGCATGGGGAACCGGCCGCAGATCGTGGCGCTGGCGGCGGTCGTCTACACCGTGATCACGCTTGGCGGCATGTTCCTTTTCGGACGCGACGCGTGGCTCGGGCGGTGCGAAGCGTTCACAGTCTTTTTCGACATCGTCGGCCGGTTCGGACCCGTCGAGGCGGAGCGCGACGAAGTCGGTGCGATCCAGGCCGTCTATGTGCGGCCGTGGGGCGTCGGCCTCCTCAAGGCCGCCGCCACGGGCTGGGACCGGGTCGTGTTCGTGATCCTCATGCTGAGCACGCTCGCGTTCGACGGCATGCTTTCCACGCCGGCGTGGCAGGACTTCAACATCGCGCTCGAGCCGGTCTGGCTCCCGCTGGGACCGCTCGGGTTTTTCTTCGTGCGGACCCTGGGTCTCCTCCTCCTGACGGCTGTATTTCTGCTCGTGTTCGTCGCGTTCATGGAGGCGGTCATCTACCTCGGTCAGCGCAAGGTCGACGTGCTGGCGACGGTGTCAGCGTTCGCGCTGACGCTCGTTCCAATTGCGCTCGTCTACAACGCCGCCCACAACTACAGCTACGCCGTGGTGTCGTCGCAGTACCTGATCCCGCTGCTCAACGATCCGTTGGGCAGGGGATGGCACCTGTGGCCGGCGGTCGTGGGCTTCCAGCCGAGCTTCGCCCTGGCCCAGGCGGCGACCGTGTGGTACGCGCAGATCGTGCTCATCGTCCTCGGCCACGTCATCGCAGTGTTTCTCGCGCACCTGCGGGCGGGGGAGCGATTCCGCACCGCTCAGCGCGCGCTGCTGAGCCAGTACCCCATGCTTTTGCTGATGGTGCTGTACACGATGACCAGCCTCTGGATCCTGGCCCAGCCCATCACGCGCGAGGCTGGATGAGCGCACGGCGGCCGCGTCCGGTCCGCAAGCCCGTTGCGAGGACGCCGGTGTGGGTGGCGCCGGCCGCAATCGTGGCCGGGCTCGCGGTGCTGGTCGCCGCGTTCTTTCTGATCCGCTGGTACGTGACGCCGCTCCCGCCGCCACCCCTCAGCTCAGGCTCCAACGCCGCGGTCGTCTCGTCGATCACGAGCCTGCCTGCGTCCGAGTTCGACGCCGTGGGCCCGGGCACGGCCAACAACCTGATCAAACCGATCACGGGTGCGGCCCTGAAGGGACCGAATGGCAAGCCCGAGGTCTTTTATTACGGCGCCGAGTTCTGTCCCTACTGCGCTACCCAGAGGTGGCCGCTGGTGATCGCGCTCTCCCGCTTTGGCACGTTCTCGGGCCTGCAGACCACCAGCTCCTCGTCGAGCGACGTGTTCCCGAACACGCCCACGCTCACGTTCCGCAACGCGACGTACTCGAGCCAGTACCTCGACCTGCGTGCGGTCGAGACCACCGACCGCGACCGCAACCCCCTGCAGTCGCCGTCGGCGTCGGAGCAGCAGCTGGTGAACAGCTACGACCCGGGCGGCACGATCCCGTTCATCGACATCGCGAACCGATACGCGATCTCGGGCGCGATGTACTCACCCGACACGGTGGGCGGCATGAGCTGGCAGGCGGTGGCTGACGCTTTGAAGGACCCCAACTCGACGCAGGCCAGGGCGATCATCGGCTCCGCCAACCTGATCACCGCCGCGATCTGCAAGGCGACCGGCGACCAGCCGGGAACGGTCTGCGGCGGCACGACGATCCAGGACCTCGAAAAGAAATTGGGCTGATGCCCCGACTGCAGGCGGCAGCAATCCTCGCCGGCGTGGCGGGGATCGCCGTTTCGATCTATCTGACCGCGGTGCACTATGCCGGATTCGTGCCGGCGTGCCCTGTTTCCGGCGTCATCAACTGCGAGGCCGTGCTGTCGAGTCCCTACGCGGTCATCGCGGGGACGTCGATCCCGACCTCGGCCGCGGGGATCGTGTGGTTTGCGATCAGCGTCGTGCTGTGGGCGCGTCCACGTCGGAATCTCTTGCTTGCGTGGTCGCTGCTGGGACTTCTGACCGTGGTCTACCTGCTCTTCATCGAGATCGTGCTCGTCGGCGCGATCTGCCTGTGGTGCACCGCCGCCCACCTGCTCGTGGTTGTGCTAGTCCTGATCGCTGTGGGGCGCAGGTGATCACCTGGCCGTTCGACTGGACGGTGTACGTGGGCCTGGTCGCGCTGTACTTCGGACACGCCTGGCTCGCGCGTGGATCCTCCGACGCGCAGCGCAAGCACGCGCTGTACCTGCTCGCCGGACTGGTCACGATCTGGGTGGCGCTCGAGACGCCGATCGACACCATCAGCGACCACTACCTCGACAGCGTCCACATGCTCCAGCACGTGCTGCTCGGGTTCGTCGCGCCACCGCTGATGCTGCTCAGCCTGTCGCCGGGCATGGTGGCGCGGATCGTGCGGATTCCCGGAGTCCGCCCGCTGACGGAGCCGGTGCCGGCGCAGGTCATCGCCGCGGCGGTCATGGTCGCGTGGCACCTGCCGCCGCTCTACGACGCGACGCTCCGCAGCGAAGAGCTGCACGTCGTCGAGCACGTGACCTTCATCGGCGCGGGTCTCGCGCTTTTCTGGCCCGTCATCGAAGCCACGTCCGCGCAGGCGCGCTGGCGGATGTCGGCCGGCGCCAGGCTCGTGTACCTGCTGCTCGCCACGCTGCCCCAGGACGGGGTGGCGCTTGCCCTCATCTTCTCGCGCGTCCCCTTCTACGAGCTCTACACCCACGCGCCGCGGCTGATCGATGGGTTCACCGTCGTGATCGACCAGACCATCGCGGGAGCCGTCCTGATGATCTTCGGCAAGGTGACGATGGCCGTGGCCGCGCTCACCATCTTCTTCCGCTGGTTTGGCGGCGAGCACCGCTCCGACCAAGGGATAGAATCGCGCCTAGGGGTGCGGTAATTGAGGTACAGCGACAGCATCCTCGACCTCGTCGGGCACACCCCTCTGGTGCGCCTGCACAAGGTCACCGCCGGGCTCAAGCCCACCATCCTCGCCAAGCTCGAGCAGCTGAACCCGGGCGGGAGCGTCAAGGACCGGATCGGCCTGACCATGGTCGAGGACGCCGAGCGAACCGGTAAGCTGCGCCCGGGCGGCACCATCATCGAACCGACCTCGGGCAACACCGGGCACGGCCTGGCCATGGTGGCCGCGATCAAGGGCTACAAGATGGTGTTCGTGATGCCGGACAAGATGTCGGCGGAGAAGATCAGCCTGCTCAAGGCCTACGGCGCCGACGTCGTGATCTGCCCCACCAACGTCGAGCGCTCGTCTCCCCAGTCGTACTACTCGGTCGCCGACCGCCTGGCGCGCGAGATCCCCGGCGCGTTTCAGCCCAACCAGTACTTCAACCCGCGCAACCCCGAAGCGCACTACCAGACGACCGGGCCTGAGATCTGGGAGCAGACCGAGGGCCGGGTCGACGTTTTCGTGGCCGGCATGGGCACCGGCGGCACGATCAGCGGGGTCGCGAAATATCTCAAGGAGAAAAAGCCCAACGTCCACGTCGTCGGCGCGGACCCGGAGGGCTCGATGTATTCGGGCCCGATCGCGCCGTACAAGGTGGAGGGCGTCGGCGAGGATTTCATGCCGGGCACGATGAACATCGAGATCGTCGACCAGATCGTGCAGGTCACCGACAAGCAGTCCTTCGTGGCCGCGCGCAGGCTCGCGCGCGAGGAGGGGATCCTGGTGGGCGGCTCATCGGGACTGGCGCTGCATGCGGCGGTCGAGGTGGCGCTCACGCGCGGTCCCGACGACGTGATCGTCGTGCTCTTCCCGGACACCGGGCGCAACTACCTCACCAAGTTCTTCAGCGACGAGTGGATGCGCCAGAACGGCTACCTGGCCCGGCTGGGAGCGGTGCGGATCCGCGAGGTGCTCGACTCGCACCCCAAGGGCGTGCCGCAATTGGTCACGGTCGAGGCCGCCACCTCTGTCGGCGAGGCGATCGACCTGATGCAGCGCTACGGGATCTCGCAGCTGCCGGTGGTCGAGGAGGCGAACGGACAGGGGGTGGTCGGCACGCTGCAGGAGCGCAGTTTGCTCGACCGCGTGTACCGCGACCCGGCGGTCGTTTCGACGGCGGTGTCCACGGCGATGGACGCGCCGTTGAGCCAGGTCGGAGTGGACTCTTCGCTCGATGACGCTTTCGAGCCGCTGCTGCGGGGCGAGCAGGCGGTGCTGGTGGTGGAAGGTGACAAGCCGATGGCGGTGATCACCCGCGCCGACCTGCTCGAGTTCGTCGCGCACCGCGGCCGGGGCTGACATGCCAAGCGATCGCCCCCACCCGGCCGGGTCTGCTCCGCAGACCGGGCCGACCTCCCCACACGGTGGGGAGGTGAATTGGGGATTCTCCACCCGCGCGCTGCACGTCGGACAGGGACCTGATCCCGTCACCGGCGCTGTGGTGCAGCCCATCCACATGGCGACCACGTTTGCGCAGCAGGGTGTGGGCAAGCACCAGGGCTTCGAGTACTCGCGCACCGGCAACCCGACGCGCAACGCCCTAGAAGAATGCCTGGCCGCCCTCGAAGGCGCGAAGCACTGCCTGGCCTTCTCCTCGGGGATGGGCGCCGAGAGCACGCTGACGCTGCTGCTCAAACCCGGCGACCACGTGGTCTACATGGAGGACGTGTATGGCGGGACGTTCCGGCTCTTCGACAAGGTGCTGAAGCGTTTCGGTTTGACCTTCAGCCCCGTCGATGCCTCAGACGTCGAAGCGGTCGAGAACGCGATCACGCCGCAGACACGGATGGTGTGGCTCGAGTCGCCGACCAACCCGCTGCTCCGTTTGGTGGACATCGACGCCGTGAGCGAGGTGGCGCACAGCCACGGAGCGATGGTCTGCGTCGACAACACGTTCGCGACGCCTTACCTGCAGCAGCCGCTCCACCTGGGCGCGGACGTCGTCGTGCACAGCTCGACGAAGTACATCGGCGGCCACAGCGACGTAGTCGGCGGCGCGCTGATGACCAACCATGATGACCTCGAGCAGCAGCTGCGCTTCCACCAGAACGCGGTGGGCGCGGTGCCATCGCCCTTCGACTGCTGGCTGCTGCTGCGCGGGGTGAAGACGCTGGCGCTGCGCGTGGAGCGGCAGAGCGCGAACGCGATGGACATCGCGACGGCGCTGCAGCGCCACAAGGCGGTGAAGCGCGTCTTCTACCCAGGGCTCGAGACGCACCCGAACCGCGCGGTGGCCGCGAGGCAGATGCGCATGTTCGGCGGCATGGTGAGCTTCGAGGTCGCCGACGAGGCGACCGCGTTTCGCACGCTGGAGCGGCTCAAGATCTTCGCCCTGGCCGAATCTCTAGGCGCGGTCGAGTCGCTGGCCGAGCACCCCGCGCGGATGACGCACGCATCGATCCCCGCGGAGGAGCGACACCGGGCCGGGGTGGGGGACGGGCTGATCCGGCTGTCAGTCGGAGTGGAAGATGTGGCCGATCTCATTGCCGATCTGGAGTCAGCCCTGGCGTAGCGTTCGCGCGTTCTAGAGGCATGGCGCGAATTGCGCTGATTCATGACGTGGCGGGAGTGGCGGAGACTCAGGCTCGGATCCTGCGTTCGGCGGGCCACGAGGTGGATCACCTGCGGCTGCCCGACTTCGGGGCGGAGTGGGGCTGGCTCGCCAAGGCGATCACCCTCCCGATCCGCCTGCTGCTTTACCTGCCGACAATCTTGCGGCTTCGCCGCGAGCGCTACGACGTGATCCACATCCACTGGGTTCCGCGCGGCATCGTGGGGCTCCTGACCGGCAAGCCGTTCCTCATCCAGGCTCACGGGTCCGACCTGCACATGCACGTGGCGACGCCGGGTGTGTTCACGCTCAACCGCCTGGTGCTCGAGCGGGCGCAAACAATTTTCTACGTGACACCCAACCTCGAGAGTTACATCCACCGCTTCGCGGACAAGACGCGGTATCTGCCCAATCCGATCAACGTGAGGGCGATCACCATGTCGCCCCGGACTCCCACCGCGGTGCGACGGATCGTCATCTTCATGCGACTCGACCCGGTCAAGGGCGTGGAGCGGGTCTTTCCCGCGGTCGAAAGGCTGCGCGAGTGGGCGGATCTGACCGCGGTCGCGTGGGGTCCGCTGACTGACGAATACGTGCGGCGCTACGGCAATGTGATGGATTTCGTCGAGCCGGTGCCGCACGACCACATCGGCACTTTTCTCGGTCAGTTCGACCTCGTCATCGGCCAGATGGAGCTGGGCGCGCTCGGGCTGTCAGAGCTCGAGGCGATGGCCGCGGGCCGGCCGCTGATCAGCGGCATCGATCGAAGAATGTACCCCGGAGACAAGCCGCCGGTCGTCTCCTCGCACGACGCCGACGAGCTCGTCGAACAGGTGCGACGGCTGAAGGACGACGCCAAGCGGCTGGCGAACCTTTCGTATGAGGGAAGGGAGTGGATCCGGCGCAACCACGGCTTCGAGCGCCACCTGCAGCTGCTCGAGGACGCCTATTTCGGCCCTGGAGGGCGACGGGCGACGCGCGCGGCGTAGGACTCAGGCGACCCGGGCCAGCTCTTTCTCCGCCTGCGCGGCCTGGTGGCCCATCGCGACCTGGTTGGCTGAGTACATGAGTCCGAGCGCCACCCACAGGTAGGGCTCCGAAAAGAACCTGCCCTCGATCTGGCTGTACAGAAAGATCGGGATCACGAGCGTGGCCGGGATCGTGCTCCATAGGGACATCTCGTCAGCACGCCGTCTGGCCCTCCACGCCTCCCGCCCCAGCTGGACCAGAAAAACGACGACCAGCAATCCGCCGACGAGACCCTGCTCGGCCATGACCGTCACGAGCGACGCGTGGGAAAGGCTGTCGAGATTGGGGCCGCTGCGGTCGCTGGGCAAGAAGTAGCGGTAGGTGGTCACGAGCGCATGCTGGTAGCCGCCGAACCCGACTCCGAACGCCGGCTGATCGGCAAACATTTTGAGTCCCGCCGCCACCAGGTATCGCCGGTTGTCGTCGGCTGCGGATTGGCTGGGCGCCGTCTTGGGCGCGCCGGTACCGCCAGGTTGTACGCCCACCATGGAGACCACGCTTGCGACCGCGGCCTCGGCACGCAGCCTGGCGGTGGGATTGCCAGCGGTGGAAATCGTAAACACCAGCAGCGCCACGACACCGATCGCCGCGGCCCGCCGGTGATTGAACGCGACCACGATGGCGAGCAGCACCGTGGCCACGAAAAGGCCGAGCCCCGATCGTGAGAGGGTGAGCGGGAGGACGGCCGCGCAGGCCACCACCGCTCCTGTCGAGAGCCACGACGGTCCGCGTCGAGCGGCGAACATGAGGATCGCGGCGCACGCGCCCAACGTCAGGAATCGGGCCGTGATGTTCGGGTCGCCGAACGTGATGTTGGCCCTCTCCGCCACCAGCGGATTCGGCGCCCAGATGCTCTGATGCGTCAGATACAGGATGGCCCCGAGAACAGCGACGGCCAGGCTGGAGATCAGGAACGCGATCCATGCCCTTCGATGGTCGGCGCTCGTGATCACCAGGTTGGCCAGCAACAGCGCAACCAGGGGGTACAGCGCGATGTCGGCCACAGAGTTGAATGATCCGGGCGCGCGGGACGTGAGCCAGCTGGCGAGCGACGCCCCCACATAAAGGACGAGCAACCACGCACTCGGGCTGCGCGGAACGGTGATTGTCCTCTGCCTCCACACCACGAGGTAGGCAAAGGCGAGCGCCAGCAACACCAGCACGAACCGGCTGAGCTGCTGGTGCAGCCAGACACTGGTGAACTCGAGTGGCAGACAGACGATGTAGGCGGCAGCCCCGTAAGTCGCCACGAATTCGGCCGCCCGATCGAGCGGCCTCGCCGAGCCGCCGGCACGCCCCACAAGTGCGGTCATGGTCGCTCCTGAATCAACGCTTGCGACCAGCCAAGAGACTGGTTTTGAACTAGGTTCGGGTACCTTGTCCCGGATTGTGGTTCATGAGTGACCCGGGGGCTGCACGCTAGGTGGCTCGCGTCGCATTGGTCCACGACGTGGCGGGCGTGGCGAAAATACAGGCGGAACTGTTGCGCAGCGCCGGCCACGACGTCGATCAGTTCGCGCTGCCGGATGCTGGCGCCGGGTGGAATTGGCCGCTGAAGGGGGTCGCTCTGCCTTTTCGGCTGGCCGCCTATCTACCCACGATCAACCACCTGCGTCGCGGCAAGTACGACATCGTGCACATCCACTGGCTCTCGCACGGAATCGTGGGTGTGCTGTCGGGGAGAAAGTTCTTCGCGCAGGCTCACGGCTCGGACCTGCACCTGAACCTCAACAACCCCGTGTATCGATGGGTGACACGGTCGGTGCTCGAGAACGCAGCGTCGGTTTTCTACGTCACCCCAAATCTGAAGACTTTTCTCGAGGGGTACGACGAAAAGCTCGTCTATCTCCCCAACCCGGTCGACATGCGGGGCATCGCAGCGGGCTTCACGGCCCCGACCGGCGTGGCGAAATTGTTGATCTTCACCAGGCTCGATCCTGTGAAAGGGGTCGAGCACATCTTGCCCGCGGTTGAAACGCTGTCCGGGATTGTCGACGTGACCGCCCTGAACTGGGGTCCCCTGGCAGCGGGCTACGTCAAACGATATGGCCGGTTTGTCGACTTCGTGCCGCGCGTGCCGCATGAGCAGATCGGCCCTTTCCTGCAGCAGTTCGACGTCGTGATCGGCCAGATGCGGCAGGGCATCCTGAGCCTGATGGAGATCGAAGCGCTTGCCGCGGGCCGCCCCCTCGTCACCGGGGTCAACTGGGACCTCTATCGCGACGATCCGCCGCCGGTCGTCCATGCGACCACGGCGCGCGAGATCGTTGACGGCGTGCAGCGGTTGAAGGCGGACCCGCCCGAGCTGGGGCGGCTATCGCGCGAAGGCCGCGAGTGGGCGGTGCGCAACCACAGCTACGCGCACCATCTGCAGCTGCTGGAGTCCGCCTACTTCGGTTGAGAAGTGGTCAGTCGCGCGACGCGCGCGAAGTCCCGGCGACGCCGACGGCGAGGTATTTCACTCCCAGCTGTCGGATACGTTCGGGGTCGATCGCGGTGCGGCCGTCAAAGACAACTTGCAGGCCTCGGAACTGGGACCACTCCAGGTCTCGATAGTCGTGGTGAAAGGCCTGCACGATGACCGCGTCCACGTCGAGCGGCTGCTTCGATTCAAGGTCGGCGATTTCGGCTTCAAGGCCCACCAGCTCCGCGGGGGTGAAGAGCGGGTCGTGGACCAGCACATGGGCGCCCGTCTTGTGGAGTTGCTCGATCAGGGGAATCGCGGTGGTGAACGCGAGCTCTTTCACGTCCTCGCGGTAGGAGACCCCAAGCACAAGCACCCGACGCCCTTTCAGGCCGCCGAGCGCCGCAGCCAGGGACTCGATCGACAGATCCACCATTTGATCATTGATTCGACGGCTAATGCGAGGCAGCTCCAGCTCGTCATGCGATGCGTCGGCGAGCATGAAGTGCGGGTACACCGGGATGCAGTGCCCGCCGACTCCGATGCTTGCTTTGTGTAGATGCGAATAGGGCTGTGAGTTCGCGGCCTTGAATGCCTGGGCTACGTTCACCTGTCGCGAGGCCGCGTACAGGGCCAGCTCGTTGGCCAGCGCGATGTTCACGTCTCGATAGGTCGTCTCAGCCAGCTTGGCGAACTCAGCGGTCTCCGCGTTCTCGACCGGCCACACCTCGGCATCGAGCACGCGACGATAGAAGTCGGTGGCTTTCCTGGTGCTGACGGCGTCGATGCCGCCGACGATTTTCGGATAGCGACGGAGATCGTCGAAGATGCGGCCGGCATACAGCCGTTCGGGGCTGAACGCCACATAGAAGTCGTGTCCGGCGCGCATACGTGACGCCTCCTCGAGCATGGGCGCGAGATGGTTGCGCGTCGTTCCGACTGGCACTGTCGTCTCGCATATGACCAGGGAGTCGCGCTGCAGCCCGGCGCCGATGGCCCGCGTGGCCGCGTCGAGCAGCCGGTAATCGATGTTGTGATCCCTGTCCGCCAGGAGCGGAACGATCAGCACCACCGCGCTTACACCGGCTACGCCGCCCGAAGTGTCGGTGGTCGCGCTCAGCCGCCCCGCGGCGACCGCCTCGGCGACCGCCTCCTCGAGGCCTGCCTCTTCTCGTATGTGCGAGCGTCCGGCGTTGACCGCCGCGACCACGTCCGGATTGACGTCACAGCCGATCACCGAAAGGCCTCTGGCTGCGTACTGCGCTGCGAGCGGCAAGCCGATCTTGCCCAATCCGACCACCGCCACCCGTGATCCGTCTTGCCCGGTCGGATCGCTGGCCATCGCCAAAGGAGCATACCGGGTGCCGTTCGCGGGCTTGGACCGCTCTAGCCGTTCAATTGATAGACGTTCCGTTACCCTGGGAACGACTTTCCAGATGTTCAGATTTGTGACACAGCACCTGGCAGACCTCGCGCGGGCGGTTGCGCGGTACGGACCGGTCTTCTTGTTGGAGGTCGTGCTGTTCTGGCTGATCATCAAGGCTGTCGACTCGTCCGGCTACGGGCATCCGAGCGCGACCTTCGCCCCGACGTGGTACCCGGTTGTTTCGTTCCTACTCGTTGCCATCGCGATGGGAGCGGGCGAGGCGCGCTTCCAGTTGTATCGACGCGTGTGGTCGGTGGCCGGTCTCAACGATGCATTTGCGGTCGGCTTGGCGGTCATCGAGGCGTCGCTGCTGGTCATCCTCGTGAATTTGATCTTCCCCGACGGGTACAGGCCGTTTCGTGTCCTGGCTCCCATCCTCGCCGCGCCCGCTGTCGTCATCGCGATCGGGCTCGTGCGCCTCGTGCCCCGACTGCGGACATCGGCGCGTCCGACGGGAAACCGCCTCCTGGTCGTGATTCCGGACGCGAGCGGGTACGCCACCGTAAAAGCGCTCCTGCAGCATCCGAATCCGAACTGGGTGCCGGTTGCGGTGGTGACGATCGGTCCTGCTGACGTGGGTCGAACCTTGATCGGGATCCCGGTCATGGGGCGGGCGGACAACCTGAGGCAGTGGATGAAGGTGACCGCCGCGCAGGGCGTCGCGTTCGTGCAAACGGCAACCTCGGACAAGGAAAGGTCCCGTCAGCTTTATTCGCAGTGCCTGGCGGCTCAAATGCCGGTATTCATCGTTCCCGCCGCGGACGACTGGATCCCGCGTCCAAGCAGCTCCAGGCTGCGCGAGCTATCCGCGGATGACCTGGTCGGACGCGACCAGCGGGAGATCGACCTGGGTCTGGCGGCCGCGGAAGTACGGAATCGCGTCGTGCTGGTGACGGGAGCGGCCGGCTCGATCGGCGCCGAGCTGAGCCGGCTGATCGCCGGGATGGGCCCGCGTCGCTTGGTCCTGGTGGACACGAACGAGAGCGGTCTGTTCGATCTCTCCGAAGAGCTCCGGCTTGGTTCCACCATCGATCTGCGAGAAGCGCTCGTGTCGATCGTGGATCGCCCCCTCATGGTCAACCTGTTCGCCGATGAGCGACCAGACGTCGTCTTCCACGTCGGCGCCTACAAGCACGTCCCGATGCTCGAGGCCCATCCGATCCAGGCCGTGCTCACCAACGTCGTCGGGACGTGGAACACGCTTCGCTGCGCCGACGCCGCGCGCGTGCAGCGATTCGTCTTGATCTCGACCGACAAAGCCGCCTCGAAGCATTCGGTGATGGGCTGCACCAAGCGGTTGTGCGAACAGATCGTGCTTGCGTACCGAGGCCCGATGAGCTGCTGGGCAGTGCGCTTCGGCAACGTCGTCGGAAGTCGCGGCAGCGTCGTGCCTTTGTTCGAGCGCCAGATCGAGCTCGGCGGCCCGGTCACCATCACCCACCCCGAGATGACGCGGTTCATGATGACGATCCGGGAAGCGGCGTCGCTGGTGTTGAGCACGCTCGCCATCGCCAGGCCCGCGCATCTGTACATGCTCGACATGGGCGAGCCGATTCGGATTTTGGACCTTGCCCACGACCTGATCCGGTCACGGGGCCTGAGGCCCGACATCGACATCAAGACCGTCTTCACCGGTCTTCGCCCGGGCGAGCGCCTCACCGAGGACCTGTTGGGTCCTGACGAGGGTTGGCGCCCGACCTCCCATCCCGCCATTCGGGAAGTGATTTCTCCAGGTTTGGGCAAAGAAGAAGACCTGGCCTGGATGGTCGAGCGCCTGGAGAGCCTGGCCCGGGAAGGCAAGACGGACGAGCTGGTCAGGGCTTTGAAGAATGCGGTCCAGGCAACCCCGGCACGGGTCGAAGAGGATGATGTCCCAAAGCGGCCCAGGGAAACGCGTAACGTCCACGATCGACCGCAGACCGAGCAATAACAGGTCCGGGCTAAAGCGAATCCAGCCCGGATCGAGTCGCCGTCTCGAAACGTTCTTTGCTCACCCCCTGGAGACGGGTCGAATCGCGAATCAACCGGTGGCCGAGCAAAGCCAGTCCGCTCCAGCTCAGGCCGCGTGACAGTTTGAGCCTAGGCAGGACCAAAGAAAGGGAGAGCAATCTCCAGAACCACCAGATCGGCCCAGGGTAGTAATCCTTCATGTCGATGAACCGGTTCAGGTAGTAGATGTAGTAGCGACCCAGCGTCGCAGGTGGCGCCGCGCGGTCGATTGACGAGCCGACCTTGTGCTGGATCACAGCCCCGAAACAGCAAGCGACCTGAAGCTGCGCGCGTTTCAGTCGCAATGAGAACTCGTAGTCCTCTTCGCCGAAGAAAAACCGCTCTGTCAGCAGTCCCAGCCGCGCGAAGACCGACGTTCGGATCAGCGCTGCGCATCCGGTGATGAAGGTGATGCGGCGCCATCCATCCTGTGGCGTCGCGTCCACGGGCTGCTCGCTGAACAGGTAGCGCCGGCTGCCGAACCACGTGAGATCGCCTCCGCAGTTCCAGATCACCGGCCGCCCAAAGTATCGAATCTGTCCTGTCGCGGCGACGTAGTCGGGGTGCTCCGCCAGAAAGCCGGCCAGGCGGGCTACGCTATCCGGCGCCAGGACAGTGTCGTTGTTGAGGAGAAGTACGAACTCGGCGCCGACCTTCGTCGTGTAGCGGACCCCGACGTTAGATCCCGCGGCAAAGCCGAGGTTTTCCCTCGCTTCCACAACGACGAGCTGAATTTTTGCGTCTTGCTTGCTCAGGGCCAGCTCGACAGCCTCTCGACCGCCCGCCTCAGCTGTCGCGCGATCGTAAGAGGTGAAGGCCACCTCGCCCTGATGCTCGCTCGCCCACTGGTCGATCCGTGCCAGGGAGTCATCCTGCGATCCGTTGTCGACGACCACGACTCGAAGCGCTCCGAGCAGCTGGCGCCTGAGCGATTCGAGACAGTCGACCGTGTCCTGTGCACCGTTCCAGTTCAGGATCACGGCGACGATGGAGGGCATCGTCGCTACGCCGGACGAGTCGCGATCGCCACGAGGTCCTCGCCCGCCGACCTGTCCACGTTGAGCATCAATCGTTCCGCGAGCTGGCGGCCGACTCCGCTGGCGGTGGTGGCGAGGCCCACGCGCCAGCGCGTGCTTGCGGCCGAGGACCTCGACCGGCGGATTGCCGCGCTGGCGGGCCAGATCGCGCTCGTGTTGAGCGCCAGTGTTTCGACCACTCGAGGTCGCAGCTCTGTCCACTCGAGCAAACGTCTCATGTTCTGGCGATTGAAGAGATGAAGGTGGCGTGGCGGTTCCAGGCCTCGCCAGTCGCGCCCGTAGTGCCGGTGGCCCCAGCTCGCGCTGTTGGGCGTGGTGATCACGATTGTTCCTTGTGGATTGAGAATGCGCCGGCATTGGGCGAGCATGCCTTGCGGATCATGGACATGCTCGACCACATGGGCGATCGTGATGGCGTCGAACGTCTTCTCCTCGAACGCGGCCGTCTGCAGCGCCCCTTGGTGGACGTTGAGGCCTCGCGACTGGGCCCGCGCCGCGGCGATTGGGTCTGTTTCGACGCCTGCGACTGTCCAGCCTAGCTCCCGCATCATGGCGATGAAGTCGCCGCCCCCACACCCGACGTCCAGGAGCGTCGAGGTGGACCTCGGCGCCGGCAGGAACATAACCATGGCGGCAAAGACGCCCGCCCCGCCTGGATGAAGGTGCCCGAGCGGCGCGAGCCAGCGCCAGGCCCTCGATGTAGAGGTCGTCTCGTACCCGAGCCGTGAGCGTAGGTAGGAGGCCCTGACTTGGCGA
>Ga0209689_1002021_pt1 | contig 15181 bp, 14 predicted proteins | sample GraSoiAngelo_149_FD_187119 | JGI IMG/M metagenome (GOLD analysis project Ga0209689, IMG submission 187119) | Grasslands soil microbial communities from the Angelo Coastal Reserve, California, USA - 14_1009_09_30cm (SPAdes) (version 2) | ecosystem: Environmental > Terrestrial > Soil > Grasslands ...
ACCGCCCGCAGCAGGGCCGCGCCCAGCACCAGGGCGGTCACCCGCATGGCCCGCCGCGGCGCGGCGAGTCCGACCCGGATCACCGCGGCAGCGGGATGAAGCCTATGGTGCCGGTGGCGAACACCGGTGGGTACACGGTGACGCTGTGCCGCACGCCCTGCCATTGCCAGATGACACTGGCGGCGCGGGTGTTTTGCCCCACCATATCGGCCGTGGTCGCGAACTTGATCCCGGCGCCGTTCGCCAGCGTTCCGTCCGGCAGGTCGAGGCTGCGGGCGGCCGCCGCCATCCCGGTCGCGCCCAGATCGTGGGCGCGCGGCATGACGTAATGGAACAGGGTCCAGGCGGCACTGAATCCCGCCAGCGACTCCTCCGTCGGGTCGGGGCCGAACTCCCGGCGGTAGGCCGCGGCGAACCGCGCGTAGATCGCCCGCCCGGTGTCGTTCAGGGCCGCCGGGTTGAAGTCGTGCGTCGGACGATCCGAGGCGAAGACCCCGATGGCATCGGCGCCGAGCAGGGCGCCGAAGTCGGGCACACACTGCGCCATGGTCGAGCCGATGAAGGCGCCCACGTGGAGCCCACTCTTCAGCATGGCGCGGCGGAAGTCGACGCCGTCGGCGATGTACGACGCGAGCACCAGGATGTCGGGGTTCGCGGTGCGGACCTGGTCGAGCACCGCCGGCCAGTCCGGCACGTGCGCGTCGTAGGCGACATTCGCTACCACCGGGATGCCTTCGCGCCCCGCCTGCTGGGCCGCCGCCGTCGCCACCGAGGTCGGGTAGCCGTCGAGGTTGTGGACGATCGCCATGCGCAGCGACCAGGCGGACCGATTGAGCTGCGGCGCCAGCACCGTGGCGGCGAAGTGGCTCGACATCGCGCCGAGATTCGAACCGGTGGCGCCGACCCTGAAGACCAGGGGATAGCCGCGCCCGGTCAGCTGATCAGCGACCGCGCCGGCCTCCCAGTAGAGCAGGCCTCGCGCCTGGGCGGCGGCGCTGACCGACATCGACAGGCCGCTCGAGTAGGCCCCCAGGATGCTCTGCGCCCCCTGCTGCTTGAGCTCGTCGACCCGGGCCTGCGCATCGGACGGGCTGGTCAGGTCCTTGGTCAGCAGCGAGATCGGCACCCCGTCGACGCCGCCGTCGGCGTTCACCAGGTCGCGGGCGATCTGCACGCCCGCGTACTCCTGCTTCGCCAGCGGCGCCTGCGGCCCGGTGAGGGGAAACACCGCGCCGACCTTGACGGTGCTGGCGGCGGCGGGACCCGTCGGCGCCGTCGCGCAGGCGGTCAATACCATGACGATCCCCACGGCCGCGGACAGCCGGAGTCGCACCGCGAAGAATTCTAGGCGATTACGCCTGTTCGATGCCCTTCATCAGGATGGTCACGAACGCGCCGAGCGCGGTGATGCCCACGATGGCGTAGAAGAACGGTGCGATCGAGCTGAACGGCACCCCGAGTGCCGTCGCGGCCGCCGCGGCGAACACCGTGAGCGCGATCCCGGCCGACGACATCCGGCCCCAGGTGGTGTGCCGGACCTTCAGAGTGCGGCGCCGGACCAGTAAGAAGGCGATGCCGCCGACGATCGGGAACGCGTAGCGGAAGGTGACCAGGGCGGCCAGCCACTGCGGCAGGACCCCGATCACAGCCAGCGAGATCGCCGCCACACTGAAGAAGATGCCGTCCATGAAGGGGTCATAGAGGCGGCCCCAGCGGGTCGCCGCGTGGCGGCGCCGCGCCAGCCAACCGTCGGCCAGGTCGGTGATGGCGGCGAGGCCGAAGACCGAGACCAGTGGGACGTAGGATCCCTGGCTCGTCCAGTGCGCGCCCCAGGCTACCCAGACGGCCGCGAAGCCCCGCAGCTCGGTCAACCGGTTTGGCCAGCCGAGGCTTTGCTGCAACTCCCCCGACTCGAGGTTCACCATCAGCCCGAGGTGCATGGCGAGGTCGAACATCAGGATCCCCCACCAGAGCAGGCTGGTCAGCCCGAAGGCGATCGCGTCGCCGATGCCGAAATAGCCGAATACGCCGACGGTGGCGAGCGCGATCAGGATGATGCCGGACGCGGTGAACCGCAACCAGGACGCCCGCAACTCGTCGTTCAGCTGGAAGATCTGGAGCGAGCGGATCCAGGAGGCCCGCCAGAAGGCCGCCCAGGCGCGACCGCTGTAGCCACCCTCGTTGAGGTCATGGAGGAGGCCGATGACGAAGAGATTGGGCGGCAGGTCGGGCTCGTCGTGCTGACCCGGCGTCACCGTGGGGCGGCGGACCACCAATTGAGTAAAGTCGCTTTCGCCCCACGCGTCAAGGACCCTACGGGCCCCGCCCTAGGGGACGATTGGTGGCGGCGACACCGCCGGGAGCGGGGGTAGGGTCGGGAGTATGCCCGGCAGGCCGGCGCCGCCCGTGGGCGCGCTCCCACCGGCACTTCCGGGAACTAACCCACAGGCGCCCATCGGGGCGGAGGGATCGGGCGTTACGGCCAGGTCCTGGATCACCTGGTCCGCTGAGGCGCCGGCGGGCGCCGGCTGACCGGTGAGCTTGCAGAGGGTCATCGACGACACCTCAGACGGCCGGGCCCAATCGGCCGGCTTCTTGCTGCCGTAGTACGCCTTGACGAACTGCCTCCACGAAAATGCCGGCCCGACCTCCCCCCATAATCCGCCCAGCCGGCCGGTCATCGATTCGTTGTGGGGGGACGGCTGGGTGACGGTCCGCCCCATCCAGGAGGCGACCGCCAGGTCCGAGCTGTACCCGATGTACCAGGCGTCCTTGAAGTCGGTGGTGGTGCCCGACTTGGCGGCGATCGCGATCCCCATCGATGGGTGCACGGCGCCCTTGAGGATGTCGGTCAGCAGGTAGGTCGCGGATGCCGGCAGGACGCGCTCCCCCGCATCGGGCGGATGGGGATTGGACTCCAGCAGCGTCCCCTGGGCGTCCCGGACCTCGAGCACGTCGATGGCCCGAACCCGATGCCCGCCGTTGGCAAACGCGCTGTAGGCGGAGAGATGATCGATCATGCGAAGCTCGCTCGCGCCCAGCGTGGTCGGCAGGCTGGGATCGAGCGGGGTCTCGATCCCGAGTGCCCTGGCAGTGGTGAACACCTTCTGGATCCCGACGTCCTTGAAGAGGTGGACGGAGGAAATGTTGCGCGACTGCTGTAGCGACTGGCGCAACGTGATGGTGCCCTGCTCCCGGTTATCCCAGTCGTGCACCGGGTAACCGGGAAACGCATGCACGCCGTTACTGTCGTCCAGCGGCGAGGCGGGCGTCCACCCGTTCATCAATGCCGTGACGTAGGTATAAGGCTTGAACGAGGAGCCCGGCTGGCGCAGCGCCGTGGTGTAGTTGACCTGTCCGCTGATGGCGGCGTTGGAATAGTCGGCGCTGCCGACCATGGCCAGCACCTCGCCGGTGTGCGGATTCATCACCAGCATCGCGCCGTTATTCACCCGATAGCTAGGGCCGTAGCGCGCCACGCCGTCGCGAACCGCTTGCTCGGCGAGCGCCTGCGCTTTCGGGTCCAGCGTGGTCACGATCTTGAGGCCGCCGCGCAGCAGGTAGCCGGGGTCATAGCGCTGCTCGAGCTCGTTCCAGACATAGTCGACGAAGTGCGGGGCCAGCGACGAGCGCTGTCCCACGGACGCCTGGTGCGCGGCGGTCAGCACCGGTCGCAGGTCCTCGGCGTAGGCCTTGTCGGCCGCGGCGGCCGTGATGTACCCGTCGCGCACCATCGCGTCGAGCACGTCGCGCTGCCGGCCGCGGGCGTGCGCGAAGCCCTCGGCGAGAAACGGGTTCAGGTAGGTCGGCCGCTGCGGCAGGCCGGCCAGAAAGCTGGCCTGCGCCAGGGTCAGACTTCGGGCCGAGCTGCCGAAGTACGTCTGCGACGCCGCCTCCACGCCGAAGGACTGGTTGCCGTAGAAAATGGTATTCAGGTACATCTCCAGGATCTGGTCCTTGGTGTACTGGCGCTCGAGCTCGACGGCCAGCACCAGTTCCTTCGCCTTGCGGTCGAGGCTTCGACTGTTGGCGCTCGCCCCCAGCAGGTAGTTCTTGACCAGCTGCTGGGTGATGGTGCTACCGCCCTGGGCGGCGCGCTGGTGGAGGATGTCGTAGACGCCGGCGGCCAGCATCCGGACCGGGTTGACCGCTCCCTGGTTGTAGAAATCGCGATCCTCGATCGCGATCGTCGCATGGCGCAGGTCCCACGCGATCTGGTTCAGTGGCACGACCGTCCGGCGCTGCTCGTAGCGTTCCTCGAGCAATGTGGTCCCATCCCTGGCATAGATGCGGGTCGTCTGCGGCAGGCTCTGCGCGTTGAGATGGTCCAGGCTCGGCAGCTCGCCGGCGTAGGTGTAGAGCAGCGTTCCGGTGCCGACCAGGATGGTCAGCAGCCCCGCGATCGTCAGCAAGAAGATGCGCCGGATCCAGTGAGGTCGCGAATCTATCTCCCTCCCCCTTGTGGGGAGGGTCGGGGAGGGGGTCCGAAAAACGCCGGTACGGCGTCGCCGGCGCCGACCGGGGGAAGGACCCATGGGGCGCCCGGTAAACGAGGGCATCGCGCGGAAGGTTACCCGAAGGACGCCGAAATTGCCCTCCCCCGCTTGCGGGGGAGGGTCAGGGAGGGGGCTTCTGCACTCTCAGTGAATTAGCGCGTTCCGCCCGTAGGTCGCCGCCGCGTAGAGCGGTCCCAGGAGCAGGCCCATGAACACCGTGCCGGCCGTCGCCAATCCCAGCGCGGTCTGGATGCCGCGGCCGAGGCGGGCGGGAGTCACCTCGAACACCGGCGGGTCGACGAAGATGATGCGAACCACGCGCAGATATCCCAGGGCCCCAAGGACGATATTGACGGCGCCGACCACCGCCAGCCAGGTGTAGCCGCCGCTGACCGTCGCCTGCAGGACCAGCAGCTTGCCGAAGAAACCCGCGACCGGCGGCAGTCCGGCGAGGGAAAGCAGCGCCACCGCCAGCGCGATGGCGAGCCTCGGCGAATATCGGGACATGCCGGCCAGGTCGCGAATCGCATCACTGTGGACCGAGCGGGCGTAGGCGATCACGGCACTGAAAACGCCCACACTGGTGAGCGCCAGCGCCACCAGGAACACCAGCAGGGCGGTGATCCCGTTGCCCTTCAGGTTGGTGAACGCCGCCAGCGCAAACCCGGCCTGGGCGATGGTCGAGTAGGCCACCAGGCGGCGGACGCTGGTTTGCGTCAGGGCCAGCAGGTTGCCGGCGGTCATCGCCACCGCCGCCACCCCGGCGATCACCGCCGGATACGCGATGTGAGTGCCCGAGAAGGTGGTGGCCGCCAGCCGCCCGAATACCGCGACCGCGGTCACCACCCCCACCGATTCGATGAACATGATCACCCGCAGCGGCACGCCGACTTCAAATCCGCGGGTCCACCAGCGGGCAGGAAGCAATCCCATCCGCAGCGCGAACCCGCCGAGCAGCAGGCTGAGGGTCAGCATGACGGCCGCCTGGTTGGGCGCCCCGGCGGCCAGGACCTGACCGGCTACGGAGAGCCGGGTCTCGCCGGTGAGGCCGAAGAGCAGGGCCAGCCCGTAGAGCAACAGCCCGGAGCTGGCGGCGCCCGCCGTCAGGTAGCCGAAACCGGCGATCGACGCGCCCGGTCCCCGCCGCGCCAGCCCGGCCAGGATATACAGGTTGACGGCGAGCAACTCGAGCCCCACAAAGAGCGCCACCATTTCAGCCGCCGAGGCCGCCAGCATGGCGCCGAGCGTGGCCAGCACGACGAACCCCGGAAGTGCCGGTGACGGCGTCTCCCCCGGGAGGATGTCCGCCGAGCCGGCCAGCAGGACGAGCGCCGTGGCCGCCAGCACGACGACGTCGACCACGATGGCGTAGCCGTCGAGCACGAAGGCCCCGTCCAGGATCGTGAGCGTCTGCTTGAACTGGGTGGCGAGGGCGAAAAACGCGAGCACGATCGTGATCAGGGCAACGGACGTGGTCGCGGCGCCCGACGTGAACCGCGCCAGGACGAAGACCACGATCGCCCCACCCAGCAGCCAGAGCTCCGGCGAAAAGGCGAGGAGGTTTCCGAAGGTTCGCACGCTTATCCGCCGCCCCGGGTGAGCAGGGTGATCACGGAGAAATTGATGCTGTCCATCAGGGTCGCCGGCAGGACTCCGAGGAGCACGATCAGCGACACCAGCCCGACGCCGTTCACCAGCTCCAGGGTGCCCAGGTCGCGGATCCGCCCGTGGTGCTCCGGCAGGGGGCCGAAGAGGATCCGCTGGACCGTCAGGATCATGACGCCGGCCACCGCCAACACCCCCAGCAGTGCCAGCGGCGTCGCGAGCCGATGGCCGGGGTAGGCGCCGAGCACGATCAGCAGCTGGCCGACGAAACCGGCGAGGCCGGGGAAGCCGATGGCGGCCAGCGCCGCCAGCACCCAGAGGACCGCCCCCTTCCCCATCCGACCGGAAAGCCCCCCCATGGCGGCGATCGACGTGGTGTTGGCGCGCTCGACGATGGCCGCCGCGAGCAGCACCAGCAAGGCGGCCGTCAGCCCGTCGGCCACCATCAAGAGGACCGCGCCGTTGACCGCGACCGGGGCGGCCGAGGCGGCCGCCAGCAGCACCAGCCCCATGTGACTCATCACGACGTAGCCGATCAGCCGGCGGAGATCGTCCTGGGCCAGCGCCGCGATCGCGCTCCACAGCACCGTGACCACCGCGATCACCACCACGGCGCCGACGATCTTGTGCCAGGCGTCCTGGAACTCGCCGAGGTTGACCCGGATGATGCCGTAGCCGCCGAGTTTCACGACCAGGCCGGCGAGCACCAGCGCGACGGGTGCCGGCGCCTGCGCCTGGGCGTCGATGAACCAGGTATGGAAGGGCAGGACCGGCAGCTTCACCGCAAACGCGATGAAGAAGAGCCAGGTGAGCAGGGTGGCCATCGTCGCGGGCAGCGCCACGTCGTGCAGGATCACCATGTCGAAGCTGCGCACCGGGGCTTTGAAGTAGAGGATCAGGATGGCGAGCAGGAGCAGCGCGCTTCCTGCCAGGTCGATCGCGAGGAATTTCCAGGCGGCCCGCAGCCGCCGCGGGCCACCGAAGCGGGCAATCAGCAAGAAGATCGGGACCGCCTGCAGCTGCCAGAACAGGAAGAACAGCAGGTAGTCGAGCGAGGCGAAGACGCCGTTGACGCCGGTCTCGAGGATCAGCAGCAGGACGAAGTAGTCCCTGGACTGTTCCCGCACCCGGCTCGAGGCGAGCGCCGCGAAGACGAAGAGGAAGGCGCTGAGCAGCAGCAGCGGCATGCTCACGCCGTCGACGCCGAGGTGATAGCTGGAACCGATGCCCGCCAGCCAACCGCGGGTCTCCTCGAAGGCGAACGCCCCGCTCTGGTCGCGGAATCCGTACCACATGAGGACGCCGAGCGCGAGCACGACGAAGGTGGTGGCCAGCACAAAGGAGCGGATCCGGTCCCGGTGGGCGTCGGTTCGCGCCGGGAAAAAGAGCAGCCCGATGGCGGCGATCGCGGGCACCCAAACCATGCCGGTGAGCAACAGCGTGGGAAATTGGACGGGTGCCGCGGTCGTTGTGGGGATCGCCTGCAACAGGGTCATCCGGTTTTCCCGATGAGCCGGCCGGCCAGGACGATCGTGATGACGGCGAGCGCCACCACGCCGGCGAAGAGGCCGATCAGCAACTGCCGCAATCGCAGGTCACCCAGCCAGCGTCGCGGCTGCCCGGCGAAGGCGACACTATCGGAGACCAGGTCGATGGCGCCATCGACGATTCGCGTCTCCACCCATCCCGACGCGCGGCTCGCCGGGAGCAGCACCCCGGCCGCGGCCAGGCGGTAGGCGCGGTCGACGAAGAATCCCTCCGCGAGCACCCCGCGGATCGGCTCCAACCCGGGCAATGCCCAGCGTCGGCCGAAGGCGACCCAGCCGATCGCGGCGCCGGCGATCGCGGTGATGGCGATGGTGCCGGCCGCCACCAAGTGCGAATTCGACACCGCCACCCCGGGGAAGGTGACGAAGGCGATCGGATCGGTGCGACCCCGGAAGCCGCGAAGCCCGGCAAAGACGCAAGCGATGGCGAAGATCGCCATTGCGACCGCGGCCCGTCCGCCCGCATCGCGGATGCGCTCCGGCTCGAATCGCCGGCGGCGTGCCGTCTCCCCCATGAACACCAGCCGGAAGATCCGGACCAGCGCGATCGCGCCGACCAGGGTGACGGCGACGATGACGATGATGGCGGGGGCGCTGCTGATGGCCAGCGCCTTGGAGAGAATGGCGTCCTTGCTCCAGAACGAGCTGAACGGCGGGACGCCGGCCGCCGCGGCGACCGCGATCACCATGACCCAGCCGGTAAACCGCATCCGTCGCCAGAGCCCGCCCATTTCCGCCATTCGCTCGGTGCGCAGCTCGCGAATGATGACGCCGGCCGCCGCAAACAACAGGGCCTTGGGCCAGGCCTGGGTGAACACCTCGAAGATGCCCGCGCCATAGGCACCGATGCCGAGCGCGAGCACCATCAGGCCGAGCTCGCCCATGGTGCTGTAGGCGATAGCGCGCTTCAGATTGTCCTGGAAGAGGGTGAAGAGCACGCCGAGCACCGCGGTCACGCCGCCGACGATCGCCAGCAAGGCCAGGCCGCGCGGGCTGGCGTGGAACAGCGCATAGGCGCGGGCGATCAGGTACACCCCACAGAGCGCCGCCCCAGCCGAGTGGATCAGCGCGGCGGCCGGTGCGGGAGCCTGCGCGCTCCCTGGGAGCCAGACGTGCAACGGGAACTGCGCCGACTTTGCCGCCGCTCCGAAGAACACGAGGATCGACATGATGAAGAGCCCGTTGCCGCCGACTTTGCCGCCGGTGTACTGGCCGGCGAGGGCCTGGAAATTGAGCTCGTTGAACCGGAAATAGATGTACGCGATCCCGACCAGCAGTCCGACATCACCGATCAGCGAGACGATAAAGGCCCGCGAGGCGGCGGCCGTCGCCTCCTCCCGCTGCCACCAGTGACCGATCATCAGGTAGCTGGCGAGCGTCGTCAGGCCGAAGAAGAGCAAGAGCTCGAAATAGTTCGTCGAGAGCGTGACGCCGATCATCGCGAAGGTGGCGAGCAACAGGACCGAAAAGAAACGAACCGGGCCGTCTTCTCGGCGGATGGAGGCGAGCGCGTAGACCTGGATCAGCAGGCTGACCAGCGCGACGGTGAGCAGCATGACCGCCGCCAATGGATCGGCGAGCACCCCCCACTGGAGGGTGAACTGCTGGGCGGCGCCGGACTGGCCAGTGAAAAACGTCAGGAAGGTGCCGTTGCGCTCCAGGTGCAGTGGATGCGCCAGCTCGATCGCCACCACGATCAGGGCGCAGACCACCGTGGCCAGGGTGAAGATGAAGGCGATCGCCGCGCTCAGCCGGCGCGAATCGATGGTGAAGGCCACGATGACCAGCAGCGCGATCAGGGGTAGGAGCAGCGCGAAGAGCGCGAACAGGGTGGGACTCCAGGTGTCGAGCGGCCCCTTGGGCGCCGCGGCGAGCAGGGCCAGGGTCACGAGCTGGGCGACCTAGCCGCGATCCGCATCGACGGCGAAGCTGCGGCTTTCCCGATAGAGGAGCGCCGCCATGGCCAGTCCAAGCGCCAGCTCCGCGAGGGCGACAGCTCCCACGAAGAGCGCCATCACGCCGGCCACATTCTCGTGGGCGGCCGCGGGAGTCTGGGACAGGACGGTGAACCGCCCAAACGCGACGAAGGCGATGGCCCCGGCGGCGAACATGAGTTGCGTTCCGAGCAGCATCGTCAGCGCACTTCGCCTCGCCACCGTGGCGAATGCGCCCACCGCCAGCAGCGCCGCCGAGGCCAAGAGAAAACCGTTCAGGCCGATGCTCATCCGCGTCTGCCCGGCGTTCTGGTCGCAACATGGCGTGATGAGGCCAGCAGCAGGCCGCAGCCCAGCGCCGCCGAGCCGATCAAGACGATCACCGTCGCCAGGGCAACCCGGTAGCCATCCGTTACCAAGGGAAGATATGAGGGACAGCAAACGATACCCTGGGGGCCAACTCGAATCGGCCACGATGTGGCAGCCGCAACCACGCCAACCAGTGCCAGCAGCGCGGCGGCGACTGCCGCGCCGATGATCCATTCCCGGCTGAACGGGCCGACGGTAGACGCCTGGATCCCGCTGGTTTCGCGCAGCAACCCGATCAGGAGTGCGGCACTGACGGTGGTGAACACGAGCAGTTGGACGGCGAACAGCAAGAAGGGCGCAATCGTCAGGTAGAGCAGCGCCACCAGCGCCAGCGTTGCCGAGAAGGCGCCGATGGCATACAGCGTGCTCCGCAGCAGGATACCGGCCAGGGCGCCGGCGATCATCAGGATCAGAACCAGGTAGATGAAAATCACTAGCGGCGCCGAGGTGATGGGCTCTTGGACGGCGCCGATCAGAGGCACGGCGTCAGATTCTAGCTGGCGGGCTCAGTATTCAACGTCCCCCTCGCCGGGGGGCCAGTAGGTCTCCTCCTTGATGGAAGACTGCTCGAAGCCACACCGGCGCAGGATCCCCCGCGCGTTCACGATCATCCCGGCATTGCCGCACAGGTAGGCGGTCGTCGTTTCGGGGGCCAGATCCAGCTGGTCGGCATACTTCCGGATGAGGTCGTCCACCCTCCCCCGCTCGCCCTTCCATTCCGGATCCTCCCACGGCCGGCTGATGGTCTGGATGTACGTCAGCCAGCCATGCTCGTCGGCCAGCTTGAGCAGCTCGCGGTCGTAGCCGAACTCGTCCGAACGGGACACCCCCTGCAAGGCCACGAATCGGAATGGCTGGCTCAAACGCCCTTCCTTAAGGTCGCGCACCAGGGTCCGGACCATGCTGATGTAGGGCGCGATACCGGTCACGGTCGAGATCAGGAAATGCTGGGTGTGACCCGATTTGAGGTCGACGTTGAAGATCCCCTTGGCCTTCTTGCGCATGTAGACGCAATCGCCGACCTGCAGCTCATACAGCTGGGGTGAGAGCGCGCCTTCGGGCACTTTCTCGATGAAGAACTCGAGCTCCGGTTCGTACGGGCTGGACACGATCGAGAAGGCGCGCTCCAGCACCTTGTCGTGGTTGTCGACCCCGAAGGCGACGTACTGCCCCGCCTTGAAGGCCAGTGGCTCGGGCGGTTTCATCCAGACCGACCACAAGGTCGGCGAGTAGTCCTGGCGGCGCGTGATCGGCGCCACCATGTACTTCTCCGAATGGTCTACGGCCACAGTCCTATCGTATTTCGGCGCCCGGCTGCGAGAATGGCGGTCCGAAGATCAGGTCGAGCGCCACGGCGAAGACCGCCAGCACGATCCCGACGCTCACGAACGTAAAGCTCGCGCCGCCGCTGAGGAAGCCTCGCCCCCACAGGGCTCCGAGCAGGAACAGAAATGCGCCCAGCACCGCCAACCAGTAGGCCGTACGCCCCCGCCAGGCCAGCTGGGCGGCCAGTACCGCACCGAGGCAGGAGAGGTATGTCAGGGCGATCAGGGCGAACGTGGGAAGCAGCGGATGCTGCGAGGCAGCGTCGAGGAACGTCACACCTCGCCCACGGCGATCGCCCCGCCGCCGACCACCCGGTCGCCGTCGTAGAAGACCGCAGCCTGGCCGGGCGCGAGCGCCCGCTGCGGCGCCTCGAAATCGATACGGGCCCGGTCGCCCAGCGGCGTCACGCGGGCGGCGGCCTGGGGCGCGTGCGAGCGCACCTTGACGCTCGCGACAAATGGGTCCGCGGGCGGGCGACCGCCGACGTAGCGAACGTCCTCCACCCGGCACGCCGACCGCAGCAGCTGATCGCCGCCGCCGACCCTGACGGTGTTGGTCGGGGCGTCGATCCCGCTGACATAGCGCGGCGGGGAGGCCGGCCCCCCCGCTTGCAGGCGGAGCCCCGACCGCTGGCCGACGGTGTACATCGCGATGCCGTCGTGTTCGCCGATTACCGCCCCACCCTCGTCGACGATAGGTCCGGGCTGGACTTGCGCGCGAAAGCGCTCCTTCAACAGGGTCCGGTAGCTTCCGTCCGCCACGAAGCAGATCTCCTGGCTGTCGGGCTTGGTGGCGGTGACGAGGCCGAGCGCGGCCGCTTTCTCGCGCACCTGGTCCTTCGACCACTCGCCGATGGGAAAGCGCAGCACGCGCAACTCACCCTGGCCCAGCTGATAGAGGACATACGACTGGTCCTTGCGCTCGTCGACCGCCTTGTGAAGGGTATAGGCGTCGGGACCAGTCTCGATGCGAGCGTAGTGGCCGGTCGCCAGCGCGTCGGCGCCCAGCCCCAGCGCCTTGCGCAGCAATAGGCCGAACTTGATCGCCTCGTTGCAGCGGATGCATGGGTTCGGGGTGCGTCCTGAGAGATACGCCTGCGTGAATGGATCGATCACCGCGGCCCGGAAGTCCTCCTCGAAGTTCAAGACGTAATAGGGGATGCCGAGCCGCGTCGCCACCCGTCGGGCATCCTCGACCGCGTCCAGGGAGCAGCAGCCGTGGTGTTTGTCGAAGTCGCGGGCCGCCATCTCCTTCGGCCACAACTGCAGCGTCACGCCGAAAACGTCGTGGCCCTCCTCACGCATCATTGCGGCGGCCACCGACGAGTCGACGCCGCCGCTCATGGCGACGGCGACCTTCACGCCGGCTCCAACCGCTGGACGCCGATGCCGCGACTTCGGCAGTACTCGAGGGCGCGGTCGACCTCGGGTTGCTCACCGTCGAGATCCAGCTCGACCCAGCCACTGTCTTCGGCCACGTCGGCACGCCGGATGTTGGTCACCACTTTGAAGTCCTGGCCAAGCCGGTAGATGATCGGGTCATTCAGGGTATCGCCGGGGAACGTGAGGCGCACCGTCGTCCGCGCCACGGAGAGCGTCAGCCCCCTGCGACCGCCGGGACGATGGAAAGGTCGTCGCTGTCTTTCAGCGGCGTCTTGAGTCCGGAGCCGAACCGAATATCCTCGTCATTCCGATAGATGTTGATGAACTGCCGGAGCTCGCCCTTGTCGTCGTAGAGGCGCTCCCGGAAGCCCGGGTACTTCTCGTTCAGCACGTTGAGGGCCTGCGAGACGTCGCCCGCGTCGACCTCGACGATGGCCGCCCCGCGGGTGAGCTGGCGCAGGGCGCCGGGGACGCGAATTTTGACCGCCATGTGGTGGTCATTATAAGTAGGGATGCCACCCGGCCCTTACCCTCCCGCTCTGGGGGAGGGCTCCCCCCATTACCCTCCCCCGCTCGCGGGGGAGGGCAGGGTGGGGGCCTTATCTTCGATTAGGCGGCTCGGGCGACGCTGTCCTTCTTGCCTCGCTGCGCTACGAAGTAGTAGATGGCGCCCACAACCACGATGACAATGAGGGTCGTCTCGAAGATCGGGACATTGCCAAGCGCGCCCAGGTTCGGGATGTTCGGCAGCGCGCTCAGGCTCGGATTGCTGGCGGGACGCGGCCAGAGGAAGTTGATCAGCATGCTGCCACCCCAGATCAGGCCAAGGACGTTGACGATCGTGCCCCAGCCGCCGAGCTTGAATGGCGCACGCTCAGTGGGCCACCCCTTTGTCCGCGCGATCAGGATCGCGATGTTGCCGAGCAGGTACGAGAAGTAAATCATCCCGGTTGCCGCAATCGCGACGAGTCCGGCACCCGAGTAGTACAGGTAAGGTACCGCCGACAGCGCGCCGACGACGACGCAGGTCCACACCGGTGTGTGAAGGCGGGGGCTGACTCGGTTGTAGAGGCGCGCCAATGGCAGTTTGCCATCGCGAGCCATTCCAAAGGCCAGCCGGATGGTCGAGGTCTGGATCGCCAGGCAGCAGACGTAAATGGCGAGGAATACGACGACGAGATAGAGCTCGCCGGCCCAGCCCGGCAGGTTCGAGGTGATGATGTCGACCGGTGGCGCCACTTTCGCGGCAGCCGTGTTCGCCACGTACTTATCGACATCGCCGGGGATCGCGATGAGCGTCGAGTACAGGAAGATCGCGCCGATGATGAACGCGCCGATGACCGCGGCCAGAACCGCCCGGGGAGCCTCACGGCGCGGGTTCTTGGTCTCTTCGGCCAGGGTACTCGCGGTGTCAAATCCATAGATGACGAAGAGCGACATGAACATCGCCGCAAAGAAGGTGCCCGCCTGATTCCCAAGACCGGAGCCGAGCGCGTTGGTGTTAAAGACCACGCCGGCAGACTGGTGGTGGGTGAAGATCAAAAGCACCAGCGCGAACACCACCATGCCGAGGATCTCAAACACCACACCGGTGTTGTTGACGATCGCCACCAGCCTGACGCCGTAGATGTTGAGGACGGTGGTGCTGATCAATATCAGGGCCGCGATGATGACCTGCGATTGTGCGGTGTTCGGGATGTTCAAGCCGAAGTAATTCAGCAGGGGGATGAGCACGATCGGAATGGTCACGTCGACGGCCGTCACCGTAAGGACCCCGGCAAAGAGATATACCCAGCCGGTTATCCACGAGTACGCCCGGTTAGAGAGGTACTTCGTCCACTGGTACACCGAGCCGGCGACCGGGAAGTGGGAGCTCACCTCGGCAAAATTGAGGGCGATGATGAATTGGCCGAGGGCGACGATCGGCCAACTCCAGAAGAAAAACGGTCCCCCGGTGCCAAGGCCGAGCGCGTAGAGGGTGAAGATCCCGGTACTCGGCGAGATGTACGAGAAGGCGACGGCAAAGCTGGAGTAGAAGCCCAGAATCCGTTTGAGCTCCTGCTTGTATCCGAATCCCGCAAGGTCGCTGGTGTCGGCCGCCTCCTGGCTGCCGGCGGCCGGTTCGGGGGTTCCCTGAGGCGGACGCGTCAAAACGTCGTCGGGCATGGGTCGGTTCCCTCCTCTCCCTTTAGGTTCCTGCCAAAGCTAGCAGGCGGCCAGCACTTCGTCAATCCACCGTTGAGGCGCCTGGCTCTGGCCGGTGGGCGGCCGAGCGTCTGCCAGCACCAAAGAAAGCGCGGGCGAGACCCCTCGCCCGCGCTCGAATCGACTGTCCGACGACGCCTACGCTTGCCGGACTCCGGCCACCTCACGCCGGTCGGCGGTCGTCCCCTCATCGGGCCAGCGATCGTGGACCGCGTGACCGCGGCCGATCGCGTAGAACCAGACGCCGACCCCGATGATGATCGCCATCGTCACGAATACGCTGAGCTCGAACGGTCCCCGGTCCAATCCGGAAGCCT
>Ga0209689_1002022_pt1 | contig 15171 bp, 13 predicted proteins | sample GraSoiAngelo_149_FD_187119 | JGI IMG/M metagenome (GOLD analysis project Ga0209689, IMG submission 187119) | Grasslands soil microbial communities from the Angelo Coastal Reserve, California, USA - 14_1009_09_30cm (SPAdes) (version 2) | ecosystem: Environmental > Terrestrial > Soil > Grasslands ...
AGACACAGGTGACCCTGGCGATCTCCGCCATGGTCGGCCGTCAGCTTCCGATCTTCTCGATCATCATTCCGGGCTTCTTGATCGTCGTCCTCGCCGGCTGGAATCGAATGGTCGAGGTCTTGCCGGCCGTCCTGACGGCGGGCGTCGTTTTCGCGGTGGTTCAGTTCCTGGTTTCGAACTTCATCGGCCCCGAACTGACGGACGTGCTTGCCGCGCTCGTCTCGATGGCCGCGGTCGCCCTGCTGCTTCGTGTCTGGAAGCCGAAGACGCTCTGGGGGTTCGCCGCCGACCGCGCGCCACTGCCAGGCGCTGTCCCGAGGTTCCGCAGTGTTGGCGCCGCCGTCGCTCAGGTCGCCGATCCCCCGGCGCGGATCGTGCGCGCCTACCTGATGTACGTGATCCTCGTGGTCGTCATCCTCATCGGCCAGATGGGCAACCTGCCATTCTTTTCCGGCAGCCCGCCCGGCAACGTGAAGAACGCGCTCCACACGCCGGCGAACGTGACCGCTGACTTCAAGTGCGGCCAGCCGGCGTACGCGCTCTGTCCCAGTCCCTGGATCGGGCCCAGCCCGACAAAAGATGCGAGCGCCTTCAAGTTTCCGTTCTGGCGGTTCCAGTGGCCGGGCAGCTACGAAGGAACCTCGGCCAAGCCGAAGGCGCTGATCTCCCAGGAACCGCCGATCGTGACCAAGGAGACCGCCTATCCCATTACGTTTACATGGGACTTCCTGGCGGCCGCCGGTAGCCTCGTGCTCTTCGCCTCGATCGCGGCTTTCATCGTGATGGCGATCCGGGGGGCACCAATTAGCCTCTTCTTCACGACTTACGGGCGAACCCTGCGCCAACTGGCCCTGCCGATCATGACGATCGCGTTCATCCTGGGCATCGCCGCCGTGATGAACTTCTCCGGGATGACGTCGACGCTCGCGTTGCTGATGGCGAAGACGGGGGCGGTATTCCCCTTCTTTTCGGCGGTCATCGGTGCGCTGGGCGTCTTTTTGACCGGCAGCGACACCGCCTCCAATACGCTCTTCGGCCCGATGCAGGCCTTTACCGCGAAACAGATCGTGATCGGCGGGCATCACCTCAATCCAATCCTGACGGCGGGCACGAACTCGTCGGGCGGTGTGATGGGCAAGATGATCAGCCCGCAAAACCTGTCGGTCGGCGCCGCGGGCGTGAACCGGGTGGGCGCGGAAGGTGAGATCTTCCGCCGCACCATCGGTTACAGCCTGCTCCTGACGGCTGCGGTCGGCATCGTCGCCATGATCGAGGTCTATCTGATCCCCGGGATCATCCCGACTTTCGGTTAGCGAGCCTCCACGCGGCACCCTCCCCCGCTTGCGGGGGAGGGTAGGGTGTGGGGGATTCCCGGGGGTACCCTTTAACAAAATGGATGCGGCGATTCGCGAGGACCTGCTTGGCCGTATTCGCGGCGTGGTTGGCGACCGCTTCGCGTTCGCGGATCCCTACGAGATGCGCCTCTACCAGTACGATGCCAGCCCCGAAACGGCCTTGCCGGACATCGTCGTCATTCCCGGGACCGCGAAAGAGGTGGCGCAGGTGGTCAAGCTCTGCGCCGATGCCGCGGTGCCGATCACGGCGCGCTCCGGCGCCAGCAGCCTGGCCGGCGGCACCGTTCCGGTCGAGGGCGGTGTCGTCATCACCTTCGCCCGGATGGATCGCATCCTCGAGATCGACTTGGACAACCTGCGGGCGGTGGTGCAGCCTGGGGTCGTCAACCTGGCGCTGAGCCAGGCGCTCAAGCCACAGGGCTATTACTACGTGCCGGACCCGTCGAGCCAGGGCGCCTGCACCATCGGGGGAAACGTGGCGACCAACGCCGGCGGCCCGCACACGCTCCTCTACGGCGTCACCGTCAACCACGTCACCGGGCTCGAGGTTGCCCTCGCTAGCGGCGACCTGGTGCAGGTCGGTGGACGCAATGCCGCGGAAGCGATCGGCTACGACCTGACCGGTGTGCTGGTCGGATCGGAGGGAACGATGGGCGTCGTCACCCGGATCTGGGTAAAGATCCAACCGCTTCCGCCCGTGCAAAAGACCCTGATGGCCGTCTATCCGGACATTGCCACCGCGAGCAATGCCGTGTCGGCCATCGTACGGACTGGGATCCTTCCGGCCGCGATCGAGATGATGGACAAGCTCTCCATCCAGGCAATCGAGGCGGCGTCGCACGCCGGTTACCCACTGGACGCCGGCGCGGTCCTGTTACTCGAAGTCGACGGCACGCCGGATGTTGCCGAGGAGCTCGGCGTGCGGATGGCGAAGGTCTGCCGCGAGAACGGCGCCAGCGAGGTTCGGGTCGCTCGCAACGAGGCGGAGCGCCAGGCCCTCTGGAAAGGGCGCAAGGGGGCTTTCTCGGCGATGGGTCGCCTGTCACCCGACTTCTATGTGATGGACGGCGTCGTGCCCCGCACCAGGTTGCCCGAGACGCTGGCGAAGATCGACGCCATCAGCGAGCGCACCGGCTTCAAGATCTGCAACGTGTTCCACGCGGGCGACGGAAACCTCCATCCTCTGGTCCTCTTCGATGCGTTCAAGCCCGGCGAGTACGAAGCCGTGCTCCGCATCGGCGACGAGATCCTGAAGCTCTGCGCCGACGCGGGCGGATCGGTGACCGGCGAACACGGCATCGGCCTGGAAAAGCGCGAGAACATTCGTTACGTCTTCTCGGGTGACGACCTCGAGGTGATGGATCGGGTCCGTCGGGTCTTCGATCCGCAGCGACTGATGAATCCCGGAAAGGTATTTCCCGCCGGTGCCATGGAGCATGCTCATCCGGCACCGGATGGGCATCCACGCCGACAGCCGCGTGCCGCGGGCGTCGCTGGCGAGGACGTATGGGTGTGAAGGCGCGTGCCCAGGCGCTACCGGGGCACGAGATCAACGTCGATGAACAGCGTGGGCTCAGCGTCGACGGTTTGCTGCCGTCCACGGTGATGCGCCCGGAGGACGCCGACGATGCGGCTCGTGGGCTGCGTCTCTGTGACCTGGCGCCAGCGGCGGTGGTGGTCTGGGGTGGCGGGACCCAGATGGCTCTTGGCGCTCCTCCACGCAAGTACGAGGTCGCCTTTTCAACCGAACGGATGACGCGGTTGCTCGAGTACGAGCCCGCTGACCTTACCTGCCGGGTGGAGGCTGGGATGCGCCTTAGCGATCTGCAGACCGCGCTTGGCGCGCAGGGTCAGCGCCTGCCTCTCGATCCACCACATCCGGAACGGGCGACCGTCGGCGGAATGGTCGCGGCCAACACCAATGGGCTTACCCGGGGCCGTTATGGCACGGTACGCGACTGGGTGATCGGCATTGCGGTCGCCTACCCGTCGGGCAAAGTTGCGCGTGCCGGCGGCAAGGTGGTGAAGAACGTCGCGGGCTACGACCTGATGAAGTTGCACATCGGCGCTCTCGGGACACTGGGGGTTGTCGCCGAGGTGAACTTCAAGGTCCAGGCGCGACCCGAAATGGAAGCGACGCTGCTCGCCCAATTCGATGCGCCGGAAACCACGCTCGAGGTCGGGCTGAAACTTGCCCATCAGTATCTCGCGCCGGCGGCCGCCGTCGTCCTCGACCCTGATGCAGGCGGATGGACCCTGGCGCTCAAGTTCGAGGGCTACGCGCGCGAGGTGCGGGCCGCGAAAGACCAGGCGGTCCGATTCGTCCGCGAGGCCGGCGGCACGCTAGACGCAGCGGAGGTCCCGCCCGCCTTCTGGGACGCGGCTCGGGATTGGTCCACTCCGGCGGATGACGATGTGGTACTCCGCGCCATTGTTCCTCTGACCTCGAGCCCGCGCGTGATGGCGGCCGTTCCGCCGGACGCCCGAGTGCTGGCGCAGCCAGCGTCGGGCCTCGTCGATGTACGGTTGGCAGCGCCGTCCGCCGCTGAAGCCCTTTCGCGGCTTCGCCTGGCCGCCGGCGCCGACGGGCAGGTCGTGGTGATCGCGGCCCCGGCCGCACTCAAGCAAGATCTCGACGTTTGGGGGCCGCCTCCACCCGGGTTTCCGATCATGCGCGCCCTCAAGCAGGCCCTCGATCCCAATGGGATCCTCAACCCGGGCCGCTTCGTGGGCGGGATCTAGTGGTGCATTGATGCCCGAAATCGCCTCGCTCGACTTCAAGGCCCAGCTCCAGCGGGACGGTGTGCCCTCACCGGCTGCGGGTATCGACATGGACCTGGTCCGAGATTGCATTCACTGCGGGCTCTGCCTGCCCAAGTGCCCGACGTTTCGCAGCCTGCACCATGAAGGCGACAGCCCGCGCGGGCGGATGTGGCAGATCAAGGAGGCGACGCTGGGGTTGGTCGCCTTCGATGATCCGCGCTTTCAGGCGCACGTCTACCAGTGCCTCAACTGCCGTGCCTGTGAAACGGCTTGCCCCTCCGGTGTCCAGTTCGGAACGGTGATGGAGATGGCGCGAGCGAAAACGCCGCCGCAGAATCGCCGCGACCGGAGGGTGCGCGCGCTGCTCCTCAACGGCTTGCTGCCGCATCCGGGACGCCTCCGCCTGGCTGGCTGGCTCTATCGCGCCACGCGAGCGTTGCGGTTGCCCGCACTCCTACGGCGGAGTGGCGCGTGGAAAGTGCTGCCGCTCGGCAAGTTCGCCGCCTTCCCCCCGGTCGGCGATGCGCGGCCGCACCGGACGCCGCTGCCGGCACTGACGCCGGGTCAGGGCACGCGTCGCGCCCGGGTTGGTCTCCTTACCGGATGCATCCAGGACGAAATGTTTCGCGGTACGAATCGACGCACCGCGCTCGCTCTGGCTCGCAACGGCTGCGATGTGATCGTGCCATCGGCGCGCGTCTGCTGCGGTGCGCTCGCCTCGCACGCCGGCGAGGCGAAAACGGCCGAACGCCTCGCCGGCTTGACCATGGACGCCTTCGCTGGACAGGGCCTCGACGCCGTCGTGGTCAACGCCGCCGGCTGCGGTTCGAACATGAAGGAATACGAGGTGCAGCTGCGCAATGATGCCGGGCGCCGGGAGGCCGCCCCCAGTTTCTCCCACACAGTTAAGGACGCCTCGGAATTCCTCGTCAGCCTTGGGCTCCTTCCACCGACGCGTCCCATTCGCCTCAAGGTTGCCTATCAGGATCCATGCCACCTGGTGCATGGTCAGAAGGTGTACCAGCAGCCGCGACAGGTGCTGAGCGTGATCCCTGGCATCGACCTGGTGGAGATGAAGGAGTCTGACTGGTGCTGCGGCTCCGCCGGTGTCTACAACCTGACCCACCCGGAGATCTCCGAGGAGGCGCTCGGGTGGAAAGTGCGCAACATCATCGATTCGGGGGCGCAGGTGATCGCGTCCGCCAACCCTGGCTGCGTCCTCCAGGTTGGCATGGGCCTGCAGCGCGCCGGACACGATATCCCCGTGGTCCATGTCATGGACCTGCTCGGCTGGGCCTACGGCGATGACGAGCAGCGCCCGCCGATCGTCCGCCGGGCCATGGCGTGACGGAGGCGGCCCTCGCGCCACGTCCCGCCTTTGACGACCCCTGGCTCGATGAGCTCGCCGACCGTATTTGGTCGAAGCCCGAGTTCTCGATGGTCCCCATCGATTTGGAGGAGGTGCCCGCGCGACCGTACGCCGGGCCGCCTCTCGACGATCAGGGCCTTCGGGTCGTGTTCTGCGGCATCCCCTCGGACTACGGAACAGCGTTCCTGCTGCATCTGATCGAGAAACGGATCAACCTGGTGGCGGCCGTTTGCAGCACGCGCTGGCAGCGGACGCACCCCAAGTCTGACCTGGTAGCGCGCGTCGCTGGACATCTCGGCCGCCCGGTCGAGGTGACGGCCAACGCTAACGCCGAGCCCTTCGTCCGCTCGCTGCGGGGCTATCGGCCGGACGTCGTTGTCATGGCGAGCTTCGATCAAATCCTGGCCGCGGAAGCGCTGGCCGTGCCCACGCGTGGCTGGCTCAACATCCATCCATCCTTGCTGCCACGCCACCGAGGGCCCGAGCCGATTTACTGGACGATCGCGAACGGCGATGCCGACGCGGGCATCACGGTCCATCTGACAGTGCCGCGCATCGACGCCGGGCCGATCCTGGCCCAACGGCGAACGCGCGTTTCGGCCGAAGAGACCGCCGGCACGCTCAGCAAGAAGCTGGTCACGGAGGGTCTTGGTGCTCTCGACGAGACGTTGGCACGACTCGAAGCTGGAAACGCGGACGCGCTCGCCGTCGACCTGGCGCAGGGGAGTTACGAGCCGCCCGTTCGGCAGGCCGAGTTGGATTGGGATCAATCCCTGCAGCAGATCGATCGGTTGGTTCGTGCCGGCCACCCCGACCAGCCACCCTACTTCACGTACCGCGGGCAACGGCGCTACGTGTACTCCATCAGGCAGGTCCGCCCGCGGTCCGAGGAACGCCCTGGAGTGCTGGCCCCGCTACGGGACGGTGAGATGCTGACGGCGGTGCGTGATGCCGTCGTGGCGGTGCGCTGGCGGCCGGTAGGGCACACCCATGCGCTCCGCCCCCTGGCGAAGCAGCAATTCCCGTAGGGCGTGTTACCAGCCCGTCACAACTCGAAATTGACGGATTCGGGAAACTCAGGCCTTATAATGGGTCTCACATGGCTCAGGAAATGATCGAACAGGATACCCAGCTGATCAGCATCACCGATTCCGCGCTCACGCAGTTGCGTGACCTTTTGCAGAAGCAGGGAAGGCCCGAGATGGGTCTGCGCGTTTTCGTCCAACCCGGCGGCTGCTCGGGCATGTCGTACGGCATGGGCTTCGAAGACCGGCCCGAAGAGGGCGACGCGATCAGCGACGTCGGCGGCGTACGGTTGTTTGTTGACTCGGTCAGCGCCCAGTACATCAAGGGCGCCGAGATCGATTTTGTGGACAGCCTGATGGGCGGCGGCTTCACGGTGCACAACCCCAACGCGGTCTCCAGCTGCTCGTGCGGTAGCTCGTTCGATACCGGCGCCGATGCCGGCACGGCGCACGGCTGCAGCCACTAATCCAGGGTCACCACCGCCGCAAAAACGCGTTTTCATGCCTGTGAAAACGTGTCACAAAATGAGTGCTGTTCGCCAGCATTTGTTCCCTCAAATGATGGCTTGACCCTCGTCCGGTTCGGCCTTACGCTGATGGCCCCTGAGGGAGACAATGCCGGTCCAGCCCCGCGTCTTGATGGTTGAGGATCATCCCGACATTGCTGATCTTTATCAGCTGAAACTGCAACTCGAGGGGTATCGCGTCGCCGTGGCGTCCGATGGCGCCGCCGGCCTCCGCCTGGCCCGTTCGCTCAGGCCCGACCTCATCCTCCTCGATATTCATGTTCCGCAGCTCGACGGTCTCCAAGTTCTCGCTGCCCTGCGCGAGGATGAGGCAACCGGTGAGGTACCGGTCGTCATCTGCAGCGAAGACGACAGCCCGCAGTTGATGAAAGAGGCGCACCGACTCGGCGCTGCCGCCTACCTGGTGAAGGCTCGCCTCTTGCCCAGTCACCTCAGCCAGGCCATCTCCGATGTGCTGGGCCAGCGAAGCGGGTTGGCCAGAGACGCCGACCAGCAAGCCTCCTGATTCGCCAAAAGTCTTAGTCCGTCCTTAGCTTCCCATCATCCTCTCGTAAGGGTGCATGGTCCATTATCAGGAGATGATCGCGGAGCCCCAAGACGCTCCACCGGTGGGCACGTCCCTCCCGCCGGCTTCGGTGTCGCCCCAAGGCGGACGCCCCACGGGTCGGGCGGTGCTGATCGCCGCGCTGGTCCTGATCGGCGGACTCGGCGGCGGGGCACTGGGCGCGGAGGCCGTCATCAGCCGGCTGCCGGCGAGCGCTAACACCTCGGCCACCGCGAGCACGGCTGCATCATCGGCCAATAACGCCGTCGCGGCTCAGCCGCTATCCGCCGCCGCGGTCTACAAGCAGGCAGCGCCGGGCATCGTAACGATAACGACCGAGGTCGCCCGCCGAGGTCGGGTCGGGGAGGGGACTGGTTCGGGCATCGTCCTCGACACGAGCGGCAACATTCTCACTAACGCGCACGTGATAGCTGGCGCGAGCCAGATCCAGGTGACCTTCAGCGACGGCAAGACAGCCACGGGTACCGTTGCGGGGTCGAACGTCGCCGCCGACCTTGCCGTGGTTCACGTCTCGGTGGCGGCGTCGAGCTTGCACCCGGTACCACTTGGCGATTCGAATGCGGTTCGCGTTGGCGACGCCGTCTACGCGATAGGTGCGCCCTTCGGCCTCGCGGAGACGATGACCGCCGGAATCGTCTCCGGCTTGAACCGGAGCAACCAGTCATCTGGTCTCACCGGCTTGATCCAGACGGACGCGCCGATCAACCCGGGCAACTCGGGCGGCGCGCTGCTGAACACGTTGGGCCAGGTGATCGGTGTCAACGACTCGATCGAGAGCCCCATTGCCGGCAATGTAGGCGTGGGGTTCGCCATCCCGATCAACGCCGTCAAGCAACTCCTCAACTCACTCGAGGGCGGCGCGAACCAGTAACGTAAGCGAATTCCTATCATCGCGTTCGTCCTGTTCGCGATCATCGCCGTCCTGGTGATCAATCCTGCTGGTATCGGGCGGCGCGTTTTCGCTCCCTACTACGTTTATATCGATCACCTGCCCCCGGTGCTTCGCGTGAGCTGGCAGGGCGTGACGCTGCTGATCGCTGCGCTGTTTCTGGCTTCGGCGCTGTTTCCCGGTCAAATGTCCGCGCTCCTGAGGTTCGCCAACCCATGGGGTGGCTTGCTCATCTTTTTGGTGGCCGTCATCATCTTCGTGGGAATCGTCGGACAGCGGCCCCCGCGCTAACGAGCCAGTCGAGCCGCGCTACGGCTCGAGAATGTGGACTGCGCTGAGGTTGCGGTAGAGCTCGTCGTAGTCGAGGCCGTAGCCGACCACGAAGTGGTTCGGAATGTCGAACCCCTTGTAGGTGATCGGCACCGGCGTGATGCGGCGCTCCTCCTTGTTGAGGAGCACGCAGAGCTTGAGCGACTTCGGGCCGTGGCGCTGGACATGGTCGAAGAGAAAGGACGTCGTCAGCCCGGTGTCGATGATGTCTTCGACCATCAACACGTCTCGACCGGCGACATCCATGGTGAGGTCCTTGAGGAGCTGGACATGTCCCGATGATTGGGTCCCGGCACCATAGCTGCTGACCGCAACGTAATCGAAGTTGACGGGGACGGTCACATGGCGGCTCAGGTCCGTCGCGAAACAGACGGAACCCTTGAGGACCGAGAGCAGGATGAGGGCCCGCTCGATCCCTTGATAATCCCGGGAAATCTCCTGGGCAATCTCGCGGACGCGCCGCTGGATGGCATCGGCGCTGATCAACTCCTGGCCTAGCTTCAACTCGGTCTTGAGGATGGCATCACTTTACCCGGTCGGCGCGATCAGGAAGATCCAAATATCCCAGGAGACATGGCTGATGATCAATGGCGCCAGCCGCTGCTCGCGCGCGTAGAGCGCGCCCCAGTAGAGGCCTGCGGTCGCGGCCGCGCCGGTGAGCGTGAGGTTGGCGGACACCAGGTGGATGGCGCCGTAGATCGATGACGCGATCAAGGTGCCGCGGACCCGGCCGTAGCGTCGCATCAGACCTCGCTGCACCAGGCCCCGCCAGAACAATTCCTCGCCGGGTCCTATGACAAAACCCAGCGTGGTGGCGATGGCGGAGCGTGGAGCCTGCGTTCGCAGCTCGTAGATTCCCGCAATCTCGCGATCGCCGGCCGGCATGATGCGCCGTGCCATCCGGTCGCCCAACTGGAAGATCACATAAAGCCCCGCCGCTGATCCAAGCCCGGTCGCAACATCCCGAAGTCGCACCCGTTCCCGTCGCATGGCCGGTTCGGTGGCCAGCGCGTAGGCACCGAGGCCGCCGACTCCGAGGGACATCCGCAGCCAGAACTGGGATCGCGGCCCGCGGAAGGCCGCTGTCCAGACGGCCGCGGCCAGGCCCAGGCCGGCGATGACGCGCTTCAGCGGACTGCCGATCCCGCGACTAGCCCGACCAGCAGCAGCACACCGAAGGCGCTGTGCAGGCGGGCGGTCATCAGGTCGATCATCGCGATCGCCCGGAGGTGGCCTTCCGCTCCGCGCTCGGCGTCTCGCAGGATCCAGGCCATCAGCGGCAGGCTGAAGAGCGTGAGGAGCGCGAGCGTCGGCAGCGCGCCGACCATCACGGCCAGGCCGACCGCGACGTAGGCGCCGAGGACGAGCATCACGTAGACCCAATGCGCCGCCTCGCGGCCTACCTGGGCCGAAAACGTGGTAAAGCCGTGGCGCGTGTCTTCTGCCACGTCGCGCCATTCGTTCCCGTGCAGGATCGCCGTGACCAGCAATCCGACGGGCAGCGAGACGATCAAGAGATTCGGGTCGAAAGCGCCGGTCACCGCGAAGTACGAGCCAACCACCATCAGGGGCCCCATCAAGAGGAAGACGAGTGGGAGGCCCAGCGCCCGGTACTTGTACTGGAACGGTGGAGCGGTATAGAAATAGCCGCCGATGAAGCCGATCAATCCGAGCAGCACGATGGGCCAGCCGCGGTGGAGCACGAGGAAGATACCCATCAGTAGGGCAAGGGTGAATCCCGACCAGGCCACAACGAACGCATCGCGCTCGCTGATGCGGCCCTTGAGAATCGCCATCGACATTCGGGGCGAGGTGATCGAGTCGATGCCATGCCGGACGTCGTAGATCTCGTTGATGACGTTGGTCCCGATGTGCAACCCCAGCGCCCCCAGCAGCGCCGCGACGAAGAGCGGCCAGTGCATCCGCCCCTGGCCGAGCGCGATCGCGCCGCCAACCGAGACCGGCAGCACCGATGCCGTGAAACTGAACGGCCGCACCACCTCCCATGCGCCTGCAAGACGCCGTCCAAGCCGGGCCCCCACCCTACCCTCCCCCGCCAGCGGGGGAGGGGATGTAACAGCCGCGGGGGAGGTCGCGCGTGTAGCGGACTCCGAGGCGTAGGCGACGGCGGCGTCGAGCACGGCGTCGATCTGGGCGGTCTCTTGCAAGATCGGCTGCAGCAGCGGAACGTCCATGCCGGCCTCGTGGTAGACGCCGGCCCGCGCCGCCACCTCGTTGACGGTCCCGCACAGGATGAAGGCGTCGAGCAGTTCATCCGGGATCAGCTCGCCAGCCCGGTGATAATCCTCAGCGCGCCACGCTGTCGCGATCTGGCTGCGCAGCGCGGGATCGAACCCCGCCCGCTTCATGGAAATGTCGCTGAGCACGGAGATCATGTAGATCACGAACGGCTCGCGCTTCGCGCGGTTCAGCGCTTCCTGCCGGCTGCTGTCGAAGAGGCAGAGGAGGTAGCCGCGGAAGTCGATGTCACCGGCGGGCCGTCCGTGCGCGGCGGCACTTTCCAGAACACGCGCGCGCATCTTCTGGAACGCGGGCAGCGACTCCGCTGGCCGTGCCAGGTAGCCGTCGGCCTTCTCTCCGCAGAGGTCCAGGAATGGCGTGCGGTAGGCGGCAATGTAGACGGGGATACGGTGGGGCGGCTGAAACATCGGTTGCAGCGGGGGAACCTTGTCATTGAGCTTCAGCGGCTGGCCGCTCCACAGGCGGCGGATTTGATCGATCGATTCCGAGACGCGGGCGACAGTGTCGTCATAAGGGATGGCCATCTGCGAAAGCCGCAGCGGCAAGCCGCTTCCCAGGGCCAGTGTGACGCGGCGCGGCGCGAGGTCGTCGAGCGCCGACATCGTCATCGCCACAACTACCGGGTGGCGGGTGTAGGGGTTGAGGGCGCCCGCGCCGAGTCCGATGCGGCGCGTTTCCATCCCCATTGCGCTCAGGTAGGTGATCGGGTCCCGCTCGAAGTAACTGTCGTGCACCCAGATGGAATCGAGGCCGAGGTCTTCCGCGCGGCGCGCCCAGGCTGTTACGTCCCGCACGTCGCCACGGGCAGCCAGCCCGATGCCGACCCGACGGCCAAGCTCTGCCATGAGATCACCGTACTCTAGGGCACCGTCGGCGCAATCGGGAGCCCGCCTGAGGCGACCATAATCGTGAGCGTGGGGCAGCAGGCGCGCGCCGATCGAATCCGCCAGATGTTCGACCAGGTGGCCGCCCGATACGACGCTCGGAACCGCTTGTTCAGCGCGGACCGCGACCGCGCCTGGCGCCGCCGGGCCGCCCAGCGGGCCGCCCTTCGCCCCGGCCAGACGGCGTTCGATCTTTGTACCGGCACGGGAAAGCTCGCCCACGAGCTCCTTCCGTACGTCAGGCCATCGGGCCGGGTGGTCGGGATCGACTTCGCGCCCGCCATGCTCGCGCTGGCCCGCCGGCGCGAGCCGGAGATCGAGTTTCGCCTCGGGGACATCACGCGGCTGGACGAGCCCGACGTCAGTGTCGATGCGGTCACGATCGGGTTTGGGCTGCGCAACCTGGTGGATCGGGATGCCGCGCTGCGCGAGATGTTCCGGGTGCTTCGCCCGGGCGGCCGGCTCGTCATCCTCGAGTTCGCCCCGCCACCACGTGGCCTCTTGATGCGGGCCTATCGTTTCTACCTCAGTCGGGTCATGCCCGCCCTGGCCGGCCTCCTCAGTGCTGGCGAGGGATCCGCGTACCGCTACCTGGCGGAAACGGTCGAGGCCTTCCCCGAGCCGGCTGAGCTCGCTCACCAGCTCGAAGCCCTGGGCTTTGCGGTTACGGTGGAGCGGATGACGCTTGGCATCGCCGCGCTCCACGTTGCGGTCCGGCGGCGCTGATCGCCGTGCCATCCCTATGGTCCGGTCCGAATCTGCTCAGCTTCTCCCGCATCGTGGCGGCTCCGATCCTCTACCTTCTGATCGTTTCGGGTGGGCGCTACGGGTACCTGGCTGCGGCCGTGCTCTTTGTCGTCGCCTCCGTCACCGACACCCTCGACGGCGAGATGGCCCGCCGCGGCAAGCTGGTTTCGCCCTTCGGCATCTATCTCGACACCACCGCCGACAAGATCCTGATCGCGGTCCTCCTGGTCGCGCTCGGCGTCGTCCACTTGGCTCCGGGATGGATGGCCGCGCTGATCATTGCGCGCGAATTTTTGGTGACTGGTCTGCGAAGCTACGCGGCGGCGCTCGGGGTGGTCATCGCCGCCGGTGGCTGGGGGAAGGCGAAGACCTTGATCACGATCGTCGCCCTCTTCCTGGTTCTACTCGAGGGCGATGCTCGCGCAGGTGGTTTGCTGAGCCAGACACCTCCGGGTACCCTGCTGGTGACTCCGGTGGGACCGTTCACGGTGGCGGTCTGGGGGCTACTGATCGCCGTGATATGGACGGTGGGCTCAGGCGTGGAATACATCCGCGAGGCGATCCCGCTGCTCACACATCCCGCGCGGCGAGTGCCCGATGTCCTGGGTAACGCCGCCGACGATCCCTAGCGTTCCTCGCGGACGTAGGGAACGCCGAGTGCGGCCGGAGCGCCGAGCCGACGCCGAGCCCAGCCGGTTGACACGAGGACCAGCACGACGATCGTCATCAGATAAGGGAGCGAGGCAAAGAACTCCGGCGGCAGGTGCACCTGCCGCGCCTGCAGGGTAAACGCGAGGCTCGAGAAGGCGCCAAAGAGGTAGGCGCCGACCAGGGCCAGCTCCGGGCGCCAGAAGGCGAAGATCACCAGCGCGATCGCGATCCAGCCAGCGCCGGAGGTCATGCCATCGAGCCAGCTGGGGGTGATGGCCAGGCTGAAAAACGCCCCTCCGATACCCGCTAGCGCCCCGCCGATCATCACGTGGATGTAGCGGTAGGCTGTCACGTTCACGCCCATCGCGTCCGCGGTTCCAGGCGACTCGCCAACGGCCCGCAGGTGTAAGCCGGGTCGAGTTCGGTAGAGGTAGAAGAGCGTCAGCGCGACCAGCGTCCACGACACATAGGTCAGGGCATTCTGATGAAACAGGATCGGACCGATCACCGGCGCGTCGCGTAAGCCAAGGACGTTGAGGGCATCGAACTCGTGGCGGGCGGGCTTGCCGCCGAGATTCGCCACGTGGCCGATGTATGAGGAAAGCCCGCTTGCACCGGCAAAGATGGTCAGGGCCAGGCCGGATACGATCTGACTCGCCCGCAGCGTGATCGTCAGGAAGGCGTGGATCAAGCTGGTGCCGGCGCCCGCCAGCGCGGCCACCACGACGGCGGTGATCAGGCTTACCCAGCCCGGGCCGCCCACCGTCTGCACCGCCCAGAAGCCGGTGACCGCCCCCATCAGCATCATGCCCTCGACGCCAAGGTTGAGCACACCTGAACGTTCCGCCAGCAGCTCCCCGAGCGCGGCAAAGAGGAGCGGCGTGCCGTATGAAATCGCCGATGCCGCGATCACGACCAGCACGCTGTCGTTGATCACGCGACCCCCACCCGACTTAGCGGTGGCGCCTTCCGCCCCGGGCGACCGATGCGAACGCGATAGTGGACAAGCAGCTCACCGGCGAGCGCGCAGAAGAGGATCAAACCCTGCAGGGTACCGACTAGCCCCGCGGGAAAGGTCGCTCCCTGCAAGCTGAAACCGGCATTGGACAACCCGCCGAGCAGGATGGCAACCACGATCACGGCAAACGGATTGAGGCGCGCCAGCGCGGCAACGACGATTCCCGCATAGCCAAAGCTCGCCTGCTGAAGGCCGCGCGGATCGAGAACGTGCCGAAAGTCACCGATCTCGCTGGCCCCACCAAGGCCGGCGAGCGCGCCGGAGAGCGCCATCACCGCGACGATCTTCCGCCGGGTTCGGATGCCGGCGTAGTGCGCCGCGGCGCGCGAGTCGCCGATGACGCGGGCTTCGAAACCGAAGCGGGTCGCGGTGTAGACGAGCCACAGCACTGCCGCGGCCACCACCCCGAGCAGCAGGCCAAGCGGGATCACGGCCCCCCCGATCGGAAAGCTCGGCCAGCTCGCGGCCTCGGAGAGGTACTTGCCCTGCGGAAATACCCGAGCAGTGAAGCTGGACAGATCGCGCCAAAAGGAATGGCTGTCGAAGATCAGGTAGGTCATCAGCAGCCCGGCCACGTAATTGAGCATCAGTGAGGTGATGATCTCGTTGGTCCGGGTGTACGCTCGCAACACGCCCGGGATGGCGGCCCAGGCAGCACCCGTTGCCAATCCCGCGATGACCATGGCTGGAATGATCACCAGCGCCGGCTGACCCCGGAGCGCGATGCCGATCCCGGATGCGCCAATTGCGCCGAGATAAAGCTGGCCCTCGGCGCCGATGTTCCAG
>Ga0209689_1002030_pt1 | contig 15146 bp, 18 predicted proteins | sample GraSoiAngelo_149_FD_187119 | JGI IMG/M metagenome (GOLD analysis project Ga0209689, IMG submission 187119) | Grasslands soil microbial communities from the Angelo Coastal Reserve, California, USA - 14_1009_09_30cm (SPAdes) (version 2) | ecosystem: Environmental > Terrestrial > Soil > Grasslands ...
AGCTGGTCGCTCCCTTCAGCGCGGTCAGCTCTTCCTCAACCGCCGTGACCCGCACGCCGAGGGCCGCCAGTTCTGCGCGGAACTCGTTGACGAGCCGCTGGATGGTCTCCACATCTGCTCGGGTGACCTGAGGCGCTGGCGCAGCTGCCGCCGGCGCAGGAATCTTGATGGCCTCGATACGCGCCAGGATTCTGGCGACGATCATGGCCACCTCGTACCGGGTTACTCCCCGATCGCCCTTGAAGGTACCATCCGGAAAGCCTTCGATGATGCCCTTCGCGGCGAGCTCAGCGATCGCGTCGAACGCCCAGTGGTCGGTCGGGACGTCCGCAAACGGCTGAGCAAACGCAGGAGAGACAACCGCGAGCACGAGGAGCGTTGCAACTGACACTGCAAGTGTCCTCATCTGCTCGTTACCCCCTTGAGTTGAGTACTTGAGCCTCCGGCCAGGCCGCGTGCAAACGAGTTTCCATGTTTTCTCTCTGCTACGGCTGTAGCCGTTGGCTCACTGCCGCCTACCGTCTGCAACGGCGGATAATACGGATTGGCGCCCCCCTTCCCCCGCCTGGATGCCGTGGTTTCGAACGGTAGGTGACACCTTGCACAGGTCCAAATCCGTATACTCCGCTCCAGGCTCAAATCCTCCCCAGATCTTACGCGGAGCCTGGATCGGCACCATGTTTTGCCTCACTTATCTTCATGCTTCCAGAAATCGCTCCAAAATAATGACCGCGGCGTAGTCATCGTACGGTTCGGGTGGCACCTGCATCGACAGCGGCAGGAGGCGCCGCCACCCACGCGGCGGGTGGTCGGCAAAGTACCGCCGCCGGGCCAGGAGTGTGGTGTGTGTTTCCCGGACGACAGAAATGGGGACGCCAGGCAGCTCGAGCGCTAGATGCGCCCGGACGTCACCCAGCCCGGTCCGATCGCCCAGCACCACTTGTTCGATTACGTAGCGTCCTTTCCACTCTCGAAGGACCCGGGCAAGGACATCCGCTCGGACTACCCGCTGGTCGAGGATCGTCCTGTCAGCAGCGATCACGAGCCCGGATTTCGCTCGTCCGGGGTCAATAGCGAGAATCCGCATCAGGGGATCACGAACCGAATCGGGATGATCGCCCAGGATTCGACCGGTTGTCCGTCTCGAGAGGCCGGCGCGAACCTCCACTTCACGGCCGCATTGACCGCAGCCTCGTCAAGCACCTGGGAGCCAGACGATTCGACGACGTTTACCTGTGCCACGGACCCATCCGACCGAACCAGCATCCGAAGCACAACACGTCCCTGTGCAGCCTCCACCCTCAGCTGCGGTGTCAGGACCGAGCGATCGAGCACCACGCGATAGCCTCCGGCCGGATAGCCGGCGACCGGGGTGAGCAAGACCGGCGGCGTGAGGAATGGCGCACGATCCGATTCCCTTACGGGAGCTGCCGGCTTCTCTGCGAGTGGCTGATCTCCACCCGACGATGGTTTCGAGGAATCCTCACGTTCGCCGATCTGACCCTTCCCGCTGGAAACCCGCACTCCATACTCGGGCATCACCGGCGGCGTCAATGGGCCAACCTGGACCACATGCTGAGGGGCGACGGGCCGCCGGGCCGGGGCAGCGGTCCTGGGGCCGGATACCTGCGCCCGAGGAGACGCCGTGGTAATTTCCCCCACACCGCCCTCTTCGGCTGCAGTCGGAGCGGAGGGGCGGTCGGGCCGTCCCTGCCGTCCGTGAGGAGTGATCCACACGAATATCAAGAATCCCGCGCCGGCGAACGCGACCAACAACATGGCTCGACGCACGGCTAAAACCTCTCTGCAAACGCGATGAACACGGTCCGACCCGGAGCCGGATAGCCCGCGATCGGCTCATACTGTACATCACCGACGTTGTCCACGCCGATCTGCCACTGGCCCCCCTCCGGCGCCCCAAGCACGAATCGCAGATTGGTGACGAGGTAGCCGGGCATGTCCACGCGAACGAAGCTCGCCGGATCAATGTCGGGACGATTCCCCACGTATGTGGCCAGGGCGCTGAGGGTGCCGCCGGCGACCTGCGCGTGCAAGGCGGCGGACGCCGTCAAGAATGGAACACGCAGCAACTGCTCGCCCGTACTCTCGTCAACGGCCCGCGTGGCGGTGACATTGATCACACCACCCAGATGCGACGAAAGGCGCCCGGCTAACTCCAGGGAGCCGCCGGTGATTGTGGCGCGGGCAATGTTTTGGGGCACGAATGAGGCATCGGGTCGGATCATATCCGTCGCTGCCACCGCGAACAGACTACTTCGCACTTCCAGTCCGCCGGGGGTACGCCACGTCACGCCGAGGTCGGCGGACCAGGCAGACTCCGGCCGCAGATTGGGGTTATTGAACGGCGCAAAGTACAGTTCGCTGAAGCTGGGTCCGCGAAAGGTGCGGCCGATGCCCGCGCGGAGCTGCAGTCCTTCCCGAATGATATGCACGATCCCCAGGCGGGGATTGAGCTGGCCTCCGAAAATGGAGTGCAGATCGTATCGCAAGCCGGCCGAGAGGAGAGTGCGCTGGCTGAGCTGCCGTTCGTCCAGGACATACAATCCGCCGACGGTGGCCTGCCTCGTGCCCACCGGCCCATTGTCCTCCAACGCCTGGCTCTGTGCTTCCGCGCCGTAGACCTGGACGCCGTCGGATGAGAGGGCGATTGTCCGTTGGACGTTCATCCCGAACACCTGAGTGGCAACCCGGCTGTCCACCGAGGATCCAGGATCGACAAACATCAAGTCGTCACTCCACCAGTATCCAAGGGCTGTCCATTGCCCGTCGGTCGACTCCCGGTGCCATCCGGTCGACACGATCGTCCTCGCCTCATCCTGCCTGGCTTGCGGGGAAGGAAAGGCTGTGGAACCCGGCACCCCGAGCGCACTCTGAAAGTGATTTATGGTCAGGGTATGTTCGCTCCCGGCTGCGGCCTCCCACATGGTCTTTCCGATGAGCGTCGTCGACGTCACATCGCTGTTGGGTCGAAAGCCCGCCGACGAGAAACGGTCGCCTGCAATCATGACCCGTCCATCCACGGCGGACCACCGGCCGGAGACCCCATCAGTGGACAGGTCCCCCCGGCGGACACCGAGTTCGACGCCGGGCGCAGTTGACGTGATCACGTTGATTACGCCGCCCAGCGCCTGGCCGCCGTAGATGGCAGAAAATGGGCCGCGCAGAATTTCCACCCGGTCAACCTCCGCAGTGCTCAACGTGCTGAGGTCGAATAGTCCCTGCATCACACTGTTGACCGGGATGCCGTCAACCAGCACCAGCACCTGATTCGGGCCGCTCCCCCTGATACTGGGGAGGCTCAGCGCTCCCAGGCCGCCCTGGACGCGCATCCCAACCTCGGCCACAAACTGGAGTGCCTCTCCGATCGTGGCCACCCCCAATCGCTCCAGGTCCTCGTGGGTTAATACGGACACCGACGCCGGCGTCGTGCTCACGGGCTGGGGCCGCCGGCCTGGGACGATGACTTCGGGGAGTTCAAATGTTGGAGGCTCCGGTGGCGGAGGTTCGGGGACCTGCGCCCGCGCATCTCGGACCAACACGACAGCGACCACGACACCCATCCATAAAAATGCCCAGCGGCCAACACGGCCTCTGGGGCCATAATGCTGCATCCCGCCCACCTCCTCTGCCGCGAAGGCGTGTGGCGCTGGCCCGTACCAACTTGACAGTCAAGCGAGACGGCTTGACGATACATATCCTGTCAAGTTGGTACGGGCCGAGGTGCGGGCAGGTCTTCTGGCTCCCGGATCATTGCCCGTCTCCGGCCTTCCCAAGCGGCCCGCCTCGACGAAACGGGCTGCTCAGTGGCACACGGTGGAGACGGACTCCCCGGTTACAGCGGCGCGACCGCGCCGGAGTTACACCGGACTTCCCTTGACCCACACCTCTTGGGCGCAGTATTCCACGGAGGCGTCGGTTTCCCTTTTGGCTGTCATTTCGCAGAAATCGGCGCCCGTTGGAAAGTTGAAGAGTTGGAGAGTTGAAGAGTTGAAAAGCCCGTGGACCCGCTGTGACCTCTCCAACTTTCCAACTTTCCAACTTCTTCGGAGGTTAGCGCACAACAACTGTGAACGAGACGCTCAGCGGGCCGACCGTATACACGTCGCGCACGGCCACCACCCGGATGAACACCTGCCGTCCAGCCCGCTGGATCCGGGCGACGGCGGCGCGGTGTTCATCGATGTCGACCTGGGCCGCGGGCGAGGCGGTCACAATCGTAAACGGCGGGGGCAGGACGCGTCCTCGCGCCAGCAGGGCCGACTGATCCGCCAGGCGCAGGAGCTCGCTGCTGATGACCTCCCGCGGCTGCCGGCCATCAACGATCCCTTCGACGAGGACGGTGCCTTGCGCGTAGACGAGCCGATTATCGAATAATTGCAGGAAGACCATGAGGGGCTCGCCTTTCAGCGTGTTCTGGCTACTGACCAGGCGCAGGACGGTATCTGTGTCGCGCAGATCGATCAGGTGGGTGATGGCATCCCAGGTAGCCCGTGGAGGCGTCAGCACGATGACATCGCCGTGGCTGTCCGGCCCGATCCCATTTTCGCGCGCGATCTCGGTGGCGCGCTCTACGTCGGCGAGGACGCGCTGCCGGACCGCCGCCTCGGGCTGCCGGCCATCGATCACGTCGCGCAGGACTTCCTGATTGCTCAGGTAGGCGATGTCTCCCAGGGCCAGCTGTTTGAGCCGATCCTCCTGCCTGTGGATCTCCTCTTCGAGCTGACGGGTCTGCCGCAGCACGGCGTTCAACCGGAAGAGCGCCACGCGGGCCTCGCTGGAAATCAGCAGCACCACGATCAACGTCACGATGGTGATCAGCATCCCGGTCACGACCGTCACGATCTGGGCCGTGTACCGGGGGCGCAGCCCGACCAGCGAGAGCCGCCGGCGCCCGATGTTGCGGCCGACGGCGTTGCCGACCAGGGCAATCGCCCCGCTCAGCAAAATGAGAAGGGGAATCAGTAAGACGCCGAGTTCCATCGCCCAACACTCAGTTGAAGAGTTGGAAAGTTGGAGAGTTGGAGAGAAAGAGACACCGAGATCATTTGACTCGGGCCTCGAGACTGCGCAGGAGGGCGCTCAATCCAGCCAGTATTCCTTCACACTTCTCTCTCAGAGCCGCGTATTCGGTCTCCGCAAGATACTTCAATCGAGAGGACAGGTCGAGAAGTGTCATTAGTTCGAATAATGAGCCACGCGATGTGTAAAGAAACTGGATGAATTCGCGTGTGTGATATCTTCCACACCCTTCCGCAATATTGGCCGAAATCGAAACTGCCGCCCTTCGTATCTGTGATGTCAGGCCGAAATCCTCGCGGCGCGGAAACGTCCGGCTGACTTGGTACACTTGCTCGACGAGATCCATCGATTCCACCCACACGCGTAATCTTTCATATTTGGCACGCACGGCGGGCCTGTAGCCTCAGATTTGCCCCCCGTGACCCCGGCTAAGGATCACATCTTTAACTTTCCAACTCTCCAACTTTCCAACTTTCCAACTCTCAGCGTCACGAGCAGTCGAATGAATGCCGCGATCTCTCCTATGCCAAGTTTACTCCGTCCGTGGCGCCGGTCTACGAACCGGTATGGGATCTCCGCGACCCGCGCCTGCGGATGCCGGGCCAGAATTTCCACCAGCAACTTGTATCCCAGCCCGCGATAGCCGCGTTCGGTGAGTATCTCCCGCCGGACGGCAAAAAATCCTGACAGCGGATCCCGGACCCGCAGCCCGAGGCCGACCCGTGCCGCCGTCGTCGCCACCCGGCTCACCAGCCTGCGCGCCCATGGCCACTGGTCCACCCCACCGCGGGGGACATATCGGGAGGCAATCGCGACGTCGGCGCCTCCCTGGATCGCCTCGAACAATGCGGGGAGCAGCTCCGGAGGATGTGAGAGGTCTGAATCCATGACAGTCACCACCCCGCTCTGCGCGGCGCCAGCGCCGGCCAGCACCGCCGAGGCCAAGCCTGCCTTGCCGGGCCGGTGGATCACCGTCATCATCAGCGGAGCCGACTTTGCCATCTCCTCCGCCAGTGTGCCAGTCCCGTCGGGAGAGGCGTCGTCGACGATGATCAGTTCGAGGGCCAGCGCTTGGGAAGCCTCAGCCAGCCCGGACACAAGTTGCGGGAGCGAGTCGCGTTCATTATATGTGGGCACGACAACGGACAGGACGGGCGCCGGGCGGGGTTCCCCCGCTCCGCCCCGAGCCCGCGGAGCGGGCGTGGGGGTTCCCGCGCCCCGCCCCGAGTCTGCGTGGGGGTTCCCGCGTTCCCGGTTCTTCATCACCGGTCTGCCCTGCGGACCAGTGCCACTCCCGCCGCCGCCAGTACCACGTCGGGGAGCCAGGCCGCGGGAATCGGGTGCAGCCGGCCGTTATCCCCCAGCGTGATCGTCACCGAACTGATGATGTAATAGCCGATGAGCACCAGAATGGTGAGTCCCAATCCAATCGACGTGCCTGAGCGGTGGGGCCGCAACCCGACGGGCACCGCCAGCAGTGCAAACAACGCCGCCGACATGGGGACGGCCAGCTTGAAGTGCACCTGGACAATGTAGCGAGCGGCGCTGGTGCCGCTGCGCTGCAGGACGGTGATGTATTGCCGGAGTTCTCGAATGCTCATCTCCGACGGATCCCGCTGGGGGAGCGCGATCTGCTCGGGGGTCCGCTGCAGTCCAACCCGCAGCCTGGAAAACTGCGTTACGACGGTGGTCTCGCCGGAGAAGACGTACATTATTCCGTCGTGAAACTCCCACGCGCCGCCGACGTACTGCGCCACCGGGGCCTCGATCACGCGGTTCAGCGCGCCCCCCTCAAATTGATTGACGACCACGCCTTCCATTCGCTGCAGGTCGCGGCGAAAACTGCGGACAAAATAGACCGATTCAACCCCCTCCTGCACCTCGCGGAACAACACGTCTCGCTGTTCGGAGGCGGCACGGGCCTGGAGCCCTGTGATCAACACCTGCTGGTAGCGGTCTTCGGCGTAGGGCACCACGTCTTCATTCACCGCCAGGGTCATGGCGCTCACCAGGATCCCTGCGGCAGTGACGGACGCCGCGATGCGGGCCAGGCTGATACCGCTGGTCCGCATCGCCGTGATCTCCTGGCCGTCGCTGAGACGCCCAATCGCCAGCAGCGACGCGAGGAGCATCGCCATGGGGAAGCTGAAGGCGAGAAAATACGGCAGACGGTAGATCAAGAGCTGGAGGGCGACGGAGAGGGCCGCGCCCTGTTGAAGAACAAGCCGGGCCACCAAGAACAGGTGGTTCACCAGGAGGAGCAACGTAAAGATCCCCACCCCGAACGTGAACAATTCGCCCAGTTGACGCCACACGTAGCGGTCGAGCAGACGAATGCTCATCGGTCAAAGTTCAAAGTGCTCACCCAGGAAGACGCGCCGCACCTCAGGATCGGCGAGGATGTCGCCGGGCTTGCCCTCCAGCAGGATGCGGCCCTCATGAATAACGGTGGCCCGGTCGGTGATGGCCAGCGTGTCCCGCACGTTGTGGTCGGTGATGACAATCCCCAGGCCCCGTTGCTTGAGGTAACGGACCACGTCCTGCAGTTCTGCCACCGACCGGGGGTCGACGCCCGTAAACGGCTCGTCGAGCAGCACATAGGAGGGATTCATCGCCAGGACGCGCGCGATTTCGACGCGGCGCCGTTCGCCTCCTGAGAGCGTCACCCCGCGCTGCTTGCGGACGGTGAGCAGGCCAAACTCGCGAAGCAGTCGTTCCAGCACCTCGTGCTGCGCCGCCTTCGCGGCCCCATTCGCCTGCAGGATCATGAGGATGTTTTCTTCAACAGTGAGCCCGCGAAAGACCGAGGGATCCTGCGCCAGATACCCGATGCCGCGCCGGGCCCGCTCGTGCACCGGCATCGCCGTCAGGGACGCCCCATCCAGGAGCACCTCCCCGGCATCGGGCCGCACCAGTCCCACCATCATGTAGAACGTCGTGGTCTTGCCCGCGCCGTTGGGACCGAGGAGCCCAACGGTCTCGCCGCGTTCGACCTGCACGGCCACGCCGTTCACGACCGTGCGCGGTCCGTAGCGTTTGACGAGCCCTGTCGCGGCCAGCATCGGGTTACGGGCCGTTCCAACTTGATTGCCACGTGGTGCTCATTGCGACGCGTAGGCGTTGACGGAGATAGCGCTTCCCTCGCCCGGTCTTAAGGTAGCGCTCCCGCCTCCAGGCGTCGTCCTCATCCAGGGAGGCCTCGTAGTATACGAGGGTAAGCGGGCGTCTGGACTTCGTGGATAACACTCTGCCTCCGCGGTGCTCTCGCATCCTCGCTCTTAGGTCCTTCGTAACTCCCGTGTACCACCGACCATCCTTGTGACTGTAGAGTACGTATGTGTAGACCATGAGCTATCAAGTTGGAACGGCCTACGGCGCGGCTGGATACCCGACCAGGTGCGGCCGGCCGGTCGCCGTCACGCGTCTGGCCCGGAGGTCGATGGTGATGACCTGGGCCTGCACCATGTTGCGCCCGAGATGTACCAGTGCGTCGCCGGACAGTTCTACCTGACCCGCCTGCTGCCGGAAAACCGCATGGGCGGCGTGGCCCTCCACAGTATCGCGAGTGACGACGACGTGACCGTCGGCGATGAACTCCTCTGTCGCCAGCCGCGCCTCGACGCGATCGGCACCCAGCCTGCCATCGGGCGTGCGGGCCTGGACGGCACCCGCCGCCACGGCGCGCCTCGCCGCGTGGTCGTACTCGATCTGGTCGGCGGTGATCGCCGACGACCCTCGGGCCAGCCGGGCGGCACCGGAGGCGATGAGGGACCGTTGCTCCTGCAACAGTTCCACGCGGGCGGCGCGCAGGTCGACGGGGTCCACCCCCCGGTAAGCCACCTGCACATCGTTCTCGGCCACCGCGCGCCCTTCCCGCAACCAGACGGTTACGGTACCGGCGGACGCGATGAGCATCTGGTCGCCGTAGGACACTCCGCTTGACGCGATGACGATCTGGTCTTTGGCATTGTATCGGACCGCCGGGGCTTTCAGCACCACCAGCCCTCGCCTTACAGTCACCGGATTCCCGTATAGCTCCCATACTCCGACGCTGTCGTTGAATTCCACGCGAGTTGCGCCCGTCACGTCCAGCTGCAGGGGCTGCTGGGCCGTCGCCGGCCCCGTGGCCGCAGCGGCAACCAGCGCCCAGGCCAGGGTGACGAGCGCGACCTCAAACCTATTGCGGAGTGAACGTAATCGCCACATGTCCTTCGAAGGTGACCCAGTCGAACGCGACATCGCCGGACATCTGATCGGCGCGGACCGTCATGCCGGGCTGGGTCAGCACGATTCCGCCGGCCGCCGTGAGGTGCGCCCCTGTCCACCGCACCCGTTCCGCGATGATCCTCCGCCCATCAGGCGCGCTCGCCGTAACTCCGCCAGCAAGCTCCACAGTCCCGGTCTGGCTCTGATACGTGGCCCGGGGAGCATGCAGTTGCAGCTGGCGGGCGCCGCCCCGATAGAGCCAGCCGGTGACATCAGCCAGCGTGAGCGTGTTCCGTTCTCGATCGATCTGCACCGACGCCGCCTGTAGTTCCCACTGCTTGCGGCCGGCGTCATCGGCGCCGGTCAGCCGCGTTCCCTGGATGTCCACAAATGGAGCCGGGACAGGTTCCACGGCGCCAGCCACCACGGCGAGGGGCCCGGGAGAGCCCCAGGACGACGCGGCAAGCGCAGCCGCGCCACTCGCCAGGATCAGCCGCCAGGGTGTGCCCATAATCGTTCCCATCTTACCCTAAGGTTTGCCCTACCGGGCCCTCGACAACCGCATGAGGACATGCTGGGCGGCACGCGCGGCCACACCGGGCGGACCAAGATCCGCCGCCACCTCCCGCAACGCTGCGCGCATCGCGGCCCGTTGCTGCGCGTCAGTCAGGAGCATCTGCACGATGTGCGCGATCGCGTCGCCACGCATCTGGTCTTGGAGCAGTTCCGGGACAATTTCGCGGCCGGCCAGGATATTCGGCAGCGCGGCATACGGTACACTGGCGATCCGCTTGGCAATCCTCCAGCTCAGCCAGGGCAGGTGGTACACGGCCACCATCGGGATGCCCAGCACGGCCGCTTCCAGTGTTGCCGTCCCGGTGGCTGCGACGAGCACGTCCGACGCGGCCATCGCATCGTAGATCTCCGGCACGACCCGCACCGGCAGGCCCGATGCCATTACTGGCGGCTCGACCAGGCGCGCCAGGTACTCGGTGGGGACGGGCAGGAGGAACCAGAGCTCGGGCCGGGCCGCGCGCAGTGCCCGCGCGGCATCCAGCATGACCGGCAGGTGCGCGCGGATCTCCTGGGGCCGGCTGCCTGGCATCAGCCCCACGATCGGGCCGTCCACCGGCACCCCAAACCGCCGGCGCGCCGCCGGCACATCCATCGTCGGGTGCACCACGTCGACGGCGGGGTGTCCCACAAATTCCACGTCGGCACCCACAGCGCGATAGGCGTCTGCCTCCCGTCGCAGGGTAGCCAGGAGCCGCATGCGCAGCCTGGCCACCTTGGCCGCACGATTTCCCCGCCGCACCGACACCATCGGCGGGAAGTAGTACACCACGGGGAACGCACCGCGGAGGAGCTCCGCCAGCCGGAGATTGAATGCGGCAAAATCGACCAGCACGAGCAGTGCGGGGGCAGAGCGCCGGATCATCTCCTCCACCTGCCGCAACCGGCGGAGATGCGTCCGCAGCCGGAGCAGCGGATCTACATGCCCGATCACGCTCCAGGTGGAGCTTTCAGCCAGGATCGTCACACCGGCGGCGGCCATCCGCGGGCCGCCGATCCCGCGCAGCGTGGCGGCGGGATCGAGCCGGATAATCTCGGCGGCGAGCGAGGCGGCGGCCATGTCGCCGGAGACTTCTCCGGCGACGATGAAGATGTTGTTGCCCCTATCGGCCGGCCTCAGCCACGTCCACCCCGACCAGCGCAATGCCAGCCTGGTCGGCAACCGCTACCGCCTCGTGCCGGTCGAGCAGCAGCGTCTTGCCGGCTTCAACCGCCAGCACGGCGGCACCAACGTCTTGCAGTAGTGCGACGGTCTGCGCGCCGATCGTCGGCAGATCGAACCGAGGATCCTGATCCGGCCGCGCCGCCTTGACCACGACGGTGCCTGCCGCGAGTCCCCCGCCCCGGCGGATGGCGGCGTCGGTCCCTTCAGCCGCCTCCACCGCAAGAATCACGCCTCGCTTCAGCACAACGGTTTGGCCGGCGTCAAGTGCGGCCACCGCCCGGGCCACGGACAGTCCTAGCCGGATGTCGTGCCACTCGGGTTCCGTCGGGACGCGGCGCGTGAGCACGTCAGCGGGAACCGCGAGTTCAGGCGCAAACTCCAAGGGGCTCGCCACGTCCACCCCCAGGTCATGCAGGCGCTGCACGCCTCGCCGAAACACGGTCTGATCCCGCCGGTCGGGGGCCTCACCGAGCCAGCGGCGGAACAGGGCATCCCCACGGTCCACCAGATCAGTTCGGGACACTCGGCCGACCATGAGGACGCGCCGGGCACCATGCCGTCGCAGCGCGGCAATGACGTCTTCCACCTGTCCGAATCGCACGTGGTAGGTGTGATCGGCAAGTGAGACGAGCGAGGCGTCGGCATCGTCCAGGGCGAGGCACACCAGCGGATGCCCGCGGGCCTTCACCGCCTTGGCCAGCACCAGCGGCAGGGTGCCCCCGCCCGCGATGAGCCCGATCGCGTCGCGGGCGGGCGAGGCGGTGTCACTCCTCATCGCGTTCTTTGGTCCAGCGGATAATCCCCCGCTCCTGGCCGCCGCGGATGAACTCGATCATCTCGCGCACATAGGGATCGCTCCCCAGTTCGGCGTCCATGCGGGCAAGCGCCGTGGAGACACCAAGCCGGGACCGATACAGCAGCATGAACGCGCGCTTGAGCATCGTGCGGTGGACCGGCGGGATTCCGGCACGGGTCAGACCGACGGAGTTGAGGCCGTAGGCGTGCGCCGGCACCCCAAAGGCCAGGACAAACGGGGGGACATCCTGCCGCAGCACTGATCCGCCGCCCACCATCACCAGCCGGCCGACGCGCACAAACTGATGCACGCCGACCTGCCCGCCGAGATTCGCCTGCTCATGAACGAGCACGTGGCCGGCCAGCTTCGCGCCGCTGGTGATCGTGACGCCAGTGGTGATGCGGCAGTTGTGGCCGATGTGCACGTAGGACATCAGGTAGTTGTCATCCCCGATCTCCGTGATCTCCCCTTCTCCGTAGCCCCGGTTCACCGTGACGTATTCGCGGAACGTATTCTCGCTGCCGATGCGCACGAAGCTTCGCTCGCCTGCGAACCGGCGGTGCTGGGGTTCTTCCCCCAGGACCACGCCGACGCTGAGACGGTTGCTCTGCCCGAGGGTCACGCCGGATTTCACCACGCTATGCGGTCCGATGATCGTGTCATCGCCGATGATCACGCCAGCCTCGATGACCGCATAGGGTCCCACCACCACCCCCCGGCCGAGGCGGGCCTCGGCATGGACGACGGCCGACGGATGGATGGACGTCGCGGCCGGGCTCGGGACGCGGTCACCCGCCATCGTCACGTCGCCTCCGCCCGCGCCTGAGCCATCGCAAACGTGAACTCTCCTTCCGCGACCACCTCGCCGTCCACCATGGCCCGCCCTTCCACCCGGCCGACGCGGCCACGCACCCACTTCACCGTGCACTCCATCACCAGCCGGGCGCCGGGCGTCACCGGCCGGCGGAAGCGGACTTTGTCCAGCGCGGCGAAGTAGGGAATCTGGCCCGCAAATCCACGCGCGTTCAGCGCCAGGCACGCCCCGGTCTGCGCGATGGCTTCCACAATCAGCACACCCGGCATCACCGGCGTCCCGGGAAAGTGACCGGCAAAGAACCACTCATCCCCCGTGACGTCCTTTTCCCCCACAATGCGAGTGTCATTGATCTCGGTGATCCGGTCGACAAAGAGAAACGGCGGGCGGTGGGGGATAATCTTCTGAATGCCCTCGCGATCGATGATCATTGCCGACCTCCACCTGGATGTTGAAGCGTTGGAACGTTGAAACGTTGGAACGATGCTCTCCGGCAATTCATTATTCGACACTCCAACGCTTCAACGCTGCACCGTTTCAACGATTCTACGGGCGAGTTCGACGTGTAAGTCATGGCCGGCCCCGCAGGCGATGATATGCGCGTGCACCACAGTTTCGGCGAGCATCAGATCTCCGAGCAGGTCGAGCACCTTGTGCCGCGCCGGCTCGTCGGGAAACCGAGGCGGGGAGAGATACCCCTCCGCCCCGATGCCCAGCGCGTTGCTGGCGGACGCGCCGCGCGCCAGGCCGGCCCGCTGCAGCGTCTGCAGCTCGTCAGCGAATCCCCAGGTGCGCGACGGTGCAATCTCGTCTACAAACTGATGCCTGCTCGGATCGAAGTCCACGACCTGCGTACCAAGCCCGCCTGCCCGTAGCGACACGATGTAGGTGACCCGCAAGCGATCGGCCGGGACGGCCAGGATCCACGCCGCGTCCTGACTCACCCAGAGAGGACTGTGCACCGTCCGCACCGGCCGCCGCCCCGCTTGCTCGATGATCCCCGCGGAGGTGAGCGCCTCGACGTACGGCGCGGCACTCCCGTCCAGGATGGGCAGTTCCTCTCCGCGCACCTCGACGCGCAGGTTGCTCACGCCCACGCCGGCCGCGGCGGCGAGCAGATGCTCCACCGTGCGCACAGGTGTGCGCTGCCCCAGAGTGATACCGCGCTGCGTGTCGCTCACCATGCTGGCGGCCGCTTTGACCGCGGGGGAGGCGGGACGGTCCACGCGCACAAACACGATGCCGGTGCCGAGCGGGGCCGGCTGGCACACCACCGTCGCGGGATCTCCGCTGTGAATGCCGATGCCCGAGCACGTCACCGGCCGGCGGATCGTCCGTTGCGGAACCGAGATCATCCCGCGTTGCGATGGCGCGGTGGGGAATCTGTGTGCAGCATCCGGTGCAGCGCGGCCTGCTGCTTGAGGCCTTCACGGTGGGGGCGGGCGGGATTCCCGGAAAACACCGCTCCCTCCGGCACGTCCTTGGTCACGGCGGACTTAGCCAGAATCGTCGCGCGTGCGCCGATGTGGACGTGGTCCTTCACCCCAATCTGTCCGGCCAACACCGCGCCGTCCCCGATGATGACACTCCCGGCGATACCGCACTGGGCCACGATCACGACCCCTCGCCCAACGGTGACGTTGTGGGCCACCTGCACGAGATTGTCAATTTTCGTGCCGGCGCCAATGCGGGTCTCGCCGAGCGTTGCCCGGTCGATTGTCGTGTTGGCGCCGATCTCCACATCGTCTTCAATCACCACACGACCGATATGCGGAATCTTCACGTGCTCGCCCGCACTGACCGCATAGCCGAAACCATCGCTGCCAACCACCGCACCGCTGTGCAGGATGACCCGCCGGCCGATCTCGGTGCGATCGTACACGGCCACGCGGGGATAGATGACGGTGCCCTCGCCAACGGTCACCTGGCGACCCAGCACGCACCCGGCCATGATGGTCACGCCGTCGCTGATCCGCGACCCCTCGCCGATCACGACGTATGGACCAACGAATCCCCCCGTGCCAACAATGGTCTGCCCGCCGATGACCGCCGTGGGATGCACCCCGGGAGGGGCGGGCGGCACAGGATACAGCAACGCGATCGCCCGCGCCAACGCCAGCCGCGCATCCTTGACCCGAACCGCGGGTTTGACCATGGCCCGCAGGTCTTGCGAAAGGAGCAGCGCGGAGGCCGTGCTCGCCTCCGCGAGTGAGAGCAGGTGCGCCTCGCGCACCATCACCAGCGCCCCAGGAACCGCACGCCCGACCTCGGTGACGCTTGTGACCACGACCTCGCCGTCCCCCACGAGTTCTCCGCCAATCGCCACAGCCAGCTCGCGGAGCTTCATGCTGCCCCCACGCCCATCATTTGAGTCTGGCCAGCACCACGTCTGTGATATCGATGCCGCCGAATCTGATGGCCTGCTTGACCAGGACCACCCGCAGCCGCCGCCGGCGTGCTTCATCCGCCACCGCGGCGTGGACACGTTCATTGAGCTGCTCTTCGAGATCACGACGCAGCGCAGCGAGTTCCTTCAGATACGTCTGCCGGCG
>Ga0209689_1002039_pt1 | contig 15120 bp, 8 predicted proteins | sample GraSoiAngelo_149_FD_187119 | JGI IMG/M metagenome (GOLD analysis project Ga0209689, IMG submission 187119) | Grasslands soil microbial communities from the Angelo Coastal Reserve, California, USA - 14_1009_09_30cm (SPAdes) (version 2) | ecosystem: Environmental > Terrestrial > Soil > Grasslands ...
AAGTCGCCGAGCACGCACGAAATCTGGGCGGCGGCGATTTTCATGAGTCGTTGTCGATCTTAACGCAAATTTCTGTCGAGCGCGCCGATCTTGCGAATTTCCGGCCAGCGCCACGCCGCCGCGGCGACGACCAGAATCGTGCCGATTCCACCGGCGACGACAGAGATCACGGGACCGAACAAGGCTGCGGTCAATCCGGACTCCAATGCACCGAATTCGTTCGATGTGCCGATGAAAATATTGTTCACCGCTGAAACGCGACCACGCATTTCATCCGGGGTCACCAACTGCACGATCGAACCGCGTATGATCACGCTTACGCTGTCGACAGCGCCGGCCACGAACAACATCGACAACGATAGCCAGAGAGCTTTGGATAAACCGAAAACAATCGTGGCGATTCCGAATCCAGTGACGCACCAAAGAAGTGTTTTGCCGGCTTCTCGCATCGGCGGCAAATAAGCGACTATCAACGCCATCGCGAAAGCACCGATTGCCGGCGAGGCGCGCATCCAGCCGAGCCCGACTGGGCCGCAGTGCAGAATTTGATCGGCAAAAATCGGGAGCAAAGCGACCGCGCCACCCAGCAGCACGGCAAACAAGTCGAGCGTGATCGTCGCCAGGATCACTTTTTTGCTGAAAACAAACTTCGCGCCCGCCGCGAGGCTCCGCCACGTGCTTTGCTCCGCCCGTTTCAGAAGCTGCTTCGCGCGAGGAATTGGCAAAACAAGAAGAAAGAAGATGGACGCCGTTATCGCATCAATGATGTAAACGATTGGAAAGCCAAGGTGCGCGACTACGAAGCCACTGATGGCCGGCCCGACGACGGAGCCAATCTGAAAAACGCTGTTGTTCCAGGTCACCGCGTTGGAAAAGGCATCGCGCGGCACCAATGTGGGAAAAAAAGAACTCCGGGCCGCCCATGAAAACGTCCGCGCGACCGCGCCGAGAAAAAGCAGAAGATAGATGAGTGGGATCGAGGCGTCGTCGAAATGGAATCCACTTTGATGTCGTTCGAACACATCCGCGATCGCGCTCAGTCCGTGATTACACGCCCGCAAGATCGACATCTCCGGGATGGCGAGATGTTGCCAGGAAACAAGCGCCAGCAGCGCCGATGTAATCGAACTGAAAATTTGCGCGACCAGAATGATGTGTTTGCGGCTGATCCGGTCGGCGAGATGTCCCGCCGGCAACGACAAACCAACGATCGGAATTGCGAAGACCAGCCCAACCAGGCCGAGCGCCGTCGCGGAATGGGTGCGCTGATAAATCTCCCATTCCACCGCGACCGCGAGCATTTGCCGGCCGAGGATCGACAATAAATTTCCGGACGTAAAAAAACGAAACCCGCGCGACCGAAAAGCAGCATAGGGATCATGTCTTGGAGCCGGCGGAACAATGGCGCCTGTAATTTCGGGCCGCTGGCCGATCGGCGATTCGTATTCGTTAGGCATGCTCGAGCGCGGGAGTACTAATTCGAACGCGCCCGCGAGATTGTAAAGTCAGTCGCCCCTGTCGCAACTGCGCTGAATCTTACAACGTCGGATCGCGCGGGAATTTCGCGTAGGGCAGACGCGTGCCGCGGAAATTGAATTGATCGGAGCGGATCGCGTTGGGCGCGAGAAAATCGTGCGTGCCGGAGGCGCCAACGATGTCGTCCTGGTCGACTCCGTCGCCGCTGATGCCGATTGCGCCGATGAGAACGCCATTGCGATAAAGCGGAAAGCCACCGGGGAAAATGGTAATACCATTGGGTAAATCAGCCCTGATGCCGGTCCGCAGCGGAGGCGAACTTAGATCTGCCATGTCCGTAAAGGTGACGTTGGGTTCCTGCCCCGAAAATCCGGAAAGTTTGTCCTGCTCGGTAAAAAACGGCCCTGGACTGTTACCGTCGATGCCCGGCGGATAAAAGCGCTGGGCCAAAAATCCAACGCAGCGCGTGGACATGGCCACGTTCAAACCGAAATTCAGGAAATCGTGGCGCGAATAAAACACCGCAGTGCGCGCTTTCTGCACGGCAACGTCCCAGCTGAACAACGTCGCTTCGCCGGTGCGAAACGTGCCGAGCACAGTAGGAGCAGCATTATCCGCATCCGGGTTATTAACGACCGTAATGAAGACTTGCATCTGTGTGCCAATCGGCAGCCGGATACCCGCTCGGGTAATTTTTACGCGCTGGCACGCGAAACCGATGATGCTCCTGACTTCGGTGGCACTGAGCCGTGGCTGACCATTGATCGGTGCGACCAGCGGATCATTAATGATCGATTGCCGAATCTCTCCAGAAACACCGGAAAAAGTGGCCGGCATAATTCCGGGCGGCGGTCCCGGCGAAGCCTGCGGTGGAAACATCGGGTCATAGTTGCCCTGCAAGACGATTGTTCTTGAAAACGATGTTGATGAATTTGTGTAAGGAAGCCGAATCCCGCCGATGAAAACATTGTCTGCGGTGATGCTGGACGAAGGAGCAAACCCTTTCTGTCCAGCAAGCGCGACATCTTCGTCTCTGTCGTAGCCATTGATGTAAATAAACGGATTTTCGTCGCGCGCGATTCCCGGCACTGGCGCCGGAATTATGCATGGTGGAACAATGAACAATGGCCCAATAGCCGGCACAAAAGAACTTGGCGGTTGGGGCGTGCCGTCGCCCGTCACGCCTATTCCGCCGAGGAGCAGTCCGTTTTTGTAAAGCGGTACACCGCCCGGAGAACCATCCAACGAGGTAAAGACGATCGGGGTACCAAACGTTCCCGGTGAAGGAGTAATAGCGGGCGGAATTGGCGGCGGGCAGTACATCATATCCGTCTTCTTGAAGTGGTTGACGTCCGAGATAAAAAGATTCGACAAACCGACGCCAACCAGCGGCCCAGTTGCAGTGTTTTTTACCCCGGGAGGAAAATGCTGCTGAATGATGAACCCGGCAGTGCGCGACGTAAACGCGTTCTGATTGCTGCTCAAATATGCGGCCGTGCCTGCCTTCGAGATAGCGGTGGCTAACTCTCCCTGTGTCGCCGCCCCGCCACGAACGACCCATACACCGAGTACGTAGCCTTCGCGATCGACGACCGCGATCACGCTGTTCGACGAAATTTGCACCGCACGCGTCACCGCTTGATTGATGACCGTTTGGACATCAGCCATGGTAAGCGGATCAAGTGCCGCTGGGCCGGGAGTGGATATTGGAACTGGGGTCGGAGTTGGCGTTGGAGTCGCGGCCGGTGTTGGGGTAGCTGAAGAAGTAGCAGCTGTGTAGGTATAGTTGTTGGAAGTCCAGGAGCCGCTGACGTTTGAGGCGAGCGTCACATAGATCGTGCGTCCATCGATAGGAATGTTGTTTACCGTGGCCGAAAGAGCGTTGATGAGGCCGGAAGAGTAAATGTCGTGCCCGTATAGTGAGCTGCCCACCAAAAGGGCGTAATTGGTGGCGCTGCCGGCAGTCCAATTAAAGCTCGCGCTAGAGGAACTAAAGGTCGATCCCGGCACCGGATTAGACATCTGCGCGGCTGCACGAGCTGACGGCTGGTCAGCAAAAAAAAGTGCCAGGACAAGCAGAGCCAGTGAAACCCGTGGCGTCATCAGCGAAAGCCTTAGCTATCAGGTGTAATAGCTGTGCACCAGCAAAAAGCATCCGTGAAGCGATAGCGTTCGATTGCCAGTCCAGCTGTGAAACCGACCAAACGACAGTTGGCTTGCCAATCCCTGGCAATTTCGGGCATCCTCGCCCTCCCATGCGCTGGTCAACTCCGTCGTTTGCCAGCGCGACTCTGCGCTGGCGAGTGGCGCTGTGCCTTGGTCTTTCGATCGCTTTCGGAGATCTGCCCGGGCAAACGGTCGAAATTTGGCGTGCGCAATCTCAGAACGCTCCTGAAAACCCCAGCCAGTTCGGAACAATCGCAGTGATCGATTCGAAAGATGTTCTTTCGTTAGAAAGCGATGTTGTTGTGGCGAACACGACGCTTCTCGCACAGAACGAGCCGCTTTCGCCGTCCGAATTCAATCCCGATCCAGGCGCATCACAGCGGGAACAGCCGGAAACACCCGAGGCCCCGGAACTTTTCCCGCCGATTTTGCCACAACTTCCGGAATACGGTCAGGAAGCCTTACCCCGTTCGCTTCAACTTCCGCGCAAGGGCACCCGCGAAGTTGTTCCGCGCCGGAAGAAACTGGAATACGAGACTTATCCGCAAGCGGAAGAGGGCGAAGGGTTGCTCCCCTCCTCGCAGCCGGCGCCAAATCGCTGGTTCATCGGATTCGGTCGCTGGAAACGCTATGCCGATCCTTCGACCGAAACGCCGTATCAATCCGACCTCCATCTCTGGCATCCCTATTTGCAAAGCAAACTCAAAGGCGACGCCCCGATCATCGATCAGGACATCTTCCTCAACATTACCGCGGAAGATTTTTTTCAATTCGAAGCGCGCAAATTGCCGACACCGAGCGGCGTGAGCACGGCACGTCCGAACAGCTCGGAATTTTTCGGGCTGAGCGACCAGGAGTTTTGGTCGAACGATTTTTCAATCGGCATCGATTTGTTTAAAGGCGAGACCGCGTTTAAGCCGATCGATTGGGCGTTGCGGTTACTCGGCGTTTACAATCACAACTATATCGACGTCGAAGAACGCAACGTCGTAAATCCGAATCCGCAAAACGGCACCACCCGCGAAAAAGAATTCTGGTCGTTGCAGGAGGCGTTCGCCGAAATTCATTTGCGCGATCTCTCGAACAATTACGATTTCATTTCGTTGCGCGTCGGTATGCAACCGTTCGTGAGCGATTTCCGCGGCTTCATTTTCAACGACACGAATCTCGGCATCCGCATTTTTGGGAATTACGACAACAACCGCTGGCAATACAATCTCGCCGCGTTCGACATGCGCGAGAAGGATACCTATTCCGACCTCAACGAGTTCGATCCGCGCAAACAACAGGTCTACGTCGCGAATGTTTTCCGGCAGGACTTGATTTGGAAAGGTTATACCGGTGAGCTCACGTTTGTCGGCGATTTCGACAACAACAGCCGGCATTACGACAAAAACGGATTCATTACCCGGCCGGCGCCGATCGGCACCGTGGTCGATCATTATCTTCAGGCCTACTACCTCGGCTGGACCGGCGACGGGCACATCGGCTGGCTCAACATCGATCACGCCTTCTATCAAGTGCTCGGAGAAGACGGCCTGAACGGCATCGCCGGCCGGCGCGTCGACATCAACGCGCAAATGGCCGCGCTCGAATTGTCAGTCGACAAGGATTGGATGCGCCACAAGTTGTCGATCTTCTACGCGAGCGGCGACAGCGATCCGGCCGATTCGCACGCGACCGGGTTCGATACCGTGTTCGATCGGCCATTTTTTATCGGCGGCCCATTCAGTTTTTTCTCGCATCAGGGATTTAATCTCGCCGGCACCGCGGTTAATTTTAAACAGCGAGATAGTTTGGTAATCGATTTCCGGACGAGCAAATCGGAAGGCCAGGCGAATTTCGTCAATCCGGGCGCGGTCATTTTCGGGTATGGATTCGACGCCGATATTTTGCCGAAACTGAAAAGCTTCATCAACGTGAACTACATTCGCACCGTCACGACCGAAACGACTGAGCTGGTGTTGTTCACCAACAAGGCCAGCAACGACTTCGCGCTCGATTGCAGCGCGGGGTTCGAATGGCGACCGCTGCTGACGGACAACATCATTCTCACCGCTGGCGCCGGATTTCTCGTTCCGCGCTGGGGTTACAAAGACATCTATCGCGCCAACACCGTGCCGGTGTTCGGTTTTCCCGGTCCCCCACCCGGCCATGTCGATCCGTTTCTCTACAGCGCGATCGTGACGCTGACGCTCACGTATTGAATGAAACCCCCAGCACCAAATCCCAAGCACCAGGGAAATTCCAATACTCAAATTCCAAAACGGAAATTCACGCGTGCGGTTTGGAGTTTGATGCTTGGAACTTGGTGCTTCCTTGGGATTTGGGGTTTGGCGTTTGGAGCTTCTGAAGAAGGCTACGGTCCGCCGACGTCGGTTCCGGCTACAAGATCGACAATCACGCGCGCGTCGTTGCCGCCACGAAATTGGATCGATCAAACGCAAGCGGAGGCGGACCGAAAGAGTGTCGGTTGTTTGCAATGCCATCAAGGCGTCGAGCCGATGCACAAGGCCGAACAAAATGTCGTGCTCGGCTGCACCGATTGTCACGGGGGAAATCCCGCGCGCGGCCTGACGAAAGAGCAGGCGCACATTTTGCCCAAGAACATAGAGTTTTGGAAAACCTCCGCCAAACCCCCGAATTCAAACGCCTGGCTCAATCACGAGTCGCCCGAGTTCATCCGCTTTCTGAATCCCGGCGACCTGCGCGTGGCGCAGCAATCGTGCGGTCTGTGTCACGGCGAGATCATCCGCAACGTCGATCACAGCATGATGAACCACGGCGCGATGCTCTGGGGCGCTGCTCTATATAATAATGGCGCTTACCCCGAGAAAAATTATCGCTTTGGTCAGGCCTACGCCGCGGATGGCGCGCCCCTGAAGTTGATTAACTACACGGCCGTTACGCCGGAAGATACTCAGGTTCACGGCATTTTGCCGTTCATCGAACCATTGCCGCGATTCAATCTCAGTAATCCCGGAAACATTCTGCGCATTTTCGAAAAAGGCGGACGTCCGCAGCTTTCGCTCGGATTGCCAACAAGCTCGGAACCGAATGGCAAACCCGACCGCCGCCTTTCCGAACGCGGTCTCGGAACATTGAACCGCACCGATCCGGTTTTTCTGGGATTGCAAAAAACACGGCTGCACGACCCCCTCCTCGGATTTTTCGGATCGAACGATCATCCGGGCGATTATCGATCGAGCGGTTGCTCAGCCTGCCACGTTGTTTACGCCAACGATCGTTCGCCAACGAATTCCGGCTGGTGGAACAAGTTTGGACATCAGGGTTTGAGTTTCACCGCTGACGAATCGATTCCGAAAACCGAGCGCGGACATCCGGTCATGCACCAGTTCACCCGCTCGATTCCGTCGAGCCAGTGCATGAATTGCCACATGCATCAGGGAAATCTCTTCGTGAACCCGTATCTCGGTTACACCTGGTGGGACCAGGAAACGGACGGCGAGTTCATGTATCCGAAAGAGCAGCATGATCCGACCGATGCTGAGCTGGTAAGGTCGACCATGGAGAACCCTGAGGCCGCGGCCGCGCGCGGACTTTGGGGGGACAAAACTTTCCTCGACCAGGTCGCGGAATTAAATCCGCAACTCAAGCACACCCAGTTCGCCGACTACCATGGGCACGGCTGGGTCTTTCGCGCGATTTTCAAACACGATCGCAAAGGCAACCTGCTCGATCTCGACGACAACACGATCGACCACAACGATTCGAAAAAATTCGCAAAAGCCGTGCACTTGAAAGATGTGCATCTCGCGCACGGGATGCAGTGCGGAGACTGCCACTTCGATGTCGATGTTCATGGCAACGGCATGCTTTACGGCGAACCGCGCAACGCGACCGCGATCACGTGCATCGATTGCCACGGCACGATCAATCAACGCCCAACGTTAATCACGAGCGGTAACGCCGGTCAGATTGATCTCGCCAACACCAGCAACACACCGTTTGGTCCGCGGTTCGTTTGGGAAGGGAGCGAACTTTTTCAGCAATCGAGCATGTCGCCGGACGTGCGCTGGGAGATTCCGCAAACGATCGACACGATCGATCCGCTCTCGCCGCACTACAATCCGAAGTCGGCTTACGCGAAAACGTTGCGACGCGACGGCGGAAAATGGGGCGGTGTTGTGCCAACCGCCTCTGAAGAACGGCGCGTCAAACTCGCGCACGACAACTCGGCGATGGATTGCCAGATCTGTCACACATCGTGGGCGACGAGCTGTTTCGGCTGTCATTTGCCGATGAAAGCGAACCAGCGCGTGCCGCAAAATAAATTCGAAGGCGTCACCGACCGAAATTTCACAACCTACAATCCACAAGTCGTGCGCGACGACGTCTTCATGCTCGGGATCGACGGCACCGTAAAGAAAAACCGGATGGCGGTGATCCGCTCATCGAGCGCGGTCGTGGTCAGTTCGCAGAATGCGAACCGCGAATGGGTTTACTCGCAGCAACAAACATTTTCGGCCGAAGGTTACAGCGGCCAGGCGTTCAATCCGCATTTCCCGCACACCACCTCGGGCGTCGGCACGACCAAGAATTGCACCGATTGCCATTTGTCAGCAAACAACGACAACAACGCCTGGATGACTCAGTTGTTAGGGTTCGGCACCGGCACGGTAAATTTCTTCGGCCGCTACGCTTACATCGGCGAAGGCCACGAGGGATTGCACGCCGTGGTTTGGACCGAACCGGACGAGCCACAAGCTGTAATCGGTAGTCATCTCCATTCCGTCGCTTACCCAGCCAACTACAAAAAGCATTTGGATGGCGGCTCGTTACTGACCGAAGGCTACGAACACAGAGGCCACGACATTCAAGACATCGTCCTGCGCGGCGAATATCTTTACACCGCCAACGGCCCCGGCGGCTTTGAAGTTTTCGATGTCGCGAACATCGATCAAAAGGGATTTTCGGAACGAATCGTCAGCTCGCCAGTCTCGCCGCTTGGACAACGCACGCGCATTCACACCAATTACGCAACCAGCCTCGCGCTGCCAAGCACGCTCGCGCTAGATCCCGCGCGCCAGCGCCTGCCGGAAAACGAAGAGCAGCCGATCGATCTCTTCTATGCCTTTGTTTACATCTCCGACCGCGAGGAAGGACTCGTCATTAGCAACGTTGCAACGCTGGTCGATGGAAATCCGGATAATAATTTTCTCAAAGAAAGCGAGACGGTTCGTTTCAACCCGAACGGAGCGCTGACCGGCGCGACATTCGTTGCCGCGGCTGGTCATCGGCTTTACCTGACGACGCCGCGCGGACTTTACGTTATCGATGTTAGCGATCCGACACACCCGCGCATCGCCGGCGAATTAACGAACAGTTTTCTGAAAAATCCGCGGTGCGTCGCGATCCAGTTCCGTTACGGATTCATTACTGACGATGAGGGCTTGAAGATTGTCGATCTTACCGAGCCGACGCGGCCGATTCCAATTCCACGCGCAACCGTGCGGCTCAATCACGCCGGACGTTTATATGTTGCGCGGACTTACGCTTACATCGCAAACGGACCGGAAGGACTAGCGATTGTCGATATTGAAAATCCGGAGCGACCGCACCTCGCTCAAATGTTCAACGCCGGCGGCGCATTGAATGACACGCGCGCGGTGCAGATCGGCAGCGTGAGTGCATCACAGTTTGCGCTCGTCGCCGATGGGCGGAACGGATTGCGCGTCGTGCAATTAATTTCACCGGACACGGTCGCTGGCGCGCAGGGATTCAGTCCGCGGCCAAATCCGAAGTTAATCGCGACCTATCCGACGAAAGGCGAAACGATTTGTGTTTCACGCGGACTCGAGCGCGATCGCGTGGTCGATGAGACCGGTGGGCAAACGGTCGTCTTCGGCCGTCGCGGATCGCGCCCATTTCATCTCGACGAAATGGAACGTTTCTATCGAAGATCGACATTCGTCCCGCAGTCGCGGGACAAGGATTTCGAGCGACGCAAAGGAGAACTTTATCGCGTTGAAGACGTCACCCTTTCGGGTGGTGTCCTGACGACCAAGGGCGGCGAAGTTTTGTTGCCGCTGGCGACGCCAACGCCGTCGCCGCAGCCCATGATGTTGCCGGTCGAGCCGGAAGTGGAACCGAGTGCGATCCCGACCGCGACGCCGCCGACCAAAATATTTCGGCGCGGTTATTGAAGTTGTAGAGGCGCTCGCCGCAGCGAGCGCCTTTGAATAGTCCGGCGTTTGATACAAGCGCCGCTACAACATCTGTGATGTTTTCTCGCAAAGGGATTGCGCGCCGCTTTTGGATTTAGTACAACGCGCTCGATATGGCCGACAAAAACAGCAAACAACCTTTGAATGTTCCTGGTGCCTGGTACGTCGACAGCACCTGCACGATGTGTCGCACTTGTCTCGAAGAAGCTCCGAACCTTTTGAAAACCAACGACGACGAGACGGCCGTTTATTTCGTTAAGCAACCTGAAGGCGATGCCGAGACCGCCGCCGCGCAGCGCTCGATGGAAGTTTGCCCGACACTGGCGATCGGCAACGACGGCTAGCGAAGGTCGATATCGATATCGTTATGGCGGGACCTTACACACGCGCGAACCCTTTTCCGGCGAAGGTCGTAACCAATCGTAGTTTGTGCGGGGAAGGATCGGAAAAAGACACCCGCCATTTCGAGCTCGATCTCAAAGGCTGGGGATTGAACTACGATGTCGGCGACTCCATGACGGTTTGGCCGACGAACGATCCGGCACTGGTGGATGAGATCATCAACAAGATCGGCGCCAAAGGCGATGAGACGGTCAAAGGACCGAATGGCGAAAAAGCTTTGCGCGAGGTGCTCTTTCGCGATTGCCGAATTACGCAAACGACGCCGAAATTTCTGAAAGCGATCGCCGAGCGAGCGGTCAACGGCGCGCCGTTATTGACCGAGCTCTTGAAACCGGAACGCAAACAAGATCTCGACACCTACCTTTGGGGAATGGAAATCGTCGATTTTTTGATCGAACACCCGTCGATCAAATGGACGCCGCAGGAACTGGTGGACACCCTCGCGAAATTGTTGCCGCGGATGTATTCCATTTCGTCGAGCCTGAAAGCGCACCCCGATCAGGTGCATTTCACCATCGACGTGGTGCATTACGAAAGCCGCGGCCGGAAGCGCAAAGGCGTTTGCTCTACCTTTCTGGCTGAACGCGCCGAGAAAGCTCCGATCCCGGTCTTTCCAAACGCATCAAAATTTCGATTACCGGAAGACGGCAACACCCCGATCATCATGGTCGGACCAGGCACTGGCATCGCGCCGTTTCGCGCGTTTTTACAGGAGCGCAAAGCGACCGGCGCGAAAGGAAAAAACTGGCTCTTCTTCGGATCCCAACACAAACACTGCAATTATTTTTACGACGACGAGTTTGAGAAAATGAAAAGCGACGGATTTTTGACGCGGCTCGATCTCGCCTGGTCGCGCGATTCCGCCGAAAAATCCTACGTCCAACACAAAATGTTGGAGAGCGCGGATGAAATTTGGAAATGGATGGATGGTGAAGGCGCGCACTTCTTTGTTTGCGGCGACGCCCGCCGCATGGCCAAAGACGTCGACGCCGCGCTCCGCAAAATCATTCAGGATAAAGGCGGCAAAAGCGAAGCGCAGACAAACGAGCACGTCGAAAAACTAAAAGCAGACAAACGTTACAAGCGCGACGTTTACTGAAATTTGCGACGAGCGCAGATCGCCGCTAAAAGATCGACATGCCGGAAGTCACCGCACCACCGAAACCAACCGCGTCTGCGTCGCAATGGACGCGCCAAAATCCGTTTCCTGGAAAGCTTGTCGTCAATCGCCGCTTGAGCAGTGACGACTCCGAAAAGGATACGCGACATTTTGAGATCGATCTCACCGGCTGGGGATTAAATTTCGAGCCGGGCGATTCGGTCGCGGTTTATCCGACAAATGATCCGAATTTGGTGAATGAAATCCTTCGTGCGCTCGGGGCGAAAGGTGACGAACCAGTGCCGGCAGCGAAAACGACGAAGCCGTTTCGTGAAGCGTTGCTGCGCGATTATGCCATCACCCAGCCGACGCCGAAGTTTCTGAAAGCAATTGCTCAACGCGCGTCCGCCGCGCCGATGCTGACGGAATTGTTGCACCCGGATCGCAAACACGATCTCGAAAATTATCTTTGGGGCGCCGAAGTGATCGATTTCTTGCTCGAGCATCCCTCGGTAAAAATCACCCCGGAGGAATTCGTCGGCCTGCTCACCAAATTGCAGCCACGACTCTATTCGGTGGCGTCGAGCCTGCGCGTTTTTCCCGATCAAGTGCACCTGATTGTCGATGTTGTGCAATATGAAAGCCGCGGCCGCGTTCGAAAAGGCGTCGCTTCAACGTTTCTGGCCGAACGCGCGGACAAAGTTCCGGTGCCGGTTTATCCCAGCTCGGCAAAACATTTTCACATGCCGGAAGACCAGAACCTGCCGCTGATCATGATTGGACCCGGTACCGGGATCGCGCCGTTCCGAGCGTTTTTGCAGGAGCGACGAGCTATCAGCGCAAAAGGAAAAAACTGGCTCTTCTATGGGGCGCAACGTGAGAAGTGCAATTACGCCTATAAGGAAGACTGGGAAGTTTTCACCCGCGAGGGCCTTTTGACGCGACTCGATTGCGCGTGGTCGCGCGATCAAGCGCATAAAATTTACGTCCAGCACAAGATGCTCGAAAACGCCGCCGAAATCTGGAATTGGATCGACGGCGAAGGCGCCCAGTTTTTTGTTTGCGGTGACGCGCGACGAATGGCGAAAGACGTCGACGCTGCGCTCCGCAAGATCATCCAGGAACAAGGCGGCAAGTCCGTGGACGAAGCGAACGGCTACGTCGAGAAGCTCAAGAACGACAAACGTTACAAGCGCGACGTCTATTAGATCGACATCTCGGTAGCGGCGCTCTTTGAGCGCCGGATTATTTTATTTCGGCGGTCATAGACCGCCGCTACAATTTTCCGCGATGAAGCTGACTCTTCTCGCGCTGATCCTTTCCGCGCAGATCGCCCACGCCGGTTTGGAAAAATATTCGGCCCTCGTCGTGGCAGATAAATATCCATTCACTGAGCCCGAACCGCACACGATCCGCGTCACTTATCTCGGAGTTAATGGGTTTCAGTTTGAATCAACTGGTCACGCGCTCCTAGTCGATCCTTACTTTAGCCGCGTCGGACTTTTGCCGGCCGCGCTCAATCAACGTATTCAATCCGAGCCCAATCGCGTCGCCGAAGGTTTGAAACATGTTCGCCCTCGTGTTGATGCCATCCTCGTCACGCACGCGCACTTTGATCATTTGCTGGACGCGCCTGAGATCGTCCGACGCACTCATGCGCGACTCGTCGCCGGACCAACGGCAGTTCAGCTGGTCGAGTCGCTCGGAATTCGACCTAACGAATGCCAAACCGCGAAACCCGGAGACGTGCGCAAGATCGGACCATGGACAGTTCGTGTTCTCGCGGCGCAACACGACCGGCTTTTCGGAAAAGTTCCATTCGAGTGCAACAGTCGACCCTCACCTCAATCCTCTCCCTCCGGGAGAGGCGGACGCGGAGCGCTTGGTAAGAGTGAAAGCGCATCACAACCAGTAAAAGTTTCGGATTGGTGTGTGGGTGAGCCGCTTGCATTTGTGATCGAAGCCGCCGGAAAGCGAATTTATATCGATTCTGGCGGCGTTCCCGGTGTACCGCCGGACCGGCGGATAAGAGGTGTCAATCTTGCAATTCTTGGAATGGCGCTGCCGGACAGCCGCCAAAGGTTCGCCGAAGCTGTCAATCAATTACGGCCCCGTTATGTATTGCCAAGTCATCAGGACGACATGTTCGCACCGATCGATCGCGGATTTACTTTTGGAAAAATGACGAACTTCCCGGCGTTGTTGCGCGAATCTAAAAATTTGCCCGGGCGCTTGGTTCTTCTCGATTATTTTCAGCCATGGACGCTGCGTTGAAGCGACATCCGCTGCTGGTCACGGCGCTGGCGCCGGTGATCCCCCACCTGCTTGGAAGCGCATTCAACATTTGGTATAACATGACTGTGGTCGATCCGCTGCTGATCGCGGCGGGGTTGAAGCAACGCTTCATCGACACGGTGATCGTTTGGAATCCGATTGCGTATCTCGCGGCGGTCGCCATTTGGACATATCTCATTCTTTCCCTGCGACCGGCGTTTCAACGGTTGCGCCGTGCCGAGAATGTTCCCGCCGACCAACTCAACCGGGACCGTCGGCGACTGGTTCATCTCCCATGGTATGGCGCGGCGATTTCCGGCGCGTCCTGGCTCCTGGGAGCGATTGCCTTTTTGGTTTCATTGGCGATAACCGGCCGGCCGATGAACGCACAATTATTCTGGCATCTGCCAATTTCGTTCGGGATTTCGGGATTTATTGCCACGACGCAGGGCTTTTTCGTGATCGAGTGGGCCACCCAATGGGGGCTGTTTCCGCTGTTTTTCCAGGACGCGCGGCCTGATCGGTTGAAAGGAATACGACCGATTTCGCTGCGGATGCGCGGATTCATGTGGGCGGTTTCGGCAAGCGTTTGTCCGATCGGATCGCTGCTGCTGTTGCTTTTTGCGCCACCGTCGCCCGGAACCAATCCGCAATTGTTCGGCGTCTTTGTCGGTGTGATCGGCGCAGCGTTCGCATTGTTTTCCGCGCTCTTGATTGGCCGTTCGGTTGCAGAACCGGTCGATGAATTGCGCGAGGCAGCCCAAGCGGTGACGCAGGGCCGGCTCGACGTGCAGGTCCCGTTGCGACGGGCCGACGAATTCGGCGCGCTGATCGGTGAGTTCAACCTGATGGTGACGGGATTGCGCGAAAAAGAACAACTGCGACAAACATTTGGCGCTCACGTTGGACGGAAAGCGGCGGAAGAAATATTGACGCGCGATCCGGGACTCGGCGGAACGGAACAGGAAATCACGGTGATGTTTGTCGATATTCGCTCGTTTACGGCGCGTTCGGCGCATTTGTCGCCGACGCAAGCCGTCGGCTTATTGAATGAATTCCTGCGCGCGATGGTGGAAGCAGTGGAAGGCGAGCATGGCGGAATGATCAACAAATTCCTGGGTGACGGCTTCATGGCGCTTTTCGGAATTGGCAGCGACACTCGCAATCACGCGGACAAAGCGGTCGCGGCAGCATGCTCGATTCAGCGCACGATGGAGCGATTGAATGCACAACGCGCCGCGCGCGGCGAGGATTCAATCCAGATCGGCATCGGCATCAATACCGGGCCCGCCATTGTCGGCAGCATTGGTTCGCCCGAACGCATGGAATTTACCGTGATCGGCAACACCGTAAACGTAGCATCGCGCATCGAAGCGCTGAACAAAGCGCTCAGCACATCGTTGCTCCTAAGCAAGGACACACGCGACGCGCTGCAACGATCCGTTGAATTACGCGCGCTCCCGCCGCAAGCGGTCAAGGGCGTCGATCAACCAGTCGAGATTTTTACGGTCGCGG
>Ga0209689_1002042_pt1 | contig 15106 bp, 10 predicted proteins | sample GraSoiAngelo_149_FD_187119 | JGI IMG/M metagenome (GOLD analysis project Ga0209689, IMG submission 187119) | Grasslands soil microbial communities from the Angelo Coastal Reserve, California, USA - 14_1009_09_30cm (SPAdes) (version 2) | ecosystem: Environmental > Terrestrial > Soil > Grasslands ...
TTAAGTTGGGTGAGATCGTCCGTCACCGTTTCGGTCGCGCTGCGAAAAAGCCGTCGCAATTCAGGTTCGACGTAACTTTTCCACTCTGCGCAAATTTTCTTTTCTGCCGATGGCCGGCTGAACAGACGTGCTTCAGCGGCCGGGGCGCCTTCGGGATTAGTGCTCTCTGGGATTTGTCGCAGCAGCTCTGCCAGAAACGGATCCAGATCGGAGATCTGTAAGGCGTCGTCTTGGCGGCAGATTTCCATATCAAACGACTTTCTCCAGGGTCGCGAGCAGGAGATAACCATGAAGCTGCTGGACGTAGAACTCGGCGGGTTCACGCACACCGCTCCATAAAATCGAACGGCCTTTTTGATGAACTTCCAACATGTGACGCTCCGCTTTTTCGCGCGGATAACCAAAGACGCGCTGGAAAACCATTGTCACGTAAGTCATCAAATTAACCGGATCGTTGTGCACGACGACCTGCCACGGCACATCGAGTTCTTCTTCACCGCGCGTTTCTTTTTCTTTGATCGGCGCTTCCACCGTGGAAGTAGATCCTTTTTCGAGCTGCCCGGCATTCACCGCGCTCATGAAAAAAATGTTATCACACTGCGCCTTCACTTCAAACAACTCCCTGATTAAGAATTCTCCGCTGAACGATTTCCATCTTCCGCGCGTTACTCTCATCTCGATCGTCGAACCCATGCAAGTGGAGCAAACCGTGGACGACGTACAAGCGCAGCTCGCGCGCGAGGGCGTTTCCGAACCGTTGGGCATTACGACGAGCAGTCTCGGCGCTGATGAAGATTTCGCCGTGCTGAAATGTGATCACGTCGGTAGGGCCCGATTCATTCATGAACTGCCTATGCAACGATGCCATCCGGCCATCCGAGACGATTAACACCGAAATCTCCCGCAACTCGTTCAGGTCCATCTTGCTTTTGCGCGGCAGGCGAAGACAAAGCTTGGCAGCCTTTTGTGCAAACCTCTGAAGATCGGCAACTTTCACCGGGACTTTGCGCTGGAGATTGCGCACCGTGATTTTCGGGACCGCCGGTTGAACCCTGCGCTTCATCTCGACCACCGTGCGACCTTTGCGCCGTAATAACTGCCGATCGTGCCCGAGCCAACAACTGCGATGGGGAATCCCATTCGTTAGGCTGGTGGCCTCTGCTCCGACTGAAAGTTTCGGGTGATCAGGCGCGCGCCTTTGTTGAAGCTGAAATAAGCCCAAGCCCATTGAAAAAGGACGGCGAGGCGATTTCTAAAGCCGACCAGAAAGATAATGTGGACGAACAACCAAGCCAACCATGCCGGGATTCCGCTCAGGTGCACCAGTTTAAGGTCTGCGACCGCTTTGTTCCGGCCGATCGTCGCCATGCTGCCTTTGTCGAAATACCAGAACCGTTGCGGCTTCCGGCCGTCGATCATAGCCAGAATGTTGCGCGCCGCGTGGCGTCCTTGTTGCATTGCAACCGGCGAGACGCCGGGCAACGGCTGGCCGGTTTGATATGAGAAATTCGTCAGGTCGCCGATCACTTGAACTTCTGGATGATCAGGAATGGTCAGATCTTTGTTCACGATGACGCGACCGACGCGGTCGATGGGCGCGCCAAGTGAATGGCCGACAAAGGAGGCGTTGTTGCCGGCCGCCCAGATTTTTACACGGCACGGAATGAATTCGTCCCCGACTTGCAAACCTTGTTCCGAAAGGTTGGTGGCATGAATGCCGGTGCGCACTTCGATGCCAAGATCGACCAGCTGTCGCATCGCGCTGATCTGCAGATCCTCCGGGAAAGCAGCGAGCACTCGCGGTTCGCTTTCCACCAAAACCACGCGCGCTTGGGAGGGGTCGATGTGGCGAAAATCTCTGGCTAACGTGTAGCGCGCAATTTCGGCAATGGCGCCCGCCATTTCGACGCCGGTTGGGCCGCCGCCAATGATGACAAATGTCATCGCCGCTTTGCGCGCCGCCTCATCGCTGATTTTTTCGGCATATTCAAACGCCATTAAAATCCGGCGCCGAATTTCAACCGCGTCCTCCAGACTCTTGAGGCCGGGCGCAAGTTTTTCCCACTCCGGATGTCCGAAATAGGAATGCCGCGCTCCGGTGGCCAGAATGAGATAATCGTAATCGAGTTCGCCATCGACCATTTTTACCTTCCTCGCATTCACATCGATCGATTGAACTTCAGCGAGGATCACCTCCATGTTCTCGCATTTGCTCAAAATCGCTCGCACGGGAGCGGCAATATCCGCCGGCGAAAGCGCAGCGGTCGCGACTTGATAAAGCAGCGGTTGAAACAAATGGTAATTCGTCCGGTCGACCACCGTAACTTGGACGGCTCCACCGGAGAGTTTCTTGGCCGCCTCCAGGCCGCCGAACCCGGCGCCGATAATCACGACGCGCGGAATTTTAGGGGAGGCGGCTTCCATATATGACAATCTCCCAGCAAGTCGGCGCAGTGAAAGTTCCAAATTCGGATCTCCAAATCCCAGAGAAGTTCAAAATTCAATGTTCAAGCGTCGTCGCGCCTTATCGCGCTTGGAATTTGAAGATTGAAAATTTTTGGAGCCTGGCTTTTGGGGTTTGCTGCTTTTGCCGCCGTCGAGCAAATACCAAAAAGAATTTGTGATTCGAGCGGTGGCCCTTATCTTTCGCGCCTTATGCCGAAAGCAATCTCGCGCAGCAAAACCAAAAAAGCGGTCAGGAAAAGATTCAAGATCACCGCCCGCGGCAAAGTCTTGCGCGGCCAATCGTCGCGGCGTCATTTGCTTTCCGCTAAGAACGCCAAACGCAAGCGGCACCTCGGCAAAATGGCGCGGGTCGATAAAACCGACGAAGCGCGGGTCAAAGCGAATTTGCCGTTCGGTTAATCGCTAACGAAACTGCGGTTTTGGCGCCGGCGTGTGTTCGTTCTGCGGCCTTGTTCTCATTTGCCGCGTCGCTTCGTGCGAATCGGGCGCCGGTTCGGGACTGTAAAGATCGCGTTGGTTAGCGAGAGTCGTGCAACCGAGTTGCGCAGCGACTAACAACAGAAGCGCCAGCAGTTTCACACCGCGATGATAAAACTCGCGAATGCCCCATGTCGATCCATTCGACGTTGCTCAGGAGAAGGCTTGCGGTAGGTTTCGGTTCCGTCAGGGGCTATGGATTGAGGACTGACGAACCCCGCCAGGGCAGGAATGCAGCAACGGTAGTTTGATCCTCCTTGCCGTAGTTCTCTGGCGGACTTTCTTTGGTTGAGACGTTGAGCTGTTGAGTGATTGAGGCGAAAATTATCTCCTCTTCTCAACAACTTAACCGCTCAACTTCTGCTGTGAAACTTCTCAAAGTCAAAACTGCGCGCTTTGCCGATGTCGTGGAAACAGCGGGCCGTCCCGAGGTTTACACCCTCTGGCAAAAGCCGGCGCAAGATCGACACCTGCAATCGGAAATCAAAAACAACCGGGTGATGACGATTAAAAAAAGCGAAGCCGGAAGCGAATTCGGCATGGTTGGGTTCAAAGAACAGAAAGGCGCGAGCTACCTGATTTTTCCAAAATCGTTGAAGCGATTCGAGAACAAGCGGATCGTTGGAATCAATTGGGACCTGATCAAAACGTGATGACCAAAGACGAGCAACTGCGTTATTCCCGGCATATGATCATGCCGGAGGTCGGCGCGGAGGGGCAAAGTCGCTTGAACGCCGCGCGAGTTTTGTGCATCGGCGCAGGCGGGCTCGGTTCGCCGGCTGCGCTTTATCTTGCCGCTGCCGGCGTGGGCAAACTTGGTTTGGTCGATTTTGACGATGTCGATCTTAGCAATCTCCAGCGACAGATCTTGCATGGGACGAAGGACGTCGGTCGCAAAAAATTGGATTCGGCGCGCGACCGTTTGCGCGACGCGAACCCCAACGTCGAAATCGAAACCCATGAATGCAAGTTCACAAGCAAGAATGCGCTCGAAATTGTCTCCGGTTATGATGTCGTGGTCGACGGCTCCGATAATTTTCCTACGCGCTATTTGTCGAACGACGTCTGCGTTTTTGCGAAAAAGCCAAACGTTTACGGATCGGTTTTTCGTTTCGATGGCCAGACGACCGTGTTCGCGCCGCATCTGGGCGGGCCTTGTTATCGCTGCCTATTTCCCGAGCCGCCGCCGCCGGGATCGGTTCCAAATTGCGCGCAGGCGGGGGTGCTCGGCGTCCTTCCCGGAATTGTCGGGACAATTCAGGCAAACGAAGCGATCAAATTAATCCTCGGTGTTGGCGAGCCGCTCGTCGGCCGGCTTCTCTATTTCGACGCGCTGAAAATGAAATTTCGCGAATTCAACCTCCGGCGCGATCCGCAATGCCCGGTCTGCGGCGATTCGCCCACGATCACCGAACCGATCGATTATGAGCAATTCTGTGGCGTCGCGACCAACGTCCCGACCGTTTCGGTGCGCGAACTAAAACAAAAACTCGACGCGCGCGAACCCGTTCAGCTGGTCGATGTTCGGGAACCGTTCGAACACGAGATCGCAAGCATCGACAGCGCGCGATTAATTCCACTCGGAGAATTGCCTGATCGGTTGGGTGAATTGGACCGCGACCGTTTGACGATTGTGCATTGCCATAGTGGTATGCGCAGCGCGCAGGCGGTGCGGTTATTGCGCGACGCCGGTTTTGCAAAGGCGTTTAATCTCGAAGGCGGGATCGCCAAATGGTCGGACGAAATCGACTCGGACGTGCCGAAATATTAGTTTTGCTTTAAGGCGGCGGCCAAGTCTTCGGCGGTCGGCACATCGTTCCACTGTTTCAGAAGTTCGCCGTTTCGACCGAAAACAAAAACGTGAAAGAGCGCACTGGTTGGCTGTGCGCCGAGTTGTGTCGTGATTGTTCCGTCGAAATCTGCGACCGCGGAGACATCCTGACGGGCATTTCGCACAATCTTCAGTTGATCGTAGCGCGTTTGGAGGCGGCGTGCTTCCGAATCGAGTCGTCGCCGCATCAACGAAGTGAGAATCATGCGGACCGGTTTGCTGTGTTTCCCTTCGAATGCGAGGACGGTGATCATTCGGCAAGTCGGATTACCGAGGCAAAAGGCGGGCGTGCGATCCCCGACCGCGCGCGCTTTGTCGATGTTCGATTGAGTGGTTAAAACAACAGTCGTGATGTGGCCATCGTCGATAGAGAATGTGTGACCATCGACATCGACGAGATTAATTCGATATTTTTCGCCGAGAGTTAACTCGGCGCGGATCAACCAGAGAGGCGCGCATAAAAGTATGGTCACGAAAACTATTTGCGCTCGACTCGGGTTCACGATTAAAGACGTTGATCACGAGAAATGCGCGCTGACAACTCTCGCTTCCACTTTTTGGTAGCATCATTTTCAATTTTGGTGCTCTTGAGCGCGTGCGATCGCATGGTCACCTCGCGGAATACACGCCTGGTCAAAGAAGCGGACTGGAAGGCGGCCCAGGGCGATTACCTCTGGGCGATCAATCTTTACGAAGCCGCCCTCGACGGCACGCCCCAATCCGCGGAAGTGCATTTTAAACTGGCTCTCCTTTATGACGATAAAATGAACGATCCGTTGCACGCGCTCCATCATTTCAAACGTTATCTGGTTTTGAATCCAGAGGGCTCGCACGCGGCCGAGGTCAAAGATTTCATGAAACGTGACGAAGTTGCGCTCGGCACGAGTTTGTCCGGCGACTCGGTCGTGACCCGGGCGGAGGCGGCGCGATTGCGAAATGAAAATCTCAGTTTGCACAGGGAAATTGACGCTGGTTCAACCAAGCCCCGCCCCGCCGCGGACAAGTCGGCATCGCGTCGTGGCGATAAAGAAAAAACGGAGTCGAAGAAGGCTGGCTCTCACACTTACACCGTGAAAGAAGGCGACACTCTGGCTTCCATTTCGCGCAAGTTTTACAAAACGTCGAAGCGCTGGAGAGATATCCGCGAGGCCAACGAGAAAAAGATCGATGATCCGGACAATTTGAAAGCGGGTCTGACGCTGACGATTCCGCCTAACGACTGACAAATTCGGTTACGTTCGCGACTGTGTCGGCGATAAGCGTTAGAAACGCACGCCGCTCGGAATGACGGTCGGTCGCGGCGGCGGCGGCGATTCCATGTGGGCATTCATGGCCTGGTCGATCACATCCTGGTTCGTCGGATCGATCAGTCCGCCACTCGGCGGTTCATTGTGCTGGTTCTCAATGTCAGCCAGAATGATGTTCAATTCCGGCAACGGTCGATTGAAGCCTTTGACCAATTTGCCGTTCAGCAATTTGGAGATGTCGATGTTGAGGACTGGCGGGCAACGGGTCGGATGTGGTGGAAACACAACCATCTGTCCAGTTTGCAACCGGCAGGGACCGCCCGGAATGCCTTTCAACGTCAACGTGCCGTTGCCGTGAAGAAGGATGAATTTATTCCACGCGTTCGAATGCCGCTCTAAAACTGCGGTGAAACCGCTCACCGCGCAGATCGCAACCGCGGTCGTGATTTTCACGGTGCCGGTCTCTTTCGGCGCCGAGATTAAAATCGCGCCGCTTCCGAGATCGTAAGTGCGCGCGGCTGCGCCAAAACTGAAAACCGTATTTGCGCCCAGCCGCGTGAGTGTTTGATCAAGAAACGTCAGTTCCGCGCGCGAATCGGTGCCGGTCCGGACCGCTGTTCCTTCGCGAACGGTGTCGTTCACGGTGGCGGGCCGGGCTGCGGTTTGCCCGGCGAGCAAGCGGACATCATGGATCACTTCGGTAACGCGGGCCTGTTTTTGGTCGGTGGCAAAAAGGAGACTGGCGACGCCGGCGGCGGTTCCGATTAAACAAATGGCAGCGACGAGATTTGAATTTGGGAAGGGAGTTTTCATCGATTGATTGTCGATCGTATCACGGACCTTGACCCGGGCCGCCGAGCGGCGGTGCAGCAGACAACGGTTGCGGGTTCATCGCGCCCATGCCGCCAAAAGTTCCACTATTGGTCGGTGTACCCGTTCCTCCAAAACCGAAGTAGTTTGGATGATTCGTGAAAACATCCGCCGGTTGAGCCGAATTGATCGTGACGACGACGCCTTGGGAAATGTTGATCGTATTGGCGGCGAGAATATTCGACGGGCTGGTAAGGGTCACATTTGAGAGAAAGTTGAGCGTCCCGTTGCTTCCGGTGGCGTACAGTTTCAAAATCGTGTCGGCGCCGAGAACGTTACCACTGCCGATGTTGAGCGCTCCGTTGGTGCCAAGCGCGGAAATTTTGACAACGTCGCCATGGACCGTCGCGTTGTTCAGGGTAGTCTGACCCGCAACGCCCGTCTGACGGATGTCCACCTCGGCCTGCTGGGCCTGAACGGTTCCGCCAACATTTACGGAGGTGTCGCTGCCGCTGGCAAGGATTATGATTTGACCATTGTTTCCCATGGCGTCGAGCACGGTCTGAAGTTGCGCACTACTGGAGATGACTATCCCGCCCAGGGACTGGAGAGTGATGCCACCCCCGGTCGAGTTAACGGTCGAATTCACCACCAGATTGTTGCCCGCCAGGGCCTTGAATCCACGATGGTCTTGCTGTGTACCGTTCACCGTCACCGGTGAGTCTACTTGGATGTCGCCTTCAGCCCTGATCTGAACTCGATTGAGGTTCGAGACGGGCGCGGCAAAGGTGACGCTTGAGCCCGTGCCGCGAGCGTAGATGAAAAGTTCGCCGAAATTCGCGAAGCTGATGCCGGAAAGGTTGATTGAGCCATTGAGAGCAACGAGAGCGACTTGTTGCATGCCGCCAAACGTAAAAACGGCCTCCGACGCGGAGGTGTTGATATTGCCCTGGCTGACAAGCCCGAGAGTTGTGTAGCCGCTGGAGTTGGAAACGGTCGGGTCTCCATCTAATTGAAGTGCCGCGAATAAAAACCCAGGAATCGGAAGGCTATTAGGACTAGGACTGTTGAAACCGCCACCGTTGCTGTTGACAAAATCGACACTGTCGAAGGACGACGGCGAGCTGCCGAGCCAGGTAGACAACGGTCCGTCCAGAGCGGCTCCGCGATAAATTTTTCCGAAATCCGTTATTCCATTGGTGGTGATTGTCGGATCGGTATTAATGACTGTGCCGCTCGTGATGTGGTAAGGATCCGCCGGAATCGCCGTTGGCGGCCCGAACTTCGGGCCGCCGGTGCTTGTCGAAGTCGACATTGCTGCGGTTGCCAAGGTTACGGTGTCGAGGCCGGTAGAATCCTTTGGCGGCTGGCTCGTAGGCCCGTTTTGACTGGATAGTTCTGCCTGCTGTTCGTCGATCACGGCCAAGATCAGGTCGGCATTCGCCAGCTTGGGAAAACTGGTGATCAGCTTCGACGTTTTATAAACCAAGGCCGCATTGAATTTTGTCGGCCGCGTGATTTTGCCGTCCACGGTCATCATCACCATTTCTCCTCCATGAACAATCACAGCTTGCTCGGGGTGACCTGTCGGATAAAAGCGGCCGATTCCTTCAAGCATGAGGAGTTTGGTCGGCAAGCCTCTATGAGATTCAAAGAGGGCTGTGCCGCCAGTGATGGCGGCTGTAACAGCGGCTGTGCGAATCTTTACTTCAGCCTCGTTTCGCGGGACTTGCACGAGGATCGCGCCGCTACCGAGGTCGACCTGGCGAGCTCCTTCATTGAAACTGAAACCTGTGTTTGCACCCAGACGCGTGATCGTAAGATCGGAGAAGGTCAGCTCGGTGCGAGAATCCACTCCCGTGCGCACGGCGGTGCCAGCGCCGACGTTATCGTTCACAACCGCTGCCCGCGCCGCCGCTTGTCGGGGAAGCAATTTTACGTCGTTAATTATTTGAGTCACGCGCGCAGCTCGTAACTCTGCCGCATTCGCCACCGCCGAAAGATGCACAAAAGTTAAAAAGCAAAATAGAACCCAGCCGGCGCCTGTTTTGAAAAGGTTCATATGCTAGCGCGTGTTATCTGCTCCGTAATTTACCGCAGGCAATCCGGTCGAACTCGACTCCGGAGTTGAAGGCGTTTGAATCGTGCCGACGTCGGTTGACGATGGAATTGCGATCGATCGTGGCGCCGCGGAAGCGGGCGCGGCCGGGGTCGCTGCGTTCGTCGGCACGGGATTGGTAAGAGAGACCAGCGTCCCCTTTCCAAAGATGACCAGATTGGTATCGATCAAGGTCCTCTTCGATTTCGCCCGCTGTTGTCTTTCACTTTCCTTCGCCATCAAGTTTTGGCTGCCAAGCGGTGGAAAATCGATAATCAAGAGCGACGTTTTTAGTAAGCGCTCAAGGTCGACATCTACTGGGTCGGGTAAACTCTTTGCGTCCGGATTCGTGATCAGCACCTGCCCCGGCCGAACTAGCACCGATTCGCCCCAGCGGCGCTTCAAATACAAACGAGCTGTGCCTTCCAGGCTGATGAACTTGAGATAGGCATGCGGGTGACACTCCACTATTACAGTCGTTCCGTTAATCGCGGCTGTGACAGCACCGGTTGTGATTTTTGCGCTGCCCACTCCTTTCGGAACTCGCAAGAGCATCGCTCCCTCGGCAAGATCGAGATTGCGCGTTCCTTTATCGAAACTGAAAATCGTGTTCGCGCTGAGACGCGCCGATGTCTGATCGGTAAAAGTCAGCTCGGTGCGTGAATCCATGCCTGTCGCCACCGTTGTGCCGTCGGGCACGTTATCATTTAAAACTGCAGCACGCGGCGCTTCCCGCCCCGGGCGCAATTGCACATTATTGATCAGTCGCGTGATGGTCGCTTGGTTGAGCTCGGTCGCGATTGTCGACGTTGTCGCGGCGATGGCCCAGATCAGAGGAACCGATCTGATCAGACAGAATCGGAAAGCGCGGTTAATCCTCATTGCGTCTTCTAAAATTTCGCAGTGAGCGCGATTGCACCGCCGACGTTCGCGACGTCGTAATCGAAGACGTCCTTGTTCGAGTCGTTGTGCGCGAAAGAACTGATCGCGCTGACCGAGCACCAATTCGTCAGGCGATAACTCGCCGTGGCCGAAAGAATCTCGCTCACGTCGGTCCGGCCGTTTTGATGATAATCGCGTACTACCACGCGGCCAACGGCATTGATCGTCAATGCGCGGGTCAGGCCCGCTGAGTAACCGACGTAACCTTCATAATCATTCCGTCGCGGACTTTGATGATCCGCAGCTACACTAATGTTCGCGTCCGCGCCGACCGAAAGCTGTTGCGCCCTGCTGAACCGGAATGGCAGCTCGGCGTTAAATATGAGCGAGTGATTCGAGAAAAATTCATCCCCGAGCCGGTCGTCGAAGGTCAGCCGATTGAAATCGTATTCGCCGCGGAGAATGAGATTGTGGAATTGCGGCAGGAAATAATTCAGCCCTGCTTCCACATCCAGGCTACCGAAATCGAATCCGGTATTATCGCCGTAGTAAAAGACTTGCTCTCGCGCACCGAAATGCCCGTAGAGCGTTTTTGTGATCTGCGGATCATAATAAGCACCCACTGTCGGCGCGATCACCACGTCGCTCTTTTCGCCGCTCCGGGTCAGCGCAACATTCGATGTGTAGAAAATCGGAGAAGCCAGTAAAAGCGTGAGCGGTTGATATTGCGTCGCACGTTTCAAAATTTCCTGCTCTCCAATGTCGGCATCGTTCGGGCTGGACGCGGCATGTCCATCTTCGACGCCCTCGGGCAATCCCGCCGGTCCGAACGGCGGCTGCGTCTGGCCCTGAAGTAATTGGGCACGATCGACATCTTGCGAACTCGGCCCTTGCGCAAAACTTGTTGCCGCCAAGATCGACATCATCCCCGCGCCAATAAGCGCGACTAAAAGATTAAAACGGTTTTTTACCAAACTAGCCGCGCCTCCCGTGCGCTTCCCTTTTGCCGTGTCGAATTTCACTCGTCAAGGAAGTTATTCGTCGCGCTGCGCTCTTCTGAGCTGTTTGCTCGATAAGCAACACTCACCATTTCGTTAATCTCTTTCGAAATTATTTGAACTTCCGAGCGCCATTTGCGGAGAAAATGGGTGAGTAAAGGTTAACCCCGGTGAGAGATTTAACTACGTCAGCATCCGATTTTTTCTTATTTCTATTGACCTTTTTTGCCAGATTTGTTGTTATGACTGGTATGGAAATTCATGACTGGTATGGGGGTTTGAGACACAGCGCGGTGCAACCCCAAGATCTCTAGGTGCGTTCCGCGTTCTTCCAACATCACGCATATGAGCAAGATTTTTCGAGCAGCTGCTCCCTTAACGAGTCGAATCGCGCCAGTTCTCGGCGCTGTTCTAGTTTTAATTGGGCTGATGGCATCGAGCCAACTTCACTTGGCTCAGGTTACCGCCGGTTCTACCGTTACCACAGACAAGAACGATTACGCGCCTGGGGAAACCGTCGCGATTAGCGGTTCGGGCTGGATCCCGGGTCAGCCGGTGGCTCTCCACATTGAAGAGTCCGACAATGATCTTCCGTGGGACGTTTCCGCGACGCCGGATCCGGCTGGAAATTTTTCCAATAGCGACTTTGTCATTCAGAGCCATGACATCGGAGTCGTCTTTACCCTGACGGCCACCCAAGGGAGTGTCGTGGCCACAACTCAATTCACCGATGTCGTGGGGCCTGGCGTTGCTTTGAACGGGGATCCGGGTGGCTTCGAGATTCAAGGTGGCGCCGTGGCCACTGCCGGAGGTGGCCACACCGATTGGATCGCGAATGGAGTTGGCACAACGGGGCTGCTTACCAATCCCGGCGGCGTTCCGATCGATTCCACCGTCACCTACCGGCGCCTCGATGCCTACAACGGGACCGATGATATTTTCTCGGGCAGCCATGGGATAAACGACAATCCGAACACCTATACGTGGAAGACCGCCAGCGCCGGCAACAAGGGGGACTTAAACAACGTTTATGTTCACATCTCGAAAGATAGCGCTGGTCACCGCTGGGTAACCGCGTCCGCCGATAGACTGTCCAACAATGGAACTTCGTTTGTTGATTTCGAGCTGACTCAGGCTGACCTGACGCAGGTAACCGACGTCGGCTGTTCCTCAGCTCCGTGCGGCCATTTCGTGACGAATCCTGCCGGCGCGGTTGCCGGAGATCCGCTTTTCGCCACGGGCGGACGAATTGTGAACGATCTTTTGGTGACGGCGCAATACAACAGCGGAGGAGCGCTCGCCTCAATCATCGTTTATCAATGGAAAGCGGTGTCAGGGGTCTATCAGTGGGTCGACATCACCGCATCTATCGGCGCGGCCAGCGCATTCGTGGCAACCAACACAGTGGATGGGGTGTCGGTGCCTTACGGCGCCTTCGGCGGCACAACCTACTCGAAGAACCAGTTTGTCGAGATGTCGATCGATGCCACCGCACTAATTCAAGCAAATGTTGATCCATGTTCCGGGATCTCAGTCCACAGCGTTTTCGTTAGGACAAAAACATCTACAAGTGCGAGTTCGGTCCTGGATGACTTCGTTACGCCGATCGCGACTTCTTTCAGCGCCGGTTTCACTGCGTCATTAACGCAAAGCGCGGTGAGCTGCTTCAGCGGCTCCAACGGCTCGGTCACGGCTACGATTAATGGCGGTACTCCGCCGTATACGGTAACCCTTGGCGCCACAACGCAGACGGTCTTGACCGATGGAGGGTCGACTACTTTTACCGGTCTGAGCGCTGGAACGAAAACTGTGCACATTGTTGCGACCGGCGGCTGTACCAAGGACGTCATGATCGACGTCACCCAGCCAGCTTCAGCAGTTGGATCATCGATAACGTCGCAAACAAATGTTGGTTGCTTTGGCGGCTCAACCGGAAGTGTAACGGTCGCGGGTTCGGGTGGAACTCCTTCGTACACCTACTCTATAGATGGCACCAACTTTGGCGTTAGCGGGACCTTTAACAATCTGGCCGCAGGTCCCTACACGGTCACGGTCAAGGATGCTCATGGCTGCACCACGACGCAGGCGGTCACGATCACTCAGACTGCGTCCGCAGTCTCATCCTCGATTAGTTCCCAAACCAATGTTGCCTGCTTCGGCGGCTCGACCGGTAGCGTCACAGTCGCGGGCTCAGGCGGAACAGGTCCTTATACTTATTCGATCAACGGCACGACGTTTGGCGCGAGCGGTACGTTCAGCAATCTCGCCGCCGGGTCGTATACGGTTACGGTTAAGGATGCCAACGGGTGCACCACGACCCAGGCAGTCACGATCACTCAACCGGCTTCGGCAGTCTCGGCATCGATAAGTTCGCAAACCAATGTCGCGTGCTTTGGTGGTTCTAGCGGCATCGTAACAGTGGCCGGCTCTGGTGGAACTTCGCCTTATACTTACGCGATCGATGGTACTACCTTTGGGGCGAGCGGTACTTTCAGCAGCCTCGGGGCAGGTTCCTACACAATCACGGTCAAAGATGCCAACGGCTGCACAACGACCCAGCCGGTCACGATCACACAGCCCGCCTCAGCCGTTGGCTCGTCAATAAGTTCCCAAACCAACGTCGGATGCTTTGGCAGTTCCACCGGCAGCGTAACCGTCGCAGGCTCGGGTGGGACTTCTCCTTACACCTACGCGATCGATGGCACTACCTTTGGTGCGAGCGATACTTTCAGCAGCCTCGGGGCAGGTTCCTACACAATCACGGTTAAGGACGCCCATGGCTGCACCACGACGCAAGCGGTCACGATCACTCAACCAGCCGCAGCCCTGAGTTCATCGATAAGTTCACAAACCAATGTCGCGTGCTTTGGTGGTTCGACCGGCAGCGTAACAGTCGCGGGTTCTGGCGGAACGTCTCCCTACACGTTTTCCAAAGACGGTACTACCTTTGGCAACAGCGGAACGTTCGGTAGCCTGGCTGCCGGTTCCTACACGATCACGGTCAAAGATGCCAACGGCTGCACAACGACACAGCCGGTCACGATCACACAACCGGCTTCGGCCCTCGGGTCCTCGATCAGTTCACAAACCAATGTCGCGTGCTTTGGTGGTTCGACCGGCAGCGTAACAGTCGCGGGCTCTGGTGGAACTTCTCCTTACACTTACGCGATCGATGGCACTACCTTTGGTGCGGGCGGTACTTTCAGCAGCTTGGCGGCAGGTTCGTATACGGTCACAGTTAAGGATGCTCATGGCTGCACCACGACCCAGGCAGTCACGATCACTCAACCTGCTTCAGCAGTCTCGGTATCGATTAGTTCGCAAACCAATGTTGCCTGCTTTGGCGGTTCGACCGGCAGCGTCACAGTCGCGGGTTCTGGCGGAACTTCTCCTTACACATTTTCTAAAGACGGCGTAAATTTTGGAGCAAGCGGGACATTCGGTAGTCTGGCTGCCGGTTCCTACACGGTCACGGTCAAAGACGCCAACGGCTGCACAACGACCCAGCCGGTCACGATCACACAACCGGCTTCGGCGCTCGGGTCCTCGATCAGTTCGCAAACCAATGTCGCGTGCTTCGGTGGTGCAACCGGGAGTGTAACAGTCGCGGGTTCTGGCGGAACTTCGCCTTATACTTACGCGATCGATGGTACTACCTTTGGTGCGAGCGGTACTTTCAGCAGCCTCGGGGCCGGTTCCTACACAATCACAGTCAAGGATGCCAATGGTTGCGCCACGACCCAGCCAGTCACAATCACTCAACCGGCCGCAGCCCTGAGTTCCTCGATTAGTTCGCAAACCAATGTTGCCTGCTTTGGCAATTCGACTGGGAGTGTAACGGTTACCGGTTCTGGTGGAACTGGTCCTTACACTTACGCAATTGATGGCGTTACGTTCGGTAACAGCGGCACGTTCAACAACCTGGCTGCAGGTTCCTACACAGTCACGGTTAAGGACGCCAATGGTTGTACCACAACTCAACCGGTCACAATCACCGAGCCCGCCGCAGCGCTTAGCTCCTCGATCAGTTCACAAACGAATGTCAGCTGCTTTGGTGGTTCAACCGGGAGTGTGACGGTCGCAGGCTCGGGTGGAACCTCGCCTTATACTTACGCGATCGATGGGGCCACCTTCGGCAACAGCGGCACGTTTAGCAACCTGGCCGCAGGTTCCTACACGGTCACGGTTAAAGATGCCAATGGTTGCACCACGACTCAGCCGGTCACGATCACTCAACCGGCCGCAGCCCTGAGTTCCTCGATCAGTTCTCAAACCAACGTCGCGTGCTTCGGCTCTT
>Ga0209689_1002050_pt1 | contig 15079 bp, 14 predicted proteins | sample GraSoiAngelo_149_FD_187119 | JGI IMG/M metagenome (GOLD analysis project Ga0209689, IMG submission 187119) | Grasslands soil microbial communities from the Angelo Coastal Reserve, California, USA - 14_1009_09_30cm (SPAdes) (version 2) | ecosystem: Environmental > Terrestrial > Soil > Grasslands ...
CCGGCTCATTGCCGGGACGGCGGTCTTCCACATCATGGGTGACTGGGCCAAAGGCGACTTCACCTCGAAGAACTGGGTGCCGAACACGGACTTCGGAGCGGTGCCCTCGCCCGGAACGACGGGCAAGTACATGATCGTCTGCGACACGTTCGGGCTGCCCAAGGGTGCCAAGGACCGCGATAACGCGGTCGGCTGGCTCAAGGTCTGCGGCTCGCAGGAGGGGCAGGCTGCCTTCAACCCGAAGAAAGGCTCGATCCCCGCCCGGACCGACGTGTCCGCGAGCCTCTTCGATGCGATCGCCCAACAGTTCATGGCGGAGTTCAAGACCGACACGCTGGTACCGAGTTCCGCGCACGGATCGGCCACGCCACCGAACTTCGCGAACGGCGTCAACGATGAGATGGGGCAGTTCCTGCAGAACAAGGACGTCACCAAGACGGCCAGTAACCTGCAGAAGCTCTCCGACGAGTTCCTGAAGACGGCTTAGCCGAGCGCGGCTGATGGCGACGGCCAGCGCCCAACCGGTGATGGTGGAGCGGCTCCCGAGGAGCCGCTCCTTGCGTCTGCCGACCTGGGAGAAGCTCACCCCGCTGTTGCTGCTGTCGCCCTCGGTCATCCTGATCGCCGTCTTCGTTTACGGCTTCATCGGCGCGACGATACGCACGTCGCTGGTCCGCTGGAACAGCGCGTTGCCCGACTACACGTTCGTGGGCCTTCACAACTACCAGCGCCTCTTCCAGCTGGAGCGCTTCCAGGCCGACCTGGTTAACACGGTTCATTTCACCGCGATCTTCCTGGCTGGCTGCATCGTTATCGGGCTCGGAACGGCCGTGCTGCTCGACCAGCGTTTACGCGGGACCCTGTTCTTTCAGAACGTCTACATGTACCCGCTGGCGCTCTCCTTCGTGGTCACCGGCACGGTCTGGCGATGGATCCTGAACCCCAACTCCGGCGTGAACGTCATCCTCGACAACCTCCACCTTGGCTTCTTGAAGTCAGGGTGGCTGACCGATACCCACACGGCGCTCAACTCGCTGGGCCTCGCCGCGGTCTGGCAGATGAGCGGCTTCTGCATGGCGATGTTCTTGGCCGGTTTGCGAGGCATCCCAGAGGAGTTGCGCGAAGCGGCGCGCGTGGACGGCGCCAATGAGTGGCAGCTCTTCTGGCGAATCACCTTTCCGCTGTTGCGTCCGATCACGCTCTCCGCCGTCATCATCCTCGGGCACATTTCGCTGAAGATTTTCGATCTCGTCTACGTCATGACGTTCGGTGGGCCCGGGTACGCGACCGATATGCCAAGCCTGTATATGTGGATCGCGACCTTCGGGCAATTCCTCTACTCGCGAGGCGCGGCGATCGCCGTCGTGTTGCTGTTGATGGTGGCGGTCCTGATCGTTCCCTACCTGGTCTGGAACCTCCGCGGGGAGACGGAACAATGAGCCTCCTGGCCCCGGTCGCGGCCCGTTCGCGCGCCCGATTCCGTCCGTCGCGTCTCGCGCTCTACCTGGTGCTCGTCGTCCTCGCCATCTTCTACCTCACTCCGGTCTTCGCCATCATCGTCACCTCGCTGAAGACCACGGCCGAGCTCGCCCGCTCGACTGTGTGGGAGCTTCCGAAGACGCCGGCGCTCGACTCGTACTCGACGGCGTTCAACGCCCTGGCTCCATCGTTCTTCAACAGCGTCTTCCTGGTCGTCCCGGCCACGATCCTGTCGGCGACGCTCGGTTCCTTAAACGGCTACGTGCTCTCGAAATGGCGGTTCAGGGGCGCCAACCTTCTGTTTGCGCTGCTCCTCTTCGGGATGTTCATCCCCTACCAGAGCATCCTGATCCCGCTGGTCCAGTTCCTGGAAACCATCAACCTGTATGGAGGAATTCCGGGCCTCATCCTGGTGCACGTCGTCTATGGGATCCCGATATGCACCCTGATCTTTCGCAACTACTTCGCCACCGTGCCGCGCGAGTTGCTCGAGGCGGCCCGGATCGACGGTGCCAGTGTGATCGGCATTTACCGGCACGTCATGCTACCGATCTCTATCCCGGGATTCGTGGTCGTGATGATCTGGCAATTCACGAGCATCTGGAACGAGTTCCTGTTTGCGGTGACGATCGCCCAGACGCCAACCCAACAACCCATCACGGTTGCGCTTCAGAACCTCGCCGGAAGCCTGGCGCCTGAGCAGAACATTCAGATGGCGGGCGCCCTGATGGCGGCCGTGCCGACCCTGCTGATCTACATTCTTCTCGGCCGCTACTTCGTGCGGGGCCTGCTGGCCGGCTCGCTCAAAGGCTAGCCAGCGAGCCCAGCATCGTTAGAGAGTGTTAGAGCAGCTCATAGGCGAAATCACGATGTTCTTGCGAATTGACCCCTCGGGGCGGCAGAATATGCATTCGGCTTTGCGACAATGCCTTAGAACCTGTAGGAGGGGAAACACCTTGCACAAACTACGAACGTTGACCTTAGTGGCGTCCATGGGCCTGATCGCCGTCATCGTGGCGTCATGCGGAGGATCCAGTACCACGGGCAGCACCGGGCCCTCGGGAAAGATCGGGCTGCTCTTACCGGAGAGCAAGACGGCGCGATACGAGACGAAGGACCGGCCGCTGTTCACCAACAAGTTGAAGGCGCTGTGTCCGAACTGCACGCTGCTCTACAACAACGCGAACCAGGATTCCAGCGTTCAGCAAACGCAGGCCGAGGCCATGTTGACGAACGGCGTGAAGGTGCTCGTCCTCGATCCCGTCGATGGAAAATCCGCCGCGGCCATCGCTGACAAAGCCAAGCAGCAGGGCGTGCCGGTAGTCTCGTACGACCGCCTGATCCTCAACACCGCCAACGTCAACTTCTACATCTCCTTCGACAATGCGAAGGTTGGTCAGCTCCAGGGCACGTCGCTGCTGACGGCGCTCGGCAGCAAGACCAATCCGAGCATTGTCATGATCAACGGCGACCCGGCCGATAACAATGCCAAGCTCTTCAAACAAGGCGCCCATAGCGTCCTGGATGGCAAAGTCCAAATCAAGAAGGAATACGACACGCCGAGCTGGAGTCCTGACAAGGCCCACGACGAGATGGCCCAGGCGCTCACGGCGCTCGGGAACAAGGTCGACGGCGTCTACGCCGCCAACGACGGGACCGGCGGTGGCGCGATCTCTGCGATGGTGTCGGCGGGCGTCAATCCGCTGCCGCCCGTGACCGGCCAGGACGCGGAACTCGCCGCGATCCAGCGAATCCTCGCCGGCCAGCAGTACATGACCGTCTACAAGGCGATCGTGCCTGAAGCGGAGCAGGCTGCCCAGCTGGCTTTCGACCTGCTCACCAGCGCATCGGCGTCCAGCATGACCAACGGAAAGACGACCAACAACGGCACGGCGGACGTCCCGTCGGTGCTACTCAACCCAGTGGCCGTCACCAAGGACAACGTCAAGACAACAGTGGTCGCGGACGGGTTCTGGACCAAGGCCGACATCTGCACCGGTACGTACGTCGCGGCGTGCACCGCGGCCGGGATCAACTAACGGCGCCAAACCGTACACTCTGAGCTAACGCACGGGTGGGCTGGAAGGCCCACCCGTGTCCTTGCGCTGAAGGAGCTGGTGGCCGATGGCGGTTGCGACGAAAACGCCCTTGCTGACGCTGCATAACATCAGCAAGCGCTTCGGGGCGGTCCAGGCGCTCTCCGGCGTGGACTTCGAGGTCTATCCCGGCGAGGTGGTCGGCTTAGTGGGGGACAATGGCGCTGGCAAATCGACGCTGGTCAAGACGATTGCCGGCATCCACTCACCAGATAGCGGTGAGATCCTCTTCGAAGGTCATCCGGTAACGATTACAGGTCCGCGCGATGCCGCTCAACTCGGCATCTCGACGGTCTATCAGGATCTTGCCCTTTGCGACAACCTCGATGTCGTCGCCAACCTGTACCTGGGTCGCGAGCTGACAGAAGCCGAGGTGCTCGATGAAGTCCGCATGGAACGGCGTGCCATCGAGGTACTCAAGGGCCTCCAGGTCAAGATCCGGATCGTGCGCAACGTGGTGGCGTCCCTGTCGGGCGGGCAGCGACAGTCGGTCGCGGTGGCACGATCGGTGATGTGGAATTCAAAGGTGGTCTTGCTCGACGAGCCCACCGCGGCCCTGGGCGTCGCGCAGACAAAGCAGGTGCTCGACTTGATTCGCCGGCTGCGAGACCAGGGGCTGGGCGTGGTTGTGATCAGTCACAACCTGGCCGACGTTTTCGAGGTTTGCGATCGCATCGTCGTCCTCTGGCTCGGCCGTCCCGGCGGAAGCTTCGACGTGCGAGAGACCAGCAGGGAAAAGGTTGTCGCGGCGATCACGGGCGCGGAGTTCGGCGGACCGGCCGACGCCGCCCCGGCTGACGATCCCACCGCGGCGAAGGGCATCGCGCCGTGAGCACCGTGGCAGACAAGCCCCCCGCTCTGGCCGAAGACGAAGATCAGCCGGGGTTCGCCCTCCAGGCGTGGCGACGCCTTCGCCAGGGCGAGCTCGGGCCACTACCGGCGTTGCTCGCACTCGCCTTGATCTGGGCTGCCTTTCAGATTGCCAACCCCAACTTCCTCAGCCCGCGCAACCTCAGCAATCTCGTGAGCCAGACCGCGGCCGTTGGAACCATCTCCGTCGGGGTCGTCCTCGTGCTCTTGCTCGGCGAGATCGACCTCTCGGTTGGCCAGGTGAGCGGGCTCTCGGCGGCGGTCATGACCGTGCTCAACGTCCAGCATGGCATTCCGGGACCGGTCGCCATCATCGCCGGCATCATGACCGGCGCGCTGATCGGACTTCTGCAAGGTTTCTGGATTACGCGCTTTGGCGTACCCTCGTTCATTGTCACGCTCGCCGGACTGATTGGCTGGCAGGGCGCGCTCCTGTACGTCCTCGGGCAAACAGGAACGATCAACATCAACGATCCGGTGATCATCGGGTTGACAGGGACGTTCCTCAGTCCGGTCGTCGGCTACGGGATCGGCGTCCTGGCTGTCGTCGTCTACGCAGCAAACCTCGTAATCGGCCAACAGCGGCGGCGGGCGGCCGGGCTAGAGGCGGCGCCAATCAACCGGCTTGCGGTGCGAATCGGTATCGTCGCCGCGGCCATCTTGGTCGCGATCGGGGTCCTCAGCGCCGACCGCGGCGTGCCACTGGCCGGCCTGATCCTGGTCGGCTTCGTCGTCCTCTTCGACTTGATTGTGCGGCGGACAACCTACGGGCGCCACCTGTTCGCCGTCGGCGGCAATGCCGAGGCGGCACGGCGTGCCGGGATTTCGGTGAATACCATCCGGTTGTCGGTCTTCGTGCTGGCCTCGACGTTGGCGGCTTGCGGAGGCATCCTCTTCGCCTCGCGGCTGTTCGCGGTCAATTACTCATCGGGCGGCGGCGACGTCCTCATCGACGCGATTGCGGCTGCGGTCATCGGCGGCACCAGCCTTTTCGGCGGCCGCGGGACCGTATGGTCGGCACTGCTCGGCGCCTTCGTGATCCAGTCGATCGAGAATGGGCTGGACCTGATCGCCCTACCCTCCACCGTCAAGTACATGGTCACGGGGGCGGTGTTGTTGTTCGCCGTGACGCTCGACGCAATCGCGCGCCAGGGACGCCAGGCCTCAGGCCGCGCCTAGTTTCCGGAACGCGGCTCGGCCCGCTCGAGACAACAAGAGGACCAGCACGGCGTCCGGCATCACGAGGTTGACGAGCATCGGCACTGGTCCGCGCACCGCGCCCATCGGAAGCACCATCAACAGCAGCAACGCCGTGATGCTGAGGCCTCCAGGGCGATGACCCAGCGGCGAGCCTCTCTCGCCGGAGCGCAACCTCGGGCAGCGCCGCGCGCGTCTGATCCAAGGTCGGATTCCTCCGATCCGATGGAGGGGATGTTTGGTCAGCGTTATAGGGGCGATGCAGCAGTTCGCCGCCGCTTCGCCGTTGGGCGCGCCCCCAACACGTATTCGTGGGCTCCGGGCGCTTGGGGAGGAAGCCCCACTTCGCGCGGCCATCGAAAACGGCGAGCGTCTCCTCGTCTGCGCCCTGGTGAGATTTCCCGATCGTTCGAGCAGCCAACCCCTGTGGATGACCGACCGGCGCTTCATCTATACGCGAAGCGAAGGCCGACTGAGCAAGCTCCTGATCAGCGTTCCAATCGCCGACGGCGGGCTGGACTATGAGGGTGCTAGGCCCTATCCGCTTCACCTGACGTGGACCCGTCCGGACGGCAGCCCGATGACAGAGTGGTTCCGCGCGCACACCTGGAAGGACGCGGTGAGGTCCGAGGGATCAGCTGGGGCGGCAGCGGGCGTCACGGGTGGGGTTGCGGGGGCGATCGTCGGCATGGCGGTGGACGCTGCGATCAAGGGCGCGGTAGGAAGCCGTGGCGTGCCATCGCGTGACCAAAAACTCTATTCGACCCTGGTGGCGGCTCAGCGTGCGCCTTCACAGGTGCGGCCGGTTGACCTGACGCTCGACTCCGGCGGCCGATTGATCATCGGTGGCTTTATGGGCCTCCTCACGGCAGCCATCCTCGCAGTGGGCCTCTTTGTCCTGGTGAGCTACCAGGCGAAAAAAGCCTACGACGTCGCCCCGCTGTGCGGCCCGGTGTCCGGACCGGATTGCCGCCAGCTCCAACCGGCTGTCGTCACGGCGTACCGTGGCGCGAGCGGCAAGAATGCGTACTGCGATCTCTTCCTGAGCCTGAACGATGGCGCGACCGCTGAGGCCGACTTGCATAGCTATAGTCTCTGTGCCGATGACCTACGGGGCCGGGAGGTGTCCCTCGAATACTGGCACCGCTCGATTACCGCGGTCATCCCTCCTGGCGCTCCGGGCCGGGTCATCCCGCCGGAAGAGACAGCCGACAACCCTGAGTACAACTGGCGGTTTGCCGCGGTCATGGTGGGGATCCTGGGGCTGGTCTGGGTGATCTTCGGAAGCATTTCATTGGTTGTCGTGATTGGTTGGCTCAAGAGGCGGTCGCTGCTGCGGGCGAGCGCGTATGCGGCCGGCTACCTGAGTTAGGCCGTCTTGCCCGGCGGCGCGAACGCCGCACGGCCCGATCGAGATAACAAGAGGACCATCACCGCGGCCGGCATCACCAGGTTGACGAGGATCGGCACGGGCCCACGCATCGCCCCGATCGGAAGCACCATCAACAGCAGCGACGCCGTCAAGCTCAGCGCCTCCAGGGCGATGACCCAGCGACGAGCCCTGCGCCGGCGGCGGCGAAGGTTGCGCGCAAGCCAGAACATTCCGGTCGCGACCAGGATCGTGACCAAACTGAGCACCCTGAAGCCGGGCTCGACGATGCCGAAGGGGATGGCGCTCAGCCCGGCAACGAGCGACAGACTGGCCTGCGTGACGACGAGCACCGACGCGATCTCGGGGGTGCTCGAGGGCAACGCCGTCGCGTTTTGGGTGGTGGCCGGCGATGCAATGCTCATGGATGTCAGCTCCCTTGCAGTTGTTTTTGGACGGTCTTGTCGAGGTCGGCGGCGAAGGGTCCCAACTTTCCGTTATCGATGATCCACACGTGCAGCATCGGCGGCGTCGTGATGCTGGTTGAGCCGACGGGGCAGGTCCAGAAAGGGGTCTCGAAGCTGAACTCGAAGCCGAAGGGGGAGAAGCAGATGCCCTCGTGCTGGTGCCATTGCGTCAGCGGGCCGCCCGGGTCTGGGCCCCATTGACCGGCGCGCGGCATCTGGTACATGGCGCCGATCAGCTGCAGCCCGTGTTTCGTCTGCGCGTAGACCAGCGCCTGCGGGTGCTTGGGATCGAGGATGGCCTTCGCGTTGCCCGCGTTCACGAAGTGGCGCAGTGGATCGGCACTCGACACCGGTTCTGGTTTGAACCCCGCCGCGATCGCGGTCGCCGGATCGCGGTAGCGGGCGATGCTCGCCCGGGTGTCACTGAGCAGACGGGTGGCGGCTTCGCGCTGCTCGGGGGTCGCCACCGCCGCGACCGGTTGAAGCAGGGCCCCGGCATGCGCGTGGAGGGCATCGGGGTGCATGAGCCCACCGACCCAGATTCCAAGGGTCGCAAGGCTGACCAGCATCGGAAAGGCAACCGCGCGCCCGATGCGGCGCGGCCAGGTGCGCCGGCCTGCCGGGCCCAGCCGAAGGACGAGGCCGAGTGCGACCAGCTCGATCAGCTTGCAGCCGATCCCAATCTGGTCGGGGGTTTCCCAGCCAGCGATGATCCAGATCACGTAGGCGATGATCGTCGCCAGCAGCCAGAACACCGCCGGACGGCGCCACCAGTGCGCGGCGAATGCCGCGGCGCCGAGCACGATGAACCCCACGCCATCGATCACGAAAAGCACGCCAGTGATGCCCTCATGGCTTGGGATCAGCGCCAGGTGAATGACCCCACTCACGAGCATCAACACGCCGGCAAGCTTTGTGAGGGCGGATGTCGCGCGGTAGGTCTCAACGAGCGTAACCGCCCACGTGAATTGGCGGCGGGCGAGCTCGGAGAACGCGCGAAGGGCGAGCCACAGTGAAACGACAAGGAAGACGGCGGCGCCAATGGCGGCGGCATGCTCTGCGGCTATGTCGTACATGACGCCAACCTAGAACCGGGCGATAAGAACGACGTAAGGTCAGCTGGCGAGCGGCAGGCTCACCGTGAAAGTGCAGCCAGGCCCGGTATTGTTCCGGACGCTGATGGCCCCGCGATGCTCTTCGACGATCCAGCGGGCGATCGACAGCCCGAGCCCGGTGCCGTTGTTCGACCGGGCCTGATCCGCCTGGTAAAAGCGCTCGAAGACTCGCTCGCGATCGTCGGCAGCGACCCCGATGCCATCGTCGGCGACGGTCAGCAGCGCCGTCGAATCGTGCTGCCGGAGCCCAATTTCCACCGAGCCACCCGGTTTCGTGAACTTCGCGCCGTTATCCACGAGGATCCATAGCAGCTGGATGATGGCGTCCGCATCGCCGGCGATCGTCGCGTCGGTAAGCCCGACGTTGTGGAAACGCCGATCCTCGTGGACCGCCTGTGCTTGCCGGAACACCGAGTCGATCAGCGGCCGCAGCGCGAGCGGGGCCAGCTCGAGGTGCTGGCCGGCATCCGCCTGCGCCAGCGTTAGCAGGCGCTCGACAAGCCGGCTCATCCGCTCGCTCTCGCTGGCGACGTCGCGGGCCGCCTCCCTGCGCACCTCCTCGTCCACGGCCGGGCCCTGCGCCAGTAAGTCCGCGTTGCCGCGGATGGTGGTCAGCGGCGTGCGGAGCTCATGGGAGGCATCGGCGACAAAGCGGCGCTGGGCCTCGAGGGCAACGGTGAGTTGCTGGTTGGCCGCCTCCACCTGGTCCAGCATCCCGTTGAAGCGCCCGCTGAGGAGGCCGATCTCATCGCTCCGCTTCGCCGGGGGGAGCCGTCGCTTGAAGTCGCGTGTTCGGGCGATCGAATCGGCGGTCTCCACAACAGACTTGAGCGGCCGAAGCGCGCGTCCCGTGATCAGCCAGCTGGCGAGGAAGGCCGCGAGCAGCGTCGGAATCGACGAAACGATGAAGAAGCCGCGGAGACCCTTGAGGTTCTCGCTCTGGATGCTCGTCGGTTGACCGGCCACGACATAACCACCCAGGCCCAGGTCGGTTCGGGTCCATGCCGTTGCATAGAGGCGGAGCTGCGGAGAGCCCGGCGCATCGACGGTCGCCAGGGCACCGCCCCTGGCGGCGGCATCGAGAAGACTGCCTGGCACCGCCGGGGGCGCGCTGCCGACACGCCCGGTGGCGGAAAGCACGGCGCCGGCGGCTGTCAGTATTTCGGTGAAAGGATCGGTGCGCTGCCGAAGGTCCTCCGCGCCGCTGAGAGACGGTCCGGCCGTGCCGTTGAGCTCGCTGGCAGGTGCGGTGAGGATCGACGTCAGCGCATCGGCGGCGCGGTGCTTCAGGCCGTCGTCCTGGGCCGTCGCCTGGCTGTTTGCGACGAGTGCGTAGACGAGCCAGCCGAAGGCGAGCAGCGTCAGGGCCACGAGGGCGGCGCCGAAGAACGTCAGACGCAGACGGAAAGACACCTCAGGCCTCGCGGAGGCTGTAGCCGAAGCCCCGAAGCGTCTGGATCAGGCGCGGCTCGTCGTCGCTCTCCAACTTGTCTCGCAAATAACCGACGTATACGGCGACGACATTGTCGTCCGTATCCTCGTCGGCCCAGACCGAAGCCAGCAGTTGATCGCGGGTCAGTACCTGACGCGGATGCCGCAAAAAGTGAATGAGCAGCGCGAACTCGCGGGCCGTCAGCGAAATGACCCGATGGCCGCGGCGCACCTCCCCGGTCTCGATCTCGACACTCAAATCCCCGAACTGGAGAATCGTCGGCGGCGGCGGCGTGCGGCGCAGCAGGGCGCGGACCCTGGCGAGGAGCTCCGCGTAGGCGAACGGTTTGACGAGGTAATCGTCGGCGCCGCTGTCGAGCCCCTTGACGCGGTCGGCCGTTCCACTGCGCGCGGTAAGCATCAGGATCGGCAGGTCGCCATCAGCGCGTAGCTGCCGGCAGACCTCCAACCCGTCGATGCCGGGCATCATCAGGTCGAGGACGACGAGGTCGGGGCGGTTGACCTGCGCCCGCTCGATCGCCTGCGCGCCGCCCAGGGCGACGTCGACCTCGTAGCCTTCCGGGCGGAGGACCCGCTGGACGGTGGTGGCAACCATCGGGTCGTCGTCGACGACGAGAATTCGCCGGGCGCCCGCGCTCACGACCATATATCGTGCTCGCTCTCTATAAGGATGCCGTAAGGCATGCGATATCTAGTTGACATCGTTTAGTCGGTTTGGTATAGTCGGCATCGACTAAGCGATGAAGGCTAACCGCGAACTTCCACGAACGCCCCTGGCGCTGGCCGTTATGAACCTGCTCATGGAGCGCCCGATGCACCCCTACGAGATGAAATCGACGATGAAGGAACGGGGCCACGACCAGGTCATCAAGCTCAAGGGCGGGTCCATCTACGACACCGTCGAACGTCTAGAAGAGGGTGGCTTCATCCATGCACACGAGACCAGTCGCGAGGGCCGGCGTCCGGAGCGGACGGTCTATGCCATTACCGAGACTGGCCGCGAAGAGATCACCGGTTGGCTGTCGGAGCTGCTGGCGCAGCCGGTCAACGAGTATCCCCAGTTCGCCGGCGCACTGGCGTTCTTTGCCGCGCTCGACAAGGACGAGGTGGTGCGCTTGCTGAAGGTGCGCATCGCCCTGCTGGACGGCCAGATCGCCGGGGCGGAGAAGCAGCTCAAGAACTTCATGGAAATGGGCCTGCCCCGGCTCTTCCTCGTCGAAGGCGAATATGCCGTGGCCATGAAGCACGCGGAGCTCGAATGGGTTCGCGGCCTCGTCCGTGAGATCGGAGATGGCAAGTTGTGGATCACCAAGGAACAGATGAAGGCATTTGGGGAGGCTGGCGCCAGCCGAGAGGAAGGAGGTGATCGCGAATGAATAACAACGACCTCCGGCGAAGTGTTCAGCGCACTCCGTCAGAGGTCGTGTTCCTCGAGTCGACCCATTGACAGGGCCGCCACTCAAGGGCGCGCACCCCGAGTATAGCGGCGAATCCAAGGAGGGTTAAAACACCACCATGTCCAACAATGTTCGACCGTCCGCGCCCTGGCTGGCGCTGGCGGTGCTTGCGCTGGGTCTGTTCATGACCCTTCTCGACCTGACCATCGTCAACGTCGCCATTCCGAGCATCGTTGACGACCTTCACGCCTCGCTCGACCAGATCCTCTGGGTGCTGAACGGCTACAGCCTGATGTACGCCGTGCTGCTCATCACCTCGGGGCGGCTGGGTGACATCTTCGGACCGCGCAACATGTTTGCCGCCGGCATCGTGGTGTTCACCGTCGCCTCGGCCTTCAGCGGGCTCGCCCAGGATCCCACCCAACTCATCCTGGCGCGCGGCGCCCAGGGTTTCGGCGCGGCGATCCTCGCACCCCAGGGCCTGCCCATCATGACCACCCTCTTCCCGGCCGACCGGCGCGGCGGGGTGTTCGCCATCTATGGCGCGCTCTCCGGTCTGGCCGTCCTGCTGGGTCCGGTGCTGGGTGGCTTCATCGTCACGCACTTCGGCTGGCGGTGGATCTTCTATGTGAACCTGCCAGTCGGCGTGATCACGCTCGTCCTTGCCTTCCTGTTCGTTCCCGACCTTCGCCCGGGCCGGCGTCATCGCCTCGATTGGCTCGGCGTCGCGCTCGCAACCATCGGCTTGTTTGGTGTCGTTTTCGGCCTGATCGAGGGACAGCGGTACGAGTGGGGAAGCGTGCGATGGGGCATCACGATCCCCGAGATCATCGCCGCCGGTCTCCTGGTGCTGGCTATCTTTCTCGTGGTGCAGTGGCGGCGTCAGGATCGTGAGCCGTTGCTTCCCTTCGCGGTCTTCAAGGATCGGAACTACACGCTGATGACGCTGGTCTTGCTGGCGATGGGGTTCGCCATCGTGGGTGTGTTCCTCCCGTTGACGCTGTACTACCAGTCCGTGCTCGGGCTGAGCGCATTCGATGCTGGCCTCGCGATCGCCCCGCAGCCGCTGGCGATGATGCTGCTCTCGGGTGTGGCCGCACCGCTGGCCGCTCGCTACGCAAAATACATCCTGATCGCCGGACTTACGCTCTTCGCGTTGGGGATGGCCTATATCGCCTGGACGGCGCAGGTAACCTCCAACCGCTGGAGCTTCGTCCCCGGGCTGGTAATCGCCGGCGCGGGCATGGCGGGTATCTGGACGCCGGTCTACAGCCTCGCGACCCGCGACCTCCAACCCCGACTGGCCGGCGTCGCCTCCGGCGTCGTTAGCACGCTCCAGGAGCTTGGTGCCGTGCTCGGAAGTGCCGCCATCGGCGCCCTCTTGCAGAACCAGCTGGCGACCGACCTGCACAACCGAGCCGTCACCTTTGCGACCCAATTGCCTGCCCAGGCGCAAGCGCCTTTCGTCGATGGCTTCAGCAGGGCCGCAAAAGCCGGTCTCGAAGTCGGTCGCGGACAGAGCGGCACCAGCCTCACGTTGCCGGCGGGCATCCCGCCACAGGTCGCCCAGCAGATCCAACAGGTGGCCCACGCGGTGTTCACGCAGGCCTTCGTCGATGCCATGCGGCCGACGATGGCGCTCGCCATCGTTGTCATCCTCGTAGCCGCGGTGGGTGCGTTATGGGCGCGCAACCGCCCGTCCGGAGCACAGGGTCGCGCCGAACGAGACACGCAGCGCGAGCAGGCGTCGGTCGCATGAGCGCACTGACGCCTTACCGGCTCGTTTTCCCACACGGCGTCGCCAACCTGACGGTGCGGGTCGACCCCTCGATGACCGGGACATACCATGGCGAGTTTTACGGTCCGAAGCCGCGCGTCACGGAGGCCGAGGGTGTCGTCTCGATCGACTATTCGCAGTTCAATCCCTTCATGTGGGGCCGGACGTCAGCGGACGTCCGGCTCAGCCCTGCAGCGAGCTGGGCGATCGAGATCCGGGGCGGGGTCTCCCACTGGGACAGCGATCTGCGCAGCCTCGAGCTGAGGGGGATCGAGGTACGAGGTGGCGTCAGCAAGGTCGATTTGCGGCTGCCTCGCCCGACCGGCAGCTCGATTATCCGCGTCTCGGGTGGTGCCAGCCACCTCACGCTTCGCCGGCCCGCCGGGGTTCCAGCGCGCCTCCAGATCGGCGGCGGCGCCAGCAAACTCGAGCTCGACGCGCAGTACCTGGGGGCCGTGGGAGGTCCGGTGCGGCTGGAGACACCGGAATACGCGAACGCGACGGATCGATACGAGGTCGAGATTGGTGGCGGGGCGAGCCAGATCAAGGTTATCCGTGACTGACTCATCACACACCGCGGCTTGCGCCGTTTCCTGAGCTATGTGATAATGTGCCATGTAAATATGAGTCAACTCACTTCCAAGCCGGAACTCGACGCCGTAGAGTTCAAGACCGACGCGCAGGGCTTCCTGTTCGACCCCCGGGTCCGCGAGGTGCTGAAGCGGCAGGGCCGAAAAATCGAACCCGGAACAGAGGCGCTCGCCGCCGTCCGCATCCTGGGAAAGAAGCTCCACGCGGGCATGGAGCGCTGGGCGGACCGCTTCGGGCTGAGTGAGGGCCGCTTCCAGATCCTCGTGCGCCTGCACCACCAGCCAAGCGGGCGGTTCACGATGGGCGAGCTCGCTGAGATGCTGGACATCACGCCGCGGACGGTGACCGGTCTCGTCGATAACCTGCAGCGCGACGGCCTGGTCAGGCGCGTCGCCGATCCGGTGGACCGGCGCTCGGTCTACGCGGAGATCACCGACCAGGGCCGCGAGCGTGTCACCGCGCTCTGGCGGGAGGCCGCCGGAATCCAGGCGACCCTGACCCACGGGGTGAAGGAGTCCGAGCTGATTCAACTACGCCATCTGTGCCTGCGCCTCATCCAGGCGCTTGGCGTCGAGGAGGGAAAAACCCATGCCACAAGGTGAACTGACGACGCGCATCAAGGTCCTGGCGACCACCGGCGTGATGCTCGCGCTGCTGCTCGCGGCGCTCGACCAGACCATCGTCGGCACCGCGCTGCCGCGCATCGTGGCCGAGCTCAACGGTCTCGATCGTTATTCCTGGCTTATCACTGGGTACCTCGTCGCCTCCACGGTTGTGGTGCCGATCGCCGGCAAGCTCGGCGACCTGTTCGGCCGCAAGCCGTTCATCATCGCCGGGATGATCGGCTTCGTCGCCGCCTCGGCGCTCTGCGGTCTCTCCCAGGACATGAATCAGCTGATCGTCTTCCGCATAGTCCAGGGCCTTTTCGGCGGCACGCTCTTCGCCTCGGCGTTCGCCGTCCTGGGCGACATCTACACGCCGGCGGAGCGGGCCCGCATCCAGGGGCTTTTCGGTGCGGTCTTTGGCCTCTCCTCGATCGTCGGCCCGGTGGTCGGCGGCTTCCTCACCGACAACCTCGGCTGGCGCTGGGTCTTCTACGTCAACCTGCCGGTAGGCCTGCTGGGCGTCCTCGTGGTGGCCGCCTTCCTGCCCTTCGTGCGAACCCGCGCCTCCTGGCGCGACATCGACTTCGTCGGGTCGGCGACGCTCGCCGCCGGCCTGATCCCGATGCTGATCGCGTTGTCTGTGGCCAAAGACCAGGGATGGACC
>Ga0209689_1002052_pt1 | contig 15071 bp, 12 predicted proteins | sample GraSoiAngelo_149_FD_187119 | JGI IMG/M metagenome (GOLD analysis project Ga0209689, IMG submission 187119) | Grasslands soil microbial communities from the Angelo Coastal Reserve, California, USA - 14_1009_09_30cm (SPAdes) (version 2) | ecosystem: Environmental > Terrestrial > Soil > Grasslands ...
CGTCCCAGGAAGTAGTTCTCGCAGCGCACGCGGTAGGCCTGGTGGGCCGGCGCCGCGAGCACGCGCCCGAGCTCCTCGCGCAGCGCGTCGGTCACGCGCTCGTCCGCGTCGAGCGCCAGCACCCATTCGTTCCGCGCCCGCGCGATCGCGGCATTGCGCTGCGCGCCGATGCTCTTGCCCCGCACCTCGATGACGGCGGCGCCGCGCCCGCGGGCGAGCTCGGCCGTCCGGTCGCTCGAGCCGCCGTCGGCGACGATGACTTCGTCCGCCCAGCGCAGCGCCTCGAGCGCCGCGCCGATCTGGCCCTCCTCGTTCAGCGTCGGAATGACGACGGTCAACGGCACCGACATGACCACACCTGCCTTCCTCGCGCGGTTTGAGAAGCGGAAGCATACGCAGCGCGGGGGCGCCGGTCTATGCGGCGGCGATCGGGGCTAGCGCCGGGCGAACCCGCGCGCCATGCTAGGCGAGGTAGTGATCCAGCGACCAGGCGATCTCGAACTCGCCGCCGCAGCGCGTGCAAGGCATGCTGGGAACGCGCTGCCCGAGCGGGGCGCGCGCACAGCAGTTGGGACAGACCGCGTAGATGTTGCCCCAGCTGAGCGGCATGTCCACGGCGTCCAGCGGGCGCGGGACTACCGACCAGACCTGCGGGCGGGCCGGCACGACCTGCAGCAGCTCGAGCGGCACCGTCATGGAGCGGTGGTTCACGTCGAGCAGCGCCACGCCGTGCGTGACCTGCACGACCTGGTACCACGCGCCGCGACGCAGCGGGTAACTGACACCAGTCTTGAGGCGCGCCCACTGAAGGACGTCTGGCAATCCCGAGCTCCGGCTATCGTTAGGGCGCACGGTCTACGTATAGGAAACGGAGCGGCCGGAAGTCAAGAGATCGGTTGAGGTAGCTCATGAAAACGCCTCACTGCGGTGCTCTCCTCGCCCTTGCCACGCTGCCCGGGCTGGTCCGGGCGCTCGGTGCGCAGGAGTGGCCCGGGTACGGGGGTGGGCCGGAGAGCATGCGCTACTCCTCGCTCGCTCAGATCAGCCGGGACAACGTCAAGCGCCTCCAAGTGGCATGGACGTTTGATGCGAGCGACGGCACGCTGGGCACGGAGCTCGAGGTCAATCCCATCGTGGTCCACGGGGTGATGTACGCCCCGACCGCCAGTCTCAACGTCGTGGCGCTCAACGCCGCGACGGGCGAGCTGGTGTGGCGCTTCGATCCGTACAGCGGCCGCCACGTGCGCGGCGGAGGGGGTCGAGTCCGCGGTGTGGCGTATTGGGGTGACGGCCAGGACGAGCGGATCTTTGTCGGCGTGCAGCAGTTTCTCTACGCGCTGGATGCGACGACCGGTCGCCCCATCGGCACGTTCGGGCACGCAGGGCGCATCGACATGCGGGACGACCTGCGGCCCGGTGAGAAGCTGATGATCTCACTCGGGACGCCGGGCATTGTCTACAAGGACCTGCTCATCCTCGGCAGCCGCACCGCCGAGAGCCTCCCGACGCCGCCCGGCGACGTGCGGGCATATGACGTCAGAACCGGCGCGTTACGCTGGACCTTCCACACGGTGCCGCGACCCGGCGAGCTCGGGTATGAAACCTGGCCGAAGGACGCGTGGACGTATACCGGCGCGGCGAACAACTGGTCGGGGATGTCGCTCGACGTACAACGCGGCCTCGTCTTCGTGCCCACGGGCTCCGCGGCCGACGACTACTACGGCGCCAACCGAGTCGGGGACGACCTGTACGGCGATGCGCTCATTGCTCTCAAAGCCGAGACGGGGGAGCGCGTGTGGCATTTCCAGTTCGTGCGGCACGACATCTGGGATCGCGACCTGCCGGCGCCCGCGAATCTGGTCAGCCTGCGTCGCGGCGGTCGCCAGATCGACGCGGTCGCACAGATCACCAAGTCGGGGCACGTGTTCGTGTTCGAGCGCGCAACCGGCAACCCGCTGTTTCCCATCCAATACCAGAAGTACCCGCCGTCGGACGTCGAGGGTGAGGTGACGGCCGATTCGCAACCGCTCCCGCTCGCACCCGAGCCGTTTGCGCGCCAGCGCCTGACGGAGGACATGCTCACCGCGCGCACGCCCGAGGCACAGCGCGCGGCGTTGGAGCGATTCCGGACGGTGCGGAGTGGCGGCCAGTTCGTCCCGGCAAGCGTGCAGGGCACGATCGTATTCCCTGGCTTGGACGGCGGGGCGGAATGGGGCGGCGCAGCGTTCGATCCCGCGACGGGGGTGCTGTACGTCAACGCGAACGAGATGGCGTGGATAGTGAGCCTGGTGCCGCGTGCTCCGCCGGCGGCGACGACGAGCGGTAGAGAGCTGTACGCGACGCACTGCGCGGGCTGTCACGGCCTCGACCGGAAGGGGACGCCACCGGCCTTCCCGTCGCTGCTCGATCTGACGGACCGACTCACGACGCCCGAGGTCCATGCGGTCATCTCGGACGGGAGCGGGCGGATGCCGGGCTTCGCGCGGCTCGGTTCGGAGGCGCTGTCGGCGATTCAGGGCTACATCCTGTCCTCACCCCCTGTCCCCCTCTCCGTTCCGGAGAGGGGGAACTCGGAGCGTCCTCCCGCTCCCGATGGAAGAGGGGGACAGGGGGTGAGGTCGCCGATCGACCAGAAGTACCGCCCCCAAATCGACAGGTTTCTCGACCCCGATGGCTATCCGGCCATCAAGCCGCCCTGGGGCACGCTGAACGCGATCGATCTGAATACGGGCAAGTATCTCTGGAAGGTCCCGCTGGGCGAGTATCGCGAGCTCGCGGCCCAGGGAATGACCAATACCGGATGCGAGAACTACGGCGGTCCAGTGGTCACGGCGGGCGGCCTGCTGTTCATCGGGGCGACGAACTATGACGGCAAGTTCCGCGTGTTCGACAAGGCGACCGGCGCGCTGTTGTGGGAGACGACGCTGCCAGCGCCGGGGAACGCGACGCCCGCGACCTACGAGGTCAACGGGCGGCAATTCGTGGTGATCGCGGCCAGCAGCGGAAAGTCGAGAGGGCCGCAGGTGCCGGCGAGCTACGTGGCCTTCGCGCTGCCGGCTGCTCCGTAACGATCGGTACCGCTGACTCTGTCTAGCGGCTGGTCTTGACACACCGACGCCCGAGGAGAATGTTGCCGCAGCCTAGTTCGAGGCAACCCGGCAACCGCCGAGCTCCCCCAACGGGAACTCGACGCGTTGCTTTTTGGGGGACCAGCGTGCGGCTCGGTTCGCAGCTCCTGTCGATTGCCTTCGCGACGCTCCTCACCGCCGCTGGTACGCTCGCCCGCGGCACGGTGAGCCTCTCCGATTACACGGGTCGTCCGGTGTTCCTCCGTTTCTGGGCCTCCTAGGGAGGTTCTATGCGCGTTCACCCGGTGGCAGTCTTGACGATCGGCATCGGGCTGATCGTTCTTCCGCGACAGTCGTTCGCCCAGGGCTGACCCCCGATCCGATTCACAACCCCCAGTTTGGGGGGACAAGGCGAATCCAAGCTGACGGATCTCGGGGCTCACGAATGGCGGGTCGCGGTCGCATACCGCTATCTGCACGGCAATCAGTTTTTCGTGGCCGATCAGGTCAACAATGACTTCGCCCCGTTCGGCCAGCCCATCGTCTACCACATCCATTCGGCGGACGTCACCGTGACGTACGCCGCGACCGATCGATTCAGTCTGAGCTTGACGGTGCCCGTCTTGGATGGAACCCAGTCCGCCGTTCGGGCGGACACGGTTCGTCACGACGCCCACGCCTTTGGGCTCGGCGACATCAGTTTGGTCGGCAGCGCATGGTTGTTGAACCCTCAGACCCATGCCAAAGGCAATGTCGCGCTCGGCGTGGGACTGAAGGCGCCCACCGGCAGCAACCAGTACGCCGGCGACTTCTTCCGAGCCAACGGAAGCTCGATACAGTACGCCGTGGACCAATCCATCCAGCCGGGAGACGGTGGCTGGGGTGTGATCCTGCAAATGCAGGCCTACCGGCGGTTGTTCGCCCGAGCCTTCGCATACGTAGCGGGTGCCTATCTCGTCAGCCCGCGTGCGTTGAGCGACGTATCGCGACCGCCGCCGAACACCTCCGTCTACTGGTCGGTGCCGGACGTGTATTCCGGTCGCGTGGGACTGATGTACGGGCTGTTGCCAGCACAGGGGGTGTCGGTCAGCCTCGGCGGACGCATCGACGGCATCCCGTACCACGATCTGATCGGCGGCGGCGACGAGGGCTTCCGGCGGCCCGGGCACGTCGTGTTCCTGGATCCCGGCGTGGCGCTCGCGCGCGGCAGGAGCACGTTCACCTTGAGCACTCCGCTCAGAGTGAGCGGGAGCCTGGCGGACAGCACGATGGTCCGGCCCAACGGGGTTCCCAACCCCACGCGCGCCGCTGGCGACCTCGCGCGGATGCTGGTCTTCATGGGCTATTCGCGGCGGTTCTAAGCCCGTCGAGCGGCGTCGAGGCGCGCCGCGCCGCGTCGCGATCTAGGGCCTCCAGGCGGGGGCGAAGTTTCTACCGGCGCGGTCCGTGAGCCGCACAACGCCGGAGCCGTCCGCGTTCGTGACGTAAATGTCCAGGGCTCCCGAGCAGACATCGACACAGGTGCCCGAGAAGGCGATCTGCATCCCGTCGGGCGACCAGACGGAGGACTCGTTGTTCTTCGTCCCCGTAGTGAGCGCATGCTCGCCGACGCCATCGGTGCCGACTATGGAAACCCGACCGTAGCTGATGAATGTGATCTTCGTCCCGTCGGGTGACCAAGCCGGGGACGCAACAGTTCCGCCACCATCATCTGAACTATAGGCGACATACCGCCAGTTCGTACCATCCGCGCGCATGACAACGATAGAAGTGTAGTACCCCCCCTCGTCACTGAATTCGCGCAGCCTCAGCGCGAGTCTTGCCCCATCGGGCGACCAGGCAGGCTCGGACGCGGCTTCGTAAGGCCAGTAGTCACCAGCAATGTAGGTGCCCCCCGTGCCGTCGGCGTTCACAGAGAAGACGTACGAGTCGTCGTTTAGGCCGGGACCACCAATCGTGAATGCGATCTTCTTTCCGTCGGGCGACCAGGCAGGCTGGGAGCCGCCCACCGAAAGCGGGTGCGGATTCGAGCCGTCTGCCTCCATGACGGAGATCTCGGCGTTCCGGTCGCGGTTACTGACGAAAGCGATCGTCTTGCCGTCGGGCGACCAGGCGGCGTTGCTGTTGCTCGCAGGGCCGCGAGTGAGTCGAGTTGGGTTCGAGCCGTCGGCATTCATCAGGTAGATCTGTTCGGTTCCATCTCGGTCGCTCGTGAAAGCGATCCTCCCGCTCCGCGCTGCCACGGCTGGCAAGGTCATCGGACCGTTTGAGTCATTGCACGCGGCACCCATCGGCAGGCCCGCGGTCAGAAGCAACATCGTTGTCATCCTGGGCATGGTCATACGCCCCTACCTTTCTTCGCCTTGATGCTTACGACGGTGGGCTCGCTTCTCTTCCCGCTTGACCTGGGGCTGCTCCGCTACATCACGCCCCCCGAGCCGCGTGCGCGTGGTCACGTACAAGTCGTTCCCGCCGAAGCCACCCGGACGGGCAGAAAAGAAGTAGAGCGTCGTGCCGTCGAAGGAGAGCGCGGGCGCGCCGTCGAACGCCGTACTGTTCACGGTCGGCCCAAGGTTCGTGGGCGTCGACCAGGGATCGCTCGTTGTGGCACGCGTCGAGACCCACAGGTCCTGACTCCCGATCCCGCCGGGCCGCCCCGTGACGTCCGAGGACAGAAACATCTCGAGGCCGTCGCGCCGAATAGCTGTGCGGGTGTCGCGATACGGGCCGTTCAGCTCTATCAGGTCCGCACCCGGTCCCCACGCGTCGTCGTCGCCGCTGCGCGTGCTGACGTAGACGTCGAAGTCACCGAGTCCGCCGGGGCGATTAAAGCTCGTGAAGTACAAGAACTGCGTTCCGGTGCCCTCGTCCTCGAAGAACGTGGGGCCGGCTTCGTCGTAGATCGTGTTCACGCTGCAGCCGAGGTTCTCGGGGCGACCCCAGCCGAAGTCGTCGTCCTTGTCCCGGCGCTGCGCGACGTAGAGATCGCTGCCGCCACACCCGCCGGGCCGATCGCTATTCAGGTACAGGTGATGACCGTCGATGGTGAGGTTCGGCGCGAAATCGCTGCTGCTGGTGTTGATCACGGCACCGAGATTCTGCGGCGCCCCCCACGGATCGTCGCGCGTGGCACGATGGGTCACCCAGATGTCGTTGCCGCCGAACCCGCCAGGACGATTGGAGACGAAATACAGGCTGAGATTGTCCCTGGAGATCGACGGGTGTTGATCATTGAAGGCCGAGTTGACGACGGGGCCGAGGTTGACCGGCGCGGCCCAGAGCCCGTACTGCGGGTTTTCGTCCGCCACATCGGCGGCCAGCAGCTTCGGAGCCGCAGGGTCCATGACGCCCCTGTCGGAACTGCAAGCCTGGACCAGAGTGACGAATGCGCATAGCAAGGTGATTCTCTCGAGCGGTTTCATCAGCACCTCCCACCGTTGATTGCCGAGTCCCGGACCGACCGGTACTTTCCACGTTGACGGAGTGAGTTTGCGCCGGCCGCGTCACCAGGACGTGACCGGTCCGTCACCATCGCGGTGACGCGCACGGCTCCGCCAGCGCCGAAGGGGCCGCGCATGATCGAGCTCCGGCTGCTCGGGACTCTGCACCTCACCGACGCCGAGGGACGCGAAGTCAAGAGCCTGCTCACGCGGTCCCGACGCTTCGCGCTGCTCGCCTATCTGGCCGCGGCCTTGCCTCGGGGCTTCCACCGGCGCGACACGCTGCTCGCGCTGTTCTGGCCGGACCTCGACCAGGAGCACGCCCGCGGCGCTCTGCGCCAAGCACTCCATGTGCTCCGGGGCGCCCTCGGCCCCGACGTGATGGTCACGCGCGGGGACGAAGAGATCGGGCTCGATTTCGAGGCGGTGCACTGCGATGTCGCCGAATTTGACCGCGCCGTGGCGGCAGGCCGGCCGGAAGAGGCACTCGACCTCTATCGCGGTGCGCTGCTCGAGGGATTTTTCATCTCCGGTGCCCCTGACTTCGAGCGCTGGCAGGACCAGGAGCGCGCGCGCCTGCAAGAGGCGGCGTGCCGCGGCGCGCAGGCCCTGGGGGACGATGCGGTAGCGCGCGGCGATCTCGCCGGCGCGGCGACGTGGAGGCGCCGCAACGTGCAACTCGCCCCGCACGACGAGCAGCCGCTGCGTCGCCTGATGACTCTGCTCGACCGGGTCGGCGATCGCGCCGGTGCGGTAGCGGCGTACGACGAGTTCGCCAAACGGCTGGGCGCCGACCTCGAGACTGAACCCGCCGCCGAGACCAAGGCTCTCCTAAAGGCCGTGCACGCGCGGGACCACGCGGCGCCGGTGGTACTCTCCCCGCCGGGAGCGGACGCGCGGCCGTCGACCCCAGCCGCGATCCGGCCGGCGCCATCGCGGCACGCGTGGCGCCCGGTTCTGGTCGTCGCAGGTCTTGCGACGGTGCTCGTCGCCGTGACGATCGTCGGCTGGCACGGGCGGCTATGGCCGAGACCAGTCACTGGCCACATCCGCTCACTCGCGGTGCTGCCGCTCGCCAATCTGTCGGGAGACTCACTCGAGGCTTGGTACGCCGACGGGCTCACCGAGGCACTCACGACCGACCTTGGTCGACTTCGGGTCATCCGGGTGGTTTCCTGGGAAGCGGCCGCTCGCTACAAAGGGAAGGGCCTGCCGGACATCGCGCGTGGACTCGACGTGGACGCGGTGGTGGAGGGTGGCTTGCAGGTATCGCGCGGCCGAGTGCGGGTCGATCTTCGGCTGGTCGACGCCGCGTCGGGCTACCAGCTGTGGGCTGACCGGTTCGAAGAGCCGGCCGACAACCGGTTCGCGTTGGAGGACCGCTCCGCGTCGGGCATTCTATCCGCGCTGAAGCTGCCCTTGAGTCCTGCGGAGCAGCATGACCTCCGAACGGCTCCCACCCAGAATCTTCAGGCCTACGATTTCTACCTGCGCGGCCGGATCCACGTACGGCACGAGTCCCGCTCGGACAACCTGGTCGCGATCAACCTGTTCGAGCGAGCGGTCGCGTTAGACACTCACTTCGCGGCGGCCTACGCGGAACTGAGCCACGCATACGCGCTGCGCGTACAGCAATTGGTGCGCGAAGACACGGTGGCGCTGGAGCGCGCGCAGCTAGCCGCCGAGAAGGCGCTCCGGCTCGACCCCGATCTCGCCGAGGGTCATTATGCCCGAGCCTTCCTGCTGTGGGGGCCCGGTGGTCGATTCGCCCACCAGCTCGCGGTCCAGGAAGATCGACGCGCCCTGGCCCTGAACCCGAACCTCGCCGAGGCGCATCACCACTTGGGGATGATTTACCTGCACCTCGGGATGCTCGACACGGCGGTCGCCGAGCTGCGGAGGACGCTGGCCATCGACCCCGGCCATCGCTTCGCGCAAGAACGCATCGGCATCGCCCTCCTTTACCAGGGACGTTTCGAGGATGCGCTGCACACGTTTCAGCAGGTGCCGCCCGAATTCAATCCGGCCTTATGGAGCCACCGGAAGGCCGTGGCATTGCTCTACCTCGACCGGGATAGTGAGGCCTCGAGCCTCATTGACGCGTACCTGCGCAAGAATCCCAGGGACCCGGGGGGCCTCGTCACCAGCGAGCGGGCAGTCTTGTTCGCTAAGCGAGGCGACACGCGCCGGGCGGAGTCCGACATCGAGGCGGCCGTGACGAAAGGGGAGGGGTTCATTCACTTTCACCACGCGGCTTTCAGCATCGCCACCGCGTACGCGCTGCTCCATCGGCCGGGGCCGGCGGTTCGATTTCTGCGTCAGGCGGCGGCCGACGGGTTACCGTGCTACCCGTGTTTCGCGAACGACCCCTACCTGATCAACCTCCGCGACGATCCGGAGTTTGTCACCTTCATGCGGGAGCTGAAGGTACAGTGGGAGCGGTACCGGGCGACGCTGTGAGTTGGACGTACCTGAGCAATCGACGACGACAGGCGTGGTGCCCTAGCAGCCGCGGTCGGGGGTCACCCCTTGCACCAGGACCGTCGGAGTGGATGCGGCGGTGGTAGTCACGGTGATGATCCATGTGTGCGTGGTAGCCAGCGCCCGGTGCGTGACCCAGGTGCGCGGGCTCTGGATCCCCGAGGCTGCCGTCGGGAAGTACACGAGGGCGCTGTACTGCACGCTGTCGGCGAGGGCGGTATTCCAGCAGAGCGAGCCGTTCGTGGCCACGGTCTGCGATCGTGTCACTGTGCCCGTGGCGTCTTCCAACACCACCGTTGCGCTGTCCGGCGTGCCGTTGCGGATGATGCTGATGAGACTGTCGGCGCTTGCAGGCTCTCGCACGTCCACCCAAGCGAGCCCGAGCACCGCCTGACTCGCGACCGGGTGCACGTAAATCTCCGACCACCCGGGACTGCGCGCCGTGACGTGCGCGGTTACGGGGTCGATCACCACTGAGGCGGGTGTTGTCGACGACCAGCGCACCCCGGCAGAAGTGGTGTCGGAGGGCAGACAGTCACCCGGCCCGTTGAACGCCGCGTGTATCGTCAGCGTGTCCCCGATGTCCAGCAGCGACGACGCCGGGCTGAGTGCCGCGACGAGGATGAAACAGTGATCGGGGTTCTCGAGGATCGCGACCGCGTTGCTGCGGCACGCGGCGGCTCCCCCGAACATGGCGAGGAGGCAGGAAGGCCGGAATCGACGTGATCGAGGCATCCACACTGGATACCCCCCTTGGCGCGGCGGAGTCACGGAGCGGATGGCACAGGACTCCCGCAGTCGCCGTTGCTGCCCAGCCACAGTTCTGTGGCTCGTCCGCTCTCGGAGCAACCAGAGCGGTCTCCTCGCACCACGGCATGAGGGTTGCTCAAAAGCCAGTGGCGAATCGGGATTCGGGAACACGGAGGAGGGCACCTTGCGGGACGGCGGCGCGTCTTGTCACGTCGCGATCATCGGGGCGGGGCCGTACGGATTGGCCGCCGCTGCGCACCTCCGCGCCCAGAACGTCGAAGCTCGGATCTTCGGCGAGCCGATGGAGTTCTGGAAACGGCACATGCCGCGGGGCATGTTCCTGCGTTCGAGCCCGAGCGCGTCGAATCTCGCTGATCCGGATGGTCGGCTGCGACTCGATCGCTATCATGCGCTCCACGGCCTGCCGCACACCAAGCCGACACCGCTCGAGGACTTCGTACGTTACGGGCAGTGGTTCCAGCAGCAGGCGGTACCGGATGTAGATCGACGCAGGGTTGCCTTCCTTGCCGCAGATGTGCAGGGGTTCCGTGTGCGCTTGGAGGATGGGGAGGAATTCCCCGCGCGGCGCGTGGTGGTGGCCACGGGCATCAGCCCATTCGCCCGGCGCCCAGTGGAGTTTGCCGGACTGCCGGCACCCCTGGTTTCTCATTCCTTCGACCACGCCGATCTGAGTCGGTTCGCCGGTCAGCGGGTCGTGGTGGTGGGTGCCGGGCAGAGCGCGCTCGAATCGGCGGCCCTGCTGCACGAGGCTGGCGCGCAGGTCGAGGTCGTAGCCCGGGCCCCTGGCACCTACTTCATCCCTGACTGGCCGCAGACTCGGTTCGTGCGTGCGGCGCGCCGGCTGCTCAGCCCCGTCGTCCGTCCCCCGTTTGACATCATGGGCCCACGCTTCGTGAGCTGGCTGATCGCGTGGCCCCGGCTGTTTCGACGGTCGCCGAGAGTGGTTCAGGACTTCCTCACGGCGCGTGCCGTGCGACCGGCCGGGGCGAGCTGGTTAGCGTCGCGCCTGGCCGCGGTACCGATCACCGCGGGCCGTACGATTGCGGTAGCGACTCCCACCGGCTCGCGGCTCCGTCTGCGGCTCGACGACGGCACCGAACGCCTCGCGGATCACCTGCTCCTCGCCACGGGTTATCGCGTGGACGCCGCTCGCTACCCGTTCCTGGCGCCGACCCTGCTGCACGGCCTGCGCACCCGTGATGGCTATCCCACGCTGAATGTCGGGTTCGAATCGTCTGTGCCAGGCCTTCACTTCCTCGGGACGCCTGCCGCCGGGACCTTCGGCCCCCTGTGTCGCTTTGTCGTGGGAACGAGGTACATGGCGCGCACGCTGACGCGGTACATCACCCATGCGGGCGGGAACGGCCGCATCCGGCCCGCGCGGCCGACGCGAAACGGCTCGCTCGCCGTGCGACATGCATGACGCGGTGGCTAGACCGTGGGCCGTGGTTCTCAGCTCTGACGTCGTCGGCCTGGGGGCGGTCCGGAGTCTGCACGCGGGAGGTGTCCCCACCCTCGTCATCATGCTCGATCCGCTGGAGCCCGTGCGCGCCTCCCGGTACGGCCATAAAATTCTCGTCCCCAAGTCGCGCGACGTGGATGGCGCTCTCTTAGATGCGCTCGCCGAGGTCAATCGCGAACCGCGGCCGGTCCTCATTCCGACGTCCGATCATCTCGTCCATTTCATGGCCAAGCACCGGGCCCACCTAGAAGTGCACTACCGGTGCTGCATCCCCCCGGATGCCGCCATCAACATCGCACTCGACAAGGCCAAGGACACGCAACTCCTCCAGGGGACGGAGATCCCGCTCCCCAAGACCGTTCAGACGTTGCCGGCCTCACCAGCCGACTTGGTCCGCCAACTGGGCCTGCCCATGATCGTGAAACCCCGCACGCACTTGGATAAGGAAGGCGTGGGGTGGCGGAACGTCATCATCCGCAGCGTCGCCGACGCCGACGCGTTTTACCGCACGAGCGGCGCGGTGCTCGGCCGCGTCATCGCGCAGGAGTTGATTCCCGGCCCTGACGAGGCGCTGTGGGAGTGCATCTGTCTGTTCAACGCCGACAATGAGATCGCCCGCGCGTTCACCTTCCGCAAGCTCGCGACGATGCCGGCCCACTACGGAGCCACCAGCCGCGGTAGGAGCGAGCGCAACGATGCTCTGGTGGATCTCGCCGCCCAAGTCGGCCGACAGTTCAACTATGCCGGTATCGCCGACATCGACGTGAAGTACGACGCGCGCGACGGGCGCTACAAGTACCTCGAGCTCAACCCGCGACTGGGCGTGTGCCACTACTTCGGCACGCGCTGCGGCAAGAACCTGACCCTCGACGCCTATCGCCTGGCCTGCGGTGAGGATCTGCCGCAGGATGCCCCGCAAGTCGAGGGACGAACGTTCCTCGCCGTGCTGGAGGAGATCGGCGGCCGGTTGCAGGACGGCGATTCTTTGCTGGCGGTGCTGCGCGGCCTCTTGGTGGCCCTCCTGCAGCGGCCGGTGGGGGCGTACTTCGCCCCGGGCGATGTCTGGCCCGGGCCCTTTGCAGTTTTTCGAATCGGTTACCGACTTCTGACGAGGGCGTGGCACGGGCAGCTTGGCGCCGTGTTCACGAAGCAGTTCAACCCGAGCGCTTAACGACGGAGGGCAGAGGATTCGAACCTCTACGGGGTTGCCCCCAGCGGTTTTCAAGACCGCCGCCTTACCAGTTAGGTCTAGCCCTCCCGACCGCCGTAAGCTAGAGTCGCTCGGTGATCATGGTCAATCCGCTGCGGCTATCCGACGATCGGGTCGTCACTCTCATCGTGTTCGGCGGCGTGGCGGCGGTCGCCGGTGGCGTGGGGCTCGTCAGCTGGCTCGTCACACGCCGCCGCCGCCAGGCGTACGAAGCGTTCTGCCGGGACCGTGGCTACCGATTTGACAGGGAGCGCTCCGGCGAGGAGGCACGCCACGCGGCGACCTGCCGGCTTTTCACGGAGGGACACGGCCGCCGCTGGACCTTCACGATCGTGGGAACGAGCGGTGGCACACCGTTCACCGCCTTCGAGTATCGCTGGACGACGGGCTCCGGCAAGAGCTCACGATCGCACTGCATCGGCGGGCTACTGTGGACCGTCGAGCGCTCTCTGCCGCTGTTCTTCCTGGCGCCCGAAGGATGGTGGGATAAGGTGGCCGCCTACTTCGGCGTGCAGGACATCGACTTCGACGATTCGCCCGATTTCTCCCACTCCTACCGCCTGCAAGGCGGGGACGAATCCGCGGTGCGCGCCCTGTTCACACCCGCCCGCCGCCAACGGTTGGAGCAGCTCGCTGGACAGCATGCCAGCGGCGCCGGCCACGAGCTCATGTGGTGGCGCAACGCGGCGCTTCCGACCCCGGACGCTTTCGACGATTTCCTCATGGAAGGCGAGGGCGTGCGCCGCGCGTTTACCGAAGGCTAGCTCTCGGCGGCCGTACTGAACGTTACAACGCGAGGTCGGTCAGAACGTCGGCCAGGACCTCGCCTTCCTCCCGCGTCAGCGCATCCCACACGCCCCTGTTACCATCCGCCCGTATCACTTCGAACACCGCTCGCGCGGCCGGACGGCCTCCGACCGTCCAGCGTGGCCGGGCGATCCAGAACCCGGACGTGCCGTCTGCGTCGTTCTGGTAGCACTCCGCAATCCGGCGGGCCACCGCGCTGCAGGCAAAGCCCGTGGGCAAGAACTGCTGGCATGCCGCCAGCGCCGCCTCGACTTGCTCAACAACGCTATACGCCTGCTGGGTGGTCATGGTCTTCGCCAGGGGCATGGGGGAACCGTGTGGGGTGGCTATCCCTCCGAGGATGCCGAGAGACACGCCCAGGTAACGGTGATGCGAATTGCGACAGGTAGGGGGGCGCTCCCCGGGCGGGTCACCGCTCCGGCGGCGGAATGAACCCGTAGTTGGTGTTCTTGAAGATCGAGTCCGCCAGAACCAACGCCTTGGCGGCCTCCTGCGGGTTCCGCTTCTGCAGCAGCTGCGCCAAGCCCTGATACACGATGCCGTAGGTCGCGAGGATCCCCTCGGACGGCTTGTCCACCCAGCCGCGCGGGCGGTGCCGCGCCGCCGTGTCGCCGTGGTACACCTGGAACGCGAGCGCCTCGGTGCGCGGCACGTTCACGAAGCCCAGGCCCTGGATCCCCTTGATGCTGTCGGACTCGGCGATGGGGTCCTGGTGCAGCTTGCGCACGAACCCCTGGCCCTCGAGATACCCCGTGAGGCCGAACTGATCGGCGTAGGGCCCGACGGTGCGCGAGAAGTACAGCGGCCGCTTCCCCATCTGGTCCTTGATCGCCTGCAGCGTGACCACGTCCGCTTTCTCCAGGTACTGGCGGCCGAGCTGCGCCGGGTCGAGCGTCACCCCGACGCCGCCCAGGTTGACGGCGGTCTTCTTCTCGAGGAAGTACACGGGCTGGAGCCCGTCGAGCTGCGCGTCGCTGAAGCTCAACACCTTGCCGCTCGGCTTGGGCCACGCGCGGCCGCGGTAGATCGGGAGCGCTTTGTCGGGGTCGAAGTCGTAGATCGGCCGGCGCTGCATCTGCCGCAGGTACCAGTCGGTGTTGGCGAGCGACAGGTTCAGGACGACGACGTCCTTGCGGATTCCCTCCACCTCTTGCGCGTACCACAGAGGGAAGGTGTCGTTGTCTCCCGCAGTGACGAGGATGCCGTACGGCTCCACCGACTGCAGGATGTCGTACGCGAAGTCCCGGGCGAGCGTCTCGCCGGCGCGCGACGCGGTGAGGCGGTTCCCGGCGAGCGGGATCAGGGCGAGCAGGAGGACCGGCGTGGCGAACCGCCAGCGCCGCTCCGGGTCGGGCTCACGGTCTTCGAGCCACTCCGCCGCCCACTCCATCAGCGTGGCGAGTCCCATTCCCACCCACACGCCCCACAGCGCGAACGACGCGATGAAGAAGTAGTCGCGCTCACGCACCTCGTGCAGCGCCTGCGCCAGGTCGGGGCGCTGCGAGTAGCCGTACTTGAAGTTCAGATAGAAGATCAAGAGCAGCGTGAACGTGCTCATCAGCGTGGTCATGGCGAGCGCCGTGCGCAGGTCGGCCTTCCAGTGCCGCCACGCGCCCAGCAGGCCGAGCGTACCGAACACGACGGCGAGCCCGCGCTGCAGGCCGCCCATCCAGTCGCGGCCCCACTGCCAGCTGAAGTACTGGATCCACATCCCGATCTGCGCGCTGATCGAGGCCTGCCGCTGGCTCACGGGCGGCTTGCCGTATTGCTGGCGCGTGAGCACGTCCCACAGCGCCTGCCCGCTGGTCGGCTCCCCTTCGTTGATCGGTGGG
>Ga0209689_1002053_pt1 | contig 15069 bp, 13 predicted proteins | sample GraSoiAngelo_149_FD_187119 | JGI IMG/M metagenome (GOLD analysis project Ga0209689, IMG submission 187119) | Grasslands soil microbial communities from the Angelo Coastal Reserve, California, USA - 14_1009_09_30cm (SPAdes) (version 2) | ecosystem: Environmental > Terrestrial > Soil > Grasslands ...
TCCGAATTCAGAAGGAGTTCGAAACTTGTCCGCTCGGGGTCGCCAGCCACCATCGCACTTAGAACCTGGGGCTGAGTCAGCCGGTCCCTCTTATCGGCCGTGGGCGATACCGGGGAGACCGTTCGTCTACGGCCAGGTCATCGAAGGACAGCCAGGGCACACCCCACTCCCACCAGCCCTGCACCCAGGGTTGGAGCAGCGCGACCCCGCGGCCGTAGACGACGGGAATCACCTGGCTGAGCTCCTCGACGACCATGCGATCGGCGCGGTGGAAGAGGGCCAGGCGGGTGGCGCCATTCCGCTCAGCGCTGGCTCGCTCGACGAGGTCATCGAAAGGCTGATGCCTCCACCGGAAGATGTTGGTCGGGCTGCGACTATGGAGAAGCACCGTCAAGTAATATTCCGGATCCGGCCAGCCCGCAATCCAGTTCCAGAGGATCGCATCAGCGATCTCGCTGAACCGCATGTTCTCCCGGATCGGCCGCTCGATGATTTCCACCGGCATCCGAAGGACGTCCTGCCACCCTCCAACGAGGGTCTCCAGGTGGATACCACGCTGTTCCGTCGCCACAAACAGGCGGAATGGGGATCGGTGCGAGGATTGCGCGAGCAAACTACGTGCCTGATCAGGATCGAAGGGGCGCGCGATATCCGGGGTGTGACCGGGCAGGCCGGGCGGCACCAGACCGCCGGTGGCCACCGCCTGATTTGGAAGGAGAACCGCTTGCAGCCCCGCGCGGTCGGTAGCGTGCGCGAGCGCGTGCCGAAAGCCAGCGTCGGCCCGGCCACCACCGAAGATCACACTCACGGTCGCCACCGGGGCTCCCATCAACATCTCGACCCCGGCTGTCTCCGCCTCCCGCAGTCCCACCCAGTTCACGCTTGGCGCGATGACGTCCAATTCGCCCCGTCGCAGGGCGGCCACCGCGTCACCGGCGACGGCCGGCACCCACTCGGCGCGGGCGACGTTGCCGCCGTGCCGCCGCTGATAGCCGAGATTGCGTTCGATCACGACCCGGTCCGCCTCGAGGCTGACCACGCGAAACGCGCCGCTCGGTTCAAGATCTGGGCGAACCGCGCCAAAGAGCGGGTAGCCGAACAGCCAGATAAACCGTGGCGAGGGCTCGCCCAGCCGGAATTCGAGTGTTCGCGCATCGAGCGCCTTGATCCCGACCGCACCGGCATCGCTCAGCTCGCCGCGCGCGTATCGCTGCGCGTTCTCGAGGAGGAACAGATGAATCGCCTCGGTCGACGGATTTGGGGGCTCTAGGAGATGCAGATAATTCCAAACGACGTCGTGCGCCGTCAGCGGCCGGCCGTCGTTCCACTGAAGCCCCGGCTTCAGTCTCATCACGTATCGCAGCCCATCATCGCTGACCTCCCACCATTCGGCGAGTCCGGGCACCATGTATGGCCCTGGGCGGGGCGTCATCAACCGGTCGTACAGCTGGACCTGCACGCGGACGTTCGTGGAGTACATGGAGACAAACGGATCCACGACCCAGGGCATCTGGTTGACGCCGATTCTCAGGGTCGCCGTGGCCACCGGGTTCGCGTTAGCCGGCGGCGACCAGCGCGCGAAGGCCGACTTCCAGGCTTCGTTGGTCTCGCGATAGCGCATCGCCATGTGCAGCGTTGTGGCCAGCTGGAAGAGAAGCTCCGAGACGTCCTGTTGTCGGCCCGCCTTCATCAGGAGCGGGATCAGCTGGCGGTAGTGGCCGGCCGCTTCGTCGAGCGCCCATTCACTGAGGGCGCGGTCGCCGGCGAGCTTCAGGGACGCCACTGCCTTCTCATAGTCGGCCGCAGCGAGCCAGTGGTGGGCGATCAGGCCGTAGACCCGCTCCGGTCGTTTGGCGTAGTAGGACTCGTACCACTCCGCGGCGCGTCGGTGCAGGAGGGCACGCCTTGGCGTGACCAGGGTGCGGTAGGCGGTTTCCTGGATGAGCGCGTGCTTGAAGCGGTAAACGGGTTGGCGCCCGGCCGACTCTTCCCGCAGCAGGTCGAGCCGCAACAAATGATGGACCGCCTGGCGCAGTTGCGGCAGCTCGAGGCCCGACACCGCCTGGAGCAGTTCGAGACCAAAAGTGCGTCCCAGCACTGAGGCTGAGGTGACCACCTCGCGCCATTCCGGCTGGAGACGGTCGATCCGGGCGATGATCACCCCTTCGAGCGTTGGCGGAACTTCGAGCGAGTCGACGCCGGTGAGCTTCCACCGGCCGTTCTCGGGCACCAGTGCTCCGCTATCGATCAGGGACCGCACCATCTGCTCGAGGTAGAACGGGTTGCCTTCGGCGAATCCAAGGAGTCGGTCCGCGAGGTCTTCAGGTAGGACTCGGTCGCCGGTCAGCGAGGACAGCAGGGCGGCTTCGGAGTTGCGAGCCAGGGGTTGCAGCGCGACCTCTCGGAAGAGGTGACGGTATTCCCGCGCAGCTTTCTCTCGCAAGAGCCACGAGGGGTGGTCCGTTTCCGGCCGGTGGCTAATCATGAGCATCACTGGCGCCGACTCGGCAATCTCGAGGACCCGTTCGGTCAGCGCGAGCGAGGTGGGATCGGCCCAATGCAGGTCGTCGAGCGCGATCACCAGGGGGCGCTCGCCGGCAAGGTGACTGAGCAATTCGGTGACGACCTCGAACGTCCGGTACTGCAGGGATTCGGGCGAAAGCGATTGCAACCGGACGGACGCCTCGGATTCGAGGGTCAGTCCGAGGATGGTGCCCAGGTACGGATAGACCTCGAGGGCGTGTCCGGGAAACGACTCTTCAGCCTTTCGCCGAAGCTTGACCCGCACGCGGAGCTCGGGATCCGTTGCGCTGACGTCCAGCCAGTTGCGGAGTAGATCGCGGTAGGGCCAGTAGGGCAGCGCATCTCCATAGGAGACACATCGCCCGTCGAGCCAGGTCAAGTTCCGCTCGGCCGCGCGCTGGCGGAGCTCGGCGGCCAGCCGGCTTTTCCCGATCCCAGGTTCTCCAATGATGAAGAAGACGCCTCCACTCCCAGTGTCGAGCCGCTCGATCAGCTCGAGTCCGACCGCCAGCTCGCCGTCCCTGCCGACCATCGGCGCGGTCGGCTCGACCACGGTTCGCGTGCCCGTCCCTTCGATCGGACTGAGAACCGAGTAGGCGACCATCGCCGTCGACTTGCCCTTCAGCTCCAGGGTGACTGGCGGGCCCCAGTCGAACAGCGGCTGCACCTGGCGACGCGTGGCATCGGAGACGAGCACGCCGGCGGGAGCGGCCGCGGCCTGTAGCCGGGCGGTGCTGTTGACCGTATCGCCCATGGCGCTGTACTCGACGCGGCTGCCCGCACCGACTTTGCCCACGACGACCTCGCCGGTGTGAATGCCCACCCGCATGGAAAAGTCGAGGTTGAAGCCGCGTCTTACCTCCTCGGCGTACTCGCGAATGCTAGCGATGATGTCGAGAGCTGCCCGCACCGCACGCTCCGGGTCATCCTCGTGCGCAATCGGGGCGCCAAAGAGCGCCAGCAGGCCGTCGCCGGCCAGGGCTCCGATGGTGCCCCCATACGTTTCCACCGCGGTCACGGCGCGGCCGACCGCCTCGCCGATCACCAGCTTGGCTTCCTCGGGATCGAGGCGCTCGGAGAGCGCCGTCGAGCCGACGACATCAGCGAACATGGCGGTAACGATGCGGCGCTCCTCGCGCAGCTCGGCCACGCCGCCGATTATGCTCTACGGGGCCCTACCCCTTCCCCTCCAGGGGAAGGCGAAATGGCTCCTCGGCCAGAGGGCCGTATCTGAACTCAGTTGGGGTTCGAAACTTGTCCGGTTGGGGTCGTTCGAATCTCAGGCCGCCCGAAGCGGATGTTGCCGTGCCTGTTCGTAAAGCGGCTCCGGAGCCATGTCAATCCCGTTAGGCCAAACGATGGTTGCGGCTTCCGGATCGACGCGAACCTGAGTAAAAAAGGCCGGATCGCTGAGCGGTTCCAAAACACCCATCGACGTCCTTGAAGTGAAGTCGACGTCACCCCACGGTGCCGTCGTCGAATAGCAGGCGGAGACGGTAGTCTTCCACGACCGCGACGCCGACGATGGCGGGCAGCTTTGGCATGTCTACATCCTATGGCAGTGGTGCAATAGGCAGCAGAGTTTCGAGGCGACGAGCACGCTCCCAGTTTGCCAGGATCTCGGTGCGATGGAGTTCGGTCCATTCCCTAACCAGGCCAAGAGGCCGTGGCTCCAGAGCACCGACTAACAGCGCCCCGTCGACTTAAATCGACGCCCGCTGGCCCGCGCGATGGGCGTGGACATGCGCCACCGAATGATCTGCTTCGTTCCAGTACATGTAGATGGCGATGCCATAGAACGAAGAGATTCGGGGCATAGCGACAAGAGGTTAATTGCCGACCGGCCCGAAGCGTCGACCGTATTTGAGAAGGACCGGTGGTATTTGCGCCTCCGAGCCCGCTCGGGGTCGCCGTGATTCGCCTGCAACGTAAGGCTTGGCTCGGCGATGCTCACTCCCCGGCACCCTCCTACTTCTTGATAGTGCATTGGTGTCAGCTAAAGGGTGGGCCGGGGGCGAGTGAATCCGCCCCCAAGCCCACACGGCGACGTGACGGTGATCGCGGCTTGGTTATGGAAATCGCGTGCCCAAAACACCTGTCGCAACTTGCCTGAACCACATTGGACTGACCCGATCTGAGCGTTCCATTTTGTAAGGGGACGTAATGCTTTTCGTAAGGCGGCGGAGTCGAGGGGCAGACGGCTTCGGGCAGACAGTGACCGAGTTCGCCATTGTCATGCCGCTGCTCTTCATGCTCATTCTTGGGCTGCTGGACGGCTGCCTCGTCATGTTCAGCGTGGGAACGGCTCGCTATGCCAGCGCCCAGGGCGCCCAAATAGCCGCCCAGGTCGGCAACGCGACGACTGCCGATGACCAGATCGTCAAGGCGATTCGCGACCACGCCGGAACGACCGGCATCTTCTCGGTGACCGAGGTCGACATTTACAAGCTCAACCAGGATGGAAACGGGAACCTTACGGCCGATCCCGTCCTCTATAACCGCTACGGCATTGACGGGACCCCGATGATTCTCGAGCCCTGGCCGGCGGCCTCGCGCAACGTCGGCAATGGGACCAATGACTTCCTCGGCGTGACCGTCCACTTTACCTATACCTGGAAGGCGGGCTTTCTGGCGCCGCTCGGGTCGATGAGAAGCACCGCCACCCATTACATCCGGCTGGAGCCGCAGAGCTACTGACATGCGCGCCATCCACGGATTCCGGGGCGACTCCTGCCGGCATCGCCAGCTGGGGCAGTCCCTGGTAGAGCTGGCGATTCTAACCCCCCTGCTGGCCCTCCTACTGATGGGCAGCTTCGACGCCAGCATCATGATCTCGGACAAAGTCACGTCTGGCTCCGCTGTACGACAGGGAGCTCGCCTGGCTGCCGAGCTCGGTGGCTCGCAGACAAACCCTGGGGTGTCGACGACCGCCATCGACATGCAGATCGTCCACAACGTCCTGGCGATGGCGGCCGGGATGAGCTCCGCCACCGTTCAGGAAATCGACATCTACGCACCCACGAGTCCGGACGGGAGCTATCAGCCGGGCGCGGACCCGGTTGATCAGTACCTGATCAGCCCCGCCGGCAGCGTGACCACAGGAGTCCAGACATTCCCCATCACCAACCGGCGGCAGACGCCGCCAAACGAGACGTCCGTTGGCGTTCGGCTGGTCTGGAAATACAGCCCGCCGGGCGGAATCTTTCCGAGGAACATGATCCTGTCTGATTATTCCGTGATGAAGGCGGCGCCGATCCTAGGATGAGCGCCAAGGACCGCTCAGCGTCGAACGATGGACCGGAGCCGCGGGCGCTTCGGTCGCAGCTCGGGCAGGGAATCGTCGTGGTCGCCCTGGCCGGCACGCTGCTGATCGGCGGGGTCGGTCTGGCGGTCGACATGCTGGTTGGGTACTTCTACAGTGTTGCCGCTGAGCGCGCCGCCGCCGCCGCAGCGCTGTCGGGTGTGGTCTTCATGCCAGACCAATTCAGTCCGAGTAATGCCATGCCGGCGGGTTCCCGCAACGATGCGACCGACCGAGCTCTCGACGAGGCTCGACGCAACGGCTTCGACAATACCGACACCATCAACGGGATCCTCGTCACGCCCTCTCAGGTCCCCGGCTATCCGAACCGTCTCCAGGTGAGCGTGCAGCGCCTGGCGCCCGTCTTCTTCATGGAGGCGTTGGGTTTCCGGCCCTACCTGGTCAAAAAGATCGCCGTTGCTGCCTTCCTACCGCCGATCTCGCTCGGAGAGCCGGGAAGCCAGTTGGGGGCGGCGCTCGGTGACTTAGGTCGCACGAGCTTCTACTTCATGCGGACGGAGGGCTGGGGTGTAGACCGTGGGTATGGCGATGCGTTCACGCCAAGCCCGAACAATCCGCCGGCGTCCAACGGCGCCTCGGACGACGTACACCAGATCGGCTACGTCAATGCGACCGAAGCGATGGACCCGACGGTGTCCGATCGGGGAGGCTACAACTTCCGCATCACCATCCCCGCCGGCGGTCCGGGTGGCGTGATCCAAATCTACAACGCCGTCTATGCACCTGACGGTTTCAGCGGGATCCCGAACTTCTGCGACAACAACAACCAGAACCCAGCTCTGCGCTCCTGTTCGACCGGCGGGAACACCTGGTATCACGAGGACGACGAGATGAGCGCTGTGCCCACTAGTTTCTCGGCGATGCGCTACAGCCTGTACCGGGTGAACAATCTCTTCATTCGCGGCACAGACGTGCTTCTCTCGCAGCTGACCGTTCTTCCCATCAATGCCAGCAACTGGGCGCTAGGGTCGAATCAGTACCTGATCATGGGCGGCACCAACCGCGGCCGCACCGTGACGCAGCAGTACTCGGGTGGTCTTCCGACCAACATGCTCATCTATCACAACTGGATCGACGCGGCCACGTACAGCGGGCCAGGGGACGGTGGCCTGGTCAGCCTGCGCCAGACGGGCGCATTCAGCACCTACGACCAGGCCGGCGTCCTTGTACCGGGGACCTACCGGCTGCGGGTCGACACGCTGGACAACAACGGGCGGACCTTCACCAGCTTGAATACGCTTGGCAAGAAGGGCTATGCGCTGCGCGCGGTCAACGGCGACATGAACCGGACCAGCTGCGCGACCTGCCAGGTGACGGCCTGGGACGACATGTGCTTCTTTACCCCATTCGACGCCGGGAGCGGAGGAAGTTTCACCATGGACCTGTTCAGGCTGACCCGAGACTATGCCGGACTGACGGTCACGATCGACCTCTGGGACGTCGGTGACATTTCTAGCAGCAACGGCAGTGTCGCCATCAATATCTTGAACCCATCAGGAGCGGTTGCCAGCTCGCCGTTGGGCATCAACATCTATGACCTTGGCACCCAGCGGTCGAATCTCGCGACCCGGCAGTACACGGTTTGGGCGAGCGCCGCCACCAACCGGCTCGCGTCCTTCGTCGCATACAACCCTAATACCGGTCAGTCTTCCGACAACCAGTGGATCCACCTCGAGATTCCAGTCCCGTCCTCCTACAACCCGCCACCGGGTCAGGAATGGTGGCGGCTGCAGTACGTCACCGGTGCGGGGACGGTCGCCGACGACACGGTCACTGTGGCCGTCGGCCTGAAGGGCGGCCCGGTACATCTGATCCCCTGAGCGCGAGGAGCAGTCTCCCTTGGCCGAGGAAGCCGTCTGGGCCGCGGAAATTACCGGCCACCAGCTCGGGCGTTCAGAGCCGACTGAGCACATGCCTGCGGCGATGGCGCGGGGACGTGGACGGCCTCGATCGTCCAGCCGTACTCTGCGACACGCCCAACCATCTCGAACCAGGCCGGATGGTCCGCCGCGTAGGCGACGTAGTCCGCACGATCGTCCGGCATCACCAGGATGGAGGTATTGCTAGTGGACAGCCAGCATTGCAGGAGCACGCCCGCGGTCGCTGGATGATCGGCGTAGTGGTAGCCAGCCGGTAGGTAGTAGAACGGGTCGTACAACTGGCTGATAAAGTGCCCGCCGTCTAGCCCACCATAGTGCACGAGCGCATACGTCACGGCGGGATGGTCGGGCGGGGGCAGGCTGAGCGCGCCGGCGCGATACTCGGCCTGACCGAAGATGCCGGCGATGTAGCGTCCCGTGGCCACGTCGGTGTTCCAGGCCGGCGCTGTGCTCGTGTACGCCGTCTCGATCGGGATCCAGGTCAGCTGCACGGCGAACAGCAGGATCCCGGCCGACACCCAGGTGACCGGTCGAACTCCCCTTCCCACGTAGCGAGGCACGAGAACGAACAAGCCAATCGCAACGAGTAGGGCAGCGAAGTCATACGGAAAGGCGAGGATCCACATCATCCACCGCCAGGGGTACCACTCGGTGATAAATGCCGTTAGACCGAACAGACCGAAGACCAGCGCGCAAGAACCGAATCCATAAAGCAAGAGCAAGTACGATCGCGGTCGGCGCCAGAGGGTCGTCAGCAGGCCGACGGTCGCCATTGCCCAGAGGGCTACAAACCACGGCCGTGCTGATTGCTGGCTCGCGATCAGCGGCTTCATCCACAGGCCACCGGCATTGGCCAGGTAATTCCAGTACAGCGGATAAATGGGGTTGCCGGTCCGGTCGTTGAGGAATGCCATTTGGGCGGCCATGACGCCCACAAACCCGAGAAGCAGTACAAACCATCGGCGGACGGTCGCACGCCGCAGAAACGACGCCAGGACAAGCCCGGGTGAAGACAGCCAGGCCTCGGGTCGGGCCGCGGTGGCAAGCCCCCACGCGATCCCGGCCCCCAAGGAGCGTTTCGGCAGGAGCCAGATACCGAGGAGGGACAGGCTGACTCCCATCGGCTCGAGCATCCCGGACGAATCGTTAAAGACGCTCGTGGGCGCGATAGCGGCAAAAGCCGTCGCGGCAACAGCGACCGAGAGGTTCCAATAGCGCCGGCAGAGATGGAAAATCAACACCACGCCGAGCGATCCGAAGGCAAGACTCTGCAGCCTTGCGAGCACGATGTCAGTCGAGCCCGTGACAAAAAAGAGGATGACGAGGATGATCGGGTGCAGGCTACCCCAGAAGTACTCCACACCCTTGAGGTCCCAGAGGCGCAGGCCGTGGCTCAAGCCGATCTCTTTGGTGAGGTAGGCGATCTGCCAGTGCTGGTACACATCCGTGTACAGCCCGTCGCCGGCGTTTTCGGGATTCGAGACGGCAAAGAGATAGATCAGACGTGGCACCAGGGCTATGAGCAGCACCCCCAGGGTCCACCAGCTCCAGAGTGCGAGGGGAGCGGGAGCTGGCGAGGAGCCGCCACCCCGCCGAGGGTCTTCCTCGTCGTGGTCCGGGAGGACCCGGGCCAGGCTCAGGCGCCAGTCTCCAACGGGCGCAAGCTTTCCTTACTCTTGGGCGGGGTCTTCACTAAATCGTTGACAACGCAAACGGAGGCAAACTTGCGAGTTCTGGCACTCCGGGCTCGTGACCTGAATACGCCGCCCCTCCCCCTTCCGGCGGATTCCGGAGAATGGGACTGAGGGCCAATGCAGGCGGTGTCTCCCGACTACACGCGACGCCACGGACAGTGGGCGAAGTGGGGTTTGAGGTCCTTCTACCTGATCATCGCTGGCCAAGCGTGCGTCATCGTCATGTTGGTCGCGCCGTCGCTTCAGACTCCAGCTTTGCTGATAGGCGTCCTGCTCCTGCTGCTCGGTCTGGTGTCCTTCGTCATGATGACCATCCGGGGCGTCCAGTGGTACTGGGCACGCCATCGCTATTACCGCACCCTAAGCCACGCGGACCGGAGCAGCGCATATGAAAACGAACTTCGCAGTCGTGGAGCGCCCGGCTGGTACAGGCGACTCAGTCCGCAAGGGAGAAACCTCTACCTGGTTGGTGTGTTTGGGATATGCATCGCCATCGGCTCTATCGCGCTCGCCCACGAAGGACCGTGGGCGGTTGCGATCTTCGCGGCGATCATTGCTGGAGTGGGAGTCATCGGCTGGCTCGCGGGTAGGCCCCGCTGATACTGGAAACAGATGTCTCTTTATCGAGGGTGGTCTCCATTAGCCACCGACCCCAAGAACCTGGGAATAACGATCTGGACGCTCCTTGTTATCGCCGTCGCAATCGCCGGTATCGGATACGTTTTAGTCCCCTCGCTTTACGGGATAGCGTCCGTCGTGCTCATCGGCCTTTTCCTCGTCATCGGCGGGTTGTGCATTCTCCTGATAGTTCGTGGCATTCAGATGCTGCTGTCCGGGTAGGGAGTTCCATGGAGCATGGAGTGTTCGCGAAATGAATCAGGAAGAGGTCGCCGGCGTGGTTGCCGATGTGCGATCTGGAGATGAGGCGGCCTTCGCGGCCCTCACCGAGCCCTTCCGACGTCAGCTCCACGTGCACTGCTACCGGATGCTGGGCTCATTCGATGAGGCGGAAGACCTGGTGCAGGAGACGCTCCTGCGGGCGTGGAGGGGCCGGGCTGGGTTCGAGGGACGCTCCATGGTTCGAACCTGGCTCTACCGCATTGCGACGAACGCCTGCCTCGACGTTCTTGAACGCCGGGGTGGCCGCCTCCTGTCACTCGACAGTTCGCAAGCCGAGGAGCCGAATGCTGTGAAATGGCTCCAGCCCTATCCGGATCGGCTGCTCGACCAGATCGTCTCCAGCGACGCAGAGCCAGACGCGTTGGCGATCGCGAGGGAAACCATCGAGCTTGCCTACCTGGCTGCAATCCAATACCTTCCTCCACGGCAGCGGGCAATCCTGATCCTTCGCGATGCGCTCGGATGGTCCGCGAAGGAGACGGCGAGCCTGCTCGACGACAGTGTGGCCGCCGTGAACAGCGCTCTGCATCGCGCCCGATCCTTGATGCGAAAGCGACTGCCCGAGCGCCGGCTGGAGTGGTCGGCGGCGGCGACACCCACCACCGCTGAGCGGAAGTTGCTCGAGAGCTACATGGATGCCACCGACCGGGCGGACGTTGCGGCGTTGACGGCCCTGCTGCGCGAGGAAGTTCGCCTCACGATGCCGCCGTTCCCGACCTGGTTCCAGGATCGCGAGGAGATCGCGACCGCTTTCGTACTCTCGACAGACCCCGCCTCGTCGGCATACCTGGGTCAATTCCGGACCGTGGCCACAGCCGCCAACCGACAGCCGGCGGTCGCTGCCTATGTTCGCCGGCCGGGCGACTCCGCCTACCGAGCGCTCGGCCTCGATGTCCTGCGGCTGGAGGGCGATCGGGTGATCGAGATCACCCGGTTTGTCAATGCGGACCTGTTCGCGGCGTTCGGACTCCCGCCGACACTCTGAAGCGAACACTTTTCCGCTCATTTCCGTCTGAGTGAGCAGAAAACCTAGCAGAACCCGGTAGGAGGTTATGCATGAGAACAGTACGTTCGGCTGACGGGACCAAAATCGCTTTCGATCAGGCGGGTCAGGGTCCACCGGTCATCCTCGTGGTTGGGGCCTTCAACGATCGATCGACGGGTGCGCCGCTGGCTAAGGCCCTGGAGCCGGGGTTAACCGTGTTGAACTACGATCGGCGGGGCCGCGGTGCAAGTGGAGATACGCAGCCGTATACGGTCGAGCGCGAGGTCGAGGATCTTGATGCGCTCATTCGCGAAGTGGGCGGAGCGGCGGGCGTGTTCGGCTATTCATCGGGGGGCAACCTCGCCCTCGAGGGGGCAGCTCGTGGGCTCAAGATCACGAAACTTGCCCTCTACGAAGCGGTGTTCGTAGTCGGCGATGGTGTTCCACGGCCGCCGAAGGACATGGCCGATCAGCTCTCGAGGCTCGTCGCGTCGGGTCGCCGAGGCGACGCAGTCGAGCTATTCCAGACCAGGCTGGTCGGGATTCCTGAACCCGTCGTTGCCCAATTGAGACATGCCCCCTTCAGGCCGGCACTCGAAGCCACTGCTCACACGCTGGTGTACGACGCCAGGGTGGTCGGCGACCTGACGCTGCCTGCGGCCGCGCTGCAGTCGATAACGATGCCGACGCTCGTCGTCTATGGCGGGCAAAGCCCAGCCTTCATGGGCGATGCCGCGAAAGCACTGGCCGCTGCGCTCCCCAACGGTCAGGTTCGGGCTCTCGAGGGTCAGTCCCATGACATCGCTCCCATGGTTTTAGCGCCGGTTCTTTTAGATTTCTTCGGCAGCTGACACAAATGGCCACAACTGCGAGCTCATGCTGACGAGGCAGTGGGCCGGAGAAGATTCGACAGGTCGTCGGCGCTGTACGAGACGCCGAACACTGACCCGTTCGGCTCCAGCGCCAGGCCGGCTTCGAGCGGTCCGGCATCGACAGCATCGAATCCGAGTCGATCGATCAGCTGCATCACCGCGGCGACTGCGGCTCGGTCGTCACCTGCCGCCGCGATGGCGATGCGTCCCGACGCTCCATGCGGAAGCCTGCTTTCGTCGAACTTGTAGTAGGTAATGTGATTCAGACTCTTCACCACCCGGGCCGAGGGGAACCGCTCCTGTACGACGACGCTCGTGCCGGCTGGCGCTGTGGCTAGTTCCTGATCGACGCCGTCGATCTCCTCCCAATAGTTCATCGCGTCGATGAGGATCTTGCCGGCAAAGAGATCGCGAGGTAACTCTCGGAAGCGATGCATCGGCACGGCGAGGACGATGAGGTCGGCGTGGCGGACGACCTCGTTGGTCGTTGCGGGGCGAGCCCCTGGAGCGAGCACCTCGACGATCAGCGCGATGCGATCGGCAGCTCCGGAACCGGAGATGGCTACGTCGTAGCCGGCCGCGACGGCCGCGCGCGCGATCGTCGTTCCGACCCTGCCGGCGCCGACAATCCCCAGGCGCCGGTCGCCGGTTTGACTGCTAGACACCGGATTGAGCCGTCACTCCCGTGGACGGGTAGCTCGCTGAAATCGGAGGCACGGGATGATCGGCCAGGAGCTCGCGCACCCGCGGAATCACCTCGCGTCCGTAGAGCTCGATGGTCGCCAGCCTCTGTTTGTGCGGCATTCGTCCCGTGGCGTACGCCAGGTCGAAGCGACTGAGTCCGAGCAGTCGCATCATGGCGGCTATTTTTGTAGCTACCGTTTCAGGCGATCCGATATAGAGCGATCCGCCGGCGCGTTCGGCCTGGAATCTGGCCATCGTCGGGCGTGCCCATCCGCGCTCGAGCGCGGCCTTCTCGAACGTCTCCTCCCAGTATGGATATTGGATGTCAACGGCCTCCTGATCTGTCCTCGCGATGTATCCGTGAGAGTGCATACCAATTGGCAGTGGCTGGTGCCCGTACGCCTCGAGCGCGCGCTTGTACAGCTCGACCAACGGTGCGAAGCGACCGGGCGGTCCGCCGATCACGGCGAGCATCAAGGGCAGGCCGTAGCGGGCGGCCCGGACCACCGACTGCGGGCTCCCACCGACACCAACCCAGGTGGGGAGGTGTCCTTCGGGGAGAGCCGGGGTGACGTATTGGTTTACGAGCGGCGATCGAAACCTGCCGGACCAGGTCACAGGTTGATCCCGGAGCAAGCGCGTGAATAAGTCGAGCTTCTCTTCGAACAGCTCCTCGTAGTCGGCGAGGTCGAACCCGAACAAGGGAAAGGACTCGGTTAGCGAGCCACGACCGACTACGAGCTGTGCCCGGCCGTTCGACACGGCATCGAGGGTCGCGAAGTTGGTGTACACGCGCACCGGGTCTTGCGTGCTCAGCACGGTAACGGCCGTGCCGAGCCGGATGCGTTTGGTTCGGCCGGCGATCGCCGCCAACATGACGTGAGCGGCCGAGTCCATGAAGTCGGGCCGGTAGTGCTCGCCGATGTTGAATGAATCGATTCCAACCGAATCAGCAAGGACAGCCTCCTCGACGTAATTGCGGATCACGACATCAGGAGGTAGGGGCCGACCGGACTCATCAACGGTGATGTAGCCGAAGGTGTCCAAGCCGAGCTCGAGTTCTTGAGTGCTCATGGCTTGCTCTTGCCCACCGGTTGCAGCGCTGCTGACTCCTCAGGGATGTCGCACGGAGGCGTCTTAGCCCCAACCGCCCGAACCAGCAGGTCGTAGAGCGTCACCCGCTCCTGCGCGCTGAGGGGCCTCAGCAAGTCGTCATCAATACGGCGAAGGCGATCGTATGCGTCGCAGAGCTCCCTCTTCCCGCGGGGCGATAGCTCGACGATGTGGCGGCGGCGGTCGGCGGAATCGCGGCGACGGGTGATCAACTTGCGCTCTTCGAGCTCGTTGAGCAGGCCCACGACGTTGCTCGGATCCAGGCTCAGAGAGTCAGCGAGGGCCTGCTGGCTCGCAGGTCCCCGTTCGCTGAGCAGCTTCAACGCTATGAGGTGACGCGGGCGGAGGCCGCCCGGCTCGAGCGTGGTCTCGAACGCGCGTCGACCCACACGGGCGAGGTGCTCCAGCAGAGGCAGGAGCCGCTGGTCGGTCACCGTCTTGGTCAGGTTACCGGGCACGCGTTAATAATATATGAATGACCAACGAATTGCATAGGGCAAACGGTTTGTGGTATACATTCCATTTATGAAGGCGCGTGATGGCGGGCTGCTCGCCCTGCGGGTAGCCGTGGGCGGCGCTCTGTTTGCCCACGGCGCTCAGAAGCTGTTCGGCTGGTTCGGCGGCGCGGGTCTCGAGCGGACCGGCGCCACGTTTGAACGCTTCGGATTCCGCCCGGGCAAGCTCAACGCGATCGCGGCCGGTCTCGGAGAAGCCGGCGGGGGAGCCCTGCTCTCGGTCGGGCTCGGTACTCCCGGCGCCAGCGCTGCGGTGGCTGGCACCATGATCGTCGCCTCATCGATGCACGTCGACAAGGGCTTCTTCAACGGCAAGGGCGGATTCGAGTATCCGGCCGTCCTCGGGTGGAGCGCCGCCGCCCTCGCGCTCACCGGCCCCGGCACCCTGTCGCTCGATCATCTCTTGGGACACCGATTGAACCGATCGTGGATGCGCAACCTCGCGCTCACCGGGGCAGCGGTGGCCGCCTTTGTCGTCATCGCCAGACGACGCCATACGGTAGCCGTGCGCAGCAACGACCTGGGAGTGACCGGCTAGCGTGTCCCTGCGATCCGCAAGTCCAGGTTGGGCTTGAGATCCG
>Ga0209689_1002054_pt1 | contig 15060 bp, 12 predicted proteins | sample GraSoiAngelo_149_FD_187119 | JGI IMG/M metagenome (GOLD analysis project Ga0209689, IMG submission 187119) | Grasslands soil microbial communities from the Angelo Coastal Reserve, California, USA - 14_1009_09_30cm (SPAdes) (version 2) | ecosystem: Environmental > Terrestrial > Soil > Grasslands ...
CCCGCACGACGACCCAGGCGATCGGCGCCGCGAGGAGTGCGGGGTACGCGGCCACGGCAGCGGCCCATGCCGGGAGCCGGCCGCCGACGGCGGCCAGGGCGGCGAACACCGCGGCGCCGGCCAGCGAGCCCGCGAGGCCCGCGCGGGCGTCCCGGCCCGCGAGCCGCGGGATGGCGACCGCCGCGGCGGCGAGCCCGCAGCCGGCGAGCCAGGCGCGCCACGGGTCGGCGGGCCAGAGTCCCGCAACGGCGGCGAGCATCAGGAGGCCGGCCCACGCGACGTCGGCATTCGCCGGCCTGGCGTGCATTGCTATGACGTCCCGGAGCGCCAGCGCCGTCGCCACGAAGAGAAGGAGCATGGCGAGAACGCTCGTCGCGACGAGTGCGCGACCGCCGGGCGCCGAGAGGGCGAACGCGGGGAGCTCTACGACCCCGGCGGCGGGCGGCGCGGCGAGCGCGAGCTCCGGCGCGACGTACACAGCATAGGTACCCCAGCAGATCGCGGCGAGCGTCAGCGCCAGGAGAAGCGCAGGTCCGGCCGCGGCTCCGCGCCATGCGAGCGGGCCCAGAGGCGGGAGCAGGGCGAGCGCGCCGCCGACGAGCGTGAGCGCCGCGCCCAGCGCGTGCGCTGCGGTTCCCGGCGAGCGCCGCTCGGGTGGCTCGGCCCAGGCGACCCCCGACGCGGCGCTCCCGGGCACGCGCTTGCCGGGCTCGAAGCGGATCCGTGTGCCCGCCGCCAGGGCCAGCCGGTCGCCGGGACGCAAGGTGAGCGCGTCACCAGCGGCGAGGCGCCACTCGCGCGTGACGGACCGCTGCGCACCCTCCTCGATGACCCGGTAGACGCCGGGACTGAGCGCGGTGACGCGGTGGGGCTCGGTGAAGACGAGCGTCGTGGATCCCTCGAGGGGCCGCCCCTCCGTCACCCAGGCGCTCGTCTGGCCGAAGGTCAGCGCCGGCTGCGACGCCGCGCGGCTCCATGCGGTCCACGGCGTGGCGGCGACCGTTACGCCGATCACGACGACCGTCAGCACGACCCCCGCGGCCCCGACGAGGACGCCCCCGTCGCCGACAGGTCGGCGAGCCGCGCGCCGCGTGATGCCGACGAACGCGGCCGTCGCCGAGAGCGCGAGCGCCGGGGGGCGCGGGACGCCCACCAGCCGCGCGACGTCGGCGATCACGCCGAGGTTCGCCCACAGCACCAGGCCGACGGCGGCCGCAATGGCGAGTCCGGCGACCGGGTTGGTCGGGGGCGCGGGGCCAGCGGACCGGGCGAGCAGGGCGAGGAGCGGCGCCACGAGCGCGGTGAGGACGAGGGCCGGAGAGTCGGGCGTGCCGGCGAACACGTGCGCGGCGAGGGAGACGAGCACGACGGGCGAAGCCCACGTCGCGAGTGTTGCACTGGTTGTGAGAGTTGTGCCTGTTGTGACGGTTGCGACTGTTGTATTGGAGCGCGAGGCCGGAACGTTTGTGGGTGGCCTGAGAAAGGCGCACGTCGTCAGTGTGGCTATAAAGGCGGCGCAGGCGGTGAACCACCAGAGCGCGCCGACGCCCGCAAGCCGGATGGCGGCGGGGTCTCCGGGAAGCAGGGGCAGAGCGACCACCGCGGCGACGAGCAGGAGCAGAACGACGACCCCTACCCGACCACCGGTGGCCATGGACATCGTGCGATTATAGCCGGTCGCGCGGCGCCCCCGGAATCGGTATCCTTGTCGCGAGTCTCTAAAACGCCGAGAGGAGCCACGATGGCCGACAAGATCGAGCGCGTGATGGTCGTGACGGCGCACCCCGATGACTCGGAGTTCGGGGCGGGCGGCACCATCGCGAAGATGGTCAAGGAGGGCCGCGAGGCCACATACCTGATCGCCACCAACGGCAACAAGGGCTCGAGCGATCGATCGATGACCCCAGAGCGGCTCGCCCGGATCCGCGAGGAAGAGCAGCGGAACGCCGCCCGCACGCTCGGCGTCGAGCGGGTCGTCTTCCTCGGCTATCCGGACGGCGAAGTCGAGGACACGCGCGACCTCCGGCGCGACGTCTCCCGCGAGATCCGCGCGTGGCGCCCCGACCTCGTCATCTGCCAGAGTCCGCACCGCAGCCACCTCCTCGGAGCCTCCCACCGCGACCACCGGATCGTCGGGGGCGTCACGCTCGACTGCATCTATCCCCTCGCCCGCGACCACATGGCGTTCCCGGAGCTGATGCCCATGTTCGAGCCCCACAAGGTCCGAGAGGTGCACGTGATGCAGTGGGAGAACCCCCAGATCGTCGTCGACATCTCGGACACGATGGACCTGAAGATCAAGGCTCTCGCGTGTCACGCGAGCCAGTTCAGCGACTTCTCCGCGGTCGAGACGCGGGTGCGCGAGCGCTCGCGACAACTCGGGCAGGCCAAGGGCTACGCGTACGCGGAGGCGTTCGATCGAATCGTCATCCCCTGGTGATCGCTCAGGCGTGAGCGCGAGCGTCGAGCGCGTCCTGGACGCGCTCGCGGCGCTCGGCGGCGGTCACCGCGTCGTCGAGCTCGATAGGTCGGCTCGGACAGCGGCCGACGCGGCGCAGGCGCTCGGCTGCCGCGTGGACCAGATCGTGAAGTCGCTGGTCTTTCGGGGCCGGCGCACCGACCAGGCGGTCCTCGTCGCGGGGAGCGGCGCGAACCGCGTGGACGAGGACAAGGTCGCCCGGCTCGTCGACGAGTCGGTCGAGAAGGCGGACGCCGCGTTCGTGCGCGCCCGAACGGGATTCGCGATCGGGGGCGTCGCGCCCGTTGGCTCCACCGGGCCCCTGACGACGCTGATCGACGAGGACCTCTTCAAGTGGGACGAGATCTGGGCCGCCGCGGGCCACCCGAAGACCGTGTTCAGGCTGTCGCCCAACGACCTCGTACGCATGACGGGCGGTCGCGTGGCGCAGGTGAGAGCGTAGCGTCCACCTCGTGGTGTCGGAGTAAAATACCAGCCGTGATTCCTCGCCGGCTGGTCCCGCCTCTCGGCGTCGCCCTGGTCCTCCTCGGCGCCCTCGCCGTGTCGGCGCGCGGGGCTCTCGTCGCCCCGACCGCGCAGAGTCTCGCCGAGGACGTCGCGACGCTCGCAGCGCCCGACATGGAGGGCCGTCGGTCAGGCACGCCCGGCGCAGATCGCGCGGCGCGCTGGATCGCGGAGTGGCTGCAGCACGCGGGTCTCCGACCGGGGGGCGAGCACGGCACGTACGTTCAGCCGTTCGTCATCGAGCGCGGTGCACGCCTCAGGACGGCGAATACCCTGGAAATCCTCAGCCCGGCTCCCCGGGGCCTCGAGGTGGGCCGCGACTGGACGCCCCACGGCGGTTCGCCGAGCGGTGAGGTCGCCGGCGAGGTGGTCTTCGCCGGCCACGGCGCAAGCGGAGCATACGGCAGCCGCGACGACTGGGCGGAGTTGGACGTCCGCGGCAAGATTGTCGTGGTCCTCGATGGGCCGTCCGACGGCGGTCGTGTCACGCGGCTCGAGAAGCTTCTGGCGGCGAAGCGGCACGGCGCGGCGGCGCTCCTGCTCGTCGGCGACGCGTTGCCACCGCTCGACGCGACCGCAGTGCCCGTCGGTCTCCCCTCGGCCACGATCACCCGCGAGGCGGCGGCGGCGTTCGCGCCGCGGGCCCGCGCGCGTCTGCGCGTGGACCTCGACGACGAGGAGCAGCGTGGCGTGAACGTCATCGGAATCGTCCCGGGCACCGACCCGGCGCTCGCGGCCGAAGCGGTCGTGGTCGGCGCCCACTACGATCATCTGGGGTACCAGGGCGGCGTCATGTATCCGGGCGCCGACGACAACGCGTCCGGCACCGCGCTCGTGGTGGGGCTCGCCCGCGCCTTCGCGTCGGCCGGCGGCGCGCGCCGCACGCTCGTCTTCGCGCTCTTCGGCGGCGAGGAGCTCGGCCTCCTCGGCTCCGGCCACTACGTGCGCCAGCCCGCCATCCCCCTCGCCCAGACCGTCGCGATGATCAACTTCGACATGGTCGGCCGCATCCGCGAGGACCGGCTGATCGTTCAGGGCGCCGACAGCGGTAGCAGCCTCGGCGACGTCCTGGCGGCGTCGGCGCGCAGCGGCGTCAGGCTGGACGTGCGCGGTTCGCCCGACGGACCCTCCGACCACACGCGGTTCTACGAGGCGGGCGTGCCCGTCTTGTTCTTCACGGCCGGCCGCCACCCCGACTATCACCAGCCGACCGACACGGCGGACCGGATCGACGCGGCCGGCATGGCGCGCATCGCCGTCGTGGCGCTTCACGCGATCGAGCGCCTCGCCGGCGACGCGCGTCCCACGTACGTGAAGGCCGCGCCGCGCCCGAGCTCTCAGGGCGGCACCTCGGGCGGCGCGTTCCTCGGTGCCCTCGTCGATCCGCGGATGGCAGGCGACGGCCTCAAGCTGTCGGCGACGCTGCCGGGAAGCGGCGCCGCGCGCGCGGGGCTCCGCGCGGGCGACGTGCTCATCCGCATCGCGGGGGTGGTCGTCGACAGCCTCGAGGCCCTCCGTCGCGAGGTGCGGGCGAGGAAGCCCGGCGACCGCGTCGAGATCCTGTACCTCCGCGACGACGACGCGCACGGAGTGACCGCGACCCTCGGCGTGCGACCGTAGGCGAGCCCGGCGCGTAAGGAGCCAGGGATGGCCGACCAGGACGTGCACGCGGCGACGACGCTGACCGAGATGATGCGCCGGCGTGCCGCGCTCACACCCGACAAGCCGTACTTTCACCTCTACGGAGAAACGATCACGTACGGGCGGCTCTGGGCCGTGAGCGCTCGCTACGCCGCCGGCCTCGCGCGGGCAGACCTCCGCGCGGGGGACAAGCTCTGTCTCATCTACCCGACGTGCGCCGAGTTCTTCTACACCTTCTTCGGCGCGCTGCGGATGGGCGCGGTGCCCGTGCCGCTCTATCCGACGCTCAGCGTCGAGGCGACCGCGCGGATCTTCAACGACTCCGAGGCGGTCGCGGTCGCGACGATCGGCTGGTTTCGCAAGGGCGTGGACGAGTCGGTCGCGCAGGCGCCCCGGGTCCGCACCGTCCTCGAGCCACCCGACCTCGAGGCCGACGCGCCCGAGCCCGCGGACGCCGAGCCGGGCGAAGAGGATCTCGCGTTCCTTCAGTACACGTCGGGGAGCACGGGGCACCCGCGTGGCGTCATGCTCACCCACCGGAACGTCGTCGCGACCATCAAGTTCATGGCCGAGGCCGCCGGGCTCACGGCCGAGGATCGCGTCGTCTCGTGGCTGCCGCTCTACCACGACATGGGGCTCATCGGCTGCGCCTTCACGCCGCCCCTCACGGGCACGCCGCTCTGGCTCCTGCCCCCGGACCTCCGCAACCCGCGCCAGTGGCTCGAGCTGATCACCGAGGTGCGCGCCACGTTCACGGTCTCGCCCGACTTCGGCTACCGAAACTGCGTGCGCCACGTCCGCGATACCACCGGGCTCGACCTCACGAGCCTCAGGGCGGCGCTCTCCGGCGCCGAGACGGTGCGCCCGTCCACCATCGGCGCCTTCGAGTCGCGCTTCGGCCTCGAGCGCATCATCTCGCCCTGCTATGGCCTCGCCGAGGCGACGCTCGCCGTAGCGATCTGGCCGCGCGCGGTGCCGCTCAGATTCGATCCGAGCGGCCGGTTCCTCTCGGTAGGCCAGCCCTGCCCCGGCGTCTCGGTGAAGATCGTCGCGCGCGACGCCGGCTCCGAAGTCCCGCTGGCGCCGGACGAGGAGGGCGAGATCTGGGTGCAGAGCCCGGGTGTCATGACCGGCTACTACAACAACCCGGAGGACACCCGGACGGTGCTGCTGCCGGGCGGTTGGCTCCGCACGGGCGACCTCGGCTTCGTGGACAAGGAGGGCTTCCTCTACGTCACCGGCCGCTTGAAAGATCTGATCATCCTGGCCGGCGAGAACGTGCCCCCTGCCGACGTCGAGGAGATCGTGGACCAGGTGGACGGCGTCCGCTACTCGGCCGCCGTGGGGATCGAGAGCGAGCGCGCCGGGACCCAGCGCCTGCACGTCGTCGCCGAGGTTCGGGGCGAGGGCGCGCCTCCCGAGGAGTACCACGGCCTCGTGCGCGAGATCGTGAGCCGCGTGCACAAGCAGCGCGGCCACCGGCCCGCGCGTGTCCTGCTCGTGCGCGCAGGCACCGTCCCCAAGACCTCGAGCGGCAAGATCCAGCGCTCGCGGCTCGTCGAGATGATCCAGCGCGGCGAGCTCCACGACCGGATCGTGTATGGCACCACCGAACGCACCGTTCCGAGGCCGCCGACGGGTTAACGGCGGCCACGCGGAGTCCGCGACCCATGGAGTTCGGCTGCCATCTCCCCGTCTACGGCCCCGCGGCCACGCGCGAGGCCCTGCTCGCCTTCGCGCGCCGGATGGAGACGCTCGGCTACGACTCGCTCTGGGCCAGCGACCACATCGTGATCCCGTGGCGGATCACGTCGAAGTACCCGTACAACGAGACCGGCGACTTCCCCCTGCCACCGACCGCCAACTTTCTCGAGCCGCTCACCGCGCTCGCTCTCGTGGCCGGCGCGACCGAGCGGATCCGCCTGGGCACGACGGTCCTGGTGCTCCCCCACCGGCATCCCGTCCTCGCGGCGAAGATGCTCGCGACGCTCGACCACCTGGCACCGGGGCGCGTCATCCTGGGTGCGGGCGTCGGTTGGATGCGTGAGGAGATCGAGCTCTTCGGCGTGGCCTTCGAGCAGCGCGGCGCGTGGAGCGACGAGGCGCTCAGGATCATGAAGGCGTGCTGGCGGGAGGAGCGCCCGAGCTTCAGGGGCGCGTTCGTGAGCTTCGACCCGCTCGGCTTCGCCCCGAAGCCCGCGCGCGGCACCATCCCCATCTGGATCGGCGGTCACACGCCGCGGGCTCTCCGGCGCGTGGCCGAGCTCGGCGACGGATGGCACGCCGCGTTCCCGAGCGCCGAGAAGCTGAAGGGCGGGCTCGCAGAGCTGGCGGCGGCGTGCCGCACGGCGGGGCGCGACCTCAAATCGCTCACGCTCAGCGCGCGCCTCGGGGTGCCTGCCCGGTACGACCCGGACGCCCTTGTTCGCGAGATCAGAGCGCTCGCCGAGCTCGGCGTCCGCCACCTCGTCCTCGAATCGCGCGTCCGCGACCTCGCGGACATGATCCAGATCTACGAGCGCTTCGCTGCTGAGGTTCGGGGGAGAGTCTAGATCTTCTCGCCGAGCTTCGCCCAGTCGTCGAGGAACTTCTTGAGCCCGATGTCCGTCAGCGGGTGCTTCATGAGCTGCTCGAGCACCGCGAACGGCATCGTCGCCACATGCGCGCCCGCCTTCGCCGCGTCCACCACGTGAAGCGGGTTGCGGATCGACGCGGCGAGGACCCGCGTCTTGAACCCCTGGACCCGGTAGATCTCGCAGATGTCACGGATCAGGTCCATGCCGACGTGGGCGATATCGTCGAGACGCCCGAGGAAGGGGCTGATGTAGTAGGCGCCCGCCTTCGCCGAGAGCAGCGCCTGGGTCGCCGAGAAGCAGAGCGTCTGGTTCACGCGGATCCCCTTGCCCGTGAGGTGCTTCACCGCCTTGAGCCCGTCCTTGGTGAGCGGGCACTTGACGACGACGTTGGGCGCGATCTGCGCGAGCTCCTCGCCTTCCTTCACCATCCCCTCGAAGTCGGTGGCGACGACCTCGAGGCTCACGTCGCCCGGCACGATCGAGCAGATCTCCTCGACCAGCGGCCGGAAGGGCCGCTTCTCCTTGGCGATGAGCGATGGGTTGGTCGTGACGCCGTCGACGACGCCGAGGGCGACGCCTTCCTTGAGCTCGTTGATGCTCGCCGTATCGAGAAAGATCTTCATGAGCCCTCCTCAGGGTGACGCGATCGCGCGAGCCACCGCCACGCGTAGAGCCTAGTCCCCGTGGCGAAGGCGTGTCAACCGCGGCGCATCAGCCGGAACGCGATGTTCGGCCCGAGGCCCCGGTGGACGGCGAGCGAGATCCAGAGCATCGCGAGCGGCTCGAGCGTCCGCGCCTGGGCGAGCGGACCGGCATCCACGACGTCGAAGCCGAGCGCGCTCACGAGCTCGCCTGCCGTCGTCTTCGCCGCGGCGTCGTCGCCGCAGACGAACATCGTCGCCCGCTCGCCGCCGTAGACCGGGTTGGCCATGTTACCGGCGCCCGTGCTGTTGAGCGTCTTGACCACCCTGGCGCTTTTCGCCCACCGTGCGACTGCCTCGGCCCCCGAGCTGGTGTGGCCCACGCTGAGGCCCGAGAGGTCGGGCTGGAGCGGGTTGGTGCAGTCGATCACGACTCTCCCGGCCAGGTCGCCCGCCTGACGGATCGCGGCCTCCGTAGCGTCGAACGGCGTCGCGAGAACGACTACCTCACCGAAGCGCGCCGCCTCGGCGACGCTGCCCGCCCGCGTCTTCACGCCCGCCGTCGCGACCAGGGACGTCACCTTGGCGCTCCCGGGCTCACGGGCGCCGAACATCACCTCGTGGCCGGTGGCGGCCCAGCGCTTGCCGAGCGTGGCGCCGACGGTGCCCGTGCCGATGATCCCGATTCGCATCTCGTCTCCCACATGACGGCAGGCCTCAACCGCGCCGCTCGTACTCCTTGAGCGTAGCATCGAGCGCAACCCGGTCGGGCACCGCCGCCCAGCCCTCGCGCTCGACGGAGAGCGAGCCCGCACACGCCGCCGCGGTCGCCGCGAGCCAGGGATCGCCGGAGCGCTGGTACTCGACGAGAAACGTCGCGGCGAAGACGTCGCCGGCGCCCGTCGGGTCCGTCTCCACCGCGGGCCGCGGCCGCACCTCGTAGCGGTCGCCGTTGACGAAGAGCAGCGCGCCGTCGCGATCGGCGGTAAGGACACCGATAGGGACGTACTGGAGCCATTCGATCACGGCGGCCTCCTGGCCGCGGACGTCCTCACGCGAGAGGAAGAGCGCCTGGATCTTGTCCAGCAGGGGGCGCGACGACTCCCACGCGCGCGGGCCGACGGTGCTGTCCCGGCCGACCAGGCGGAGCCAGCCCTGCGCCGCGGCGCCGACCGCGCCGTCCGTGAACTCGGCCGCGAGCAGCGGATCCACCTCGTCGATCACCGGTGCCAGGAGCACCAGCGGCGCGTCGCGCCAGTCTTCGGGGACGTCCGCTGTGGTGAGTGGGAGCGCGCGGCCGCGGACGCGGGAGACGCGGCCGCCCGCCTCGTAGCGGTGCTCGAAGCGGGTCGTCTCGCGCGACTCGAGCGTGACCACCTCGATCCGCGACGGGATCGCATCGAGGGGAAAATCGCCCGCGTGGCTCGTCAGGAGGCCGACGGAGAGCCCGAGGCGATGGGCGGTGACGGCCGCGTAGAGGGCGGCGCCACCGGGTCGGGTCGCGTCGCCGACACGGTCGAGCGTGACATGCCCGATGGCGACGAAGTCAGGCGCGGCCAGGACCGATCCTAGATCATCGTGAGACCGCCAGACACCGAGAGGGTCTGGCCGGTGACGAAGCCCGCCTCATCGGAGGCGAGAAAAACCACGGCGGGCGCGACGTCCTCGGGCGTCCCGAGCCGCCCCCAGGGGATCACGCGCTTGAGGCTCTCGGCGAGCTTGGGGCTCTGCGCGACGAACTCGGTCTGGAACAGCGGCGTCTCGGACGGGCCCGGACAGACGCAGTTCACGTTGATCCGGTGACGCGCCACTTCGCGGGCGATCGTCTTGGTGAACGCGATGATCCCGCCCTTCGCCGCCGAGTAGACGGCCTCGCCCGTCGAGCCCACGCGGCCCGCGTCGGAGGCGATCGACACGATCTTGCCGTACTCCTGCCGGATCATGTGCGGCAGCACGGCGTGGGTGCAGGCGATCGGCCCGCGGAGGTTGATGGCGAGGATCCGATCCCAGAAGTCCGGCGTGGTCTCCACGAAGGGGATCGGCCGGTCCCAGCCGGCGTTGTTCACGAGAATGTGGACCGTGCCCCAGCGCGCCACCACGCGCTCCACCATGGCGGCGACCGCGGCGGCGTCGGTGATGTCCACTCGCCACGCGGCGGCCGCGCCGCCGTCCTTCTCGATCTGCCGCGCGGCCTCGAGCCCGCCCGCCTCGTTCAGGTCGGCGACCGCGACACGGGCGCCCGCGCGGGCGAGCGCTCCGGCGATTGCCCGCCCGATGCCGCTCGCGGCGCCGGTGACGATCGCCACGCGGCCGCCGAGCGTCACCGCGGCCCCAGGCGGAAGATCCTCACGGCGCCTGACCCCACTTCGCCTTCACGGCCTCGCGGTCCACCGCGCCGTCCGCGCTGCGCGGAAGGACGTCGGCGAACGCCACCACGTGGGGCCTCTTGAAGCGGGCGATTTTCGACGCGACGAAGTCGCTCACCTGCTGGGCGGTGTACCGGCCGGCGGCCTTCACCTCCACCACGGCCTTGATGGCCTCGCCCCACTTGGCGTCCGGGATGCCGTACACGCACACGCCGCCCACGCCGTCCATCTGCATGATGACCGTCTCCACCTCCGCCGGGTACACGTTCTCGCCGCCGGGCTTGATCAGCTCCTTCTCCGGCTTGCGCCTGACGTAATAGAGGTAGCCGTCGGCATCGAACCGCCCCACATCTCCGGTGTGGTGCCAGCCGTTGCGGAGGGTGTAGGCCGTCACGTCCGGCTGGCCGAAGTAGCCCTGGAACACCAGCGGGCCGCGCACGACGATCTCCCCCGGCGCGCCCACGGGCACCTCACGGTCGTACTCGTCCACCACCTTCACCTGGCACAGGGGCACGGGCTTGCCGGCGGCGCCGGGCTTGTCGAGCACCCGCTGCAGCGTGACGAACCCGCTGGTTTCCGACTGCCCGAACCCGGTCCAGAACTGCGCCCGGGTTTGCTCGTGCAGGCGCTGGATGGTCTGGGGCGAATCGAGGCCCGAGACGTGCTTCAAGCTCGGCAGCCGACTGCCCAGCTTCTCGGCCGCGTCCAGCAGGGTGCTCAGCACGGGGGGAAAGTCCGAGACGTGGGTGACGCGGTGGCGGTCGATCAGCCGCACCGCCTCCTCCGCGTCGAAGCGCGACACCACCACGCTGGCACCGCCCGCGTGCATCTGGGCCATCGCCATGCCGAGCGCGGTGATGTGGAACAGCGGTAGCGCCAGCAGGTAGCGATCCGCTGCGCTGTAGCCGATGCAGGCCATGGCCGTGAGGTTTGCGGTAATGACGTTGGCGTGAGTGAGCGCTGCGCCGCGCGGGATGACGTCCACGGCCGCGGTGGAGATGACGGCGAACGGATCGTCGGGCGCCACGTCGGCCACGGGGGGCTCGACGGCGTTGCGGGAGAGCGTCGCGAAGGGCATGAAACCCGGGCCCACGGGCTCGCCGAACTGATACCAGTGAGCGACCGACTTCTTGCGCTCCGGCCAGCCGGCCACCACGGGGAGCGTGGAGGCGTCGACCACCATCATCCTGGGCGCGGCGCGCTCGACCACTCGCTCCACTTCCTGCGCGGTCAGGCGCCAGTTGATGGGGTAGGCGATGACGCCCTGCCGCGCGCAGGCGCCATACAGCGTGAGGTAGGCGGTGTCGTTCTGCGCCAGGACGCAGATGCGGTCGCCCTTGCCGATGCCCAGGGCCGCCAGCCCTCCGGCCAGCACGTCCACCTGGCGCTGGAACTCCCGGAAGGAGAGCTGCCGCTCGCCCTGGATGATGGCCGGCGCGTCGCCATGCACGAACGCGCCCCGCGCGATCATGTCGTAGACCGTGAATCCGTGCACACTCATCTAAGGTCACCCGTGATGCGGCACGCTCGTCACTGCCCGACGATGTCCGCCTTCATGGGCCCGAGCGCCGCCAGCAGCTCTTTCTTCTCGCGCTCTCCGACCTTGTACTTGTCGAGGGCCTTGACGAGCGCCTCCACCGTCGCGTTCCACTCGGCCTCGGTAATGTTCATGCCCTTGTGCGTGTCCTTCATGTCGCGGCCGAGGTACGAGCAGGGACCGCCCGCCGCCTGGCAGATCTGATCGGCGAGATTCGCCTTCAGCCTGGACACCTGAGGCGGCTGCAAGGCCTTGAAGCGCGCATTGATCCGGTCGTCGGCCGCGACATTGGCGACGAAGTCGTCCACCACGAGCGAGATGGCTGACCGGCCCAGTTGGGGTACGCCCGAGACATCCACGATGCGCAGCCGCTCGTAGAGAGTCGGCTCGGGCTGCATCGTCGCGCAAGCCGCCAGGCCCAGCGCTCCCACCAGCACCAGCACGCCACTCCTCACGCCTTTCTCTCGCATGGACGCAGCCCTCCTAGGAACATGGGGGGCCCCGACATGGCCCCCCAACCCCCCCGACGCTCGGAACGCCCCAGCGAAGCCGTGGCGTTCCTCGACACTCCGACAGGCTCCTCGTCTAGCTGAGCCACCGTTTCCGTCGCTTGTAGTGCTTGACGTCGCGGTACGACTTGCGCGCCCCGACCTCGGTCAGCCCCAGGTAGAACTCCTTCACGTCGGGGTTCTCGCGCAGCGCCTCCACCGGGCCGTCCAGCACGATCCGTCCGTTCTCCATGATGTAGCCGTGCTCGGCGATGGTGAGGGCCATCGCCGCGTTCTGCTCGACTAGCAGCACCGTCAGTTTCTCCTGGCGATTGAGCCGCTGGATGATCTGGAAGATCTCCTCGACGAGGAGCGGGGCGAGTCCGAGCGACGGCTCGTCGAGGAGCATGAGCTTCGGCCGGGCCATGAGGGCCCGGCCGATCGCCAGCATCTGCTGCTCACCCCCCGAGAGGTACCCGGCCTTGAGCGTCCTCCGCTCGGCCAGCCCTGGAAAGTACTCGTAGACGGCGGCGAGGTCGGCACGGATCTCGGCCACGCCCCGCCGGGTGTGGGCGCCCGACAGGAGGTTCTCCTCCGTCGTCAGGTCGTCGAACACCCGGCGGCCCTCCATGACCTGCGTGATGCCCAGCTTGACGATCTCTTCCGGCCCTCGGTGGTCGATCCGCTCGCCGTTGAACTCGACCGAGCCCCTGGTGATCTCACCCCGCTCGGGCTTGAGGAGGCCGGAGATGGCCTTGAGCGTCGTGCTCTTGCCGGCCCCGTTGGACCCGAGCAGGGTGATGATCCGCTGCTCCGGCACATCGAGCGAGATTCCCTTGAGGACCAGGATGGCCCGGTCGTAGACGACCTCGACGTTGTTGAGTCGAAGCATGCGCCGCTACTTCTTGTTGACCAGCCTCACCATGGCCATGACTTCCTCGCGGTAGCCCCGCACCCAGTCGGTGACGGGCACCCACTCCGTGCCCTTGACCTGGTACATCCGCACCCAGCCGCCGCCCTCGTGGTCTTTCGGGCTGACGGTCATGGGCGGCAGAAATCCCTGAAGGTCGAAGTTTTTGATCGACTCGTAACCCTTCCGGACCTTGTCGCCCGTCACCGGCAGGCCGAAGTTCTGGATGGCGAGCCGGAGGCCCTCGACGGCGAGCGCACCGTTCAGCACGCCTCGGCTGTAATAGACGCCGCCGACGTACTTGGGCACCTCCTTGCCCTCGTCTTTGTAGACCTTCTGCATAATTTCCCGGATCACGGGCAGGTCGCGCCCGATGGACGTGAACTGCATGCCGATATAGCCCTGGGCGATGTCCCACCCTGCCGCCTCGATGTTGGCCTCACCGGCGCCCCAGACGAAGCTGACGATGCGGGTCATGGGAAAGCCCGCCCGCTTGAGCTCCTTGATCGACACCGAGGGCGATTGGCCAAACAGGTGGCCGACCACCCAGTCCGCTTTGAAGCGGCGCGTGATGTCGATGACCTGTGGCCCCATCTCGACGCCGGGCGGCGGCACCGCGAACAGCCGCAGCTGGTAGCCCTCCTTCTTCGCCACCGCCTCCATGATCGGGATGCCCTCGCGGCCGGCCGGGTTGTCGTAGTAGATGTGAGCGACCTTCGTCCCCTTCTTGGCGCCGTTGTCTTTGATGTACTTCATGGCGGCGCCGGCCTGCGACCAGTAGGAGGCCGCCATCGGGAAGATGTACGGCCACGTCTCGCCGTCGATGGAGTCGGCGCGGCCGAAGCCCGGCGTGATGGCCGGGATCTTGTCGTCCATGTGCCGCGGCGTGAGAGCGTAGACGATCGGGGTGCCGTAGTCGAACAGCGCCACCGCTCCATCACGCTTGAGCCGTTCGTAGGCCTCCACGCCCCGGTCCACGGTGTAGCCGTGCTCGATCTCGGTGTGCTCGATCTTGTGGCCGAGCACTCCGCCCTTCTTGTTGACGAGCGCGATGTAGTCGTGGATCCCGGGGCAGAGCTCCACCCCGACGTTCTTGGTCGGCCCCGTGCGGTCGCACTGGCCGCCGATCTTGATGACGTGGTCCGCCATCGCGGGCATAACGAGCGCCGTCAGCAGCACGACGGCGAAGGCTGCCGTCACCCATCCCTTGATCCGCATGTCATCCTCCTTGTCAGTTATGCTACGGGCGTGAACGCCCTATTCGTGTCTCGCATCGTTCGAGCGCCGGCTTCGCCAGCGCCACCTCTCCGCTTCGAGCGGCGGCTTTGCCGCCGCGATCCCTCCCTGTCGAGCGCCGGCTTCGCCGGCGCAACCCCTCCTGGGGGGAGTCTTGAGGGGGCGAAGTCCCCCTCAATATGAATACGGCCACAGACGGAAATAGCGCTTCACGTTGCCCCACATTCGGAAGAGCCCCTCCGGCTCGATAGCCAGGAAGAGGATGATCAGCCCACCGAAGGTGATCAGCCTGAGGTTCGCCAGGAAATCGGCGATCGCCGCATACTTGAATCCTAAGAGCGCCGCGCCGCCCTCCACCAGGTAGACGAGCACGATCGGCAGCAGGGTGATGAAGACGGCGCCGAAGACCGAGCCCAGGACGCTTCCGAGCCCGCCGATGATGATCATCGCCAGGTACGAGACCGAGGTGGCGAGGGTGAAGTGCTCGTAATTCGCGATCTTGAGATAGTAGGTCCACACGGCGCCGGCCATCCCCGCGTAGAACGAGCTGACCGCGAAGGCGAGGAGCTTGTAGCGGAAGATATCCACCCCGATGATCTCGGCCGCCACGTCGCGGTCGCGCACGGCGATGAAGGCGCGACCCACCCGGCTTCGGACGAGGTTCAGGGCCGCCACGTAAGCG
>Ga0209689_1002057_pt1 | contig 15056 bp, 14 predicted proteins | sample GraSoiAngelo_149_FD_187119 | JGI IMG/M metagenome (GOLD analysis project Ga0209689, IMG submission 187119) | Grasslands soil microbial communities from the Angelo Coastal Reserve, California, USA - 14_1009_09_30cm (SPAdes) (version 2) | ecosystem: Environmental > Terrestrial > Soil > Grasslands ...
CGTGCCGCAGGCGGGGCAGAATGCCGAGCCCGACGGGACCTCCGCACGGCACGAGGGACAGGGGAGCTGGGTCGTCACGGCTCCAAAGATTTGTGTTCCGGGCGCACGGTGCAAGTTAACTTCCCCCGATGCTCGCTCTCCGCATCGCGCTCGGGCTCGCGCTGGCGTACGCGCTGCTCGTGCTGCTCGCGTGGCGGTTGCAGGAGCGGCTCGCCTTTCCCGCCCCGCGCGCGCCGGTCCCGGACCCGAAACGCGTCGGCGTCGGGAACGGTGAGAAGGTCGAGTTGATCTCGGGCGACGGGACGAAGTTGGTGGGGTGGTACCTCAACCCGAAGGTTGATGGTACCTCCACCGACCTCCCCCGACCTCCACAACCTCCCCAACCTGCTTCAGGCCTTCTCTGGTTTTACGGCAACGGCGAAAACATCGCGGCGATCTGGCCCATCGTGCGGGAGTTTCAGCCACTCGGCACTGCCGTGCTGGTCGTCGACTATCCGGGCTACGGCGGGAGCGGGGGCCGGGCGACCGAAGCGGGACTGTACGGCGCGGCGGACGCCGCTTACGCAGCACTGGTCGCGCGGCCCGGCGTCGACCAGCGGCGCATGTACGTCTACGGTCGCTCGCTCGGCAGCGCAGCCGCCACCTGGGTGGCCGGGCGCCATCCGGTCGCCGGCTTGATCCTCGAGTCCCCGTTCACGAGCGCGGCCGCGATGGCGCGCCAGCTGTACGCCCTGTTGCCGCGCTTTATCCTCCGCCTGTCACTCGACAACCTCGGTCGTATGCGGCAGATCCGCTGCCCGGTGCTCGTCTTTCACGGGGACGCCGACCGCCTCGTGCCGACGACGATGGGGAGGGACGTCGCGGCGGCCGCAGCGGGACCGGTCGAGCTGGTCCTGATCCACCGCGCGGGGCACAACGACACCTACGACATCGGCGGGCGGGTGTACCGCGACAAGCTGTGGGCGTTCATTAGATGACCACCACCTGATCGATCCGATCGCGCGTCGCTTCGAAGTGCCGCTCCGCGTCGTCGAGGGTGCGCACCACCGCCGGATCGTCGCCGTCGGCGAACTTGGAGCTCCGTGCGACCCGTCCCGTGAGCCGGCGCACGGCCACGAGGGCACGGGTCACCTCGCAGCAGTCGACATCGGGGTCGGTGTGGCCCGTGACGAGCAGCTCCTCGAACAGCGGCAGCGTGCGCTGCTCGGCGAGGACGTACAGGGACTCGAGGATCTTGGGACCGAGAAAGCGGCGCAGCAGTTGGTCGCCCCGGATGCGGTGAAACAGGCGCTCCAGCACGTCGGCGTGCCCGACGTAGAAGCGCGCCGCTTCCACGGCCGCGGCGACGAACGCGTGGTGCGCTCCCGGAGTGACGAGATAGCGCTCGAACAGCGGCCACGCGCCCTCCGGATGGCGCGCCGCGAGCGCGAGGAACGCGAAGTAGCGGCGGCCGAGCGGAGCCGCGGTGTCGGAGATGACGGTGCGCAACCCCGCGACGCCCCAGCGGGCCCCGGCGAGCGCCGCGGCGGCCGCGTGCTGACAGCGTTCCAGCTCGGGAACGCGGAAGGTCACGAGGTGCGGATCGAGGAACGAGCGGCAGCGCTCCAGCACGGCGAGGAGCCGACGGTCCACCGCGTGCAGCGCGGGCTCGAGTGCCGCACTGTTCTCCCGTCGGGCAAGTGCGAGCGCCTCCCACGCGACGCGGTCGAGGTGCGCGGCGTCCCACGCCCGCTCGAAGGCGGCGGCATCGGGAGCGGCCAGCAGAGGTTCGAGAGCACCGGCAAAGCGATACAGCGCGCGCGACGGTTCCATCTGCATCAAGCTATCCCCCGGCGGCGCGCTCGCAAACGGCACTTGTCCACATCGATCTGGAAAACCGCGTGGAAACCCTGGGGGAATGTTGCGCTTCCCCCGGGCCGGGCTTAACCTTGCCCCGCCGCATGTGGAAGGGAGGGCTTCTGCGAACGTCACTGGTCGTCGTCGGCGCCGTCGTGCTCGCGGCGTGCTCCTCCCGCCCCGCCGGCCCGGTTGCGATCGGGCTGGCGGGTCCCTTCTCCCAACCGCGCGGCGCCTCGATGCTGCGTGCCGCCCAGCTGGCGGTCAACCAGATCAACGCCCGGCACGGGGTGCGCGGCCGACCGCTCGAGCTGCGGGTCGCCGATGACTCGGGGAGCGAGGATACGGCCGTGCGCGTGGCGGAGCGGCTGTACGCGGATCCGACGGTCGTGGCGGTCGTGGGGCACCTCTCGTCCGGTGCGACGATCGCCGCCGCACGGGTGTACGGCGCCGGGGCCGATCCCGTCGCGATGATCTCGCCGTCGGCGTCCAGCCCTGAGCTGTCGGGATTCAGCCCGTGGGTGTTCCGCGTGTGCCCGAGCGATGTGCAGCACGGAGCCGAGCTGGCGCACTTCGCCTGGCAGGCGCTGGGTGCGCGACGGGCGGGCACCATCTACATCAACAACGACTACGGGCGCGGGGTCCGGGGCACGTTCGCGGCGGAGTTCACCCATCTGGGTGGAGCCGTGGTGGAAGCGGATCCCTACGTCCCGGCCACGCAGTCGCTCGAGCCGTACCTGTCCCGCATGCGGCGGGCCGGGATCGACGTGCTGCTCGTCGCGGGTGAGCGGCCGGGGGCGGAGCTCGCGCTGCGGGAGATGGTTGCGCTGGGCGTGCGCTGGCCGGTGCTCGGGGGCGACGCCCTCAGCGGCATCGAAGCAGATGGGGCGCTCGCGGAGGGGGTGCGGATCTCGTCGGCCTACCTTCCCGACCGACGCGACGAGCGCAACGCGGCGTTCGTGGCGGACTATGCCCGTGCCTTCCCGGGGCTGCGCCCCGACCATCGCGGGGCCGGGGCCTACGACGCCGTGTTGCTCTTGGCGCGGGCGGTCGAGGGCGCCGGGCCCGAGCGCGCGGCGGTCCGCGACTATCTCGCGCATGTCGGCCATGGCCGGGCGCAGTTCGAAGGCGTGACCGGCCCGATCGCGTTCGACGCCAACGGCGACGTGCGGGGGAAGTCGGTCGTGATCGGGGTCGTGCACGACGGCGCGCTGGTGACCCAGGCGGAGCGCTGATGCGGAGCCCGCTCGCCACGATCCGGAACCGGATTCTGGTGGGGCTGGTGTTGCTCATGGTCGGCCTGCTCGTCACGGCGATCGCCGGCGCGGCCACGCTGCGCCACATGCGCTACGCCGTAGCAGACGAGCTGACCGGGCTGCGGACGTCGATGGAGGTGGGGAGCGGTCTCGTCACGAGCGTGCTCGAGGAGATCCGCGCGGCGGAGCAGTACCTCGCGTCCCCGGGCGCCGAAGCGCGACGGCTGTTTCAGACGACCGCCGAAGACGCATTCCAGTATGAGCGGCGCCTCGACGCCCTGGGCGGCCTCACGGCCGAGGACCGCCTCACGGTCAACCGCCTGAAGCAGCTGCACGCCATGATCCAAACCGAATACTCGATCGCTCACGCGTTGAAGGACCTGGGGCGCGATCAGGAAGCCGTGGCGCGGGCGGCCGCCGTGCGCGCCCAGGCGACCGAGCTGACGCGCCTCGTGCGCGATCTCTCGCGACGCCAGGCACAGAGGGCCGCGAGGGCCGCCGAACGGCTGACGGCGGACGCCGCCGACCGGGAGCGCAAGCTATGGGCGTTCGTCGTCGCCCTCGTGGTCGCGGGTGTGTTCCTCTCGCGCTACACCCTCCAGTCCGTGCAGGGCCCGCTCGCGCGGCTCGTGACCGCGGCCGAGCGGTTCGGGGCGGGCGACCTGCGGCCGGTCACGACCGGTGACATGCCCCGGGAGTTCCGGGTGCTCGCGGACGCGATGCAGCACATGGGAGACCGGCTGCGCCGGATCGTGGGAGAGGTGATCACGGAGGCGGACCGGATCGCCGGGTCGGCGGGGGATCTGTCCGCCGTGAGCGAGCAGCTCGCCGCCTCCTCGAGCGAGGTATCGACGGCGATGGTGGAGATCTCTACGGGCGCGGATCAGCAGCGGGCCGCGCTCGGCTCCATGGGCACGGGACTCGACGAGCTGGGCAAGGCCACGGGGGACATGGCGGACGCGGCGGAGCGAGCGGCCACGCTCGGCGAGGAAATCCGCAGCGTGGCCGAACGGCACCGCGGCGACGTGGCCGCCGCCGGCGGCGTACTGCTCGACGTGCGCGAGGTGGTCCAGACCAGCTCCAGGCAGATCGCGCAGCTCACGGAGCTCTCCACCTCGATCGACGACTTCGTCGATCTCATCAAGCGCATCTCGTCGCAGACGAACCTGCTCGCCTTGAACGCCGCGATCGAGGCCGCCCGCGCGGGCGAGCACGGCCGCGGGTTCGCGGTCGTGGCCGAGGAAGTCCGCCAGCTGGCCGACGAATCGGCACGCGCGGCCGAGGAGGTGACGCGCACCACGGGCCTGATCCGCGAGCAGATGGAGGAAATCACGGCCACGATGGCCGCCGGCCAGGCCAAAGTGCGGGGCATCGAATCCGTCGCCGAGGGGGCGGCGCACGCGCTGGCCGAGATCGCCGCCGCGGTGGAGCTGGTGGAGCAGGCGGCCGCGCGGGTCCGCATGGCGGCGCAGTCGAACCGTGCGACGACCGCGCGTCTTCAAGAACAGGCCCAACAGGTGTCTGGACGGGCGACGGCGCATGCAAGCGGAGCGGAGCAGGCGACGGCCGCCGCCGAGCAACAGGGCGCGTCGACCCAGGAGATGGCGGCCGCCGCGGGGAGTCTCCTGCAGGCGGCCGAGAAGCTGCACGGACTGGTGCAGGGATTCCGGGTCTAGGCCCGCACCCCTCAGGGGCCGACAGTCACGTTGCCGGGCGCGACCAGAAGGCCGGGCAACATGTCGAGCAGGTTGACCGACGTGGCCAGGGTGGTGAAGGCCGTCAGGTGATTCGAGATCCCCGGACCCACCGCGGTGAACCAGAGGTGGACCAGGGTCAGTGACCCGCCCCTCCCCACCGCGTCGGTGGCGTTGAAGCGCAGCACGCCGGCCGCCGCTGTGTCGGGGATGATCGCCGGAATCCCGAAGCCGCCGGCCTGAGTGCTGTCATACCTGAGCACAGCGGTGTTCCAGGTGAACCGGGCGTCGTAACTGCCGAGCAGCTCGGTCGCCGGCACCGCTGACAGATCGATCACCACGTCGATCGCGATCGGCTGCCCCACTTTCGCGTTGGTGAAGCTGCGGCCGCCGCTGAGCGCGAGGGCAAACGGATTCCCCGGCGGCACGGCGTTGTCGCCGACCACGATCGCCAGTGAGTCGGCGATTCCCGGCCCCGCGCTGGCGACCACGATCGCGCTACCCGGCGTCCCGGCCGTTACCAGACCGGTGCCTGAGACGGCGGCCACAGTCGGTGCACGGCTGGTCCAGGTGGCAAGCGAGGAGGACAGGGGCTTTCCGGCGATGTCCGTGATCGTCGCCGCGAGTTGCACGGCATTCCGGGGCGCGAGCGTCGTGAGCGTCGCGTATCCCGGACTTATCAGGACCATCGCTGGGGCGGTGAGCGGCGACACGGTGAGGCGCAGCGTATCCGCGGCGCCACGGATCGCGGTGGCCACACGCGCGGCGCCGCCAGTCGGAGAGGCGAGGGCCGTGATGCCCCGATCCGCACCGACGAGGGTGAGGTCGGGAGTCAGGTTGGTTAACACCGCGGGCACGCCGGCAATGGCGGTTCCGGCCGAATCGATGCTGATGCGCATCACAAATGAGCCGCCTGGCGGGAGCGTCGTGTCCTGCGGCGCGACGGTCACGCGACACCCCGCGCCGAGGCCGCATGGTCCGATGTAGGCGACGGGCACCGAGTCGACGCGCGTGGGGAGACCAGGCGGGACAGTCACCGTATCGTTCCCCATGTAGAGAACTGCACCGTCGCGCGAGCGGATGCCCTGAAGGGCGACCGCAAACGTCTGAGCCGAGCCTACGACCAGCACGGGCACCGTGAGCGCGGCGTTCCCCGCTTCATCAACCCCTACGGACGTGTCGATGACTACTCCGGTCGTCCGCCCTTGCACCGCCAGGTGCACGACGACGCGCAACGAGTCGAGATCGTCGACGAGGACGGTCCCGCCGCCCAGCACGGGGACGCTCACGAGCGGAACGATCGCCAGCCCCGGCCTCCCGAGACTCGGGCCCACCCACTCCGCACACGCGAGCGTGCCGCCGAAGAGCGCGAGCGCGACGCAGCCTGCCCGCCTCACCGCGTCCACTCCAGCAGTACCACGGCCCGCGGCCCCACCAGCGGCACCGAGGTGCCGTTGTCCGCCAGACGGCCGATCGCCACCTGGCCTTGAACCAGCACGGCGACCGCGCCGCCGGGACGGTAGCGGAGGTCGACGCCGGGACGCACCAGCCAGCCCAGCAAGGCGAGGCTTCCGGTAGCGGGGCCGACCAGCTCGTGGCGGATCTCTACGGTCGGCGCGAGGTTCAGAGCCGGTGAGAGCGGCCGGTCGAGCCGGGCGCCCAGCCCGAGCACGTTGCCGCGTGGCACCTGGACGACGGTCGAGTCGTAGCCGCTGGGGCGAAAGCGGTACCGGTCGTACGCGTAGAGCGACAGGCTGCCGCGCCCCGCGGGCAGGCTCAACGCCGAATAGAGCAGCAGACGACCACCGGTGACGCTGCGCGAGCCCGCGACCGCCGTGTCCGCGCCGCTCGCCGCGTACACAGCAGCGCCGCGGAAATACCCTGTGCCACCGAGCGGCCCTTCCACGCCGAGGCGGACACGCCCCTCGCCACCGGGCTCGAGCTCCCCGCTCGCCACCACGGGGGTGTAACTCGCATGCCAGCGATAGCTCCCCCCGAGGCCGCCCGCCCAGCGCTCGCCCAGCTTGAACGCCGTGGCGAAGCCGCCCGTGACGCCGCCGCCTGTGCCGAAGCTGGGCGCTGTGAAATTGAGAAGCTCGGTGCCGAGGGCGCTGAGCACGGGGACGGCCGCGCTGTCGACGGCTTTCTTTCCCGTCGGCAGCGTGCCGACGACCGACACGATCAGGTGACCCGCCACCGCCCCCCAACTCATGCGGACATCGGTGTCGGTCGCGCCCCCGACTTGGAGCGTACCGCTGGTGGTCGCGGCGGAGGCGTGCGCGTAGGCGGTGGACAGGTCGATCGTGAAGCGCGGGCCGAACCGGTGTGACAGCGTCACGGGGACGGTCCACTCGGTCATGTGGTCGATCGCGAAGGCGGACCCGAAGTGATAACTGTCGAGCACGACGCCCGTGCGCGCGGTGGTGCCGGGGCCGGCGGCTGGCTCCTGTGCCGCGAGCTGCGCCGCCACGCAGCTCAGGAGCAGCGCGCGCCTCACTACGGGCGCCGGAAGATGATGACGATGCCGCTCGTGACGGATACGATCGACGGCAGCCCGAGCGCTTCGGGCGTGAGATGTCGCTCGATGGTCGGCGTGCCCGACGCCGGCCCTCCCGCCTGGGCAATCACGTCGCCCGCGGCCGGCACCACGTCCAGGGTCGTGGTGGTGAGGAGCCCACCCGCCGCTCTCCCGGACGGCTCGGACCGCGCCGTGACCTGCTCGACGCCCTCGACGACGGTCGCGATCCCGCCGGCCGCGGACTCCTGAACCGCGGGTGTGGCGGCGGCCGTTTCCTGCCCCTGCCGTGCCGCCTGGAAGCTCGGGTCGGCCCGTGCGGCCACCGCGAAGTTGCGCGCCGCCGCTCCGTAACGCCCGCGATCCATGTCGTCGAGCGCCCGGCTGTAGGCCAGAAACGCCGCGAGGCTCTTGGGTCCCTGTCGCAGGATCTGCTGCCGCTCGGCCTCGGTGAGCTCGATCCCGAGCTGGCCGGCGAGGTCGAACACCACCTGCTTTTCGAGCGCGAGCAGCTGCCGGAACGGGCCGGTCACCTGCCCTACGGGTCGCACCACGCCGGCACCCGTGACGACAGTGGCGGAGATCTGCATCGTGGCGGTCCCGTTGGGACGGATCGGCGGGATGGTCGCCGTCCCCTGCACCATCCGCTCCGCCCGCAACAGGCGTCCGACGCGTGCCGCGGTGGACGGATCGGTCCGCTCGCTCTGACCAACCTTGAGCTCGTCGAGCAGCATGCCGATCTGCAGGCGCTCGAGCAGCCGGAGCGTGCGGATGTGGGCGAGATCGGTCGTGATGAGCTCAGCGAGCCCGCGGGAGAGCGGCTGCACGCTCGAGTCGCCGGCGATGACGAGCGGCAGTACCGCCACCGTGGCCGCCTGGGGGGGCTGCTCGGCCAGCTCCGCCTCCCGCGCGAGCGCCTGCCGGGCCGTCTGCTCCGCGGCGCTGCGGAGCGCGAGCTGCGCCTTGGCCCGGAGCGTCGCCACTCCTCGGGCGCCGGGGTGCTCGGCGGCGAAGCCGTTATAGGTCGCGATGGCGTCGTCGAAGTGCCCCGCTTGCTCCTGGCAGGCACCGACCACGAGCGGCCCCCGAACGTCCGCGGGTGCGAGGGCCTGCGCGGCAGCCGTCACGACCAGGGCAGTGTCGCACCGCCCCGCTCGGGCGAGCGCGGCGGCGATGCGGAACCGGTCGCCTGGGGTGGGGGGCGTGACGGACCCCGCCGGGGGCGTGCGCGCGCAGGCGCCGACCACGACCACGCATATCAAGCGTGAGAGCTGCCGCCGCGTCACCGGCGCGACTTCTTCTTGGCGGGTTTCTTTTTCGGGGCCGGTTTGGGCTTGGCGGTGCTGCGGGGAGGCCGGCGCTTGAGCGCGCCCTGGACGTCGGCGAGGACGCGGTCACCTTCCTCCGGTCCGATCAGGCCGCGACGGACCGCGTACCGGATCAGCTCTTCGGCGTCGTCGACGGTGAACTCGCCCATTCCGGCGGCGCCCCGGATCGCCTTGACCAGCGCGTCCGCCACCGGGCTGCGCAGCACACTCGCGATGCCGGGGAGGGCTTCGAGCAGCGAAGAGATCTGCGACCCGCCGAGCTCAGCTGGGGGGGGCATAGAACACGCTGCTCCGGCGCTGAAGGTCGCGCCAAGCTACATCGACCCCTCAAGAGCGTCAAGGATTTTTGACCCAACTACGGCTGTGACGCGCGGTTACGACGCTGGCGCAACGCCTGGACCAGCCCGCCCGGGGACCGGCGCGAGATGGTCAGATCGGAGTGGGACAGGAGCTCGCCGAGCACGCTGCGGGTCTTGGCGTCGAGCGGCATTCCGAAGTGGAGGTCGAGCTGGTATTCGGCGTGATCGGCGCCTTGGCCAGTGAGCGTAAAGCCCTGAGGGTCGGGTCGAGCCGCATCCACTTCGATCTCGGCGACAGGCTCGTACTTGGGGCGGTCCATCTGGCGGAACCTCCGGGCTGGATGAGAGATACCCCCCCGGGAAAGGCTGTCAAGCGGGCCCAAGACGGCTCCGTTGGAGGGCCTTCCTGGGGAGGCTAGATTCCGAAGTTGGAGGCACAAGAACAGCCGTGGGACGACGTGGAGTAAAGGAATACCGGGCGCCGGAGGCACTGGCGCTGATCGCGGCGGACCGGGAGCATGTGCCCCTGGTCTGCCCCTCGTGTGAAACGCGGTCGATCGTGCGCGCCCCCCGGCGTCGCGGAGGCATTAAGCTCGGGCCGCTCGCGCCGGAGCGCGTGACCCTGACCTGCCAGGGCTGTGGTCGTCACGCGTCGTACATCGAGCGGGGCCGGGAGCCCCCGCGCGACGAGACGATGGATCCCCACGCGGCGCGGGCGTAGGCCGGCCCGCTTCCCCGACCGGGCAAGGAGCGCGAACGGGCGTGGCTGGCGACGCGATACAAATGATGGGCACGGTCACCGAGGTGCTTCCCAACACGACCTTCCGCGTGAAGCTCGAGAACGGGCACGAGGTGCTGGCCTACGTCAGCGGCAAAATGCGTAAGAATTACATTCGCATTCTGCAGGGGGATCGGGTCGCGGTCGACCTTTCTCCATACGACCTTACTCGTGGGCGAATCACCTACCGGTATAAATAAGCGACGTCGCGAAGCAGCGTCGCGGAAAGACGTCGCGGAGAAACGTAAGAGGCCGGGATCAGTTGCTCCCGGCCTCTTGACGTTTCTACATCACTGGATTGGCTAGAAGAATAGCATGAACCCAGCGGAGAGATCCGTCTGCGCCGGCGCGGTGCCGCCGACGCCCTCCTGCTCGCGCGTGCCCTCGAACACCAGCTTCATGGACTTGGTCCACTGGTGGTAGATGCCCACCGTGTACGAGGTCCACTGGGTGCGCACGGCGCTGTTGTTCGCCGCCGCGCCCTCCCCCGAGCTGGCGTTCTTCAACCGACTGAAACCCCAGCTGCCGGCCAGCGTGGTCTTCTTGTTGAAGGTGTAGCCCAGCTGGACGTAGCCGCCGTCGCCGGGCCGGCCCGTCGAGTCATTCGCCGAAACCGGGACGCCGCCCCCGAGATCATTGAAGCCCAAAACTGTGCCGAGACCCTTCGAAACGTAGCCAGTCACGACGACTGAAAGCTCCTGGAAATCGCCACGCACGCCGACAGTGCCTCCAAAGGTGCTGAGGCCCGTGCCACCGGTGTCCGGCGCGTTCGACGTGGTCTGCCACAGGCCGCCGACCCACCCTGCGTACTTGTTCTTGCCCGACCTCTGGCTCCAGGTCAGCTCGGCTTCGACCCGGGGGATCTTTGTGTATTGGTACGGGCTCGTCCCGACGACGCTCGGTTGGAACAGACCGATGCTCAGCTGTGCGGGAGTGCCCGGCCTGGTCGAATACGTCACCTGCGCGTTGAAGTTGGGGTAGACGTACCCGTAACCGATTCGACCCAGGGTCGTCCCACCACCACCGCCACCACCCACCCCGACGGCGCCGACGCCGAACAGGGTCTGGTCATTCAAGATGTTCTGGCGCCCGAACAGCGCAAGCTCGCGGCCGGCGAGGATCTGGCCCCACTGACCACCGAACGTCAGATACACCTGCCGCATGTCGATCTGCGCTCCGAACTGATCGTGTACGGCACCTGCGCCGGGGGTAACGTTCCCGTTCTGAATCTGTGGCGCGAATCCGAAGTGGACCGCCAGGTTCATTCCGGCTTCCTTGCCCCGCGCCTCGAACGTGGCGAACGACGGCAAGAGGCCGGTGCGCACGCTCGAGTTGGTGGGACCACCCTGCGTCGCTTTTGAGAACACCCAGAATGCGTTCACATTCCCGGAGAACGAGAATGCCCAGCCGTTCGACATCTGCATCGTCAGGCCTTGCGCCCTGGCCGTCGCCGTGACGCCAAGCGCGAGACCCAACAACAGCAACGTGAGACGCTTCATACGAGAACCCCTCCTTGGGAGTTAAGCCTGCATAGTGCCTGCTCGTCTGGCTTCTCACCTACGCCTGTGTGACTGACTGATTAGGAAAAGAGCGCCAACCTCCTCTTGAGAGCGGGTGGCCGCCGGGGACGGCGTCCGGAGTGCTCCCGAGACCCCAAGGCGAGCCCACCCTGCGGCCGCCCCTGGCCCAGAATCCCGCAAAATATTGGGTATGACCCCCCCCTAAATGCAATAGCGGGCTGGTTTTCGGCTGCAACTTACCCTGCGGGAAGGGGATGGGAGCGGGCCACCAGCGGGGTCTCCTGGAGCTACTGCGTCTTTTTGTCGCGTGGGGAGACCCCGCTGGGGCCCGCCAGCACTAGTCTTACGGCTTCGGCAACCCGAACACGAAGACGGAGTTCCCGAGCGGATAGCTGATCTGGAAGTTCCCGCCCGCGGCCACGGCCACGAACTCCTCGCCGTCGAGCTCGAACACCGATGGCGCGGCGTTGGCGCCGGCGCCGCAGTTGAACTGCCACAGGACCGCGCCAGTCTTGGCGTCGTACGCCTTGAACCAGCCGTTGCCCTCGCCCGTGAACACGAGGCCGCCCGCCGTGGCCGTCGCGCCGCCCATCATCGGCAGCTCGGTCTTCACCGTCCACGCGATCTTGCCGGTGTTCAGGTCGATCGCGTTCACGTTGCCGTACTCACCCGAGTAGCCGCCCTTGTCGTCCGGGACCCGGACGAACGCGCTCCCCAGCCACAAGCGGCCTTTCTCCCAGGGTGCGTAATGGACCTTGTAGTGCATCGGCTGGTGCAGGCCCACCGTGTAGGCGTAGCCCAGATCCGGGTGCACCGCGATGGGAGACCACTCCTCGCCGCCGTTCGCGCCCGGCAGCATGAACACGCCGTCGGCCGTCGGCTGCGTGTACATGTTCTGCTGCGGCACGAACGCCGCGGAGCGACGGATCAGCTTGCCGGTGGCGGCGTCGAGCACGTACACGAAGCCGGTCTTGCCCGCTTCCACCACGGCCTTCTTCCCACCCACCATGGCGATCACCGGTGGGCTCACCGCGTCCAGGTCCCACACGTCGTGCGGCACTTCCTGATATCCCCACTTGAACTTGCCGTTGGTCGCGTCGATCGCGACGACCGATTCGGTCCAGCGGTTGTCGCCAGGGCGGATCGACCCGTCCAAATCGGGCGACGGGTTGCCGATCGCGACGAACAGGGTCTTGCTGGCCTCGTCGTAGGCGGGCGTCATCCACACCGAGCCGCCGCCCGTCTTCCAGGCGTCGGCGTACTTGGCGGAGTCGGCATGCTCCTTCGCGATGTCACGCTTCAGGTCGTCACCCTCGGGCGTGGTCTTGGAGAAGGGGCCCCACCAGCCCCCCTCCTCCGGCGCGGGCAGCGTGTACCACGTCCACACCGGCGCGCCGCTCGCTGCGCTGAACGCCTTCACGTAGCCGCGGATACCATACTCCGCGCCGGACGTCCCGATGATCACGTTGTCGCCGATCACGAGCGGCGCCATCGTCTCGGTGTAGCCCGCCGCCGGGCCATCACCCACCTTCACCTCCCACTTCACCTTGCCGCTCGCCGCATCGAGCGCCACCAGGTTGTCGTCGAGCGTGCCCACGAACACCGACCCGCCGGACACGGCTACGCCACGGTTGTTGGGTCCGCAGCACGCTGTGGAAACGGGGTCGTTCTTGTGCGTGTACTCCCACAGCATCTTTTGCGTCCGCAGGTCGAAGGCGCGCACGATGTTGTTCGGCGTCGCCGGCGACGTGATGTACATGGTCCCGTTGACGACGATCGGCGTGGTCTCGAAGCTGCCCAGCGTGGCCGAGCCGTGCGTGTACACCGCCCGCGCGACCAGACGCTTGACGTTCAGTGTATTGATCGCCTTGAGGGGGGAGAAGCGGTTGTTCCAGTAGTTGTGCCCGTACATCAGCCAATCACCGCTCGCCGCGGCGTTGCGCAGCATGTCGTTCGTCACGACCGCGGTGGCCGAGGGCGGGATGCCCGGATTCGAGACTCCTCCCGACCCCTGCCCGCAGAGCGGTGCCGCGACGAGCGCCGCGATCAGTGTCGTCGCGGACCATCGAGCCCAATGCATCATACCCACCTCCGTTGAAGGACGACGCCTATTCCCCAGCACCGGGAGAGAATCCGACATACATGTTGCGGCCGGGGGCCGGCTCATAATAGCGCCCCGCGGTCGCGTTGATAACCACCGACCCGACGTAGGCCCGGTTGAACACATTGTTGAAGCCCAAGAAGGGGTTCAGCCGGTGTGGCGTCGAACTTGGCCTTCGCGCGGCGGTTCGGCAATGCGCCCGTGGTGGTACGACCGCGGGCTCCCGGCGGATTGGCGCCGAGCCGGTCTACTTCGGCTGGCGGAGCATCCGGTTCCAGCGGATCCGCAACGGGTCGGTCGCGATGCTCAGGTAGATGATGAGCGGCTTGCCCTCGATGTGCGCCCGCGGCAGGAATCCCCAAAAACGGCTGTCGTAGGACTCGTCGCGGTTGTCGCCCATCACGAAGAAATGGCCCGTCGTCACGACCACCGGGCCCCAATCGTGCGTCGTGGGGTGGTAGTGGGAGGAATCGCGGCCGATGTAATACCGCAGCTGCCACGCGCGCATCTGCTGCAGCCGGAAGTCGGGATCGACCTCCCCGCCGCCGGCGAGATGTAGCGCGTAGGGCTCGTCCAGCCGCTGGCCGTTGCGGTATAGCGTGTCATGCACCATGCGCAGCGTGTCCCCTCCGGCGCCGATCACCCGTTTCACGATGTTCAGGTTGGGCGTCGAGTCTTCGACGGAGCGGAACACCACGATACCGCCGCGCTCGGGCTCGGCGTAACCCGGAACGCGCAGGAACCGGAGCCCCGTGCCGGGAATCTCCAGCTCGCCGCCGTAGATCGCCTTGTTGACGAACAAGAAATCGCCGACCAGCAGCGTGTTCTCCATGCTCGCCGAGGGAATGCGGAACGCCTCGATCAGGTAAGAGCGCAGCACGATCCAGATGAGCACGGCCACCACGACGGACGTGTCCCATCCCTTGGCCTTCAGATGGAACGCCCGCCATAGCTCGCGCAACTGGTTCATGGAGACCGCAAGCTAGAGACACCCCGAAGTGGGGGCAACCGCACGTTCTGCCGGTTTCTTGGTATAATTGAACTCCCATGAGCGATGCCAACGCGCCACGCCGCGCGCCGCCCGTGCTCGACGCCCTCGGCAAGCTGTGCAGCGAGGGCAAGCAGCTCGCGGACTACCTCTGGCAGGTCCCCAAGGACGAGGCGGCGCGGGAGCGGGTCGTCGCGATCCTGGAGCAGATCGCCGCCGAGGGTACCAAGCAGGGGCGCAAGGAGATGCCGCGTATCTGTGCGGAGCTCAAGACCGCCGCCAAGGCGAGCCCCAGCCCCCAGCAGGTGGACCTGCTGGTGAACGGCTTCGATCGACTCATGCACCTGTGGCAGGCCGCGAAATCGGGCCTGTTGTGACCGAGTTCTTGAGCGGCGCCGCTCCTCCCCCCGCCGCGCGCAGTACATCCCTCGATCAGTTGTGCATCAACACCGTCCGTACCCTCGCCATGGATGCGGTGCAGCAGGCGGACTCCGGCCACCCGGGCACCCCCATGGCGCTGGCGCCGCTCGCGTACGTGCTGTGGCAACGCCACCTGCGGTATCATCCCGCCCACCCGGACTGGTTCGGCCGCGATCGCTTCGTGCTGTCGGCGGGACACGCGTGTATGCTGCTGTACGCGGTGCTGTACCTCACCGGGTACCACCTCTCGCTCGACGACATCAAGCAGTTCCGCCAGTGGGGCAGCCGCACGCCGGGCCACTCCGAGCACGGGCTCACGCC
>Ga0209689_1002060_pt1 | contig 15028 bp, 12 predicted proteins | sample GraSoiAngelo_149_FD_187119 | JGI IMG/M metagenome (GOLD analysis project Ga0209689, IMG submission 187119) | Grasslands soil microbial communities from the Angelo Coastal Reserve, California, USA - 14_1009_09_30cm (SPAdes) (version 2) | ecosystem: Environmental > Terrestrial > Soil > Grasslands ...
GTGCTGCTGATCGCCACGAACACGCTGTTGCGGAACCACGAGACGAACTCCGTCTTGCGCAGGAGGTGCTCGTAGTTCTCGGTGACGGGAGGGCTCGGCCAGAACATGCTCACGAGGCTCCGCATCTGATCCTCGCCCTTGAAGGACGTGACGGTCATCCAGTAGAAGGGAAAGACCACGATGACGAGCAGGCTCACGAGGAAGCCGTAGGAGCCCATCAGCTGAAGCCGGGCCACCAATCCCTTGTTCATCTGGTCCGCCCCTTCCGCATATAGCGCGCGAGGACGATGATGACGGCGGCCAGCGCGGGCAGCATGTAGAGCGCGACGGCGATGGCCTCGCCCAGGCGCTGGGCGCCGAAGGCGATCTCGTAGGTGAAAACGGGCAGGACCTGGGTGGCGCCGCCGGGGCCGCCCCTGGTCAGGATGTAGACGATCTGGAAGTCGTTGAAGGTCCAGATGGTCGAGAGCAGCATCACGATGATGAGGATGTTCTTGATCCCGGGCAGCGTCACATGACGGAAGCGCTGCAGGGTGCCCGCGCCGTCGACGGCCGCGGCCTCGTACAGCTCGGCGGGGATGGCGCGCAGGCCCGCCAGGAACGAGATGCCGAAGAAGGGAAAGCCGCGCCAGATGTTGACGCCGATCACCGAGGCCATGGCCGTGCCCGGCTCGCTGAGCCACCCCACGCCCTGGGGCAAGAGGTGGAAGACCTTGACCAGGAGATAGTTCAGCACGCCGAGGCTGTAGTCGAAGATCCACAGAAAATTCAGGGCCGAGACCACCGTGGGCGCCACCCACGGAATCAGGAGCACGCCCGTCCAGAAGCTGCGGAAACGGATGCCCGAGGTCAGGACCAGGGCCATCAGCATGCCGAGGACGAGCTTCACGCCCACGGAGCCGAAGGTGAAGATGAAGCTGTTGACGACGGCGCGCTGGAAGAAGCCGTCGAAGGTGATCTTGACGTAGTTGTCGAAGCCCACGAAGACGGGCGGCACCCCCACGTACTTCCGCGTCATGCTCAGGTAGATCGCATAGCAGAAGGGATAGGCGACGAGCGCGAGCACCAGCACCACGGTGGGCAAGATGAAGAGATAGCCGAGCCGGTAGTCCGGGCCCAGCATGCGGGCGAGGCCGACGAGCGGCCCCGTGCGCTTCGGGCCGAGGGCGGTCTTGGCTCTGAGCTCGGCGGTGCTGATGCTCATGGGAGCGACGCGGACTAGCTCCGCCTGACCTTGTAGATCTCCTCGACGCGGCCGTGCGCTTCCTTGAGGGCGGCCTCCGGGCTGAGCCCCGCGGTCACCACGCGCCCCGCCATGTCGCACAGGATGTACTGCGCCTGCACCTCGACGGCCGCCGCGCTGAAGGGCCCGGGGTAGCCGGGCCACACGCTCCGCAGGATGTTCTGCACCATGCCCTGGAAGTTCGGATCGCTCTTCCAGTACGGCTTGTCGGCCCGCGACTTGTACACAGGTCCCGCCTGGCCGATGGAAGCCTGCATGTACTCGTCGAAGCGCTTCTCGTCCTCCACCCAGCGGATCAGGTCCTCGCACAGCTCGGTGTGCTTGCTCTTCTGGAAGATGCCCCAGTTGTAGGCGCCGGCGGCCACGAAGCTGCCCGCGGGCCCACCCGGGGTGAGGATGACCTGGGTTTTCTCGGCGAGCGGATGCTTCTTGGCGACCATGGCGTAGTAGAGGCTGGCCCCGTTGTTCGTGCTGACGAGCTTGCCCGCCATGTAGGCCTCGTTGTTGGACACGTCGTTCCAGCCCATGACGCCCGGCGGCTGGATCTTGTGCTTCTGGATGGTGTCCACGGCGAACTGGAGAGCCTCGAGGTTCTCCTTCTTGAACGTGGTGGCAAGCGCCGGCTTGCCGTCCTTGTCCCAGACGCTCCCGCCGTAGTCCCAGAGGATGGCCTGCATGAATCCGTTGCCGTCGTCGCATCGGTTGAGCGTCTGGCCGAAGCCCCAGAGGTCCTTCGAGGCGTCCTGGCACTTCTTGGCCATGTCGACGACGTCGGGATCATAGCGCTTCGGCAGCTTCACGCCCTTGGCGTCGAGGAGATCCTTGCGGACGAAGAGGCCGCCGGGGAAGGCCTGGCGGGCCACGCCAAAGTACTGCCCAGCGATGTTGACGACGCGGTCGGCGTAGGGGAGGAGCCCTCCGCGCGCCCCCGCGATGTCCTTGGCGAGCTTGGTCACGTCGCGGAGCGCGGGCTTGTAGCGGGCGGGTCCCTGGTAGTTCATCTCCGCCATGTCGGGTGGGTTGCCCGCCTCGATGGCCGCCACGAATTTCTGCTCGCGGTCGCCGAAGGTCGCCCAGTCCATGTCGACCTGCACCTTCCGCTCGGCCGCCCAGCCTTCGACCTGCTTGGCGAGGATGTCGTTGCCGGCAGTGACGTAGCTCTTGAACAGCCACACCCGGAGCTTGGTCGGGCTCTGGGCCCGCGCCATGCTCTCCAGAGCCTTGAGCCCGACGGCGGTGCCGCCGGTGACGAGGGCGGCCTTGCGGAGAAACTCGCGGCGGGCGATGAGACCGGCATCGAGTCTCTCGGCCAGGTCCTTCAGGCGGCTGTCCATTTCATCCTCCCTTGGATGACGTGTAGCGAATGCTACCCTACCGGGGTCGCGTCTGGCAATCGACACCGGGCAAAAGCTTCCGATTTTTCACGCGAGGCGGGCTACGGTGTCTCAGCGGTGAGGCACACTACGAGAAGGGGAGGAGATCATGAGCGTGGATCGGGCCTACATAGCGAAGAACGATGCCGAGCGCGGCCGCTTGCGGAGCCTCGTCAGCCGCCTGAGCGACGCCGATCTTGCCCGGGCCATGCCCGCGGGGTGGACGGTCGCCGGCATCCTCGCTCACCTGGCGTTCTGGGACCAGCGGATCCTGGCCCTGCTCGCGCAGTGGGAGCAAGCGCCCTCCAGGCTGCCACGCAACAATCTGGACGAGGCGGACGTGGACTGGATCAATGACGCGTCGAAGCCGTTCCTGCTCGCCCTCGCGCCGCGTCGGGCCGCCGAGCTGGCCGTGAGCATCGCCGACACCGTCGACGGCAAGGTAGCCGCGCTGCCGGACGACCTCGTGGCGCGGAATGCCACCGCGGGCAGCCCCCTCAGCCTGTTACGCTCCGAGCATCGAGCCGAGCACCTGGGCGAGATCGAGCACGCCTTCCGCTGACGGCGAGTCCAAACGATTCGGCGAGCCGACGGCAGCGTGTGGCCGTCGGCTCGCCGACCCAACTGGTAGTTACTTGATGATCTCGATCTTGGTCAGCACCATCTTGCCGCCCTTCGGCTCGTAGGTGGCCTTGACCTTCGTGCCCTCCTTCATCTCCTGGGGTACCTCCACGGCCTCCGTCCAGTGAAGCTGGGTACCGTCCGAGAGCGTGAGCACCCGCTCATTGATCTGGATGGTCTTGACCGTGCCTTCCTTGTCCGCCGCCCAGACGAAGGTTCCGGCCGTCACGACCATCGCGAGTGCCACCACCACTGCAATCAGCGCGCGCTTCATAAAGAGTCTCCTCTCGAGAAGAAGTTTAACGGCAGAAAACTTTACCCGCCTGGGCTGCCAAAGGTTGCATACGTGGTGCCAGCGAGCGACCTCGCGGAAGCACGCGCAAGATCGTCCGAGGCGCCGTCCGCGTCCTTGTGGCGAGGAAGAATTTGCGGGTAGTCCTTACATCGGCGTGGAATCGAAATTCGCAGTGGGATGAATTGACAGGCCTGGAGGAACGTAGAACAATCCGCTCCTGTCGGCACCGTCGGGCCTGAGGGCCCGGGAAAGGCCTTCCCATGCGGACTACCACGCGTCTTCGCCAGATGCTCGACCAGCCCGGGCTCATCGTCGCCCCGGGTGCCTACGATGGCTTCTCCGCGCGTCTCATCGAGGCCGCGGGCTTTCGCTGCGTCTACATGACGGGCGCGGGCACGGCGGCCTCCCATCTCGGCCAGCCCGATCTCGGCCTCGCTACGCTCACGGAGATGGCCAACCACGCTGCGCACCTGGCGGCCTGCGTGACGCTGCCCGTGATCGCCGATGCCGACACGGGTTATGGCAATGTGCTCAACGTCGTGCGCACGGTGCGGGAGTACGAGCGGGCCGGCGTGGCCGGACTGCACATCGAGGATCAGGTGGCGCCGAAGAAATGCGGCCATATCGCGGGCAAGCAGATCATCCCTGCGCAAGAGTTCTGCGATAAGATCCGCGCGGCGGCGGAGTACCGTACCGATCCCGACTTCGTCATCATCGCGCGCACGGATGCCCGGGCGGTGACAAATCTGGATGATGCGATCGAGCGGGGCAACCGCGCGGCGGAGGCGGGCGCCGATGTCATCTTCGTAGAGGCGCCCCAGACGCTGGACGAGATCCAGCGCGTGGCCCGCGAGGTCAAGGCGCCGCTGCTCGCCAACATGGTGCAGGGTGGCCGGACGCCGGCCGTGAAGACGTCCGAGCTCGAGCGGCTCGGCTTCAAGATCGCGATCTTTCCCGCCGTGTGCATGGCCGCGGCCGTCCCGGCCATCGAGCAATCGCTGGAGCGCCTCAAGGCGACGGGCACGGACTGGCACGATGGGCCCGTCCTCTCGCCCATGGACATCTTCCGCCGGGTCGGCTTCGACTGGTGGCAGCAGATCGAAGAGAAGTTCGCGCCCCGGCAGTGACCGGCCCGGGCGCTCGCTGAGGAGACGGCCGTGCCCACCATGTTCGAGAAGATCTGGAGCCGCCACGTCGTGGCCGAGGGGCCCGGCGGCCAGACGCTCCTCTACGTCGATCGTCATCTCCTGCACGACGGCTCGCCGGAAGCTTTCCGGCGTCTCCGCGCCGCCGGGCGGACGGTGCGACGGCCCCGCGAGCTGGTGGCGACGGCCGACCACTACGTGCCCACGGGAGCAGGCTCGGAGGCCTCCGCCAACGAGGAGATCCAGGGCATGGTCGAGGCCCTCGCGCGCAACTCGCGCGAGCTCGGCATCACGCAGTTCGGGCGGGGAGACGTCCGCCAGGGGATCGTGCACGTCATCGGTCCCGAGCAAGGGCTGACCCAGCCGGGGATCGTCCTCGTGTGCGGCGATTCCCACACGGCCACCCATGGCGCCTTCGGCGCGCTCGCCTTCGGCATCGGCTCGACGGAAGTCGAGCACGTGCTGGCCACGCAGTGCCTCTGGCAGAGGAAGCCCAAGGTGATGCGAATCACCGTGGAGGGGGCGCGTCCCTTCGGCGTGGCCGCCAAGGACGTCATCCTCGCCGTCATCGCCAGGATCGGCGCCGCCGGTGCCGTCGGGCACGCCATCGAGTACGCGGGGCCGGTCATCCGCGGCATGTCCATGGAAGAGCGGATGACCGTCTGCAACATGTCCATCGAAGCGGGGGCGCGCGCGGGCATGATCGCTCCCGACGAGACCACCTTCGCCTATCTCGAGGGCCGGCCGTATGCGCCGAAGGGCGCGCACCAGGAGCGGGCCCTCGCCCTCTGGAAGACCGTGCCGTCGGATGCCGACGCGGTGTTCGACGGCGAGGTGAGCCTGGATGCGGCCGCCATCGCGCCCACGGTCACCTGGGGCACGAGTCCTCAGGATGCCCTGCCCATCAGCGCGCGCGTGCCCGACCCCGCCCGCGAAGGCGATCACTTCCGGCGCGAGGCCATGGGGCGCGCGCTCGACTACATGGGGCTCCGGCCCGGCACGCCGCTCAGCGAGATCGCGGTCGACCGGGTCTTCATCGGCTCCTGCACCAACAGCCGCATCGAGGATCTCCGAGCGGCAGCCGCGGTGGCCAGGGGGCGGCACGCCGTGGTGACGGCATGGGTCGTGCCAGGCTCCGGGCTGATCAAGCGTGCGGCCGAGGCCGAAGGGCTCCACGAGATCTTCAGAGCGGCGGGCTTCGAGTGGCGCGAGCCCGGCTGCTCCATGTGCATCGGGATGAACGGCGACACGGCCCGCTCAGGCGAGCGCGTGGCCTCGACCTCCAACCGGAACTTCGAAGGGCGCCAGGGCAAGGGCGCGCGCACACATCTGATGAGCCCGGCCATGGCCGCGGCCGCCGCCGTCACGGGCCGACTCACCGACGTCCGGTCTTTGTATCCCTCTCCCCCCTCGGGGGAGAGGGCCGCAGTTCGAGCTGAGCCGCTCGCCTCGAGCGGCGAGGCGAGAGCTGAATAGATCGGGGGGTAGGGTCATGGAGGCATTCACAACTCTGTTGGCCACGGCCGTGCCCATGGATCTTCCCAACATCGATACCGACCGCATCATCCCCGCGCGCTTCCTCCGCAAGCCGAGGGAGGCCGGCTACCAGCAGTTCTTCTTCCACGACGTCCGCTTCAATCCCGACGGCTCCGAGAACGGAGATTTCGTCCTCAACCAGCCGCCGTTCCGGCAGGCGAAGATCCTCGTCACCGCGGACAACTTCGGCTGCGGCTCCTCGCGGGAAGGTGCGGTGTGGGCGCTCATGCATCACGGGATCAGATGCGTGATCGGGCCTTCCTTCGGCGATATCTTCATGGAGAACTGCTTCAAGAACGGTGTGCTCGCCATCGTCGTCTCGGCCGAGACGGCCGCTGGTCTCCGGGGTCAGCTCCATGATCACCCGGGCGCCCACATGAGCGTGGATCTCGAGCGCCAGACAGTGACGGCGCCCGACGGCACCGCGCATCGCTTCGATGTGCACCCGTTCCGGAAGCAAGCGCTCCTCAAGGGACAGGACGAGATCGCTTTGACCATGGAGTACGCGCAGGCCATCGAGGCCCACGAGGCGCGGCGCGCCGCCGAGATGCCCTGGCTGCTGAGCGGCGACGGCCCCGCCGCCTAGTAGTTCGAAGTATTCCCATGTCTTCGCGAGCTGAAATGATCCGCTTCGAGCGCCGGCTTCGCCGGCGCAATTCTCGAAACGCGGTAATCGCGCTCTACTAGCTCGGCGGCGATGCGCCGCGCCGTCCGGGCGGAGTTCATCTCGTCAGCCGTGATGGCAAAGCCTGCGAGGTCGAGACGCACACCCCATGGGTATCCGGGCAGAGAAAGGGAGAGCGGGCCGGGGACCGCCGCTTCGGTCTTCACGCGGGCTCCCGCGAGCATGGCGAGGACGGCCTCCCGCTCGGGCGTGTCCTTGGTGCGGAAAAAGAAGCTGAAGGCAAGGAGGAGATCTCCCGCGCTGGTCATGCCCTGAGTGATGTACGGATAGTCATCCGGAGTGGACGGCTTCCCGACGGAGCGCTTGTCACTGAGGGTGTAGTGATAGCCGCGCGGGGTCGCGCCGGGGAGTGACTCGACCACGAGTGTCTCCTCGACGGCGGTGGGCAGGAGCTTCTGCCCCATGCGCTGGACGCCGGAGCGAATCGCTGCGGGAGAGGGCGCATCGGCACGGCCGGTGGGGTCCCAGGTCGCCGTCACCTTGAGCTCGAACTCCTGGGTGGTGGCCGGCTGGAAGGTGATGGTCGGGGGCCGGCCGCCGGGTGGCTGGTCCAGAGAGCTTTTCCAGGTAGCGGGCACATCGAGCTCGAGGACCCCATGGCCGGGGATCGCGTAGGAACGAAGCGCTCGCGGGGTCGGAGAATCGGCGGCCTTTGTTGCGGGGACCGCAAGGGCCGTGACGGCGAGGAGCGCCAATAGGGCTGTTCCCCGCGCAATTCGATCGAAGGCCACGGATGCCTCCTTAAACGGCTGCCGGGAAAGGTGTCCAGCTTTCTACATCTTGTAGCGTCCCCCCACTTTCTCCCCTCTATTTTGATCTTGTGTTACTCAACACATGATGGGTAATCTAGGCACTCCTTAAATAGGGAGCGCTATGGCCACCTCGATCGAGTCCTTACCCCCGCCAGGGTTGGACCCCGAGGGGCTCGATGACTTGCTGCAGGCTTTCCCCCAGGGCCGGCTCAGCGAGATCGTCGGCCCTCGATCCTCCGGAGGCAGCAGCCTGCTCCTGGCGCTCCTGGCCCGCGCCGCGCGCGGGGGAGTCACCGCGCTCGTGGACGCCTCCGACACGCTCGATCCCGCCGTGGCTGCCCGCGCCGGGCTCGATCTTCGCAGCCTGCTCTGGGTGCGCTGCGGCGGGCGTCTGCCCGTGGCATGGCGCGCGACGGATCTCCTGCTCCGTTGCCCAGGGTTTGCCGCCATCGCGCTCGATGTGGGTGAGTCGGCCTCCGCGCCGCCAGGGATGGGCGTGCGTCTCCAGCGCGCCGTCGCGAACGGCGAGAGCATGCTCGTCGTTCGGGGGCCGCGGCATCTCCTGGGCTCGGCTGCCGCGCTGGTGGTGTCGGTGCGCCGCGTGCGCGCGCGCTGGAATAGTCAATGCGGTGGGGGGGGCTGGGGGAGGAGCGGCGCCGCTTCCCCCCAGAACCGATTTGACGCTCCGCGGCCGCGGCGGCTGGGCGGGCTCGTCTCCGAGGCGCGCGTGGTCCGCTCGCGCTCCGACCCGGCCCTGACCAGGCCCGGGCGCGCCTGGCTCCTCGAGTGGCGGACATGATACGCATCGCCTGCCTGCATGTGCCGGATGCCGACGCGACGGTGCAGTCCGCTCTCCTCGACATCGCCCTGCGCCATTCCCCCTCGGTGGAAGACGTCGCGCCGGGCATCGTCTTTCTCGACCTCCGCGGGCTTGGCAGGCTCTGGGGCGGCGAAGAGGAGCTGGCGCGCCGGCTTCTCCAGGCCGTGGCCGAGCGTGGATGGACGGCGCGTGTCGGTATCGCGGGCAGTCGCGCGGGCGCGCGCTTCGCGGCCCGCGCCGGAGAAAGCGTCACCATCGTGCCGCCTGGGCGGGATGCGGGGAGACTTGGAGTGGCGCCGCTGGCCCTCCTCGATCTGGGGCCCGAGATGGCCGCCCGCCTCGCCCGCTGGGGCATCCGCACGCTCGGCGAGCTGGCCGATCTTCCCGCGCGCGGGCTCGCGCAGAGGCTGGGCGACGAGGGCCCGCGCCTTCAACGACTGGCGCGTGGTGAGGATCCCACGCCGCTCCGCCTCTGGACGCCGCCACCCGTCTTCGAAGAATCGGCGGAATGCGCCTGGGGAATCGAGGCGCTCGAGCCGCTCGGCGATCTCATGGCGGGGCTGGCCGAAGCGCTCTGCGCGCGCCTCCGCCGCGACGAGCTCACGGCTGATGCCTTCGCATGGACCTGTCGCCTGGCCGACCGCACGGAGCACGAGGGCTTCTGCGCGCCGGCGGCACCGCTGGCCGATCCCGCGGCGGCCGCCGCGCTGCTCCGCGCCTCCCTCGCGGCCCGGCCGCCGCATGCCGCCGTCGAGGGGATCACGCTCCGCGCGCACCCCCTGCGCGCGCCGAAGGCGCAGCCGCGCTTCGATGAGCCGCCGGGCCCGAGCCCGCGCCTGCTCACCGCCGCGCTGGCGCGCCTGAGCGGTCTCGTGGGCGCCTCCGGCATCGGCGTGCCCGAGCTCCTGGACAGCCACCGCCCCGACGCGATGCAGATGACCCCGTTCGTTTTGTTCCCCTTGCAGGGAGAGAGGGCCAGAGGCTTGCGGCGAGAAAATGGAATCCCTCTTCCCCCTCGGGGGAGGGGGCCGCAGTTCGAGCTGAGCCGCAAGAGCGGCGAGGCGAGTGCTGAGATAGATCAGGGGGCGGTTCTAGCCGTGCGGAGAATGAGACCACCGCGCCCCGCGCAGGTGACGCTCGCCGCCGGCGTGCCCACTCACCTCCGCGCGATCGGACTCGCGGGCCGAATCGTCACCGGCGCGGGCCCCTGGCGCGTCTCGGGCGAGTGGTGGACAGACGACGCTTTCGTCCAGGACGAGTGGGATGTGGAGCTGGGCGACGGCACCCTGTGCCGCCTCGCGCGTGACGCGCGCGGCTGGCGCCTCGAAGCCATCTATGACTGACTCCTCACCCTGCCCTCTCCCCAAAGGGGAGAGGGAGATGGGAGAGAGCTCCCTCTTTCCCTCTCCCCCACGGGGGGAGAGGGCAGGGTGAGGGGGAAGCACGCCAATGTTCGTCGAGCTGCATGCCAAGAGCGCATTTTCTTTCCTCGAGGCGACGGCGCTGCCCGAGGCACTGGCGGGACGCGCCGTCGCCCTCGAGCAGCCGGCCCTGGCCCTCGTGGACACCGACGGTGTGTACGGAGCGCCGGCCTTCTACCGCGCCTGCACGCGTCTCGGCATCACGCCGCTGGTCGGCGCCGAGGTCAGCCTGATGGACGGCGGCAGGCTGCCCCTCCTCGTGGAAGACCAGGAAGGGTACAAGAATCTCTGCCGTCTGCTGACGCGCGTCAAGATGCGCGCGGCCAAATGCGAGGGTGCCGCGGGCTGGGACGATCTCGAAGAGCATGTGGGCGGGCTCGTCTGTCTCACCGGCGGCGCCTCCGGGCCCGTCGCCGCGGCCCTCGCCCACGGCGGGCATGAGGCCGCCCGCGCGACGCTCGACAGGCTCGCCGGCCTCTTCGGTCGCTTCGGCGTCTACGCCGAGCTCCAGCGCGATCTCTCCCGCGAGCAGGAGGCGCGCAATGAATGGCTGCGTGCCGAAGCCGAGCGGCTGGGATTGCCCCTTCTCGCCAGCAATGCTCCCCTCATGATCGCCCGCGGAGATCGCCCATTGCTGGACACGCTGACCTGCATCAAGCACGGCACGACGATCGACCGGGCCGGGCGATTGCTCGCGCGCAACAGCGAGCGCTTCCTCAAGCCCGGCCGCGAGATGGAGCGGCTCTTTGCCGATTGCCCGTCGGCCGTGGCCAACACGGGCGAGCTGGCGCTGCGGCTCGGCTTCACCCTCAAGCACCTGGGCTATCGCTTCCCCGACTACCCGCTGCCGACGGGTCAGACGCCGATCGGCTGGCTCCGCGCGCTCTGCAAGGAAGGGGCGCGGCAGCGCTACGGCGCGGGCCCGCTGGCCCAGAAGGCGAGACGGCAGATCGAGCGCGAGCTCGACCTGATCGCCCGCCTCGATTTGTCCGGCTACTTTCTCATCGTCTGGGACCTGGTCGAGTTCTGCCGTCGCCACGGCATCCTGGTGCAGGGGCGGGGCTCCGCCGCCAACAGCGCGGTCTGCTATGCCCTCGGCATCACCGCGGTGGATCCGGTGGGGATGGAGCTCCTCTTCGAGCGCTTTCTCTCCGAGGAGCGCGGCGAATGGCCGGACATCGATCTCGATCTGCCGAGCGGCGACCGGCGCGAGCAGGTCATCCAGTACGTCTACGAGCGCTATGGGCGCCTGGGCGCGGCCATGACGGCCAATGTCATCACCTATCGCGGCCGGAGCGCGGCGCGAGAAGTGGGCAAGGTGCTGGGGCTTCCCCCCGCGCTGTGCGATCGTCTGTCCGCGCTCGTCAGCAACTGGGAGTACAAGGATCCCGGCGATAGTCTCCTCGCGCATCTTCGGGAGGCCGGCTGCGATCCCGCGCAGCCGGTCATGCGTCACTTCGCCGATCTCTGGACGGCCATCCAGGATCTGCCCCGGCACCTCGGCCAGCACTCGGGCGGCATGGTCATCTGCCAGGGCCGGCTCGACAGCTGCGTCCCCCTCGAGCCGGCGACCATGCCCGGGCGCTCGGTCGTGCAGTGGGACAAGGACGACTGCGCCTCCATGGGCATCATCAAGGTGGATCTTCTCGGACTGGGCATGATGGCGCTGCTCGAGGATGCCATCGGCATGATCCGCCGGCGCGGCGGTCACGTGGACCTGGCGCATTTGCCCCCCGACGATCCGACCGTCTACGCCATGCTCCAGAAGGCCGACACCGTCGGGGTCTTCCAGGTGGAGAGCCGCGCCCAGATGGCCACCCTGCCGCGCCTCAAGCCGAAATGCTTCTACGACCTCGTGGTGCAGGTCGCCATCATCCGTCCGGGGCCCATCGTGGGCGACATGGTGCATCCGTATCTGAGGCGACGCGCCGGCCGCGAGCCCGTGACCGTGCCGCATCCGAATCTCGAGCCCATCTTGAGACGCACCCTCGGCGTGCCGCTCTTCCAGGAGCAGCTCCTGCGCATGGCCATGGCCACGGCGGGCTTCACGGGGGGCGAGGCCGAAGAGCTGCGCCGCGCCTTCGGCTTCAAGCGGCGCAAGCAGGCCATGGACGAGGTGGAGAAGAAGCTCCGGGCGGGCATGGCGGAGCAGGGGATCGCGGGCGAGGCGGCCGAGGCCATCATCCGCTCCATCACCGCTTTTGCCCTCTATGGTTTTCCTGAGAGCCATGCGGCCAGCTTCGCGCTGCTCGCCTATGCCAGCACGTATCTGAAGGCGCACCACCCCGCGGCCTTCTATGCGGCGCTGCTCAACAACCAGCCCATGGGTTTCTATCATCCCGCCACCATCGTGGGCGATGCCGCGCGGCACGGGCAGACCATCCACCCTGCGGACGTGAACCATTCCGACTGGCTCTGCGCGATCGAGGCCGACGGGACGGTGCGGCTCGGGCTGCGGTATGTCCGTGGGTTGCGTGAAGAAGCGGGCCGACGCATCGAGCGCCTACGCCCCTTCGCCTCTGCCGACGATCTCGTCCGCCGCGCGGGGCTCCACCACGATGAGCTGACCCGGCTGGCCGAGCTGGGCGCGCTGGGCAGCCTCGGGCTCGAGCGCCGGGCGGCGCTCTGGGAGATCGAGCTGGCGGCGCGGCCGGCCGGCGCGCTCTACGAGGGTATCCCGGGGCCGCCCTCGCCCTCGCCTTCGCCGCTACCGTCGATGACGGCCGAGGAGGCGCTCGTGGCTGACTGCGAGGGCACCGGGCTCACCCTGGGCCCTCATCCGATGGTCTTCCACCGAGTCGCTCTCGAGCGTCTGCGGGTAGCCCGCGCCATCGAACTGCCGGGGCTCAAAGACGGCCGGGCCGTGCGCGTGGCGGGAGCGGTGGTGGTTCGCCAGAGGCCCGGCACCGCCAAGGGCTTCGTCTTCCTGAATCTCGAGGACGAGACAGGGCTCGTGAACGTGGTCGTGCCCCCGCCCCTTTTCCACCGCTACCGGCTCGTCCTGGTGCAGGAGCCCTTCCTCTACGTCGAAGGCACGCTCGAGCACCGCGACGATGTCATCTCGGTGCGGGCGGGGCGCATCCAGCCCCTTCGCTCCGAGCTGGGACGGCTGCCCTCCCACGACTTCCACTAGGTAGCTCGGAGGGGACGCGCGCTGTCACGTCTCCCGCGCGCGATCGGCCTGCTGCCGCGTCTCGAACACCTGCGAGGTAACCTGGCGCTTCTCCAGCTCCTTGGCGAGCTTCAGGCGCAAGTAGCCGCTGTTCGTGAAGCGGGAGACCTTGAGGTAGTACTTCTGCTCGACGTATTTCACGGCGTCCATGTAGGCCTGCATGGCATCGTCGTCCACCGAGAAGCCCTCGTAGTTGACGACCGAGTTCACCCGCTGGCCCACCGGCTCGAGCAGCCGGTCCACGGCGGCGGTGATGATCTTGATGTCCTCCTCGCTCCGCACCCGCATGCCGGAGTAGTTCATGAAGACGGTGTTCGTCACCGGGTCGTAGGAGAGGCGCTCGTCGATGTTGATGTCGAGGAGCCGGTCGCGGAGCCCCATGGGCTCGGGCAGGAAGAGGGCCGCGGCCATCAGGGCGGGCCGCTCGACGAGGGGCCGGAAGGGAAGATGGCGCAGGATGTCGCGCTCGAGGTCGACGCCCGGCGCCACTTCGACCAGGGCGAGCCCCTCGCGGGTGAGGCGGAAGACACAGCGCTCGGTGACGTAGAGCACGGCCTGCTTGCGGCCGGCGGCCCCGGGTCCACTGAACGTGATCTGGCCGACGCGCTCGACGAACTTCGTCAGCTTGCCTTCCTTGGCGATGTGGAGCCGGCCCTCCCGCACGGAGACGTCGGCGCCTCCCGCGCAGAAGCTGCCCATGAAGACGACCTTCTTGCTGTTCTGGCTGATGTTGATGAAGCCGCCGCAACCGGCGATGCGGTTGCCGAAGCGGCTTGCATTGACGCTGCCGGTGCCGTCGCACTCCGCGAAGCCCAGGAAGGCCGCGTCGAGCCCTCCCCCGTCGATGAAGTCGAACTGCGAGCAGTGGTCGATGACGGCCTGGCAGTTGATGGCCGCGCCGAATTCCGGGCCGCTCGCCGGCACTCCGCCCATGACCCCGGGATCGACGGTGAGCGTCATCAGGTCGTGGATCCGCTCTTCGTTGGCCACGTGTCCCACGATGTCGGGGAGGCCGATGCCGAGGTTGACCACGCTGCTCGGCAGGAGCTCCATGGCTGCCCGACGCGCGATGACCTTCCGGTCGTCGAGGACAAGGGCGGGCAGCATCCTCGTGGGAATCCGGATCTCACCGGAGAGGGCGGGATTGTACTGGATACCCCAGGTCTGCATGTGATGCCGCGGCTCCGCCACCACCACCGCGTCGACGAGCACGCCGGGGATGCGCACCTGGCGCGAGTCGAGGGTGCCTTCGGCAGCCACGCGTTCGACCTGGCAGATCACGTAACCGTGGGAGTTCTTCGCGGCCAGGGCCATGGCGAGGTTCTCGAGGATGAGCGCCTCGCGCTCCATGGTGATGTTGCCGTCGGGGTCGGCGGTGGTGCCCCGGATGAAGGCCACGTTGATGGGCGTCCCTTTGTAGAATAGATACTCCTCGCCGCCGATGGTCATGAGCTCGACGAGGTCCTCGCGGGTGACGCGATTCATCTTGCCGCCTTCGATGCGCGGATCCACGAAGGTGCCGAGGCCCACCTTGGAAACGGTGCCCGGCTTGCCCGCGGCCACGTCGCGGTACATGTGGGTGATGACGCCTTCGGGCAGGTTGTAGGCTTCGACCTTGTCCGTGAGGACGAGCTGGACGATCTTGGGGGCGAGCCCAAAATGCCCGCCGATCACGCGCCGCAGAAGGCCCTCGTGTCCGAGGTGATTGAGGCCCTTGTCCTGGCCGTCGCCCTGACCAGTAGAATGGACGAGGGTGAGGCCCCGGGGCGTGCCCGTTTCCACGAAGCGTTTTTCCAGCGTGACGAGGAGCTGCTCGGGAACGCCGTGCCCGCCATAGCCGGTGGTGGCGAGCACGTCACCGTCGTGAAGCACGGAGATCGCATCCTCGACGGGGATGACCTTCTTCAGCACGGCGTCACTCCTCGGGGGAGACTCGGATGCGCGCGGGCCCTCAGGGGCGGCGCC
>Ga0209689_1002068_pt1 | contig 15011 bp, 15 predicted proteins | sample GraSoiAngelo_149_FD_187119 | JGI IMG/M metagenome (GOLD analysis project Ga0209689, IMG submission 187119) | Grasslands soil microbial communities from the Angelo Coastal Reserve, California, USA - 14_1009_09_30cm (SPAdes) (version 2) | ecosystem: Environmental > Terrestrial > Soil > Grasslands ...
CACGATCGCCCGATCCGGATCATTCTCGCGTCCAGCGCCGCGCCGAAACGCGTCTAGCCGGTGCGATTCCTCGCGCTCGCGACCGACTACGACGGCACGCTGGCGAGCGACGGCGCGGTCGATCTTAAAACGGTGGCGGCCCTGCGCCGGCTCGCTGCCACCGGTCGAAAGCTCATCCTGGTCACCGGTCGCCAGCTCAACGACCTCCTGCGCGTCTTTCCAGAGGCGTCGATATTCGACGCCGTCGTCGCCGAAAATGGCGCGGTCCTCTACCGGCCGGAGAGTCGTGATACGCGGGTCCTCGCGCCGCCGCCTCCCGCGGATTTCGTCGCGGCGCTGCAACGGCGCGGGGTCGATCCGCTCTGGCAGGGTCAGGTGGTGGTGGCCACGGTACAGCCCAACGACAAGGCAGTGATCGAGGTGATTCGCGAGCTCCGCCTCGACCTGCAGGTCATCCTCAACAAGGGATCGGTCATGGTCCTGCCCGGCTCGGTGGATAAAGCGACCGGGCTCAGGGCGGCGCTCGATGAACTTGCGCTGGCCCCGCGCAGCGTCGTCGCCATTGGCGATGCGGAAAACGACCAGGCGTTTCTCGCCATGAGCGGATACGGCGTGGCGGTCGCGAACGCGCTCGACCCCCTCAAGGCCAGCGCCGCGCACGTGACTCGCGGCGAGGCCGGCGCCGGCGTCCGCGAAATCATCGATTGGCTGATCGCAGAGGACAAATAAGAGGCCGGGCGCGATGCCCGGCCTCTGTTTCGGTCGACGTCTAGTGGCTCAGCGCCCCGATGAATGCCGAGGTCGGAGTCCCCAGCCCGGTGATGTCGTCCCAGCCAGGGGTCGTCTTCAGGCTGAGACCCTGGTCGAACGTCCGCAAGCGGTAGGCAAGGCCGTTCGAGGCGTCGACGCTGTTGACGTAGTTGACTCGTACCACCGCGCCGGCTTGGTGGAGCACGTCGTAGAAGGCGCCGGATGTCGCGTTGGCGTAGAACGCCGGGTTGGCGAACCCGTGTGCCGACCCTTTCGCCTGGTCGGCGAGCGCCATGATCCCCGCCATGATCGGCGACGAGAGGCTCGTGCCGCCAATGCGGTACTCAGAGTATTTGACCACCCCACCGGGGAATGTCTGGGTCTGACCGATCAGATAGCCGGTGTTCGGATCACCGAACGCCGCGATATCGGGGATGGCCCGGCCCGTGCGACCCTGCGCGGCAAAGACGCTGCCCGGTACGGCGTTGGCCTGGTACGACGGCTCGGCGAACAGCCGGCTGACGCCACCGCCGGAACCGTAAAGCCACCCATGATCAACCCATGCGCCGGTCGTCGTGTTGAGGCTCGACGTGTGAGTGCCCCAGCCGGTCTCGATGACGCGGTTGTTGCTCTGGCCGACGCCCAGGCTGGTGCCACCCACGGCTGTCACGAACGGGCTGGAGGCGGGCCAATCTGCCGTCCGGTAGCCCACCGACATCGACTCGTCGCTGTTATCGCCCGACGAGAAGTAGATGCCGATGCCTTCGATGGCACCCTGGAGCAGTGTGTCCTCCTGGGGCTTGATGAACCCGAAGGGCAGCAGCTCGGTCGGGAACCCGTACGAGTTGGTCACGATCGACGCGAGATGCCGATCAACGACATGGTTCATCGCCGCGTCGAGGTCCTGGTAGTTGTTGGGCGCCCCCACGTAGACGATATGGGCATTGGGCGCCATGCCATGGACGGCCTCGACGTCGAGCGTCTCCTCGCCGTACCAGCCCTGCGGATCCTGTTTCTTGTTTTCTGGCCGGTTCATCGTGCCGGGCGCCACCACCTGGGTGATGTTGGTCGACCCCATCCCGCGATTGGCGGACCACTGGTCCAGGTCTTGCTGGATCGTGGGTGACGCGTACGCGTCGATGATCGCGACCGTCTGGCCATTGCCCTGAAGGCTGTCCGCCACACCGTAGACGCCCCGAATCTGGCTCGGCACGTATCCGCACGGCGCCATCGGCAGCGGCAGCGTGTAGCCCGCCGGAGCTTGAAGGGGGGCAGGCAGGCCGGTCAGGCTGGTGGTGTTCTTCTCGTTCCAGTACGTCGAGCAAGGCGGAGCATTGACAAAAGCAGCCGACGGCGGCGCATCAAGGGCGATGTTCGTATGCACCAGTGCCGCCGACTCGTCCAGACCGACGACGCCGCTGACGAAGCCCGCGATGGAGGTCGGGAGTGAAACATCCGATGACGGCGACCGCAGCGTCTGCCCGGCGACGCTATAGGTACCGAACGTCGTCCCGAAGGCTGATGCGGCTTGCGCAACGCTGCCTTCCGCAGCGACGTAGTGATTGTTCAATGGGGTGTAATCGACCCGGAATCCCTGGCTCCGCAGCCAGCTCTGGACTGCGTTGACCTGCGACTGCGAGGGCGCAAATTGCTGGCGGAACTGCTGCGGGGTCAGATACTGTCCGTAGGACGCGCTCCCGGGGTCCGAGACGGCCTTCGCCAGCGCCTCAACGGCGGCTGGATCGGTCCACCCCAGGTAGATACGGAAGCCGATCGAGTCGGATGGGTTGGCGGCCGCTTTGAAGTTGGCCGATTTCGCCCAGGGCGGAACGTTGCCGGCGAGAGTGGCACGGGCGGACGGTGCCGCTAGAGCGGGGATGACCGACCCGAGGAGCGCGATCGACGCGACGATACCGAGGATGCTGGTTCTACTGCGCAAGCGCTTCCCTCCTGCTTGTTTGGTGAGCGCACATAGGGTAACCCGGGTTGTAGCCCACGGTCAACGGTCAGTTAACCGGTATTAAGTTCGGCGTCGCGTTATTTGACGTTCCGAATACCGGGGCGGTTGACAGCGCCCGTTTCGGACCGCGACGCCCTCCCGGCGCAGCCGCCGTGCCTGCTCTTCCCCGCCGTGCGCCGCCAGCTCCCCGCTGGCCCGTACCACCCGCCACCAGGGGAGGCCGAGACTATTGGCAAGGACGTTGCCGACCGCCCGGGCCGCGCGGGGATATCCGGCGCGCCGAGCGACTTCGCCGTAGCTGACGATCTGCCCGCGCCCGACGTCCCGGACGACAGCCCGCACCGCCTCGATGAACGATCGCTGCTTTGGCACGATCTGAGCTCACGATAGCGTGATTTCCGCCATCGAAACGGCTCCGCGGCGAGCGCTTCGCCGTTAGAAAAGGTGACTGCCACCGTTATATTCGGTAGATGAACCGGCTTGCGGGCTTCGCGGTGATTGGCGGCTTTCTCGTGAGCTCCGCCGCGGCGTCGGGCGCCGTCACGAGCCATGCCGCGTACGAACGAAACGCCTCTCTCGCGGCGCCGGCCGTCGGGGAATCCATAGCTTCAGTGGTCGAGGCGTTGCCGGCACCGGCGGCTACTATGGCGCGGGCCAACACATCAACGCGAACCATCCCGGCGTCCCAGGTCGCACGACGCCCTGCGCTTGTGCCCGCCGCGGCCGAGCAGGCGCCGGCAAGCCAGGCCTCGCTGAGCCCCTGTCCATCAGGCCGTACCGACATCGCCTGCCGTAAGCCCTGAGCTCAGCGGACGCGATTTTCGCCTGAGAAAGTAAGACGAGGGCCGGTCGGAAGACCAGCCCTCGACATGTTCCTGCTGACTGACTTAGTTGCCGCCACCGCCACCGGCTGAGAGGTGGCTGATTCGCGTGTACCAGTTCGCCAGCGACGTCCGCGTTCCGCCGCAGCTGCCGAAGGCCCCGGTACCACCGAAGGCCCCGCCCTCATACTGCGCGAGGGTGCATGTCTGGCCGATGTACTCGGACGCGATCCAGAAGCTGTTGCCGTCGACGACGGCTGCACCGTAATCACCCCAGCGTGGCCGAGGCGGATTCGGGAAGTTGTAGAAGAACGTGCCGCTGAATCCGTCAGAGGGACCGACGCCCTCAGCCGCCACCTGCAGCGGGCCGGTTCCGGACGCGCTGAACGAGGTGAACGCCGCGCTCGGATAGTGGTTGTTGCCGACCAGCGTGAACGCCATGATCCCCTGGCCGTTGGCATTCAACGCGATGGCGGGGTACGTCACGTTGTTGTTGGTCACACCGTAGTAACCCTGGCTTAGGAGCCGCGCCCCGTCCCCACCGTTCGGACCGACGACGAACCATTCGATCCCGGCCTTGACATGGCCGTTGGCGTCGACCAGGGCAGTGTCGAGGGCTCCGGTCAGCAACCCGTTGGCGTACGTCACCTGCTGCATGCGGGTGTCATTACTGTCGAGCTTCGACTCGGACTCGTGGAACGGATCCGGCTGGCCATTCAAGAAGGTCGCGCAGGCAACATTGTTCAAGCAGTCGACCAGCGGCACGCTGCCAACCTTCTGCTCGGACGCGGGAGGCATCGAGTAGCGCCCCACCCGCAGGTAGCTGTGGCTGAGCTGCGCTTCCGGTTCATCCCTGTTGAGCGATCGCGTGTTGGTGAGCTTCCACACGAGGAGCTGGGTCGAGGTGCGAGGACCGACGGCGACGCCGTTGCCGTGGGCTTCGTCGGCGGCGTTCGAGCTCAAGAAGTACTCCGTGCCGCCCTGCGCGTTCTGCTGCTGCCCGGCCGCGACCGCCGGCCACAGCGTGAAGCCGGAGTTGCCGTTATCCATCCCGTGGGTATCGATCTGCGTCACCCCCACGCTGGAGGCTCTAGCGGCCAGCGCCGCCTTGGGGAACGCGTAAACCTGCGCCCCGTGGAAGTCATTGCCGAAGAACGAATACTCGTTGGTCGTCAGGTAGACGCCGTTCGCGTCGGCGCCAAGGTGCGGGTAGTCGCCGAGGCAGGCATTGGGATTGGTGGGCAGGGTGGGCTGCCCATACGGTGGAATCCCCCTGCAGCCATGGTTGGGAGTACCCTGGCTGCCGTCGTCCTGGACCGGGAGGCGGTAGATCGTCCAGGCCCCTGCGGGATTGCCTGTCTGACTGACCGCGAGATCCAGGTGGTTGGTGCCCGTGAAGTCGCCGCCTCGAATATGGTGCGCCGGATCACTGTGGGGATAGACGTCAATTGTCAAGACGTCGGCGAACCAGCGGTTCGTGGCACGGTCGAAATAGCAGCTGGGATCGGTGACGAAAGGCCCGAAGGTGCCCGTCGAGCGCACGATCTGCGCCGGATAGCCGAAGAAGGTATTGAGGTCAGTCGTGTCCACCACGGTCCCGCCCGATGGGGTGTAAACCTTCATCACGTCGTTGATGATCTCCATTACGACGCCGTTCCCCGCGCAGAGGCCCTGATCGGGTGGCTCGAGGGAGAACTGATTGCCACCGTTTGCCAGGCGCTGGTTCCGGTGGTTGAGGCCGTTGAAGCTCGCGAGCACGCTGAGCGGCGCGCTGCTCCGTTCGCTGTTGTCCTTCTCGCCCACGGCTCCGCTTTCATCGCCGCGTTGCTTTGACGCGCTGCGGTCAACGCCGCCGGCGCTGGGCGGGTTGGGGCCGGCTGCGGCCAGACCTCCGGTCTCGCCACCGCCACGGATTTCGGGCTGCGAGAGGACGTCAGGGCCGAGGCTAGCGCCTCCAATCGACGTCACGCCACCGGCTGCAATTTGTCGAGTTCCACCGGCTGCGGCCGCCGGCGTCGCCGGCACGATCGCGATGGCGCTGCCAAGGATCGCCAGGACAGCAGACGACGTCACAACACGATGTCTAAACAAGGTTTTCCTCCTTCCCCGGGGTTGAGTAGCCCCTTAGCCGTTCCGGCAAATAGCCTAGCGCAGCCTCACCCCAAGGTCAACAATCTGTAAAGCAGGGCGGGAGTTCAAAAAAACCGACGGGCGCGCGCTGCTGCGGATTCCCGGTCGAGGAGTCTTTTAGGCGCGCCCCGCGGCAGCCTCGTCCCGCGCGATCAGCACCGGGTCCGGACGCAGGGCGAGGCGGACGCGGGTGCCGGCCGGATGAGCCGAGGCTTCCGACGTCGGCAGCTGAGCGAGGATCGTCACGTCGCCGAGGTCGACGGTGACGCGGCTGGTAGCACCGAGAAAAGCGGTGGCGATGACGGTCCCGACCAGCGGCCCGGGCCCGGTATCCTCGTTATTGGCGAAGGTCACCGCTTCGGGACGCACCAACGCCACCGCCGGACCGTCGGCGGCGTCGGGCTGGACCAGCGGCAGTCTCGTCCCCCTCACTTCGACGTCGCCCCCGCGTACAACGCCGGCAAGCCGGTTCGTCAGTCCAACGAATTCGGCGACGAACGGGGTTGCCGGCCGCGAGTAGATCGTCGTCGGCGGTCCCAGCTGCTCCAACCGTCCCGACTGCATCACCCCGACGCGGTCGGCGATGGCGAGCGCCTCCTCCTGGTCGTGTGTCACGAAGAGCGTGGTGATTCCGACCTCCAGCTGCACTCGACGGATCTCGTCGCGCAGTCGAGCTCGGACTTTCGCATCGAGGGCCGACAATGGCTCGTCCAGAAGCAGAACCTTTGGTTGGATGGCGAGCGCTCGGGCCAGGGCGACACGCTGCTGCTGACCACCCGAAAGCTGGTGGGCGAACCGATTGGCGAAGCCGCCGAGCCCGACGAGCTCGAGCATTTCGCCCGCCCGTTGGCGCCGCTGGCTGGCGCCCACCTTGCGCATCTGCAGCCCGAAGGCCACGTTCTGCCAGGCCGTCATGTGCGGAAACAGCGAATACGCCTGGAACACCATGCCGACATCACGCTTGTTGGTCGGCTGCCCGGTGACGTCCTCACCGCCGACGACCACCCGTCCGCTGTCGGCTTGCTCGAGACCCGCGACCAGCCGGAGCGCCGTCGTTTTGCCACAGCCGGAGGGCCCGAGCAGGGCGACCAGCTCGCCGGGAGCCATCGTCAGACTCAAGCCGTCGAGCGCGGTCACTCCTGCGTAGCGACGCCGGAGGTTCTCGAGCCGAACCTCGACCCCAGCGCGCGTGGCGGTCCCCAACCCGGCGGCCGCGACCGCACTCGTCACCTCAGACCTCCTCCCGCCGCGCCCGGGAACGGTAGACCGGCGCGCTCATGAGCACCGCGCGCCCGCGCCCGGCCGAAGAACGACAGAATCACGAGGAGGATAAAGGCGAACATCAGCGACGCCACTGAGACCGCGATCGACGTCCCCGCGTTGGCCAGACCGAGCTGAAAGATCTCGACCTGGAGGTTGAGGTAGCTGAGCAGGTTCGCGAATGTGAACTCACCCAGCACCAGGGCGACCGAGAGCAGACTCGCATTGAGGAGCGCGCCAGACATGTTCGGCGCAATGACGCGAAACATCACGGTGCCCCAACCAGCCCCCAGGCTGCGAGCCGCCTCCGAGAGTGTCTTGACGTCGATTGCGGAAAGACCGGCGTCGAGCGCGCGGTAGGCGAACGGCAGCACCAGGACGACATACGCAAACGACAGCAGGAAGATCGTGTCGACGAGGTTGATCGCCATCCACCGGTAGACGGGCGATAGCCCGACCACGAGGACGATCGCGGGGATGGTGAGTGGCAGAAGGCAGAGGAATTCGATAGTCCGCTTCAGCTGTGGCAGTCGGAGGCGGACCCAGATCATCGTCGGCAGCAACAGGAGCAGCATCGCGACCGATGTGATCGCCGCGAGGCCCAACGAGTCGCGGATCGCCCCAAGCAGGTCGGGGTAGGTCACGATCGTCGTCCACGCTTCCAGCGTGCGTGGAGCGCCGACCCGGTTGCCTCGCGTGGAAAACTCGAACATCGCACCGATCGGAACGAGGAAGAAGGCCCCGCCCAGGACGAGCACGATCACGCGAAACAGGCGTAGCCTGAGGCGGCGAGCGCGCGTCATCGGCCGGCCTGCTGGGTTGGGTTCATCGCAACCACCGCGACGTCCTCCGTTGAAGCAAGGCATACAGCGTCATCACGATCGCCACGATCAGGACCATGCCGAGCGCGAGCGCTTGTGCGAGTCCCGGGTTGTTACGCCCGGTCTCACTGGTCAGAAAGTTGCTGATCGCGATCGGTACGATGGGATTGCCCTGACTGATGAGGGCGGCCGCGGTGGCGTAGGCCGAGAATGCGTTGGCGAAGAGCAGCAAGGTGGCGCCGAGGAAGGCCGGGGCCAGAAGCGGACCGGCGACGTAACGCCAGTAGTGCCAGGTGCCGCCGCCGAGGCTCTCGGTCGCCTCCCGCCATTGCGGGCGGATCCCGTCCAGCGCCGGCAGGAAGACCAGGACCATTAGCGGGATCTGAAAGTAGGTGTAGACCAGCACCAGACCCGGCAGCTCAGTGAGCCACACGCCATTCGAATAGATGTCGATGCCGCGGTCCTGAAGCCACAGCCTGATGAAGCCCACGCTGCCGATGGTGGCGATGAAGGCGAAGGCCAGCGTCACGCCGCCGAACTGGGCGAGCACGCCACACGCCGACGAGACGACGCGACGAAGCACACCCCGGGGGTTTCCGGTGGCGACCGCGTACGCCAGCAGCGCACCGGCCACGGCGCCAACGAGGGCACTTGCCGTGGAGATCAACAGGCTACTGACAAAGGCGTTGAGGACGAACTGCTGGTTCAGGTCGGTGATGTTGGACAGGGTCGGGCCATCCTTGCCCGCGAACGCGCCCACGACGACGATCACGGTGGGCAGTAGCAGGAACAGGGCGACGTAGAGCAGGAAGGGAAGCGCGCCGATCCAGTGAAGCGGGAAACGGCGGCCGCCCTCTCGAGGGCGGCGCGCCGTCTTGACGTCCGGATGACCGGCAGCGATCAACCCATCGCCTTGGACCAGTTGTCTTTGAGGTAGGCATTGGCCGCTGCCGCCTGGTCATCGCTCATGAAGACCGGCGTTCCCTTCACCGGCGGTAGTGCCGCCGCTGCGGCCGCGTCGACGGTCCCCGCCGCTGTCATGGCCGCCATGCGCACCGGGTGTGCACCGCCCCTGAGGAACTCGTTCTGGCCGGCGTTCGAGTAAAGGTACTCCTCCCACAAGCGCGCGGCCGCCGGGTGTGGTGCGCCCTTGTTGATAGCCTGCGCGTAGGCGGCAACCACGGGGTTATTCGGCAAAAAGAGCTTCCACGTCGAGACGTCCTTGACGTGCGTCTGGGAGTTGTAATCCCATTCGAAGAGGACTGGGGTGGTGCCTTCCTTGACCGTGGCCGTCGTCCCGATCACGTTGACCCAGTTGCCTTTCGCCTTCAGCTGCTTGAAGAAATCGACGCCCTTGCTGATGTCATCGAGGGAACCACCGTTGTTGAGGCTCACTTCCATGATCGAGTTCACCGCCTGGTTCGAGCCCAGCGCGTTGCCCGGAAGGGCAACCTTGCTCTTGAAGGCCGGACCAAGCAGATCCTGAATCGACGTGATCGCCGGCACCTTGCTGGAGTCGTAGCCGATCGCCATGGCGCCGCTGTAGTCCTGGACCCACAGGCCGCTGGGCTCCTTCGAGCTCGTGGCAATGTCGCTCCAGGTTGCGACCTGATAGGGCGCAAAGCGGTCGACGTTCTTCAGAGCGACCGCCATCCCAACGTCGACCACGTCGGGAGCGCGGGTCGTGCCGGCGAGGGTGCCGATCGCGTCCACCTCCTGCTGGCTGCTGTCGTTGGGAGCCGCGGAATTGACGTGGATGCCGTATTTGGTCTGGAACGCCGCGATGGTCACGCCGTAGTTGGCCCAGTCAGGAGGGAGCGCGATGACGTTCAGCGTGCCTTCTTTCTTGGCCGCGGCGATCAGGGCGTCCATCCCACCCATGTCGGCGGCGGACTTGGCGCTAGCCGCGCTCGTGTTTGAGCTGCTCGTCCCGCCGCAGGCGGTCAGCAGGGTCAGGGCACCAGCCAGGATGCCGAGATGGCGCAGGCCGAGCTGCCGCTTCATGTGCCGTCCCCCTCGAACTGGCCGGCACAGGCCAGGAAGTCGAGTCGCCGAAGCCAAGCGTATTCCATGTTCCCCTCCTCAGAGTCGGGTTGCCGCGTTCCCACCGTTTAACCATCTCCGCAACCGGATGTCAAGGAAAGGCCGTCGGGCAGGTCGTGGCCTGCTTCCCGCTTGCCACGATGCAATCGGGCCGCTACATCCTGGCCAAACTGATCGCTGTTCGCGCCCGGTCTGCCAGTTACGCTCCGCCTGCGGCACGAACCAGAGGGGCAAACGTCTCGCGGACGGCGCGCTCGCCATCCTCGCCATTCGAGGTGATCGAAAGCGTGATCCCGTCCTGCGACTCCGACATCGCGAACGCCATCCAGGTGCAGCATTCAGACTCCAATCGGACAAGCTCGGTGAGGGAGTCCCCAAGGCCGCGAGTTGGAGCGAAACGAAAACTCAGGCCGCCCGGGATGGCGGCGGACGCGCTCATGTAGCTTCCGACCCTCAGCCACGCGGTTTCTCGGTGCCGATAGTCGGCGGCGGTCAGGGTGCATACCAGATCGTTCTCTTGCATAGTCACTACGCTCGCACTTCAAGTAGACTTGAAGTCAAATATGAATACGAAATCCCGACCGAATGGCACGTTTGCGGCGTCTCTGAGTATCGGTGACGTCGCGGCCGCCACCGGTCTCCACGCATCGGCGATTCGCTACTACGAAGGCGCCGGCGTCCTGCCAAAAGCAGATCGGGTGAGCGGCCAACGCCGCTACCACCCAGACACGATCGATCGTCTCATGCTGATTCGATTTTGCAGCCGCCTGGGAATGCGACTGATCGACATACGCCAGCTGCTCGCCACTCCCACGGGAAGTCGGGCAAAAGCCTACTGGCGACGACTCGTCGATGGCAAGCTGGACGAGATTGCTGGTCTGATCGACGCGGCGCGCGGGGTCGAACGCATCCTTCGCGAGAGCCGTGACTGCGACTGCGTGACCCTGGCGAGCTGCGCGTTTCTCAGGGACGAGCGAGCAAAGCCGCCGCTTTCGTCACGAGATAGGCAGATCAAGCGATGAGCTCCACCAGGAGTCCGAGCATCGCCCCCTGGCTCGCCGTCGGTGATGCACAGAAGGCCGTCGACTATTACAAGGCCGCGTTCGGCGCGGTCGAGCGCTACCGTCTCCCCGCCGACGACGGGAGCCTCGCCGTTGCGCAACTCTCGGTCGGGGACGCGGTGTTCTGGGTCCAAACCGACCGCAACGCCAGCGTTGCGCGGCGAGGCGCCGAATCGGTGCGGATGATCCTGTCGGTCGACGATCCGGACTCAGTGTTCGAGCAGGCGGTCGCCGCAGGCGCGACGGCAGTGGCAGCGATCCACGAAGACTACGGTTGGCGAACGGGGCGCGTCACCGACCCGTTTGGCCACGATTGGGAGATGAGCAAACAGCTCACCTCGTAGGCTTACGCCGGCATCGCGGAGGTGATGTGCTGGTGGTGGACGGTGATGCGTTTCCCCGGGGCGCCGTTCGGCTCGACGGTCAGAACGAGGCCGTCGGCGGCCTCGATCATCCCGAGGACGCGTCCGGTCACGACCGGCGCTCCTGGCGCGTCCGGCAAGAGACGCAACGTGACCGTCTGGCCCTTGAGTCCGCGAATCTGTTCGACGTTCATTGTTTGTCTCCTTCAGCCCTCCTGGATGACCGACAGGACGTTCCCGGCCGGGTCCTTGAACCAGGCGATGTCCGGGCCCCTATTCTGCGCCCTGCCGCGCAAAATGCCTTTTTCATCCTGCTTCGGACCGCTGTCGTAGAGCTCGAAGCGGACGCCTCGACTCGTGAGATCGTCCACCGCCCCATCGATATCATCGACCCCAAAGTTCAAAATGGTGAACGTCGCCGGCTGGTGATCACGCTTGGGATAGGCAAACACGGAACCACCGCCGGGCAACTGTAGCCGCACTCCTACGCCGTCGTCTTCGACTCTCAACCCCAGCGTCTCGGAATAGAACCTCCGTGCCGCCGCCAGGTCGCTCACGGAAAAGCCGCTGAATGCCGCTTTCGGTTTGAACATGCTTAGCCTCCTTGGGGCAGGTTGACGCTACGTCCAATGAGCGCCTGATGACGGCGGCGCAGGAACTCGCGCTCGGACGCGTTTTCGGCCCGGGCGATCGCTGTTTCGTAGGCCTTCACCGCCTCGGTGTTTCGTCCAAGGCGGCGGAGCAAGTCGGCGCGGATGGCATGAAACAGGTGATAACGATCGAGCTCGAGGCCGTCGACGAGCGTGAGCGCCGCATCCGGTCCCTCGACCTCGGCCACGGCCACTGCCCGGTTGAGCGCCACCACCGGGCTCGGGTCGATCGATACGAGCTGGTTATAAAGCTGCAGGATTTGCCACCAGTCCGTCGCCGACGCATCAGCCGCGTCGCTGTGCACGGCGCTGATCGCCGCCTGGATCTGGTAGGGACCGGGCAGGTTGCGCTCGAGGCACCGGCGGACGATCGCCTGCCCTTCGGCGATCAGGTCGCGATCCCAGCGGCCGCGGTCCTGGTCGGCCAGCACAACGAGATCGCCGTCCGGTGTCGTGCGGGCGGCCCGGCGTGACTCGATGAGCAACATCAGCGCGAGCAGGCCCAGGACTTCCGCATGGTCGGGCACGAGCTGCACGAGGAGGCGTCCCAGCCGGATCGCCTCGGCACAGAGCTCGCCGCGTACTAGGCGGTCACCCGAGCTTGCCGCGTAACCCTCGTTGAAGATCAGGTAGACGACCGCGAGGACACCGCGCAGCCGGGCCGGGAGGTCGGCCTCGTTCGGCACCCGGTAGGGGATGCGCGCGTCCCGGATCTTGCCCTTGGCGCGAACCAGCCGCTGCGCCATGGTCGCCTCGGGCACGAGGAAGGCGCGGGCGATCTCGGCGGTGGTGAGCCCTCCGAGGAGGCGAAGCGTCAACGCAACCTGCGCGCCGGTGGCGAGCGCCGGGTGGCAGCAGGTGAAGATCAGGCGCAGTCGGTCGTCGCGCACGGCGCCCTCCTCGACGCGATCGTTGGCGGCCTGCAGCAGGGCGGCCTGGGCATGGCGGTCGTCGCGGGATGCCTCGCGGCGGAGGCGGTCGATCGCCCGGTTGCGGGCGGTGGTGATGATCCAGCCGGCCGGGCTCGGAGGCAGACCGGTCGTGGGCCAGCGCTGCACGGCGGCCGTGAACGCGTCCTGGACTGCCTCCTCGGCCATGTCGATGTCACCGAAGACGCGGACCAGTACGGCGACCGCTCGTCCGTACTCCTCGCGGAAGACACGTTCAATCTCCGATGCCGCAAGGGCATTCCCGCCTGCGATCAGTCCCCGTCCTCCTCTTGGAACGGCCGCACCTCGATCGGGAGGGTGATCGCCCGCGCGAGCTTGCGACCCCACTCGAGGGCGGCGTCGAGGTCGGGCGCGTTGATGATGCAGAGCCCACCGACGTGCTCCTTGCCTTCGGCGTAGGGGCCATCGGTGATGAGCACCTCGCCGGCCTGGAACCGAAGGACGGTCGCCGTGGTTGCCGGGTGCAAACCGCCGTTGAAGACCCAGGCCCCGGTCGCCTTCATCTCACGGATCACGACGCCGACATCCCTCATCACTTTTTTCAGGTCAACGGACGGCGGAGGGGGCCCGTCTGGCTGATTGATGCTGAGCAAGTAGCGGGTCATCAGCTTTTCTCCTGGTGAGTCGACGCCCTGCTGCCGGTCGGACTGAGCTCGTTCTTCGCGATCCCTTCAGCCACGTGATAGGTCGCGATGACGACGCCGGTGGTGGTCGTCTTGGCATCGATGAGTCGCAATTTCGCGAAGGTGCCTCGGTCGGTAAAGAGGCGGCGTCCGGCGCCCAGAACGAGCGGGTAGATCAAGAGGATGAACTCGTCGACAAGGTGATGCGCCATCAGCGTTTGCAGCAGCGTTCCACTCCCCAACACGACGATGTCCTTCTGCGAATCTGATTTGAGCTGGGCAACAGCTTTCACGACGTCTCCCCGGAGAAGCGTGGAGTTCATCCAGGAGAGAGGCTCCTTCAAGGTGGTCGAGGCCACGTACTTCTGCGCGTTGTTCAATACGCCGGTGTACGGGTTGTCATCGGTTCGCTTCGGCCAGACCGCGTAGAAGTCCTCGTATGTCTGTCGCCCCAGCAGTAGTGCGCCCGCAGTCGACCCGCTCTGTGCTGAAACGCTGCCCATTACAGAGTCGCCGTACGGCACCGCCCAGCCCCCATGCGTGAAGCCGCCTCGGGTGTCTTCGTCCGGCCGCGCCGGACTCTGCATGACTCCGTCGAGGGTGAGGTTCGTGAACGCAACGATCTTGCCCATGGGTGAATCCTCCTTGACAGTACCGCCGGCTCCAAGGCCGTCTTCAGCCCCTATACGAACGGCCTCCGGCCGGATCGACACGTGCTAACCCGGCGGCAAGAGGTCGAGCTGAAATTGTGGCGGCAGCGCGTCTGGATCGAGGAGCTCCGGCCCCTGATTGCGTACGTCGTTCACAAGGGGCGACGCGGGTGCGAGGCGAAGCCATCCATCCGGGCAGGGTTTGAGGAAGTCGGCGATCTGCTCGAGCGAAAGGTCCTCGAGCACCCAGGTCGCGGCGTCATCGTCGTCGAGCGCGACCGGCATGCGGTTGTGAAGGGGCACGATGTCGCCGTTGGGAGCCGTCGTCAAGATGGTCGCCGCACGCTTGCCCTCCCAGCGTCCGAGAAGCCCGGCCAGGTTGAGAAGCTTGCCGTCCGCTCGCGAGACGGCGACCGGTAGCCGGCGCCCATCGATGGTGCGCCACTCGTAGAAGTGATTTGCCGGCACCAGGATCCGCTGGCCGAGGAGGAGGCGATGGTAGTAGGGGCTGGCGATCGCCGTTTCCGAGCGGATGTTGAAGAGGCCGCCCTTTCTGCCGTCGATGCCCCAGCGGACGAGGTCGGCACTGTGCGGGCCGACGGCCACGACCGGATCCGTGGGCGCGACGTTGTAGCGAGCGTCCTCATCGGGCGCGTCCCTGAGCCACGCGTAAGTGGCCAGCAGGTCGGCCCGGTTGAACGAGAACGAGATGCGACCGCACATCAACCGCCCAGCTTGAACGCCTTCTTGACCAACTGCTTGACCGCAGGGCGCGCCGCATCCGCCGGCGTGTGCAGCGTGATGAAACGAGAGTCCTTTCCGGAGCCCTCGAGCAGTCCGCTGCCGTCGTCGAGTTCGCGACCGCGGTAGAAGAACATCGTCGAGTGCCTCGGGTACGTGCCGATTCCGACGACATTCGCGCCGTCCACC
>Ga0209689_1002070_pt1 | contig 15002 bp, 14 predicted proteins | sample GraSoiAngelo_149_FD_187119 | JGI IMG/M metagenome (GOLD analysis project Ga0209689, IMG submission 187119) | Grasslands soil microbial communities from the Angelo Coastal Reserve, California, USA - 14_1009_09_30cm (SPAdes) (version 2) | ecosystem: Environmental > Terrestrial > Soil > Grasslands ...
AGTCCGATTCGAAGCCGATGTTCGGATTCGACGTGCCGCCGTTAGAGACGTGCTGGAGGCGGTAGCCCGCGGTTAGCGCCAGGTTGTCGGTGAGGAAGTAGGAGAGCCCGACGCCCGCCTCGAGCACGAAGTTCAGGGTCGAGCGGATTTCCACCACCCTGAGGCTCGAGCCCCCGACCCCCGCCGTCACCTCGAGGTACGGCACGAGAGCGCCCGAACTCAAGAAGTGATAGCGGAACGCCGCCTTCAGCCCCTCGGCCGTTTGGTCGCGGGGCTTGAGGTAGTACTGTAACCACCCCTCGAGGCCGGTCTCGAGCGCCCCGTGGAGCCAGCCGCGCCCGACCGGGTCCAAGGGCAGGATCGACAGGCGCGGGGTGAAGGTGACGAACGACAGGTTGGAGATCCGAGGCTGACCCTCAATGTTGTTCTGCGCGCCGCCGCCGGCCTGGAGCGAGAAGATCACGGTACCTTTGGCGAACGTCCGGTCGCCGTCGAACGCGCCGGCGCGCGTCGCACAGGCCGCCGCCGTCAGCAGCCCGGCCAGCGCGACGAGCGTGCGAATGTCTGCGGGCCTCTCAGTCGGACGCCGTCTCGACCCTCAGCCGCGAATACGTCACGTGGAACGAACTTCCGCTCGCGGCCGGGCGGTAGCATACCACGGGCGGCGGGGGCCGGACGGCGTCGTTACGAGGAGCGCTTGACCTGGTCGGCGAGCTTACAAAAGGCGCAGATCGTGCCGGTCGTCACCTGGCCGCAGCGCTCGCACTCCCTGAGCGCGACGGCATCGGCCCGCTCGAACGCCGGCCGGCCCTTCTCGAGGAAGCCGAACAGGAAGTTGTGCTTGGCGCCCGGCGAATTGTCCTCCATCCGGCTCAGGATCTCCTTGTGGGCGATCGACGTGGCGCCCTTCGCGAACGGGCACTCGTCCACGATGTAGTCGATCCGGCGGAGGAAGGCGTACGCCGCGGTCTCCTGCTCCGACTGCCGATAGAGGGGTTTCACGCGGCGGACGAGCTTCGGATGCGTGGACGGCAGCGCCGGTGACTGCCGAGAGAGCGCGTCGGTCTGCCACTGCAGCACCGAGCCCAGCAGGGTCGCCGCCTCGTCGTCCAGGTTGTGGCCGGTGGCCACCACCGGGAAGCCGTGCTCGAGCGCGGCCCGGTTCATCAGGTAGCGCTTGGAGAGGCCGCACCCGGAGCACGGCGGCCGCCGCGTGACCTTCTGGATGACCGGGACGGGTCCGCCCACCGCCTCGGCGACCGCGGAGACGATGAGCGGCACCCCGTGCGCTGCCGCGAAGGCCTGGCACTTGGCCTGCGATTCGACCGAGTACTCGAAGATGCCGAGGTCGAGGTAGAGTCCCGAGGTCTCGTAGCCCTCCTCGATGAGGACGTCCCAGAGCGCCAGCGAGTCCTTCCCGCCGGAGACGGCCACGAGCACGCTTTCCTCTCGACCGAACATGCGGTACTTGCCGATGGCCGTGCTCACCTGCCGCCGGAAGAAGGCGAGGAAATCCGCCACGCAGAAGGCGGCGTTGTGCCGCCTGAGCTCTACCGTCGCCCGGTCGCCGCACCGGGTGCACTTCATGGCCTCCTCCCGGCTGGCGCCACGCCGCCCGAACCCCCGCCCGACATCACGGGACGCAGCTCGATCGTGTCGGCGTCGTCCAGCATCGCGTCGGTCGTGAGCAACTCGTCTTGCCGGATGATGAGCACGGTTCCGGGAACGATCTGGAGCTCTCGCAGCACGTCCTTCACCCGCCGCGGCCCGGGCAGCTCCACCTCGCGGCGCGGATTCCGGAGCACCACTTTCATCAGGCCGTGGGAAAGGTCGGCGATGCCTTCACCGCGCGCATCTGCGTGAGGTGCGCGGCGTCGTGGCTGATCTGGAGCATCCACCACTGGGCGATGTTCAGCTCGCCGAAGGCGAAGTGCTTGAACGTCAGCCGGCGGGGGTCGAGGGCGGCGATCTTCTCAAGGGACTGTCGGCTCCGGACGCGGAGGGCCGCGAGGTCGTCGAGCAGCCGCGCCACCGGGAGGCCGCGCTCGGGCCCGACGGCGGGCGGCGCCTGCATCCCCTCTATCGGCACGCGCGGGAGCGCGGCGAATCCCGCGAGCCCGGTCGGGTACGGCGTGAGGGTGCCGGCGGCCTCAGCCTCGCGCGTGAGCTTGGTGGTGAGCTTGCCGGTGTGCGTCTCCGCCACCGCAAGATGGTGGAGGATCTCCCCGATCGACCAATCCGCGTCGCTCGGGCGCCAGTCCGCCTGCCGCTGACTGAGCCCGTCCGCTTCCCGGAGCACCGTCGCGCGCACGGCTTCCATGTCATTCCAGACGGCCTCGAGCGCGGGCGGGAGCGGCATGAGGGTCCTCCTGGCCGGATTATACAGGGGCGACGGGGCGCCCGTCGGAGTCCGGGACACGACGCGCTGGGGGCGGATCGCCGAGCCGGGCGCTACCCGGAGGCGTAATTGCAGGCCCTCGAACCGCTGCGCCTTCGACGGTGGCGGGCTGCCGGGAGCGGGATGGCTCGGCCCCGGACGCCAGCCCGCACCCCGCCGGGACGAGGCGCTGGGCCCGGCCTCCGATCCGTGGCCGTCTCGATTTCAGCCGGTTACGATGCGGCCTAACCGCCCGTGGGACGGGGCGGGGCGGACCGGTTCCGATCGGCCGGTGAGCGCCACCGACCCGAATCCGTCTGAAAGTACAGGCCATCGGAGCGCCGGACCAAGATTCCCCAGGTGACGAGCGCGCGGACTATCGCCTTCGTGTGGGAGTAGGCGAGATGGGTCTGCTTCGCGACCGCCAACGCGGTCGGCGGTACCGGGGATAGGAGGACGGCCGCCGCGACCCGCTGCTCGCGGCGAGTGAGCGGCACGCGGAGAAGGAGGGACAAGAAATTGTCCCCCGCGCCCCGGGATCCGACATCGGGTCCGACCGTCGTCACCGCGCAGCCTCGGCCTGCTGGATCAGCGTTGAGAGCTCCGACAGCCGAGCTGGTCGCGCTGAACCCTTCGGCACCTCCGTGTCCTCAAAGACTCCGCAAGAAGTTGATGAGATCCTGCTGCTGCGACGGCGCGAGCCCGCTGAATCGAAGGATCACGGCGTTGGCCTCAGACGGCGGGGCGGGGAGTTGTCCAGGGCCCGGGACGTTGCTGTAATGCGCGAAGATCGCCTGCAGTAGATTCGTTGCCCGTCCGTCGTGAAGAAAGAAGAGCCGCTGGCCGAGCCCCCAGAGCGGCGCCGTCCGAAACTCGTCTCCCTGGGCCTGGCCTTGAACGATCCCGTCGGCGAGTCTCGGGCCCATATGGTGCAGCAGGAGATCGGAGAAGAGATTCACCTGCTGGTTCTGGAGCGCCGCGACCGTCGTGGCCCCCGTGGCGAGGGTCGGCGTGTGGCAGAGAGCGCAGCCGACGTCCGCAAAGAGATCCTGACCACGAGCGATGGAATCCGCACCGCCCGGCGTACCCGGTGACGGGCGCGGCGGAGCCAGGAACCGCATGAAGAAGGCGAATTTCTCGGTGTCACTGACGAAATCAAGCCCGGTCCCGTCTGTATTGGCCACGTTGTTCGGAACAGTGACTAACTGGCAGCTGGGTGTCTCGTCGCGTTCGGTCTGGAACAAATCGTTCGTGACCCCGACCTCGACGTTGTACGCTTCGCCCGCGAACAGCAGGAGTGACTTGTTCTGGGCTTTCCACCCGAATCGGGCGATCGTCCCGTCGTTTCCGTTGTGGTTGATCTGATGGGCCCGGCCACCGATCCCGAGTGCATGTTTCTCGACGGCGTTCGCGCGCTGATTCGCCAGAATGGCGCCGTCTGGAATCTGCTCGATCAATCCCGCGCCGAAGACCGGGGTCGGAATGCGAAAGATCAGATTGGGGGCCAAAGGGTTAAAGAGCGCATCGAAGTCTTCCTGCCGGATGGCACACCGGGTGGCGTCGACCCCGCTCCCGTCAGAGCGGCCGCTGATGACGAAGAGATCGTGGACGCCGCCATCAGGCCCGCGCCCGTCGATCCTATTGCGGAAGCGGACCTCTCGGACTGGGCCATCTGGGCGAATAAAGAACGGCACCGTGTTCCGCGCGCCCCCGGCCGTGGCGACAGCCACTTGCGGGTTCGTCGCGGGCGAAGTGCCGCCCGTCGCTGGTTGGGAATGGCAGCCCGCGCAGCTATCGAGGTTGAACCGTGGCCCGAGTCCGTCCGCGAGTTGTTCGAGTTGCTCGAACTGGTCCTTGCCAGCGAGGAAGAAGTTTTGTTGTCCCGCCGTGAGCCCCGGGAGCATCTCTCCCGCTCCCGACGGCCCGGAACGCACGCCGGGATCGCGCGCAGCGAGCGGAGCCCGGGCCGCGGCGGCCCCGGCGAGCGCGACGAGCATGATCGTCGCGAGCACTTTCACCCTCACCATGTTGCGCTCCAAACCGGGCGAGCCCACGCCGCCACGAGCGCAGCGCGTACCTTACGGGTCTCCACTGAAGCAACGCGTATGCCACATCAAGAACACACCAACAGCGCAGCAAATCCGTCGGCCTGCGTGCGCGCTCCAACGGGAAGCACGAGCCCCGGCCCGTCACTCCATTGACGTAAGTCATGACAATCGGGGACCAAAATCGGTCCCGCTCGCGCGTGTCCCGCACCCCGACTCGAGGGCGCGGGGGGGACCAAATTCGGTCCCCATCCGGGTGAGGACGAGGGAGCACCGCTGATTCATGGCGCGGCCTCCCTAGGTGGTCCACGGACTCGCCGAGTCGTGCCGCGATCGAGCGACGAAGACCGATAGCGGATCGGCCGGCGGTGGCTACTTGGTGGCAAGATACGTCTGGCCGGTCGGCACCGGGACTCCTTGCGCCGGCTCCAGCGTGACCGCGAACCGATTCACCCGCCGCGCGCCCGCGAGCGGCGCCACCCGGAGACTGCCCTTGCCCTCGGCGTCCACGCCGAAGACCCCGATCGGGAGCGGCCGCGCCCCGACCATCGCCCACAACTCGTAGGCCTTCCCGGGCGGCGCGGGCGGGAGATCGGCGGCCACGAGGAGGCCGCCCGCGTGCTCGTTCCAGATCAGCCGGCCTCGCGCCTGGGGGCTCGGCGTGAGACCCGCCAAGAGGACGACCTGGGTCGCCGGATCGCGGAGGAGGGCCAGGGCCAGCCGCTGCTGGCCGACCTGCCCGCGCAGCGCCGCGACCTCGCGCGCCATCTGGCCGAGCTGGCTCTCGTAGCGCCCGCTCACGTAGGTCGCGGCGACCGAGGCCAGGAGCCCGGCGGCGACGGCGACGCTGGCGGCCCAGCGGAGCCCGGACCAGAACCGCTCGCCGGCGCCCCGGGCGCGGCGCCGGCCGACCCGGGCCATCATGTCGCGCTTGGCACGCCCCGGCGGTGGCTGGCGGACGTCCGCGGCCAGGCCGACCAGCGCCTCCCGGTACTCGCCGAGCAGCCGTTCGCACTCGGCGCAGCCGGCCAGGTGCGCCTCGAAGCGCGCGAGATCGCCGCCACCGAGCGACCCCAGCGCGTGGGCCGCCGTCAGCTCGCCGAATGGCTCGTGATTCGGGCTGACCGTCTGGACCCTCATCTGGCTCCGCAGCCTCTCCAGCCCGAGGCGCATCCCGGTCTTGACCGCCCCCAGCGGCCGCTTGAGACGCTCGGAGATCTCCGCCTGGGTGAGGTCGTGAAGGTACGCCAACTCGATGATCTCCTGTTGGTTCGGCGGGAGCTGCGCGAAGACCCCGCGGACGGCCCCCGGCCTCTCGGCGCCGACCCGCGGATCCTGTCCCGGCTCTCGGGGCTCGGCGGTGAGCGGCTCGGGCAGGGGGCCGGTGGGCACCTCGCCTCGCCCGCGCAGGGACCGGGCGCGGTCGATACCCCGGTTCCGCGCCCGGTCTACGACCCAGGCCTCGGGGCTCCCGCGCCGAGGGTTCCAGTCGCCGGCCGACTGCCAGACCTCCCAGAACACATCCCGGAGAATCTCCTCGGCCTCGACATCGCTCCGAAGGATTCGGCGAAGCACGCCGAAGGCGAGCGGGGCCCAGGCGTCGTAGAATGCGGAGAACGCGTCGCGGTCGCCACCGGCGATGCGTCGGATGAGCTCGAGACCGTCGGACGGCATGCGCCGTCACCTCTATCAGAGGGGCCCGGCGAAGGCAAACCCGGCTGGCCGGTCGGCGTCGCAGAATCGAGCCGGAGAGGCGTCGAACCGGTGGGCCAGGGCGAGGAGGATCGGATGACGCTCTACAGATTGATCGGCCTCGCGGCCGCCGCCGCCGTGCTGGGCTGGGGCTGCGCCAGGATGCCGGGCGCCCAGACCGCAGCCGCCGGCGACGCGACGCCCAGGCTGACCCTCTACACGCGGCTCGGCGGCCAGCCCGCCATCGCCGCGGTCGTGGACGACTTCGTCACGAACGTCGCGGCCGACTCCCGCATCAACGGACGATTCGCGAACACCAACGTCCCGCGCCTCAAGGTCCTGCTCGTCGAGCAGGTGTGCCAGGCCACCGGCGGCCCCTGCGCCTACACCGGGCGTGACATGCGATCCGCCCACGCCGGCATGGGCATCACGGACGCGGAGTTCAACGCGCTCGTCGAGGACCTCGTCAAGTCGCTCGACAAGTTCCAGGTGGCCGAGCCGGACAAGAACGAACTGCTCGGTGTGCTCGGCGGGCTCAAGTCCCAGGTCGTCGGCCGGTAGCTCTCCCGGGGCCGCTTCCCGCCCGCCGGCGGCAGCGGCCCCCCGCGCCGTCGACGGCCGGGCGGCGCCGACTCTTCTGGCCGAGCTGGTTGACACGCACGATCGGCCCGCCGACAATGAGCGCCCATGCGGCTCCCGCTCGCCCTCGCCGCCGTTCTGCTGATCGCGGCCGGCCCCGCCGGCGCGCAGGGGAACCGCGGCGAAGAGGGCGACTTCGCGATCCAGGACTTCCACTTCGCCAGCGGCGAGCGCCTGCCGGAGCTGGGGCTGCACTACATCACGCTCGGCGCGCCGCGGCGCGACGCCGCCGGTGTGGTCGTGAACGCGGTCCTCATCCTCCACGGGACCACGGGCACGGGGCGCAACTTCCTGTCGCCCAACTTCGCCGACGAGCTCTTCGGGTCAGGCCAGCCGCTCGATACCGCGAAGTACTTCGTCGTCCTGCCCGACAGTCTCGGTCACGGACGATCGAGCAAGCCGAGCGACGGGCTGCGGACCAAGTTTCCGCGCTACACCTACGACGACATGGTCCTGGCCCAGCACCGGCTGCTCACCGAGGGCCTCGGCGTCGGCCATCTGCGGCTCATCATGGGCACCTCGATGGGCTGCATGCACGCGTGGCTCTGGGGCATCCGGTACGCCACCGCCATGGACGGGCTCGTGCCGCTCGCCTGCGCGCCGACGGCCATCGCGGGGCGGAACCGCATGATGCGGAGGATGATCATCGACGAGATCCGCCTGGATCCGGGGTGGCAGAACGGAGCCTACGCCGCGCCGCCCCCCGGCCTCCGCGCCGCCCTCCACTTGATCTTCGTGATGACCCAGAACTCGCTGCAGCTGCAGACGCTGGCGCCCTCGAGAGAGGACGCCGACCGGTACGTGACGGAGTGGGTGCAGGCGCGCCTGGCCCGGACGGACGCCAATGACCTGCTCTACGCGTTCGAGGCGTCCCGCGACTACGATCCCGCGCCGGACCTCGGGCGCGTCGTGGCGCCCGTCCTCGCGATCAACTCCGCCGACGACCTGGTGAATCCTCCCGAGCTCGGGCTGATGGACCACCTCATGCCCCGGGTCCGCCGCGGCCGCTACGTGCTCATTCCGCAGAGCGAGGCCACGCGCGGTCACCTCACCCACTCCTTTCCGGCCCTGTGGAAGCAGCACCTGGAGGCCTTCCTCGCGACCCTGCGCCCCGTGGAGTGACGGGTGGACGGGCTGAGTCGCCGGCGATTCCTCGCGGCGACGGCGGCCGCGGCCGTCGCCGTCCGCGCGCCCGCGGTGCACGCGCAGAAGCGGGGCGGAACCCTCCGCTTCGTCCCCCACGCGGACCTGAAGATCCTCGACCCGATCTGGACCACGGCCTACATCACGCGCAACCACGGCTACATGGTCTACGACACGCTCTTCGCACTCGACGCGGGCCTCCGGCTCCGGCCGCAGATGGTCGGGAGCTATCGCGTGAGCGCGGACCGCCGGTGGTACTCTTTCACGCTGCGCGACGGCCTCCGGTTCCACGACGGCCAGCCCGTCACCGCCGAGGACTGCGTGGCCTCGCTCCGGCGCTGGGGCGCGCGGGATCCGCTCGGCCGGCTCCTGATCGCCGCGCTCGCCAAGCTGGCGCCGGTCGATCGGAAGACCTTCGTCCTCGCCCTGGCGCAGCCCTTCGGCCTGGTCCTGGAGGCGCTCGGCAAGCCCTCGGCGAGCCCGCCCTTTATCATGCCGGCGCGGCTCGCCGCGACCGACCCCAACGAGCAGGTCCGGGAGACGGTCGGCTCCGGGCCGTACCGGTTCGTGCGGGACGAGTGGGAGCCGGGGCACCAGGTCGTCTACGCGCGGAACGCCGACTACGTGCCCCGCGACGAGGAGCCGAGCGGCGCCGCCGGCGGCAAGCGGGCCCGGGTCGATCGGGTGGAGTGGCGCTACATCCCGGACCCGGCGACCGCGAGCGCGGCGCTGGAAGCGGGCGAGGTCGACTTCTGGGAGAACGTGCCGCTCGACTTCGCTCCCCGGCTCGAGAAGAACCCCGCCGTCCAGCTCCTCGTCACCGACCCGCGCGGCAGCCTGGGGATCCTTCGACCCAACCACCTGCATCCGCCCTTCAACGACAAGCGGGCGCGCCAGGCCCTCCTCTGGATGGTGGACCAGCCGTATTACCTCCAGGCGACCATCGGCCAGCGCGCCTACTACCGAACCTGCCCGGGCTTCTTCATGTGCGGCGGCGTGCCCTACGAATCGACGGCGGGCGCGCCGCCGAAGGCCGACCTCGAGCGAGCGCGGCAGCTCCTGAAGGAGAGCGGGTACGACGGCCGCCCCCTGGTCGTCCTCGATCCGACCGACTCCCCCTACGCCCACGCGCCCGCGCTCGTGACGGCAGAGCTGCTCGGGAAGATCGGCGGCGCCGTCGACCTGCAGGCGATGGACTGGTCGACCCTCGTCGCGCGACGCGCGAAGAAGGAACCGCCCGCGCAGGGCGGCTGGAACATCTTCCACACGTGGGCGACGGCCTTCGACGTGATGACGCCGGCCGTCTCGGCGCCCTTGAGCGGCGCGGGCGAGAAGGCGTGGTTCGGCTGGCCGACGAGTGAGGACATGGAGCGGCTCAGGGCGCAGTGGGTGCGCGAGACTGGCGAGGACAAGCGCCGGACGCTGGCCGAGCAGATCCAGCGGCTCGCGTTCGACGAGGTCCCCTTCGTGCCGTGGGGCCAGTTCGAGGTGCCGGGCGCCTTCCGGAAGACCGTCCGGGGCGTGCTCCAGTTCGGAGCGACGCTCCTCTGGAACATCTCCCTCTGACCGACTCCGGCGACCCCGGCGCCGGGAACCGCTCGGCCCGCCGCGGCGTCGGTCAGGCGTGGCCCTGCCGGAGGACGACCCGGCGGGCTTTCAGCTCGTAACGCGGCAGGCTCCGGAGCGGGACCGGGACCACGTCGATACGGATGCCGAGGTCCGCGCGCAGCGCTTCGTGGACGCGCCGCCCGGTCTCGGCGGCGCCGGTGAGCTCGACCAGAAGACGGACCTCCTCGAGCGTCCCGCGCCGGTACACCTCGATCAGGAACTCGTCGACCTCCGAGAAGCGCCGGACGATGCCCTCGATCGCGGCCGGGAAGACGTTGACCCCGCGGACGGTCAGCATGTCGTCGACGCGCCCGAGGATCCCGCCCGGGAGCCGCAGAAACGTCCGGCCGCAGGGGCACGGGTCGCGGCTCACGCGGACGCGGTCGCCGCTCCGGTAGCGGACGGCCGGCGAGCCCGCCCGCCCGAGATTGGTCAGGACGAGCTCCCCCGCCTCGGCCGGCTCGCCCGTCGCCGGGTCGATGACCTCGGCGATGAACTCCGCCTCGTTGACGTGCAGCCCCGCCTGCGCCGCGCACTCGAACGCGTGCGCTCCGACCTCGGTCATGCCCGCGTGGTCGTAGGCGCGGGCACCGAACCCCGCCTCGATGCGCGCGCGCACGGCGGGGATCCCCGCGCCCGGCTCCCCGGCGTGCACGGTGACCCGGACCGACCATCCCCTGAGGTCGAGGCCGCGCTCGCGAGCCACCTCGATCAGGTGGAGCGCGTAGGACGGCGTGCTCACGAGCACGGTGGCGCCGAGCGCCTCCATCGTGTGGAGCCGCGTCGGCGAGTCCTGCCCGCCGCCCGGAATGGCGAGCGCGCCCAGCGCACGCGCCCCCTCGAACCCCGCCCAGAAGCCGATGAAGAGACCGAAGGAGAACGGGAAGAACACACGGTCTTCGCCGGTCACCCCGGCGCCGCGAAAGACCGCTTCCCAGCAGCGCGCCCACCACGCCCACGACTCGGGGGTCTCGAGCCAGCGGATCGGCGCCCCCGTGGTGCCGGAGGTCTGGTGGACGCGGACGTAGCGCGCGAGCGGATAGGTCAGGTTGGTGCCGAAGGGAGGGGTGGCGGCCTGGTCGTCGGCGAGCTCCTGCTTCGCCGTGAACGGCAGGCGGCGGAACGCGTCCCAGCCGTCGAGATCCGCGACCCGGCGCACCCCCGCCGCCTGCCACTTCCGCCGGATAAACGGGTTGGCGGGAAAGATCTCCGCGGCGAGCTCGCGGAACCGGCGCCACTGGTGCTCCCGGAGCCGGTCGGGCGGCAGCGTCTCGAGCCGACCGTCGACCACGTCAGGGCCGCCGCCTCACCCGCGGAGCTTGAACCGCTGGATCTTGCCGGTCGCCGTCTTCGGCAACTCCGCGACGAACTCGATCCACCGCGGATATTTATACGGAGCGATCCGGTCCTTGACGAAGCCCTGGAGCTCCCCGGCGAGGACCTCGGACGCCGCCCCGGGCTCCTTGAGGACCACGAACGCCTTCGGTTTGACGAGCCGGTCACTGTCTTCGTGGCCGACGACCGCGACCTCGAGCACCGCGGGATGGCCCACGAGGGTCGCCTCGACCTCGATCGGCGAGACCCAGATGCCGCCGACCTTCAGCATGTCGTCGGCCCGCCCGCAATACCAGAAGTAGCCGTCGCGGTCCTGGTAGTACTTGTCGCCGGTCTGGATCCAGTGGCCGAAGAGGGTGCCCTTGGTCTTCTCGTGCTGGTTCCAGTAGTAGGCCATCGTCGAGTCGCCCTTGACGCGGAGGTTGCCGACCTCTCCCTGCGGCACCGGCTGGCCGGCGTCGTCGACGATGATCGCCTCGTACCCGGGGACGGGGGTGCCGGACGAGCCGGGACGGACGGCGCCCGGCCGGTTCGAGAGGAAGATGTGCCCGATCTCGGTGGTCCCGATCCCGTCGATGATCTCCACCCCGAAGCGCTCGCGCCAACGGGTGTAGATCTCCGCCGGCAGCGCCTCCCCGGCCGACACGCAGAGCCGGAGCGAGCTGAGGTCGAAGCGGCGCTCGGCCTCCTTCGTCGCGAGCATGCCGGCGTAGAGGGTCGGCACCCCGAAGAAGAGCGTCGGCCGGAAGCGGGAGATCACCTCGAAGACGGCCTCCGGCGTCGCCCGGTGCGGGTAGAGGACACTCTCGGCGCCGACGCCCATCGGGAAGTACCCGGCGTTGCCGAGCCCGTAGGCGAAGAAGAGTTTCGCGGCAGAGAATACGCGGTCGGTCGGGCGCAGCCGGAGGATCTCCCGGGCGTACGTCTCGGTAGAGACGACCATGTCGTGGTGCAGGTGGACCGCGGCCTTCGGGAACCCCGTGGAGCCCGACGAGTAGAGCCAGAAGGCGACGTCGTCCGGCGAGGTCGGCGCCGCCTCGAGCGAGGCCGCCGCGCGGGCGGCCCGGTCCTCCCAGCCCAGGTACGGCCCGGGGGGACCGCCCGCGACGAGGACGTGGCGCAGGTGGGTCGCCTTCTGGAGGGCGGGGCCGACCTCGGCGAGGAGCGGCGCCGACACCACGGCCGCCCTCGCCCGGCTGTCCTCGAGGACGTAGAGGTAGTCGGCCGCCCGCAGCAGCGTGTTCACCGGGACCGGTACCGCGCCGATCTTGATCGCCCCCCAGAAGGTGCCGACGAACTCCGGCTGGTCGAGGCAGACCATCAGCACCCGCTGTTCCCTCTCCACCCCGAGCTCCCGCAGCGCGTTGCCGGTCCGGTCGACCAGCTCCCGCAGCTGGCGGTAGGTCAGCGTGCGGTCCTCGCAGCGGACGGCGACCTGGTCCCCGCGCCCCTCGGCCAGGTGGCGGTCGACGAAGTGGCTCGCGACGTTGGACATCGCCGGGGGGCGGGGCGCTCGCCTAGCGCCGGCGGGCGGGCCGCCGGGACGGCTTGGGGCGCTGCCGCGCCGCGCCGGGCGCGGCCTTCCGGGTCGGCCTGACCGCGAGCGCCTCGACCTCCACCCTCAGCTCGGGGCGGACGAGGCGCGAGATCACGAGCAGTGTGTTCGGGGGGTAGACGCCGCTCGGGAAGTGGCGGGGGAAGACCTCCTGGCGGGCCGCCATGTATCCCGGGATGTCGTCCGCGCTCACGAGGAAGGTCTGGAGCCGGATGACGTCTCGCATCGTGCAGCCCGCGGCGCCCACGACCGTCGCGATATTCTCGAAGACCTGCCGGGTCTGGGACTGGACGTCGGGCCCGGCCATCCCGCCGTCCGGCTTGATCCCCACCTGCCCCGCGACCACGACGAGACCGTTGGCTTCCATCCCGTGGGAGTACATCCCGAGCGGCCGGCCGAAGCCCTTGGGCTGCAGCGCCCTGATCGCCATCGCCCTCTCCTTAGGAGACTCGGGCTCTCATCGGATCACCCGCCCCCACGCGGTGCGTCGCCCACCGCTGTCGCGCCTCAACCGCCGACGGCGTCGAGCGCCTTCTTCGAAGCGATCCAGGCCGGGTCCTTCATGAAGGCGTTCGCGAGCTCGATGTCGGCGCGCTGCGGCAGGACCAGGACGAGGTGGCGCGCGTGCTCCTCCGGCGGGAGCAGGCGCCCGTCGACCGACCAGGGCTGCCCCGCGTAGCCGCCGATCCTCCGGTTGAACCGGATGTCGGGAATCGTCAGCTTCGGCTGGCCCTCCGGAATCAGCCGGTTGGCCGACTCGATGAGCTGGCGCGCCTCCGCCACGAAGAGCTCGCGGGCGTGCTCGTTGAGCTGGCTCCGGTCGGCGGGGGCGGGGTTCTCCCCTTCGTCGTACCGGCCCTTGAGCCCGTACACGTACGCCCACTGTGCCGAGCCCGAGTGGTCCACGCCGAAGAGATCGTAGGCGGTCGACAGCCACTTGTTGAAATATTTCTGCAGCAGCCCGATCGGAACCTTGCCCGCTCGGACGATGCGCTTGATGCCGTCGTTGCCGGTGCCGAGATGGAAGGACTCCTCCCTGAGCATGGGCGGCATGCTCCGCGCGAGCGGGGCGAAGGCCGAGCGCGAGAGCATCTTGAGCTGGAACTTGCCGTCCCGGTCGATGAACTGGGTGAAGACGAGGAAGTCGATCCAGTTGTCGACGTCCTCGTTGAACGAGCCGAGCAACCGGCTCCGCTTGAACGCCCGGCGTTCCAGGAGCTTCTGCGCCTCCCGCCGGCCGGACTCGCCGAAGTGGTGAACGAGGAGGTACGCCATCTGGTAGCCGTGGCGCATCTCCTCCCGGTTCACGCGGGCGAGCGCCTGGAAGTCGTAGTCGGAGGGCGCCGTATCGTAGAGGGCCCGTTGCTGCTCGACCGAGGCGAACTCGGTGTCGCCCTGGACCGCGATCAGGTATTCGCAGGCGTCCCGGATGCGCTGGTCCGGGATCTCGAGCACGGTCTCCCACTTGCGCGCGCCCCGGAAATCGCCGAACTCGATCTCGGGATGGACGTCGTCGAAGCGCGCCTCGAACCGGTAGTCGCCCACGTGCTCGCCCACCATCCCGATCTCGCGCTTCCAGGCCTCGAAGTAGTCGCTCCAGTCCTGCCAGGTCACGACCTTGGCGGCCATGTCACTTCCCCTTGAAGCGCGGGACGCGCTTGTCGACCCAGGAATCGAGCCCCTCGCGTGCATCCTCGCTCCGGAAGAGCTGGATCTGCAACTCCTGCTCGAGCGCGAGGCCGTCGGCGAGATCCATCTCGACCCCCGACTGGATCGAGCGCTTGATGTGGCCGACCGCCTTCGCCGCCTTGTTCGGGGGCAGGAACTGCCGCGCGTACTCGAGCGCCGCCTTCATGAAGTCGGCGTCGTCGACGATCTTGGTGACGAGCCCGATCTCGAGCGCCTCGTCGAACGAGAAGGTGCGGCCGGTGGCGATCAGCTCGATGGCCCGGGCCTTGCCGACGAGCCGGGCCAGCCGCTGGGTGCCGCCCGTCCCCGGCAGCACGCCGAGCGCGACCTCGGGGAGGCCGATCTTCCCGCCGTCGCGGCGGGCGATGCGGATGTCGCACGCCATCGCGATCTCGAGGCCGCCGCCGACCGTGGTGCCGTTCAGCGCCGCGATCACGAGCTTCGGGGTCTTCTCCAGCCTGAGCAGCGTCTCGTTCGCGTGCAGGCAGAAGTAGTACTTGAAGGTCGGCTCCGCCTTCTGGAGCATGTTGATGTCGGCGCCCGCCGAGAAGAACTTCTGGCCGGCGCCGCGCAGCACGACCACGTGGACCTCGCCGTCCATCCGCGCGCGCAGGATCGCGTCGTCGAGCTGCCGGAACATCTCGTAGGTGTAGGTGTTGGCGGGCGGGTCGTCGAGCTCCAGGACTGCGATGCCGCCCCCGGCCGTATAGTGAACGAGCTCCTTATCCATTCGCCCTCTCCTATCCGAGGATCGCCCAGAGCGCCCGGGCCGCCCGCGATCCGAGGTTCTCCCAGCCGTGGGGGGTGCCGCCGTCCAGGTAGGCGCTGTCGCCGGCCTCGAGCACGTGGCGCTCGGCCCCGTAGAGCAGCGCGACCTTGCCGGCGATGACGTAGAAGAGCTTCATCTGCCCGGGCTCGA
>Ga0209689_1002071_pt1 | contig 15001 bp, 17 predicted proteins | sample GraSoiAngelo_149_FD_187119 | JGI IMG/M metagenome (GOLD analysis project Ga0209689, IMG submission 187119) | Grasslands soil microbial communities from the Angelo Coastal Reserve, California, USA - 14_1009_09_30cm (SPAdes) (version 2) | ecosystem: Environmental > Terrestrial > Soil > Grasslands ...
CCGTGCTCCCCGAACATCACCATGCTCGGTCGGCGCTTGCGGCCGAAAATTCCCAACCGCAGTCTCATTCGTCACTCATAGCGGAGGGCGCTGAGCGCGGACATGCGCATCGCGCGCCGGGCAGGCAGGAATCCGGCGAGCAACGCGACTCCCAGCGCGAGGGCCAGCGCGCCAAGCGCGAGATCCGGACCGACCACGAAGATCGCTGCCGGATTCGTCCGCGGATTCAGCTGGCGGATGATGCGGTCGATGAGCTGACCGCCGGCGAGCCCGAGCGCGAGCCCGAGGATCCCACCGAACACGCCGACGTACGCAGCCTCCACGAGGAACAGCGCGCGAATGTCGCGCGGCGACGCCCCCACCGCTTTCATGATCCCGATCTCGCGTGTCCGCTCGAGCACGGACATGACCATCGTGTTCGCGATCCCGATCGCGGCGACGAGCAGCGCGACGCCGCCGATGCCGGCGAGGATCCCTTTGAACACGCCGAACCCCTGATCGATCTGCTCGACGACCTGCTTCAGCGAAAACGAGGAGAAGCCGAGCTCCTGTACCGCCTTGACGATGTCCGCCACGTTCGTCGAGTCGTCGGCCTCGACCGCGAGCCCGCTGTACCCGGTCGTTTCGCGGATGGCGTCCGGGGTGAGCCCGCGGTTCTCCGCACCGGCGAGCAGTGCGTCGTCGAGCGGAATGCGGAAGGATGTCTGGGACGCCTGCTCGTCGAAGACCCCGACGATCTTCACCGCGTAATCGCGTGGCGTGCCGCTCCCGCCGATCCGCGTGCTACCAAGCTTTACGGCCCCGCCGACCCGCATGGTCACCGACCTGCCGACGGCCGCGCCGGCGTTCGGCGCGACGAGGCGCGCAATGTTGCCCGGTATGACGGCGACGGCGCGGTCACCTGCTTCGATGTGCCGTCCGGCAAGCAGATCGCCCCGATCGACGGGCGCGCCCGGCTCGATGCCCTGCGGACGGATGGTCGCGTCGTCGCCGCCTTCGACGACCATGCCGAGCGGCGCGTCGAACTGCCGGTAGACACCATCGACGTGCGCGACGCTCTTCAGCTTTGCGACCGTGTCGTCGGTGATCGTGCGCGGCACCGCGGAGAGCCCATTGGCGCCGGGCTGGAATGGCTGGACGGTCACGAGGCGTAGGTCTCCGATGGAGAAGATCGAACGGCGCACGTTGTCTTCCGCCCCCGTCGCGAGGGCGATGAGAAGGACGACGAGCGCCGTGCCGATCGCGACGCCGGCCGTCGTGAGGCCGGAGCGAAGCCGCGCGCGGCCGTAGTTGCCGAGCGACATCCCGAGAAGATCGCCCGTCCTCACCCGTCCACCACCCTGCCGTCGCGCATGCTGATCGTGCGCTGGGCATGCGAGGCGATCAGCGCGTCGTGTGTGACGAGAAGGACCGTTTGCCCTTGCGCGTGTAGCTCCTCGAACAGCGCGATCAGCGCGGCGCCGTTCACGCTGTCGAGATTCCCGGTCGGCTCATCCGCGAGCAGGATCGCCGGATCGCCGATGAGGGCGCGCGCCACGGCCGCGCGTTGCAGCTCTCCACCTGAGAGCTCGTTCGAGCGGTGGTCGGCGCGCGCGCTCATGCCGAGGCGGTCGAGGATCGCGCGAGCTCGTCGGACTCGCTCGGCGGCCGGCACGCCCGAAAAGGCGAGCGGCAGCGCGACGTTGTCGACGACGCTGAAGCGGGGAAGCAGGTTGAACGCCTGGAAGACCATGCCGACACGCTTGCTGCGGTGTCGTGCCAGGGCGACCTCGTCCAGCTTCGCGAGGTCCTCACCGTCGACACGCACCGTTCCGCCGGTCGGCCGCTCGAGGCCGGCGACGACGTTGAGCAGCGTGGACTTGCCGGAACCGGACGGGCCCATTACGGCCACGAACTCGCCGCGCCGAATTCCGAGCGTGACGCCGGCGAGCGCTGCGACGGTCGTCCGGCCGGATGCGTAGGTGCGCTCGAGGTCCAACGCCTCGACGGCCAGCGGAGCGTTCACTGTGGTCAAGTCTGCCCGATGCGTGCGACCATCCCCGCGTGCGGGTGATCAAACCCGAGATGCGAAAGCCTACGAGGAGCGTCGCCGACATCTTCTCCGGCGAGGTTGACTCGTTCACCGCGGTCGGAGGCGAGCACAGCACCGATCTTCGGTTGTCGGAGATCCATTTCAAATCTGGCGCGCGCAACCGCTGGCACACGCACACGACCGATCAGATCCTCATGTGCACCGACGGCGACGGCATCATCGCGACCGACGCCGAGCAGCACGATCTCACTCCGGGCGTGATCGTCCTCATCCCCAAGAACACGCGGCACTGGCACGGCGCCAAGCCGGGCAAGGACATGACCCACTGGTCCATCCTCGGGCCTGCGGATACGCAGATCGCGGACTAGCGTCCGCGACGCGCGATGACCACGCTGATCGCGACCGTGAAAGACCCCGCGGCGAGCGCGACCAGGATCGCGAGAAGAGTGGTGCGGCCGGCAAGTATCTCGAATGCGCTCGCGAGGAACGCGAGCCCGTTGAAGACGAGCGCCATCACGTTCGGTAAGCGCATGTCGTCCCAATGCAGCGAGCGAAGCTCCTGGATCCCTATCACCGCGTAGCCGAAGCACGCGGCACCTGCGAGCCGGTACACGTACTCGTCCGTTCCTCTGTAGCCCATGACTGACGCGAATGGCCCCGCCGCCTGCGGTCCCAGACCGAAGACAGCCGCCGAGAGCGTCGCGAGCGCGAGGACGACCGCCACCCACGTTGCGACATTGCGCGGACCCGCGACGGCGCCGCGGTGCGCGACGAGAATTTGGGCGACGGCCCAAGCGACGACCACCGCCCACAGCGAAACGACCACGACGATCCCGGTGATCTGATTGCTCACGAACGAAACGAATCCGGCGAGGAAGACGAGCACCGTGAACGCATAGGTGCCGAGGACTACGAAGCGGATCGGGGACCAGAGGCCGTTCCGGACGCCGAGGGCGAGGGCGACCCCATACCCGATCATGGCCGCGCCGCCCAGCTCGTAGATAAAGGTGTCGTCGCCCGAAAGACCTGCGAAGTGGGCGAACGGTCTCGGAAAGACGTAGAGCGGTAGGCCAAGCGCGAGCGAGCCCACCAGAGGGAGTGCGAGCGCGACTCGCTCGAATGGGCCTATGCGCGAAGGAGCCGGCCTGTCCAGATCCAGAACGCCGGGACGAGGATGACGGACGCGAGCCCGCCGCTCACGAGGATGAGACCTTCGTATGCCGCGACCGTCGCGAAAAAGAGGACGATGAGGTCAAGTCCGCCGAGCACTGCGAGCCACCCGAGATTCCGCGGCCACGACGCGTTGCCCGCGACGATCTCAAGCCCAAGGGTCAACGCCCAGAGCCCGGCGAGCCCGAAAGTCGCAAGGCCGCGGGGATCCGTCGGCGAGAGGTCGTTCGTCGCGATTCCCTGCTCGACCGCGATCGCCGCAAAAGTGCCGTGCGCCGCCGAGAGAAGGCCGTACCCGACTCCGAGCGCCGTGAGCCACCAGCGCGCATCGCCGCCAATTCGCGCCGCCGCCGACGTGGTCGCGATCGTCGCAGAGAGCCCCGCGCCCGCGATGAGCGCCCACGCGAGAGCCGCCGCCTGCGTGTTCTCTGGATGATTCCGAACGAACCCGAGAAACACGACTGCATACACGAGTGAGAACGCCGCGATGAGATGTGCCTGGAATCCCGCTCGCCGTGAAAACGCTCTGTCGATCGGCATTCGCCGGCGATGCTACGGCGAGTGGCGCTGCGGGTGGCACGGGCGAGCGGGTTGTGCACGAGCCGCGGGTCCCCCCGGGGACCCACCCCGCGGAGTGAGCGGAGCGAACGACGCGAAAGGTGGGGAGGGTGCGGCGAGGGCACGGCCCCGAGCCCGGGACAGGACCCGCAGCGCTACTTACCGTTGACTGAGCTCAAATTTCGCGGGAGCGGAAGCTCCAGATGGCGACAATCAGCATCGCGGCGATCCACGCAATCGCCCACGCTATGTATGGAGCGGGCGGCGGCTCTGCTGAGAAGAACGGATTCGCGGCCACGGCGGGCCCGAGCTGCGACTGAGCCGCGATGACGATCGAGGGCTCGAGGCTCCAGACGGCTCCGCGCCAGAGCCCGTCCGTCGGCAGGATGAGCTTCGTGGCGGTACCGACGTGCGTGACGGTGGCGTTGTTGAATGCGGCGCCGACCCCGCCGACGATCCCGCCCATCCACGCGATGCCGAACAGGATCGCGGCGATGACTCCGCCGACCATGCCGGCGAGTCGCGTCGAGAGCATCAACGAGAAGGTCAGGATCACGACCCCTTCGCCGAGGACGAAACCTAAGAACTCGAACGGATGCGGGGGTTGATAACCGCTGACAGCCTGCACCGCGATCAGCTCGACCACGGCCGCCGCGAGGCCGTAGGCGACGACGAGTGCGACGAGCCCGACCCACTTCCCGAGGACGTACTCGGCGCGCGCGATGGGCCGCGCCAGGATCGCCAGGGCGATCCCCGATTCGAGCTCGCCGGAGACCGCCGGGGACGCGACAAAGACCGCGGCAAGCGAAAGCACCCAGCTGAACATGAACATCACGAGGATGAGGAGCTGCGAGACGATCGTCTTCTTCTGCGCATCGGATAGAGGCTGCCCGCCACTGCGCAGGTCTTCGATGCGCGACACGCCCCAGACGGTCAGGGCGATGACCACGAGCGTCAGCAGCACGAGGGCGAGCAGGAGTCGGCGGCGCGCCGCCTCGCCGATGACCTGACGCGCGACGACGAGCACCGACCTCATGTCATTGCCCCAGGAGGCTCAGGAAACGCTCTTCGAGCGATTCATGCTGGGGCTCGACCGCGTAGATGCGTGCGCCTGACGCGACGATCGCGCTGACGAGCTCCGGGATCCGCTCGTGGTCGATGCCCTTGATCACAACCGCTCCGTCCGCGCCGTCGTCGAGCTCGCCGAAACGGGCCATCCCCGCGCGTGTCTCGCGCGAAACACCGGTGGCACGTACCCGCACGGACGACGTTCCCAGAAGCTGCACGAGGTCTCCCTGGGCCACCACCCTGCCGCGATCGACGATCGCCACCGCGTCGCAAACCTGCTCGACCTCGCTCAGCAGGTGCGAGTTGAGGAACACGACGGTCCCTCTGTCGCGGAGGCCGCGGATGATCTCGCGCACGTCGTGGCGGCCGACCGGGTCGAGCGCGCTCGTCGGCTCGTCGAGCAGGACGACCGCGGGATCGTCGAGCAGCGCCACCCCGAGGCCGAGCCGTTGCTGCATCCCCTTCGAGAACGTGCCGACTCGGCTCGTGCCGCGATCGGCGAGCCCGACCGTCGCCAGGATGCGATCGATCTCCGACGCCCACCTCGCGCGGGCGATCGCCGCGAGCTCGCAGTGGAGCGCGAGCACCTCGCGCGCGGTCAGCCACGATTGATAGCGAAAGAGCTCCGGCAGATAGCCGATCCGGCCGAGCGAAGCCTTCGATCCGAATGCGGCCCCGGCGAGGGAGCCGGTCCCGCCGGTCGGGCGCGTGAGACCGAGAAGTATTTTTACGGCGGTCGTCTTTCCCGCGCCGTTCGGTCCGAGGAAACCGAACACGCCCTGCTCCACGGAGAGCGAGAGGTCATCGAGCGCAACGACCTTCGCGTAGCGCTTCGTGACGTGCTCGAGGCGGATCGCCCCGTTCGCGATCGCCACTACCGCATGGAGTTCGCGATCGAAAGGGCCTGGCTCTCCGTGAAGGAACCGATCACCTCGAACATCATGCCGTCCTTCTGCCAGATGACGGCGCTCGCGATACCGGTGTTGTCGCCGACGTAGAGACCCTGCACCCCCTGAACGGTCACCGGGTGCGAGATCGCGAGCTCGGCCGGCACCGGCACGGGCAGCGTGCTCGAGGGGTCGCTGATCGCGCGGATCGCGGCGGCGAGCTGCGGCGAGATGCCCGGCTGCGACAGGAGATAGGCCTGAAGCTCGGCCACGGTCACGCCGTCACTCGAGATGGTCGGCGCCTTTGCCTGCCCGACGATAAGTGTCGGGACGTCGGGATACGCCCCGGTCGCGCCTGTCGCGCCGGCGGGGGCACCCCAGATCTGCACGACGGCGGGGCCGCCGGTGATGAAGAGCTTGCTGCCATCGATGTTCGCGGGCATCGGCGGCGCGGTGCGGTTCTGGCGCGCGGCCGCCTGCCGCGTGGAGTCGGCGCTGAACGTGAACGTGGCGCTCGAGCGGTTGATCACGCCGTACCGCGGGCTACCCGTCACGCTCGACGGCAGCGAGGCCGGCGCCTGCACGGCAAAGCCCGTTTCGGCCGATGCCTGACCGCGTGTCTGGACTTCCTTCGGCTGCGGCGGCGTGGTCCACACGAATGTGCCGTATGCGCCCATGCAATCCTGCAGATTCAGACCGGCACACGCTTGGTTGAGATAGTTCAGGTCGCTCTGCGTGATCGGCACAGCGACGACGCTCTTCGGCTCAAAGATCTTCAACACGGAGTCGGCGACGCCCGAGAGCGTGAGCGCGCTCGCGACGATCACCACGCCGGCGGCGGCGGCGAGCCCCTGCAGCCAGCGCGATGTGATCCTCCGGTGTGCGACCGGTGTCACCCCCGCGATCCCTTCGCTCTGCACTCGCGCTCGGAATCGCGTCAGCGCATCGTCGGTATTCACCTGGGGCTCGACGGTGCCGAGCGCCTGGGCGATTTCGGTGTCGTTCATCTCAGTTCCCTCCGGAAAGCATCTTCCGCGCGACGAAGCAGGGTGCCGACGCTCGACGCGCGGACGTCGAGGGCGGCGGCGATTTCAGCGTAGGAAAGACCGGCGTAGCGGAGCGCGAGCATTGCGGCCGAGCGCTCGGGTAGACGTGCGAGCACCGCGCGCACCTCATCACGCGTCTCCGACGCGGCCACGATGTAGGCGGGGTCGTCGTCGATGGCCGGCGTGTCGATCGGCACCGCCTGCGCGGCCTCGCGACGCGCCCGCCGGTCGCGGCCGCGGAGCGCGTTCAGCGCCGCGTGCGCCGCGGCGGCGTGAAGCCAAGCCGGCGCGTAGGGCGCGTCGGCCGGATGCGCCCGATAGAACGAAACGAACACGTCCTGCGCGACATCCTCAGCCTCGGCCTGATCGGCGAGCACGCGGTGGGCGATGCCGACCACGCGCGCATATTCGGCCCTGAAAAGTCCCTCGAACGCCGGTGAGATCGCCTGCGCGACATGCCCGGCCCCACCGGGGATCCCTGCCCCTTCGCGCGCGGGCAGCGTCATTGACGACGAAGCCTCCATACAGCGATAGAGCACCGCGAAGAGATCTCTTGTGACAGCCGGACGATTCTCCGCCCCTGGGAGTCGGCGTCTCGCCGGGCAACGCCCGACCGAGCGGCCGGTCGGAACCCGACGGCTGGCACCGCACTTGCGCCTGCGTGGCCTCGTGCCATCGCCAGCGACTCCCCGCAATCGCGCCGGTCAACCGCCGACTCGCTCGCCTCGCGAGGCGAAAAAGCGGCTCGACGAGAAGGCCGCGACGAAGAAGGGGAGCGCCAACAAGCGACGGATCCACAGCAAAGAAGCGGAGGAGTCATAGACATGCCGACAGTGAAGAAATCCATCGATGTGGACGTTCCGGTCCGGGTCGCGTACGACCAGTGGACCCAGTTCGAGGAGTTCCCCCGGTTCATGGAGGGCATCGAGGCCGTCCAGCAGCTCGACGACAAGCGCCTGCACTGGCGCGCGAAGGTTGGGGGCAAGGTCGAGGAATGGGACGCTGAGATCACCGAGCAGGTCCCGGACAGGATCATCTCGTGGCGAAGCACATCGGGCGCTCGCAACGAGGGCATCGTGCGCTTCGTCCCGCTCGGCGAGAGCAAGACGAAGATCGAGCTCGAGCTGCACTGGGAACCGAAGGACGTCACCGAGCGCATCGGTGACGTGCTCGGCGCGGACGACGTGCGCATCCAGGGGGACCTCGGGCGTTTCAAGAAGTTCATCGAGGAGCGACGCGCACCGACCGGGGCGTGGCGCGGTGAGATCCGCGGCGGCCAGGTCGAAGGAGACCGCGCCGAGGAAGACCAAGAGGCCGGTACCACCCCCCGCGGCTAGCGACGCCATGCGCGTCGCGATGCTCGCGCCGATCTCGTGGCGCGTGCCGCCACGCCACTACGGGCCGTGGGAGCGCGTCGTGTCCCTCGTGACGGAGGGGCTCGTCGAGCGTGGTGTCGACGTGACGCTGTTCGCGACCGCGGACAGCGTCACGCAAGCTCATCTCGACGGGATCTGTCCGCGGCCGCTCGCCGAAGATCCCACGCTCGATGCGAAGGTGTGGGAGTCGCTGCATATCGCGAACGCCTTCGAGAAGGCCGGAAACTTCGACGTCATACACAATCACTATGACTTTCTTCCCTTGACCTACGCCGGACTCGTCACGACCCCAATCGTGACGACGGTCCACGGGTTCTCGTCGGGCCGCATCAGACCGGTCTACCGGCGCTACGCCGGCCGTGTCGCGTACGTCTCGATCAGCGATGCCGACCGGGACCCTGACCTGCCCTACGTCGCGACCGTTTATCACGGCATCGACCTCTCCGAGTTCACTCCGCGGGAGGAGCCCGGCCGCGTGCTTGTCTATTTCGGACGCATCCATCCCGACAAGGGCGTGGCCGACGCGATCGCGGTAGCGAGTGCGGTCGGGCTTCCGCTTGTGATCGCGGGCATCGTTCACGATCGGGACTATTTCGACCGGGAAATAGCACCCTACGTCGACGGTGACCGCGTCCGCTATGTGGGCTCGCTCGGCCCGGCCGAGCGCGACGAGCTGCTTGGTTCCGCCCTCGCGCTCCTCCATCTCGTCGAATTCGCCGAACCGTTCGGCCTTTCGATGATCGAGGCGATGGCGTGCGGAACGCCGGTCGTTGCGCGCAGGCGTGGCTCCGTACCGGAGGTGGTGGACGAGGGGGTGACGGGCTTCGTCGTCGATGACGTCGCGGGCGCGATCGACGCGGTGGGCCGCATCGGTGGCCTCGACCGACGCGCGGTGCGCGCCCGAGTCGCCGAGCGATTCAGTCGTGACCGCATGGTCGACGACTATCTCCGCGTGTACGAGCGAGTCCTGGCCGGCGCGCGCATCGCGTGAGCCAATCGTTCGACGTCGGCGTCAACTACTGGCCGGCATCGAGCGCGATGCGCTGGTGGCGCCGTTTCGACGCGGGGGAGGTCGATCGCGATTTCGCGCGCATCCGTAAGGCGGGCGGCGAGCTCGTCCGCTTCTTCTTGCAGTGGGAGGACTTCCAGCCACAACCGGCTTCGGTGAACGATCGCTGTCTCGAGCTTCTCGTGATCGTGGCGAACACCGCGCAACGTCACGGTCTGCGAGTCATCCCCACGCTCTTCACCGGTCACATGAGCGGAGCCAACTTCGTTCCGGAGTGGGCTCTCGGGGGGACCGCCTCGCCTGGGCGGTTCCGGGTGGTCTCGAACGATCGTGTCGTGGAGCGGGGAATGCGCAACTGGTACGTCGATCCGCTTGTCCTCGAAGCGCAGGCCCTTCTCGCGCGCGAGTGCGCACGCGCTCTGGCCGGACATCCTGCCCTCTGGGCATGGGATCTGGGCAACGAGAACTCAAACTGCTGCGTCCCGCCGACCCCCGAGGACGGAATGCGCTGGCTCGAGCGAATGGCTGGGGCCATCCGATCGTCCGATGCCTCGTCCGCGATCACGCTCGGGCTGCACATGGAAGATCTCGAGGACGACCGTCGGATCGGACCGGCCGAAGCCGCGCGGGTCTGCGATGTCCTCTGCATGCACGGGTATCCGATCTACGCGTCGTGGTGCCGCGGCCCGACGGATCCCGAGCTTGTGGCATTCCTTGCCGACATCACGCACTGGCTCGGCCGGAAAGATGTTCTCTTCGCGGAGTTTGGCGCGCCAACACGCGACGACGACCCGGAGGCGGAACGTGCCTCGTCCCTCCTGACCGAGGAGGAGGCCGCGCGGTACCTCGAGCGTGCGTTCTCACGACTCCACGCCGCGGGCACGGTCGGTGGCCTGGTGTGGTGTTACGCCGACTACGCCCGGGCGATTTGGTCGGAGCCCCCGCTCGATCGCGCTCCGCACGAGCGCCACTTCGGCCTGTGGCGCGCGAACGGCAGCGCGAAGCCCGCCGCCCGTGCGCTCGCCGAGTGGAGCCGAAGGCCGCGTGCGGCGCCGCGGCCGCCGCCCTGGTCCGAGAGCGACCTCGGAGACTTCCAGCAGGCGCCTCGCGAAACGCTGATCCGCCTGTACCGGGCCTACACGGCCACCGCTTCGCTGGCACGGCCGGTGCTCTAGAGCGGATGTGCTCGCGACCAGCAGCGACCTTGTGGAGATGCGTCTCCGCGACGACGCGGCCGAGTGGAAGGCTCTCGTCGAGCGGCTCGAGGCACGCCGCGTGCTCGACATCGGCGCGGGGCTCGAAACGCTTCCCGGCGACGGCGAATTCGACCTCATCGTCGCGCCGAACGATCCCTTCGCCGGCATCCTCGAGGACGACGCCCGAGCGACAGCCATCGCGAAGGTGCGTCGTCTCCTCGCTCGCGACGGGCTCCTCGTCATCGAAGGCCTGTACGTGCCTCCGCAAGAGGATGCCGTCGCGTCCGCGCCCGACGGCCTGATCCGCGAGCGCAAGCTCGACGACGGGTCGGTCGAGCGCGAGGTATGGAGCGCGCTGGGGGACCATCAATACGAAGTCCGCACGAACGGCTCGCCGCCGGCACGCGTTCGCGCCTGGCACTGTGGCGAGACCGCCCTACGCGAATCGGGTGCCCGCATCGCGGGAGGCCTCGACGAGCGTGACTTCGATCCGTGGGGCGACCGCCTGATCGCGGTCGTACCCGGTTGGTCGTGACAACGTCTCCTTGTGATCGTCCCGCGGGCGCTCGCCGCCTCCGTCGCGGCGCGCTCGCGGTCGCGTTCTAGTCGTTCGCATTCGGCGGCGCGCCATACGGCGCGCCGCCCCGCGACGACCTTACTCGCTAATGGCCGTTGGACCGTCCGACGAGGACGCGTGCCGCGGCGGCGACTCTCTCGCGTAGCGCAGGCTTCGGCTCGTCGGCGGTGTCGAGGGCGTCGGTCTCGGTCGCGCTGACGCGCAGCCTGACCTGGAGCAGCAGGCGGTACAGGATCTCCCATTCCTCGAAGTCGAAGTCCCGCTCGTTGAGCTCTGTGCCGATGGCGTCGAGATCGTCCTCGCCACGCGCCGCCTTGATCAGGCGATCCTCGACCGCCTGCGCCTCCTTTGACCAGGTCTGATAGGCCTCGGTGAAAGTGAGCTCTCGCACGATCGCGGCGCGTGCGTGCGACAGCGTCTTCTTGCGTCCGACGAGCGAAAGGTCCATGGGATGCAGCGTCATCTCGAACCCGTCGCCGACCAGGTCCGCGAGCTGTACAGGAACGAGCGAGCGGACCGTCTCGCCGCCGAGGATCCCGAGCACCTTTCCCGGCAGCTCGTAGGCCCAATGCGCGCGCTTGCGCGTAACCCGGATGCCCGCGCGGTCGAGCGCCTCTGCGAGATCGTGCACGACGGTGTCATACCCGGCGGGCTTGACCGCGATCGGAACGTGCGCGGCTTCCCAGCGCCGCAGGAGCGCGCGGATCTGGCCGAGCGGCGCGACGATCATCATCCAGATGAGGACGACGAAAAGCGCGAGCGAGTTCGGATAGCCGCGGAGGATCGTCGTGGCGAGCGCGCGTCCTCTTGGGCGCTTGCCCTCGTCCGGCAGGCGCGCCGAGAGCGCGCCGTTTGCAAGCGGAAGCAGGATCGCTAGGACGAGCATCACCAGGCGCACCCAACCCTTCAGCCAATCCGGGACCGTGAAGAAGCCGAGCAGGAACGTAGCGAAGGATGGGAAGGCGATGCCCGCGAGGACGATCGGCCATAGAAGCGCCGTCAGTGCCATGCCCGAGAGGTACAGCTGCCGGTCCTGCGGTACTCGTCCGAAGAGCACGATCGTCGCCCAGTTGAACGCGAGGGTCAGGACGCGCCCGAGCTGGCGTCCGATGAACGCGAAGACGAATCCGATCTCAAGCATCTACCCGTTCACAGCTTTTTCAGGCATCGCGCGATATTCAGCACGGGCCGTGCCCAAGCGAAAAGATCGTCAGGACCGAGCAGCTGCGCGAGCTCGTCGAGCCCGTAGCATCCGCGGGTCATGGATGTCGGCGAAACACTTGACGTGCGAACGCGCGCGGTCTGGCGTGCCTGGCTCCGTCGGAACCACGCGCGCAAGAAAGAGATCTGGCTTGTACTCCACTCGAAGGCGAGCGGCAGAGAATCCTTGGCCTACAACGACGCGGTCGACGAGGCGCTGTGCTTTGGCTGGATCGACAGCATCGTCAAGAAGGTCGGAACGCTCTCGCGCGCGCAGCGTTTCACACCGCGGCGCAGGGGTTCGCCCGTCTCCGAGATGAATAAGGCGCGCGCGCGTCGCCTCGTGCGTGAGGGCCGCATGACCGCGGCCGGCCGGACGGCGCTCGGATCGGCGTTGCGCCGCGAGCCGCTCATCGTCGCGCCTGACGTCGCCCGCGCGCTGCGAGCGGAGCCCGGCGCATTCGAGCGCTTCGAACGGCTTCCCGTGGCGTACAAGAGGATCCGCCTCGGATTTATCGAGGGCCGCGGGGCAGACCCGAGGTATTCGCCACGCGGCTTCAGTACTTCGTCCGCATGACGGCACAGGGAAAGCGCTACGGCATGGTCCGGAGCTAGCGCTAGCGCGAAGACACCGCGACCCGGATGCCGAAAGCGACGAGCACGACACCGGTGACCGCCTCGATCGCGAGGAAAGCGAAACCGGCAAGGTCGGTCACGCGGCTAGTCTCTCGCGAGGTGACTCATCCGCGCATCCAACCCATCCACACCGGGCATTACACGATGCCCGCGGACGCCGATCACTTCCCCGGCGAACGCGTCGTGGTCACGGCGTTCGTCATCGAACATCCGCGAGGCGTCTTCTTGTTCGACACCGGATTCTCGCCGGAGCCGAGGAAGATGGTCGACCTCTATCGGCCCGTTTACATGCGGCCGATCGACGAAGCTCTTCGCGCCGCGGGCCACGGCATCACCGACGTGAAGCTCATCGCCAACTGCCACTTTCACGCAGACCACGCGGGCGGCAATCGCCATTTCACGCGGACCCCGATCTTCGTGCAGAAGCGCGAGCTCGCCCACGCCCGGCAGCAGAATGACTACACCCATCTTCCACATGTCGCGGATTTTCCCGGCGCCGCGCTCGAGGAGATCGAGGGCGAGGCCGAGCCGTGGCCGGGGATACGTGTCGTGCCCACGCCGGGGCATTCGCCCGGCCATCAATCCCTCGTCGTCGAGACAAAGGAAGGCCGGGTCGTCCTCGCGGGACAGGCCCTCAACTTCTCATCTGACTACGCGCGGCACCAGTATTCGCACGAGCTCGCCCTTGCCGGCGAGCCTCACGCGCCATATCCCGACTGGATCGCGCGGTTCCACGAGCTCGACCCGATTCGTGTCCATTTCGCACACGATCGCGCCGTGTGGCAGCGCGACTTCGCGGAGTCCATCCGTTGAGCTCGATCGGCACAAAAACCGCTGCTCCGGCTCACCCGCGAATCTCCTAATTAAGCCCTGATTACAGGCTTTTGCACGCCTGCTTGCCAGCACGCGTACGATGTCGCGGCTTCGCGCGCCATCGAGTAGAAGCGGAAAGCGAGGGATCGCTATGAAGCTTCAGGTCAAGACTTTCGCCGAATACCGGACGTTGCACCGGGATGATCTCCTTGACCCGAGCGAGCTCGACGAATTCGCCGTGGCGCCGGGATTGTCGACTTGTTTCGGTCATGGCACGACGTCCACGTCCACCGTGTGTTGCTGCGCAGCGGTAACACCGGCAGCGGCTCGGTAGCGAGGGCGAGTCAAGACACCCGATCAGCGCGAGCCATCGCGCTGATCGGGTGCCACAGGGGAGGTAGCGATGGCTGGCGGCATCACGGCGTCTGAGACGGCCGCGCTCATGCTCAACGCCACGAAGTCTTTGGATCATCGGGTGAGCGGAGCCGGCTTCCGGACGAATTCCCTCCGCTACCGATCCTCGATCACCGGAGAGACGGGCCCGCGGACTGCGGAGACGTTCCTGCTCAACACCCAGCTGCGCCGAGGTGACCGCGAGACGGAAGCCTCCGTCGTTTCCTACTACGAAGAGGCCGTGGTGCGCATGCTTGCGAACGACGGCATCGAGAGCGTCCCCAGTCTCGCGATGAAGACCGTGCCTCGCGCCGCTGCGCTGCCGTTACGCCTGGATCAGTGTTTCGCCCGCCGGCGGAGTCAGCGGACATTTACCGGCGATCCCATCCAGTTCGAGCAGCTGGCGGCGCTTCTCTATGCCGCCGCCGGTGTCACGGCGAACGCGGAGGCGCGCTTCGAAGGCTCGGACGAGCCGGTGGTGGTGCAGTTCCGTAGCGCTCCCTCGCCCGGCGGGCTTTTCGCCATCGATCTCTATCTCTCGATCCAGAAGGTCGTGGGCCTGCTGCCGGGTCTATACAAGTACGGGCCCCGATCCGCGCGGCTCGGGATGCTCCGCGGTGCGGATGCGGTGACGGCGGTGCGGCGCGCCTTTTCCTTCCCCGATGAGCTGATCGCGATCTCGAACGCGAACGTCGTCTTCGTTCTCGTCCTCCGACCTCAAAAGCTCATGCGCAAGTACGGCGATCGCGGCGTGCGCTACGCGTTCATCGAGGCCGGCGAGATCACCCAGAACGTTCACCTGGCGGTGACTTCTCTCGGATTCGGCAGCGTGGAGTGCGCGGGGTTCTACGACGCCGACATGCTCGAGGCGTTCGGACTGGACGCTGGCACCAACTACGTGGTGCACACCATAGTCGTGGGAGTACCGCCAAGTGGATGATCGACCGCGCGTCAACATCGCGATGTCACTCGTCGCTCATGGGCCGGGTGTCGTGGAGCTGCGTTCGGGTACGTGGAACGCGCGCTCCGTCACGTTGACG